>LKMJ01005053.1_pt1 | contig 12426 bp, 19 predicted proteins | sample 643391 | NCBI WGS metagenome assembly LKMJ01 (sample SAMN04112250, study PRJNA286221) | soda lake metagenome | biome: soda lake; feature: Kulunda Steppe; material: water; isolation source: sample PL-Br10 brine of Picturesque Lake | place: Russia: Kulunda steppe | collected 2010-07
AGGCTCTACAGAGCCTCGACGGGGGCCTGCCAAACCCTATTTACAAGGTTTACAAGGATAAGGCCTTCAGTCAAGAATTGCGACTGCTAGCCTATTTACCAAGCCAAACCCTATTTACCCATCCCTAGTCGTGCGTGTTGCACTACAGAGCATGCGTCTCATGCCAAGCAGGATCCACATGACCTGTTGCGAGCACCCTCACTAAAAGCAAGCAGCTTTGGTCCTTTGTGTGCCTTCTTGCTCACCACGCCGCCTGGCAGGTGGTGCGAGGCGCCTGAATCAAAGCAAAGCCATTCGTTTCCACATGGTAGCCCTCCCACAGAAGCATGCTTTTGCACAGGCACAGAATCCAGGACAGCTTGGCTGCGCACTTTGGCGTGCTCGCATCTGAGTGCTCCCCAGGGTGCGCGGACGCACGTGTGCACGCGCACTGCCTGACGCGAGTGACTCACCAGCATTGCGCGCACAAGCTGCACGGCCCTCCCCCATGCCTGCTGCTCCACCACCGCTGCCAGCGTGGCAGAGGCCACGTCCGGCTCAATGGGCAGCCCGCAGCCCAGCAGGCTGCAGCACAGCACGGCATAGCAAGCGCATGAAAACAATGCCGTCCAGCCTTCTTTGCCCACCCACGGTTCAGATCCTGAAATATGAATTCAAATCTGTCTGTGTGACACTGAGCCTGGCATGCAAGAGCAGGGCAATCGCATAAAGCAGGGGAAACTAAGAAATCTACCACAGCCATGCTGTGCTTGACGTAAAGCAGCAGTCACAGAAATTAAATGCGACAGCTCATCCATGTCAAGCACGGTATGAGGAGGCCTCCTCTCAACACTCGCCGCCTGACAATAGCACGTAAACATAACCACATGTGTGCTCACACAGTACGCGTGCATTTCTACATACGTTCATGCAGACCTTTGACACTTTGGCAGGAAACAGGGCGCAAGGATACTAAAACGCAGTTGCACACATTTTGGTCCTCCTGGGATACTACAAGTATGTACAACTCATGTGCAGGACCTTCTGGGATGTCACAAGCATGTACAACTCACAGATCCACATCAAAGCTTTGGGCACAAGTCAAGCCTGTTCGACTCAGCCAAGAAATGTACTAAGAATCTCCCCGTGCACACTTTTTCAGGCGTGGCCCTACTCATGCTGCTAGGCAGTGGCGTCATGTGTGCCATGCAAACCATATTCTAGGAATGCTGTATTTTGCGCACACCATGTGTTAGGAATGCTTTGTGTTGTGCACACCATGTCTGAAATGCTTTTTATGCTTAGCATCGCACCTGTTGAAGAGCTCTACGCACGCGTCAGGATCGGCCGCAGCCTGGAAGGCGCCAATCATGCTGCTAAACAGCGTGGGGTCTGGATGGGAGGAACTAGGCTGCAACTATGGGATCAGGCAGGGGTTGAAAGAGGTCAGGGCAAGTGGCAAGCACGTCCTTGCACAAGGGATTGCTTGCGCTTGCAACACTGGGCTGGAGCTTCAGTTGCTTGAATCCAAGGCTGATGGCGGGATGGGGGTATGCTGCGTGGAAGACACATGTGACACTCTACGGGGGAATGAAAGCAGGAAGGTGATGCACGAACGAATTCATAAGGACGCACTGGCACATTGCGGAGTGTGCATGTGTAGACGCGATGGAAAGCGTGCATGCTTTGCATGTAGGGGAAATCCCCCGGAGGAGGAAGAGAGATTCCTAGGTATTTTGCTCAGCATGCCTCCAAAAACAGAAGCCAAAAAGCTTGAAGACTATGGTGTGCAAGTGCGCAGCATGTGTGTACCCAGCAACTGGTTGCGCCGCAATGCGCACCAAAGAAGGGGGCACAACTGATGTCAAGCTGGCAATACTGCCTACTCTTTCTTTGTGCCATACAGCTTTCCTGCCTGCACAGTTTTCTGTTGTGTGTGAAAAGACACTCCGGCATTAACACAAAGCACCTCAGAACTATCAGGACTGAGCATGCCAGCAGTATACCAGCCCGTGACGTAAGGACCAGACTCGCCCAAACCCAGTGGACTTGTGCTTTGTTACCAGTGGTGTATCAGCCAGTGGTATTTCCCCGAGTGGCATATCAGCCAGAGACAGGGGGACCTGACTCGCCCAAACCCAACGCAACTGCGACTTGTGAATTGGCTTTTTATTTGCCCTGCCAGGTGAGTCAGCCTGTCCCAGGCTCCCTAGGCCGTCTGCTGCTGTGCAGATAAGGGAAATGTGCTGCATTTATGTGATTTCCTGGCAATCAGGCACCAACCTAAAAGCCTGGTATTCAGGCGCGTGCTTCATGTGTGCTGGGCAACAAAAATTGCTCCATGTGTTTTGGGCAACGTAACACGTGCTCCATGTGTGCTGTGCAGCAAAGCACACCTGGGATCAAGGTAAACAATGGGGGGAAAGCTCCTGGTGCTATAGATAACTAACCCAGTAACCAAGTTGAGTGTGTGTGTGTGTGATCAGTGCCCCATTGTGGACTATGCATCCTACGTCAGACCATCATCATTATACTTGATGATGGAAATGCGGAGCATGCACCTTTTGGCACACCTGCAGCCTTGTGCTCTCAATCAGACACTGGCAGTAGTAATGAACATCAAGAGCATGCATGCCCACACACACAAACTCAGCAGGAATGGCAGCACAAGCATGCTGTCTCCGCTCCCCCACCCCCGCCTTGCCTTGAGCATCAGGCGCGCCGCAGTCATGTGCCGGCCGAGCGCCTTGCGCGTCCCCATGTCTGAGGCAGGCACCATGCAGGCATGGTCACGCAGCGCCTGGAACAGTGTGACGAACATGCCGGGTGCGGGGCGCACACAACTGTCTGGCCTGCGGGAGCAGGCATGTGGCAGGCAGGGTGGACAGGGTTGCGCAGGCACAGTAAGTGCACGTAGCCTCTGGAACAGCCCGACATACATGCCAGGCGCGGGGCAGCCGCAGCTGCCAGAGCCAGAGTAGGATGGGCTGGATGGACAGCCTTGCGCAGGCACAGCATGTGCACGCAGCAAGTGGTGCAAGCAGCAAGAACAGGCAGCCAGATCAGGCGGGGTGGACTGAGCAGAAGGATCGGGCCAGTATGCAGCACGACCAGGGGAAGTTGCAGCAAGCTCCTTGCATAGATTCCAGAAACACACAGCAAGACTAGCTGATGCTAACATTCAAAATGACTCACATTGTCATTGCTCATCCAAGGTCATTCAATAAGACGTGCCATTGCTCAGCCAAGGTCATTCAAAAAGACTTGCCATCTCTCAGCTAAGGTCATTCAATAAGTTGTACGCGCTCGCAAGACAGATCAAGCACTTGCATTGTGTTCACTCCCTCTCCAACTTCCCTCGCTCAGTGTAGCCTGAACTCCAAAAGCAGCAGCTGCAGCAGCAGCAGCAGCAGCAGAGGTGGCTGCAGTGGCGTCAGAGGTGGCAGCGCACCTGCTCATTGCCGACAGCAGCCCCAGCGCATCCCCCCACATCCCTTTTGCGCTGAATGTGTTGATGAGCATGGCCATGGTGCTGCCACTGGGCTGCACGCCACACGCCAGCTGCTCGTTGTACAACTGCAACGGGAGAGGCAGTGCAGACGAGGGCGAGTCAAGCATGGTAGCGGTGGTATGTTGGGTGCTGCATGCAAGGAATGGTATGCACCGGTGGTATGTTGGGTGCTTAATGCAAGGAAGGTTTGCACAAGTGGCATGTTGGGTGCTGCATGCAAGGAATGGTATGCACCGGTGGTATTTTGGATGCTGCATGCAAGGAATGGTATGCACCGAGTCAAGTCAGGTCAAGGCTGCGCAAACCAAGTAACTGGCAGTGTATGCACCGCCTGAGCACGTCCCCTTGGGCCTGCCACACAGTTAGCCTACCTGCCAGCACTGCTTGCAATTTAAGCAAGTCCGCTGCTTTTGCAAATTCCATGCATCACTGCCCACAAACATTTTTTCTATTTTCTTCTAAACCTGGCACCCAGTGTGTTACTTTGCCCACCGGTTCCACTCTATGCACAAAACTCTACCCACCTGCTTGACCCTCTGCACACAACTCTGTCCAGCTGCTCCAAAGCCCAGAAAGAAGTGAACCCACCTGCCTCACCATCTTCACATGACTTTGCACACCTGCTTCATCCTGTGCACATAAATTTGCCCGCCTGCCTCTCCGTCTCCACAAAACTTTGCCCACCTCCTTCACTACCTGCACAACACTCTGCTGACCTGCTTTACTACACGCCTGTCCCCTTGACACCCTGCACGGTCCACCTGAGAAGCTGCACAACACTGTCTCCACCTGTTTTATCCTCCACATATTCCCTCAAGACAGCCAAGCATACCCACCTGCTTCACCATCCGCATATCCCCTCGAGACAGCCAGGCGGAGATGAGAGCCGAGAAGGTGACTGCATTTGGGCGGCAAGGGCTGTGAGGGGACAGCATCAGGCGGAACAGCGCCTGCGCCTCCTGCCACTCCCCCTGCGTGCGCATGAGCGGCCCCACAGGGGTGCTGTGTGGACGGCTCTGTGTGAGACAACAAAGTCATCCCTGCATGCCTTGCATGCACACGTGAGCAGCCCCAGCAGGTTGTGTGATGCGTGCACTTGGTCTGTGAGGGGCCAGGGGCCAAAGACAAGGCCTACACAGACCAGAGTCAAGGTCTGTACACACCAGACACAAGGAAGGATGTGCATGGACTGTGAAGGTGTGCACGGCCTGTGAGGCCATGTTGGCGGACGTGCATGGTCTGTGAGGATGTGCATGGTCTGTGAGGCCAAATGTCCACCCACCCTTTCCCACCCACCTCTCGCAGCAGCGCTTGCAGGTATGCATTGGCACATGTGATGTGGACCTCCAACCCGCTGGCACACAGCCACTGCCATGCACACTTCACGTGGGCAGTGGCCTGGGCATCTGCGGCAATGCACACCAGGGTCCCTGCGTGCACGTGCGTGCACATGAGGGAGTGGACATGCATGCGTGTGTGTTGTATGTGTGAGTGCACGGTTAAGCAAACCATGATACCTGAGTGCACGTGAGTGTGTGAAAATGCATGTGTGCGTGCTTGCACACGTCTGTGGCGTGCACGTGCACGTGTGCACATGTATATACATATATATATATATGTATGTATATATTTGTGCCTGAAATTCTGCCAGGGGCAATGTGATGTGGCCACACAGGGCCCTGCAGCATTGGCACATGGGCACATGATGCAGGACCTGGCCTCGCCAATGCTCAGAAACTGGCAGCATTGACGGGGTTGTGCAATGCAAGACTTTTGTCATTGATTTCAAGCAGACATACATGCTGAATCAAGCAACAATTGCAACAAGCAACAACAACAATGTCACACTGAATAACTGACTTCTGTGCAGCCATGCTGTGCAGCCTAAAAACTTTGATTTTTCCTGCCATGGGCTTTCATAGAATGCCACCAGAAAGCTTCCATCAGCATTGCTAAGCAGAAACAAAAGCTGTACAAAATCTCCCATCAGTGATGTCAATGGTGTCAGCCAAGCTGCCCCGAGGCTTTTTGCGTCAGTGTCATGCTGTACCATTCCTGAGGCTTACCAAAAGTGGCCACAGTGGGCTCGACGCCCCTCAGTGTCATGACATGGTACACCTGCGCCCAGTGCAGGTCATGGCAGGGCATGGCACGGCAAGAATGGCAGGCATGGCAGGCATGGCAGTAGGTGAGCCAGAAATGTAGATCTGACGCGCTAGAAATAGCAGGACATGGCAGGGCATGGTGCACCTGCTCCAGGTGCAGAATGTGGCGGGCCTGATTCAACCAAGAGCACATAGGCACGCCTTCAAGAAATTGTGCTCGCAGGTGACTCCATGAAATGCCTGATCATGCACGAGCACATTCTTCAACAGAGGAGGACATTGCAGTCCCTGATCATATAGTCAGGAGAAAATGAAAGGTGCCGCCTGGTTAATGTGTTCATCATTTTACATTATTCTATAGACATCATTCACATTGCAGAGTATTCAAGAAGCAGGCAATTTACAAAGATGATGTGCTTCCCTTCATAAGGTGAGGGCACAATTGCTATGTACAAGAATGCTCAATGACCCTCTTAGTATTGTAAGCAGCCCAGAAGCAAATGGGCTGGAGTACTGTGCAGGGAAGAGCAAACACAAGTTCCTGCCGGGGTGTTGAATAGCCAATAAGGAAGCAGAAAGCTGCTCTTGTACCCTTGTCTACGGCTGCCTGCACCCTATGTACGTGGCTGATAGCACTTTACACACCTTGAATCCCATGTCAATCTGGCCTGCATTGCCGCAAGCCTTGATGACGGTGTTGTAGGACACAATGTCGGGGCAGAGCTCCCCGCCGCACTGCCACATCAGATCCAGCAGCCGGATGGCGCGGCGCCACTGCGTGCGCGTGCATTCATGAACAAATCAGGCATTGCATGTTGCCAGGCATGAATGAGTGTGCAGAGGGTGGCCTGACAACTCATCAGATCCAGCATCCGGATGGCGCGGCGCTGCTGTATGCGCGTGCATTCATCGACAAGCAAACCAGGCATTGCATATTGCCAGGCATGAACAAGTGGGGTGGCTTGCAGACACATAAGGTCAGTCGCCAGCTGGCGCAACTCCAACAACTCATGGCAATGATGGTGTGCTGCAAAAGATTGCTTAGAAGCAGTGCCACCCTCTCATCATTAATCCTGTGCAGTGTGTGCTGAGGATTTGCATTCCATGGCGTGACCAAAAGGTGAGTCTGTGCTCAATGTCATGCCAGATCACTGTCATTGACTGATCAACAATTTGATATACACACACGCACTGGCCCTCCAATAATCCGGGCTCAGTAAAATATCCCAGGCCAAAAAACTGTCTGATCTCAAACACACAGCCTGTGTGAGACTGTCTCAGACACCGATTCAGCAAAGACACAATATGGCGTGACATCAAGTGGGTGATGCACACCATCACTAGGGCACCAGCTTCTCTAGGTGCTCTGGTCACAAACAAACGTTGCAATGATGGGTATGCTATCCGCTAATGAAGGGTTTGCTGCAAGACGTGGAGCTAGGCTGATCAAGGGGATGGGTCAGCCTACCTGTGTGGGGGATGCGCGCGCGTAGGCTGCCAGTAGGGCGTTGCAGCACACTCGGTTAGGTGCAGACTTCTTGGAGTTCAGGCTGCTGGTGCGCAGGAGTCCTCTGCTATCGCATTATCACAAGGGTTTAAGGCATGGCGTTGTTAAGGAATGGCGGCATGATTATATGGGGCACAAGGCATGGCTCTGTAAGGGAAGTGCGAGCCGCACATGTGGAGCACATGTTCCTGACATAAATGTACTTTCCTCTCTTGAGTGCACACCACTTTTGATGCTGAACAAGATGCAATAAGTGGCACTTTGCTAAGAATTGGGCCTGAAATGTGCCAATGGAGCAGAAATGTGAAATCATGCCACCAAGCCTTTCTGAAAGCATTTTCAAGAGGTAGCAGCATTACAAAAGAGTGACATTGCCCGGACCTGAAGTCATGGCAGGCACGGGAATTTGCAGGCAGGCACTGGTGTGGCGCTTGTGCAGGATGTGGCAAGGAGCAAGGGCGGTGCAGGGCAGCTGCTGGCGCAGCGCTGTTTATAGGTCCTACTGATTTTTGTGGCTCCCTCCAGCAACAGAGAGTCAGAAATAGGAAGGATTTCTGGAACGGCCTAGCAGAGCCTGGGCTTTATTGCGCTCTTATCTCTGTTGGCTCTGGAGTATGTGATCTGCCCCGATGTCGTGTCAGGCCTCCTAAAGGAAAGACAACGACAGACAGCCTTGGGCTGGTGGCTGGTGCTGATTTCATTCTCATGTTCCTGTCATGTGCAAGACTGTCCTTGCCTAATGTTTTCCTGAAGATTTGCCTGCCTCGCACCTGTTGGCTCCAGAGGGGGCACTGGCAGTCCTATACAGAGGGTGATTGGAGGGGCTGTATGGGGGCTGGTGCACCTGCACATGCATGCGTGAGGGGGGGAAGGTGTCGTCTGCACTTGGGGGTGAAGGTCAGCTACCAACAGGAGGGGGGGTTGGTGCATTATCTGTGTTGTATCATCTGCTGGATAACAGGACATGAATTATGAGAAAGCGGTCACTTGCAGGCAAGGGTGAGGGCAGAGGGAAGGGTGAGGGGTTTAAAGGTGCACTTAACAAGTTAGATAGCTGTATCTGTGTTGTCCCATGGGCATGCCTAATAAATACTTTGCATTGGAGACCCAGATGGATGTGAGAGGCTGCACCCAGATAAATGTGAGAGGCCGGCCAATCCTTCAGTATTGCTGAAGCTCACAGCAAAGGGACACCTCTTGGCTCTGGGCAATCTCCAGAGCCAGCAACACTAGATCAACTGAGTGGTTAGGAAGACAGGCACTCTTCTGGCAGCAGAGAGCACAGACCCGCAGTGCAGAGCCCACAACACCCACACTTTGCAGTATTACGCTTGCCTGCTGCTGGTTGCGGCTGTAGGGGCTGGGTGGTGGTGGCGGTGGCTGGGTGTACGGGCTGGCAGGCAGCTGGAAGCCGCGTGCGCATGGTGAATGTTTGCTGTAGGGGGATTCTGCATAGGAGCCTGACGTGCTTGAGCCAAGGGGAGACTGCATGCAAGCGAGCACCGTGGTCATGTGGTTGTATGTGGTTATCTGGTTATGTGGCTATGTGGTTATGTGGGAAGACCACACTGCAGAGGTGGACTAGGTGGACTGAGACGTGCACGACAGAGGGCTGACCACAGAGGGAGTTCATGATGTGGTTATTTGCTCATGGCAGACCAAGCTGGAAATGTGGGCCTGCAAAGCAGAGGGTTCATCACGGTGTGAGGGCTCATAATGGCAAAAGGGTGCCAAGCTTCCCACAATGATGTGCGGGCCCAAAGCAAGAAAGAGCATGCCCGGCACAGTCCGGACGCAAGGCAGGCGCCGGCCCAGAGCAGAGATGGATGTGCCTCCATTTTTTGGTGCCTTGCACTTTCACTGCCCCCAGGGTACACAGGACCAACGAGCCTCAAACTGCAAACCATAATTCCCTACGTTTATTTGGCACCAAATCAGCTTTTGCACCCTGCAGTTGGAGGTGGAGCATAATGTACTGCTCCCTTGCACCACATCCCTCTAGATTGTAGAGGGCCCTACACAAGCCCAGGGCTTGCTTGACAAAGACAAGCACAACAAAGCGAAGCACAGCAAAGCGAAGCATACAAAAGGGAAACAAGCCAGCAAGGCAGCAAAAGGGAAACAAGCCAGCAAGCCAGTAAGGCAGCAGGTAGTTCTTGTGCAAGGGGCAGGGAGTTTGTCAGCAGCATTCCCGGGCCTGCTCAACAACAAGGGGAACAAGACGGAGCAGGCCTGCCTCAGCAGCAGAAGGACTGCCTTTGCCCTGTTCATGCAGCATGCCGGCTAACCCATGACTGGCTGCCCAGTGGAGGTTGAGGCGGGCCCTGTGGAAACAGGAATCGGAATGGGCCCTTTGCCATTTGGTTGGTTACTCTGGCGGCCCTGCCCATGCCCATTCCAGTGCCAGCACGCAAATTGGGCGCAATAGGTGGCGTGCAATCTGAAGGAACAGCCACATGAACCACACTTGCTAGCGCCCAACCAGCTTCTGGCCTGGCGTGGGCAGAGCAACGACCCCAACTAAGATACCTCCATGCTCCCACCACTGCAGGCCTGCACACACACCTATACACACACCACCACAGATCTGCCCTCACACACCCACCGCTGGAGGCATGACCAGGCCACCGCCCTTGGCGGGCGCCGCCCACGGCTGCTGCTGCCGTTGCTGCGGCTGCTGCTCTGCCATGAGGGAGTGCATGGCCTGCTGCGCGGTGGCGGGGTCCTCAGACAGCAGGCAGCTCAGGGCGTCCTGCATGGCAGCAAAGTGAGCCCCGCGCTTGTTGAGTAGGCAGGGGCTATCACAGGGGAGCCAGCATGCGCTCGTGTGCCCTGCAGGATTTATGCTTAGGGTGCCTGCCCTTCTGGGCCAGCAGGGGAGCCATGCACCCATGTGCCCTCGTCCAAGTCTTTTATGTCAGGGGAGCCATGCACCCATGTGCCCTCGTCTCAGTCTAAATGTTAGAGGAGCCACGCACCCATGTGCCCTCGTCCAAGTCTTTTATGTCAGGGGAACCATGCACGCATGTGCCCTTGTCCAAGTCTTTAATGTCAGGGGAACCATGCACACATGTGCCCTCGTCTCAGTCTTTTATGTTAGGGGAGCCACGCACGCATGTGCCCTCGCCCCACGTTTTTATGTCAGGGGAGCCGCACACGCATGTGCCCTCGCCCAACTTTTAATGTCAGAGGAGCCACGCACGCATGTGCCCTTCTTCAAGCTTTTATGGAGCCCATTAGAAAGGCAGCCAACTTGCTTACGCGGCAACTCAGGGTGCCAAGTGGGGCAGCAAAGCAGGAGGTCATGCAGCGCCTCCCTCAAGCTCTCTGTCTCACTCAAGCTCTCGCGCACGCCTCCCAAGGACATCTTTCTTTAATTCTTCCTTTTGCTAATGCTGCCATTTGAGCATGGATTATGACTGCAGAAGTAACCATTGCTACAGTGTGCAGGCTACAGGCAGAGGCCCAAAGGCTGCCCGCAGCAGCAAAAGCTGGGGACAAATGTGGGTGTTGATAGCTTGTGGCAAGAAGCACAAACCCCACGGCTTCTTTTCTTTCCCAGCCGCTGGGCAAATAGACAGAGCCTGCGCTCTGGAATTGCACGCACCGCATGGTAGTCAAATCAAAAGGGCCCATTGAGCACAGACAGTTCCTGAGGTCGCGCGCACCACGCAACCCGCGCACAGCTTGGCATACTCATACATAAACTACACACTTGCTTGCCCCAGCACTCCGCATACTCACACCCAAATTACATTCTTACACACACACACACGCACACACACACACGGATTGCGTGCAGGGACTATGCACGCACTGTAGACACCGCCGGCCTACTGCACACCTGTGTAAGCTTCACAGGACTCTGGTGGAGACCCAGTGACTGCATAAGACCAGACAGCTGGTCGTCCACACCATAGCTACTGCCTGGCGTGCCTCCGCCTCCTGGTAGCAAGGGCTCTTGGGTGGGGCTGGGGATGGACCCCGACCCAGAAGAGGGCATGGACCTCAGGCAGCCAAAGCTGCTGGTGTGGGTCACAGGGCCATGCCCAACCCTGAATCACAGTGCAGCAGTGTGCGTGTGTGTTTGCTTGTGTATGTAAGCCAAAATTGCCAACTGCCACTTGGCAGTGGTGGCATGGTAGCGTGCTGCTGAGCCCAGGCAAGTGGTACGGTGCAACAGCGTGAGCAATAAAACACACAACACGCAGGACCCAAAAGTTTTAAGACAGCTTTCCACCTTGATGTGACGTTCCAATACTTAAGCCACTGTGCTGTCATGGATCATGTGATTGCACGGTGGCCAAATGACACATACAACCAAATGGCACTAATTTGGTTCATGTAATTGATCAACGAACTACACCAATGCCATTTGGTTCATTGGTGACGGCATGTGGTTGCACCTGAAGTGCACCCAACTACCCCATCAGGTTTTTGGATACCCTTCCAGGTACCTTGGTGCAAGAGCACCTGGACCAGAAGCAGAGAGTGCCCCTTCTCTGAGCAACCAGACCGGCAGCTCTAGTAGGAGCAGGGCCACCAGCATGAGCATGGGCATCAGTGTCATCAACTGCAGCATCACCACCATCACCACCACCAACAACACCAACACCAACACCACAACGACGACACCACAACGACGACACCACAACGACGACACCACCACCACCACCACCACCACCAACAACAACAACAACAACAACAACAACAACCAGCAGCAGCAGCAGGGTTACCCGAGAGGTACAGGCGCAGCTGCTGCCGGTGTGCCTGGGGACATTATGGGCGAAGAACCTTCTCCCCCATCGAGCACTTCTGAGCAGGAGGCGTGCCTGCGCAGGCCTTTTGCCGTAGGGTCTGCGGGGGCCCCACACACCCCTCTACCACTCCCCACTGACCCCAGGCCTGGTATGACACCTGCAGTTATTGACATGTTGGGGGCATCAGTCCCCATTAATCATAGATCCGAGGTCAACTCTCCTACAGTAGACTGCAGTGGGGCCCTAGTTAGTCTGGTAGCTACAGTAGCAGGCCTCTCCTCAATACATGCTAACAGTTCCTTGGTAAGCGTGGACTTCAATTTTTTGAGGTATTTGTTATGCTTCACTTTTAGACACTGCAGTGCTTTATCATCGCTGTGCATGCAAGGCATGAAGCTGCTGGACCATGGCAGCTACCCAACGATGAGTATCCTGCATTGTTGGCTGCCTTCCAGCACCGGGAAGTGCCGCAAGAATGCAATCTAAAGCTGAGCAGCCTGCATCAACTTCATCAGAATGTGGAGAGGGTGCTTTCTCTACAGGCACCAACAAAGATGATTGCCG
>LKMJ01005054.1_pt1 | contig 12423 bp, 7 predicted proteins | sample 643391 | NCBI WGS metagenome assembly LKMJ01 (sample SAMN04112250, study PRJNA286221) | soda lake metagenome | biome: soda lake; feature: Kulunda Steppe; material: water; isolation source: sample PL-Br10 brine of Picturesque Lake | place: Russia: Kulunda steppe | collected 2010-07
AGTTCTCGACCCTGCTGAACGCAACCGCCCGCTACGACCGGGCCGACGTCGGCCTCGGCGTCTGCCTTGGCAACCGCGCGGGCGCACTCACACAGGCCCGCCAACTCCTTCGTGAACACCGGCGAAACCTGTCGGAAGGGATCGAACTCGTAACCGAGGAAGGAGTCACCCACGAATCTCACATCCAGTGGTTTCACGCTGGCGACGGGATTCGGGAAACGATCGTCGGCATCGTCGCCGGTATGGCCATGGGCAACGCCGGGATCAGTCGCGACCGACCGATACTCGCCTTCGCCGATAAAAACGACAACGAAGTGAAAGTGTCCGCTCGAGGGACTCACAGCCTCGTTCGGAACGGACTCGACCTCTCGGCCGTCCTCGGCGAGGCCGCCCGGAGCGTCGGCGGTGACGGCGGTGGCCACGACGTTGCAGCCGGCGCGACCGTTCCACGGGGGCAAGAGGAGGCATTTCTCGAGGCGGCCGATCGGCTTGTTGGAGAGCAACTCGAGTCCTGAGCGTCACAGGTGAACGATGTGGTTGCTTCCTGACGCCTCTCTAATAAATAAAACACTGTATTTATATTGAAAGAGAAGATATATTGGCCAATGTCTCCGTGGGGAAGGCTTCAGTCGGGATTTAGAAACTCACTCAGTGAGGATTATATCGATCTTACAACGGTTTTTGTTCTTACCGTTGCAACTGTCTCTGTCGCACTGCTCCCAGTTGTTCGTGAAACGGTTCTGCGGCCAATTATTGGATTGATATTTATTATTTGGGCTCCTGGGTGGGCAGCAATCGCGGCACTGTTTCCGGGTGCGTCGCAGAATGTCAGGTTCGACGATCTCCCGAACGATCTCCCGTTTTCCGGATCCGAATTACGGGAGTTGGTGCTGGGTGGTGGCGAGGGTGCTGATCAAACGACATCGGGAACAGCTGACCCGCACCTTGGTGGCATTGAGCGTCTGGCACTCTCGCTTGGTGTCGGCGTTGCCGTTGTCGCGCTTGCTGGTCTAACGCTCAATTACACACCGTGGCCGATCGCACTCGGCCCGATTCTGGGAACACTGGGCAGTATTACGATCATCTGTACGATCATCGCTGCGGTTCGTCGGTCTAACCTCCCTCGGTTCGAACGGTTTACCGTCTCTGTCGGCTCTGTGCGTGACCTCTTTGATGGGCCGTGGTCTAGAGCAGACTACATATTAAATGGAGCGTTGATCGTTGGTGCGTTGCTTTTGGTTGGAACGCTGGCCTTTACCATCACTACGCCTGCACCTGATGATCGGTATTCCAATTTCTGGGTCCTTACAGAAGATGAAGAAGGTGATCTGGTCGCTGAGAATTATACTGATGTGCTAACGACAGATGCCGACCGGGAACTCGTTGCCGGCGTTGAGAACAATGAGCACGAAGACGTTCTCTACGTCGTCGTTGTCCAACTACAAGAAATTGAGCGGGCAGATGGAGAGATCCATATCACGGACCGACAAAAAATGGACCGGTTTGAACAGCATGTAGAGTCAGGTGAAACGTGGCAATACAATCACGATATTGAAGTTGAAGAGACAGATACCGAACTTCGAGTCCAGTACTTATTATATAAAATCGAATCGCCATACACTGACACAGTCCCCGATACACCGACAGCTGAGAACGCAGATAACGACCTTCACCTGTGGGTTACTGACACCGATTAGTCTCCAGCACAATTCGCCTATCTTAGGATCCAATAATTATGATAGTGGCCATCTAACAGGATGTTTGGGAGTATTATTCACCGCCACCTACATTGAATAAGAAGCCATAAACTGTATTACTAACAACACCAAAGTACGGACTAGTATGACAGACAATCATAGATACAATATCCCCGAAAGAGGAGCAAATAACTGGGCGACGCAATTAAATGAGAACTTCAAACGTATTGATACCGGTGTTGAAATCCGTGATACAGAAAGCAATCGCGAGGAGTATACACCAAAAGAGGGTGCGAAATTCTTTGCTGTCGACACCGGTCGGATTTATTTAGGGGACGGCTCCGACTGGGACTCGATTGATCTTTTTGAAACGAAAATTGAGTCTTTTCAAGACGCACTTGCCAACGGATACATTGTTGGTGTGTTGAATAACCACCAAACGATTGTCGATCCAACAAAGTATGACTCTGATGCGGTTGCGATCCAAGCAGCGAACGATGATTTGCTCGAGAAATCAGACCGCCACGATGTCGGATTCGTATATATCCCAGTAGTTGATCCAAACGGCAATGAAATCGTAATTGACAGAACAGTTGTGTTTGGATCACGGACGGAATATTTCGGCGCATTCCCAAGAGGATGGGGTTTCAGCGGTCGGAACAACAAGATGATTCAGTGCACCATAGATAATGGCGATCCGATGTTCGTGGTTGCCAGTGCTTCCGAACATGGGAACGCTGTTTCCGGAAACGCCTCTAGTTTTGGTGGATTTGCTGCTTATGCTGACGGAAATGATGCCGGGTTCTTGCGCCTCGAAAACGTTCAATCATTTAATCTGTGGAATGTTTCTGCGACTGCGTTTGATTGTCCAACCGCTGACGGTGTCTATGTTCTCGATGGGGCCTGTTATAACTCATATATTAATAACTGTAATTACACTGCGTCACGAACTCATTGCCCAGATGCCGATATTTGGGTTGTAAGTAACGATACTGGCGATGGACCACCGAGTGAAATAAAATGGGGACCAGGAAATTCGACGTATGCAGCCCCTGAAATCCCGTTCAATATTGGATACAAACAGGAAACGGATTCATCTTCAATGGTAATTGGTGGTAGAATTGAAGGCGATGGGGGGCCAGCAAAATTGTATGTTACTGATGGAAGTGTAGGAATTTCTGGATATTGGGAGTCCGGACGAAGTGAGGGCCCGGACACTGACAGTCTGTTTTTTGATGGAAGACGGTTGCGGATTAGCCCCACAGCAGAGTGGGGAAGTAACGACACAGGAGGACACATTATTCATATCGGTGGAAATGCTTCTAGAGTACATATTCCAGCAATGATAAACAGTAGCGTTAATGGCGGAGATGTGATACACTTTGACTCAGGAGGCAGTGGTTCGAGAAGGTACTATGTCCCATATGAAAATATGGTAAATGGTTCTGTTACGTATCCGGAACCAAAGTGGAATGCCACGCGATATCATGACGGCTGGCAGAAATTCCGTGAAGGAACGACTGAGATCAAACCGAATTCGACGACGCGTTTAGAAGGATGGGCTGGAAGAACGGGAGAGGAAATTGAACTACGCAGAAAATCAATTGTTTCGGAACCAGACGGCGACTGCAGATTTCAGCTAGTACACGGTTGGGGAACGGAGCGAGAACGTCAATGGATCGGTGTTAAAGAAACAGGCGGATACGGATTCACTCTGGAGTGGGAACTTCATCGGAGAGCCAGCCAATAAAGCAGGTGTTCAGTGTGGCATGATTTTAATACCGTTTCATGTTTAGCCTAGTGCGAATAATACTCAGCTTATTTTCTTACCTCTGATTTTAACGGCAGTCTCATCAACTCTGATCTGGGTCAGCTTCGTTGTCCTCAGAACGCTTAGCAGTCTAGTGGACTGTATTAGAACCGCGTTCTCATGAACAACGGCGGCGCAGAAACGCTGTCGGCCAGCCGAGAACCCTCCTAAACCGCATGATAAGAAAGTTTGAGATATGACTTGACAGAATTGTTGCTATCCTCGAAGCAAACCCAATTATATCAATTTAAATGATTAATACCTACGACGTACCGGCCCAAACTTCTCTTAAATTCGTGTCGGAACTCTCGCTGAGCAGGTCTGTGGGCATTTATCAAGATTATTTCAACGACTTACCTACTCCTTAGATCGAATTAAACGGCAGATTTGGATATGTAATACCAACTCTAAAATAACTTTATCTATGATAAAGTAACCGTTAAGCTTATATCCGAATCTTGTCTATTTCCAATCAATGTGCAATTGGCACCTCATGAAATTTATATCAGTTATAGTCTTTATTTTTATGAGTGTTGGAGCGTATACTTCGTGGGTGACTAGCGAGTTTTTTCCGTGGCTCCATCTTTCTGTCTTCGGATCAATAATCGTTATATTGTACTCCCTTCGAGAAGCCAAAAATAAGTTAGTATGTTATTGGTCAGTAGGATTACTAGTCGTTGTTGGTGTTGTTTATCGCCTTCCACTTGTGCTATTCCCCGAAACATTGAGCGGTAATGATCCTGAAAAGTATGCGTTGCGAGCGCAGATTGCACTCCACGCTGGTGACTATCGCCTATCGGATTCTGACTTTTATGGAATCGCAGGTGGGTTTCACACGTATATCGCTCAAGCTTCGTCCGTTACAGGACTTGAAACATTGGACGCTATGGTGATCATCGGGTTAGTATTTGGTATTTGGGCACCAGTCACCGCAGCGGCGATTGCAGCAATAATACTTGACAGGACATATCAAGCACAACAGGCAATGATCATAGCTGCCGCAATCGGAGTCGTCGCACCGATTGGTATCCGGATGTCACAGGTACCTATTGCACAGAGTATTGGAACGATCATATTCGTCACATTTATACTTGCAATAATTTCATATTTAAAGACGCCTGCATCTTGGGGGAATTATGTACCACTTGATACGGCCTTTGAGGAAATAAATAATCAAGTTGATGAAATTGATCGGGATATAGTTTCAAGCCGTATGAAATCGTGGAGAAAAACGAGGATGGTGTACAATATCCTAATTCTTGTGTTGATTTTTGGAATGATGCTCACTCACAAAATGCCACTAATAATTGCGACTGCCATTCTCGGGGGAATATGGATTGGAACGAAAGTGAGTGCATCAAACACGTTTTGGCCGTTCAAACCGCTTCGGAAAACGATTCCAATAGGGTTAGTTGGACTCAGCGTACTCGCAACACTAATACAGCAAACCATTATAACAGACTTTATTACACAGGCACTTTTTCTCAGTCAGCAGACAATCGAGTCGGACTCCCGCATTCCAACACGAGTGGGTGACCATCCTATCGCTGCGACACCACCGGATATTGGGGCGTTATTTATATTTGGATCTCATTCGCATATTCCGGCGATACTACTTCTTGCCGGTATTACATGGCTTATTGTGGTCTGGTTTACGTTTATTAGCGATGCTGATTTGGCGCGATCTAGTTCAGTGGCGTTGTTAGTATCAATTGCTGGTCTTACTGCAGTGGTTGTAGTATCTCTTGGTGGATTAGCCAGTTCCGGTGGAGCCCCCCCGTTCAGAATACACGCCTTAGTAGAGGTTCTACTTGCTGCCCTCATTGGTATTGGAGTCGCACTTATTGGGTGGGGGAAACAGTCGAGCAAATACAGGAAGGTAGGCGTTATGGTGGCTGTTCTCTGTTTGCTTCCGTTTTTATTGTTTTCTGTGGCTGCAGCACCTGATTTCCCTGGAGAACAACGCGAATATATAACTGCCGGAGAAATAGATGGAAAAGAATTTGCTGTTGATTACGTCAACACAGACGTGTACACTGACGACCGGCTTCAGCGTGAGACGCCATATAGAAACGAGGTTACCGACGAATCTGATCAGTGGAACCGTCTCGGCGGGAACCCATATGGTACACAGTTCTCAGTGAACAACATTGAGCTAGTCAATGCTGACGATGAGTTGTTTGACAGACCAGCAGTGTTATACCGGCCAAATGAAGATACTTATCGAGTTGGTGGTCTCTATCAAGATTACCGGTATCAGTTGACGTGGGATGTTGAAAAATCATTTGAGACACGGTCTCACAAAACATATGATAACAGAAACACAATTATTTATACCAATACTGACCAGTAACAAAAACACATCTATACGATTTTAGTCGTGGTTAGTTGAGGTTGAAAGATGAGGTGGAGTGACTTTTAGCTGATCTGTGGTAGAAATTACCCGTCTCAGTGGTCGTAGCGACTTGGAATTTGTGGAGCGAGAGTGGACACCGCATCAGCTGATGAAACTCGGTGTTCGTCTACGTCTTACCGGCCTATCTATTTCGAATCTCGTTCGAAATTATAGAGGTCGATGCCAAACATTCACAGAAAGCCGTACGACAGGATACAAAAAGTAAATCACAGCCTGCTAGCAGTGCCAACCCGGATCACGTCGCACTCGGCGAAAGGGAAATCCGAATCGATAGACAGCAGTTCTGGCTGTCCGCTGCCATCGATCCAGTTGCTGCATTCCTGTATCAGTTTGTCTTTGGCCGACCGTTGCGCTCACAACGGTACAGAAATGTTGCCAACGTACTGTTAATTTAGCTTTTGGTTACGTCGTACAGCGGATTAAGACACTTTTTGTGCACTCTCTTTAACAAGCTTTCGTGTGTCACTAATAGTCACTAGCAGGCACAAATAAATCAAAGCGCCAGTTAGGATTGCAAATGTGAGCGTGCTGTATGTCTGAGCGGGAAGTATGCGTGTTAAGAAGTATACTACAAACCCCATTATCGCTGATGCAAAAGTGAATATCATAACCTCTCTAAATGGGTAGTTTATTTTAACATAACCTTTTAAATAATATGTTGCTATGAACAAGCCAGCAACCATCGAAATAGATGTTGCTACTGCAGCACCGATAACTCCAGTATAATAAACAAGTACAATATTAAGAACGACATTGAGTATCGTCATTACAGCCGTTGTTCTAGCCGCTAGATTAACTTTATCCACTCCATCTAGTACTCGCTTGATTGGAGTGAAATGAACGAACGCAATCTGCCCAAGTAATAATATACTCAATACAGCAACACCATTATTAGCCGCTAACTCACTCGGATTTATATCAAATATCAGTTGTAATATCTCGCTCCCAACAATAGCCCCTCCAAAGAATGCAGGAATAACGAATATAGTTGACCATACTACCGACTTATTCAACATCTTAGAGATTTTATCGTGATCTCCATTAGAGTGAGCATTGCTAACCTCCGGAAACAGAACGTGTGAGATCGCAGTAGATATTGTTGCAGCCAACTGAGTTACCCGCCACGCAATCTCGTACACTCCCACTGCAGTCGAAGAGAGAAAAAAGCCAATAATGAGTACATCCGCCCAGTTATGCATCCGCTGGCTCAATGCACTAACGACATCGTACTTTGCATATTCGATCAGTGAACGTACTATTCGTACCGAAGGCTTCCCAAATTCTAGTTTGCAACGAAGCACCGCCCAAACCGCTTCAACAAATTTTGCGAGCACGTATGAGTATATTATCGCTATCGCTCCAAAGCCAAGCCAAATAAAAACGACCCCGGCTACGATCCAGACGGCGTTTTTACTCAGGCGAATTATCGCAGTAGATTCGATCTGAAGATCTCCAGAAATAAAATGCATAAACAGACTCGCAACTTGTCCAAAGAAAACCCCCAATATCAATGGAATTACGACGGGTAATCCAACGTACTCCGTTATCCAACTCTGACCAAGCCAAAAAATTGAGAATACCACAGACATAGTGAGACAGTTAAGAAGGAGCGTCGTCGTTATTATTCGGGCTCGAGGCCCCCCCTCGCTTATTCGCTTCTCGGCTGCATTTCTTGTGCTAAGATTCGAAAGATATGTTGACACGGTCAGCAATGCTTGAAATAAGAAAAACTGTCCGAGAGCGGATGTACTAAGAAGTCGCGTAAAAAGAATTACTCCAACAAAGCTCAAAACCGCAGTTCCAAATTTTGATCCAGAGATGAACAGTGTTACCCGCTCGAACGTTCGAGTCACCGCTAATATTCTCTCCTGTTCTAATATTAATCTAGCGATTTGACACAGGTAATAAAATAAGTTTGACAACGTTACTTTCTATTTGCAGTTCAAAATCCGACGTATTATATAGCGGCAAGTATAAATTAAAATAGAAAATGTGTCAGTGCTATCGGCGGAAAAAGGCATGTGATTGAGTATGCGTGAATTAAACAAATTAATACAAATCTGCACTGAGGACGGTTTACGTGGAGGAGTCTCAACAGCACTAGATCATATACATAGACGATACTTGTTTCATGTGACAGCAATCAAACGGTATTATCAATATAAAATATTTAGCAAATACAGTACTATTGCGGACCCGTTCAAACTGCTGTGGGTCTCGCCACAGCGGATACAATATGTGACTTATTCAGACTTTTCGAACGAACATATACTCAATCCTCCAGATAGGGTTAACTACAAAACACTGCCAAAGAGTAGTCCATATCATCACTACGTGACAAGAGGTTCGTTCGAACCACATAAACACATTGGTCGTATTACCGGTGGCGACTGGGATCGGAAGGAGACAAAATTTAGTGACCTTCACGTGTACAACGCCCTTCGCTCTCGGTTTGAATCCGACACAGCGTTGGAAGAGACAGACTATTTTAAAATGATGGTCGAGCGAATGGAGAATGGAAGAACAGTACGAGACTGTTCGACAGCAGCAGAATATAAAGAGAAATGTGAGATGTTCGACGAAGTATTTCGCAGTATGGACCAGATGGGGTGTTTACCAAGACGGACACTTGATCGAGAACTGACTTTCAAGGAGATTGGTGTGAATATCGGTCGTGACGGCGAACTCTTTTTTAATTCGGACGGTCACCATCGATTATCAATAGCAAAAGTACTACAGTTGGATGAAATACCGGTGCTTGTTATTGCGAGACACAAGCAGTGGCAAAGAAAGAGAGAGCGGCTCAACCAGATGATTAAAAATGGAACTATCTCAGCAAGTAGTTCAACTCTCCTATCTCACCCGGACATGAGAGATATTGTTAATCGGAACTACGGAATCTAATTCAACTACTAACCGTGGGACAAAAGGTGTAAATTATCGACAAATCAACCGTCTAGCTCACAAATAGCCCAAATCTTCAAGCCGATCTCGCGTTGCATCCGCAGCATCGTACTCCCCAGCCTTTTGATAGTTAATCAACAGCCCTTCACCATCAAGATACGAACACAGCTCCTCGACAACATCCTCTGACTCCTGTGAGACATTCTTTGACTCCATAGGGTCTATATTTATATTATATAGTTCTGTATCACCGTTTGAATCCTCAATGAATTTCCACCGGTCGGTCTGTACTGCACGAAGCGTACGGTCGAGTTTAGACCGGTTATTAATTGTCCCAGTCTCTTCAAGTGATTCCATCGACGGTTGGGGAGCGAGGTATTCTGAACAAGCATATTTTCGCTCGGGATCTTCCAGCAGACTGTTCGTTGATTTCTGTTCCTCCTGTTCTTGTTCAATGCCCGCTAACTCGAGAGCCGTTGGATAAATATCTCGTATTTCAACCGGGCCAGTAACTGTTTGCTCCTCAATAGTTGGTCCAGAAATAAGAAGTGGAACATGGACTAAGGTCTGATACAGACAGTACTGATGATCCATAAGACCGTAGTCGCCAATGTTTTCTCCATGATCTCCGACGACGATAATCGACGTCTCGTCGTTAAGTCCAGTTTTCTCAAGTGTGTCTAGAACGCGACCGGTCTGGTGATCAGTATAGGCCATTTCGCCACGATATAGCGCTTCTAAAATTTCAAACTCCGAATCAGTATAGGTGATATTACCAGTAATATACTCCCAGGGCCGTTGTGGTATTTCCAGTGCTTCATCGTACGAAATCTCGTCGGGAAGGAACGGTTCAGCGTACTTTTTTTGTGGTTGATACTCCAGATGGGGTTCAAGGTAGTTGATAAAATAAAAAAACCCTCGATCAGTTTGCGATCTCTTTTTTAACCATGTCTGCGTTCGGCGCGTGGTATTTGCCCCGCCCTTATCTTTTTTTCCAGCTAGTAGTTTTGTGTAGATCCCGTTTGCAAGTGTTGGAGCAATCGTGTAGATGTTTACTGCTTCGGTAAATTCCTTGATTTTATCCTTTTTAGAAGTCGCATTTGCGACTCCGGAAAGATTGGACCCACTCCAGAACCGCTCGTATTTTATCGAAAAGTTATCGAATCCACGAGCGAATCCGAACTCCTCACTAATCCAGATGTTTCCCGAAATGCCAGCGGTTTCGTACCCGTTATTTGAGAACGTTTCTGCTAATGTCGTCCGTTTTGGATTGAACTGCTTGGTTCCAGCATGCGCTCTATGATGGGTCGGATACTCGCCAGTGAATAGTGATGCATGTGACGGAAACGTCCACGGACCCTGTGCAATCGCGTTCGTAAAATTGAGACCAGTGTCTGCTAACTGTTGTAGATTTGGGAGCGAGCCGTTCTCCATCATCTCGTGGACGATATCCGCACGAGCCGTATCAATGACGATCAAAATAATATTTTGGTCCATAGTATACTAGTTTAAATTTTTACTAATGGGCCTATTTATATACATCAGCATACAACCAGTTTACTGTCTGGGTTTGATTTGTCTACCCAAGTTTTTATCACCAATAGTTATCCACTCGGCGAGACGATCAGTAGCAATCTCTTCAGCCGTTTCTGGGCCAGAGACGACAGTCCGTTCTGTCTCTGAGAGTGTATAGACCGTTTTAGTGACTGTTTGAGTGTCTGCTCTTCGTTCGTACTGTGTCATTTCGTCATCTCGTATAATGGCTGCACGTTTTGCAACAAGCATTTCCACAGCGGATTCATCATATTCTTTGAGAAGCGCGTTCTTGTCCCAGCACGTCCCATCCGTTGCAACAACTACGGGCTTTTGCCGATCAAATTCGGCAACGAACTCAGCTGTATTGCTGATATTACCTTTGATTACCTTATGAACAACTTCAGCGAGGTCGGAATGGGAGAGTGGGCCACGAAGCGTCGTATTGGTGTTTTCCCATGACGAGGGAAGAGAGATATGAAGCGGGACGCGAATTAAGCCAGGATGTAACCAAGAGTGGTGTCCGATAAATCCCTCTTCATAAAATAGATGGCCGTGATCACCGAGAAAAATGACTAATGCATCATCCCATTGAGTTTCAAGAGTATGAGCGAGTTTCTCAATCAGTGAATCTAAACACTGAATTGCGGCAGTGTAGATTTCTTCTTGCCGAGCGTACACTTCTTCCCATGTCTCAAACTCGGATGCAACAGCTGGCGGCAGGTCAACACCCTTTAACATAACATCTTTTGCGTTCACCGAAGCCAAAGCGTGTGACTCCGCTCGAGTGACCGTCACGTCGTTACCGTTTTTACCCGCGGGAGGCTGTGAGTGATGAGGGTTGTGGGCATCAAAGAAATTAATAAAGGAAAGCTGTGGGGAGTCAGTTTGGGACCGAAGATGATCAACGGCATGCGTGAGCACGCGTTCACCGTGGTGTGAATGCTCAAGATGATCAGTACTACCAATTCGCTCTTTTAATGTGTACAGAAGGTTTGTCGTGTTTTTAATTCGCTGTGGGTGTCGAAGGAGGTCAAGTGCAATATTTCCAGCCCACGCCGGCGTCATATCAAATCCACCCTTGACAACCTGTTCCGGGGACAATGAGGAGGCAGATTGTGTCGGGGAGTAGCCGGTAGAGAATAGCTTGTAATTTATTTCACTATCACAGTAATCAATAGACTGGTTAAATCCACGGAACGCACCGAAGACGGAGTTTTCCGAAAACAACGACGTAGCATATCCTTCGTTCTGAGCAGTGCTCGGCAAAACAGCATCGTCCGGAGAAAGTCGATCGCCGATATCGGTCAATCCGTGTTCAACCGCATCAAGGGTGCTAAAAAGCGAGGCATGTGATGGGAGAGACCACGTTGATGTAGAGTAGTATCTTTCAACCGAGATGTCCGATGTGCTAGTAATAAATGGCATTGTTTGGTCAGTTACATTCGCAGCGCGGACACAATCACCAATTACAAAAAAAACGTCTGGTTGACTCATAGAGCATTATTCTAATGTTTCAGTTATAAATATATCGACAGCAGAAGGAAGATAATTAGGAAAGTGGTAACGAACAAAAAGACAGTAGGGACCAGTTAGAATCAAATGGAGACATCGCTTTCGGGGCCTATCGCAGTATGTCAATTACCCTACTAACTATAGCTGCGAAAAACGGTTCTCCGCGTTCCAACCGGTTATAGTATCTCTTCGACCACCGCTGCAGTCAACGCGTTTGGTGACATTGTCCCATCAAGTTGCTTGAATCCAAAGGCGTCCGTGAACTCGTCGTAGAACACTTTCCGCTGCTCGAGATATTCAATCGCGGGCACGTCGTCTTTTCGTTCCATCGACACCTCAGGAGCGATTTTGACGTAAAACTCGTGGTCCGGTTGGGTGACCAGTTGGGAATAAAACCGATCGTACTTTTTGATCGCCTCCTCAGGGGAGCGGACAACGTCGCCACAGAGGTCGCTCAAAAGCGTATCGTAGAAGTAACGATCACAAATGACGTACTCGTGTTGGAGGAGGGGTTTTGCCACCCGCCAGAGCAGTTGTGGTGCGTAGTC
>LKMJ01005055.1_pt1 | contig 12421 bp, 11 predicted proteins | sample 643391 | NCBI WGS metagenome assembly LKMJ01 (sample SAMN04112250, study PRJNA286221) | soda lake metagenome | biome: soda lake; feature: Kulunda Steppe; material: water; isolation source: sample PL-Br10 brine of Picturesque Lake | place: Russia: Kulunda steppe | collected 2010-07
CCCATTCTTGCCTTCCTGGTGCTCAACATGATCCGCGTCGTGCTCAGCCAGCTTGAGATGGCCGCGGGCATGCCCTTCTGAATCCTGCGGATACCAAAGAAAACAAAACGATGCGGACGGTAAACAGCCTATCGTCCGCATTGCGACTACAATTGTGAAAAACTGTTCAACCCACCGGTCCCGCAGCAGGAACGCTCATGACGGCAGACGGAACGCTATCGGCACAGGTAACGGCCTACCATAACTGGAAGAAGGATCTGGTTCGGGAGATCACCCGTTACCGCAGCTGGCTGCAGGACAGCGAGCTTCTGTCTGAGGATCTGGCCCGCCACCTTCAGCGCGGCATTGAACTGCTGGTCCAGGATGAGCTGACCATTGCCTTCGTCGGCGAATACTCCCGCGGCAAGACGGAGCTGATCAACGCGCTCTTCCTGGCAGAATACGGCCAGCGCATGCTCCCCTCCCAGGCCGGACGCACCACCATGTGCCCGACCGAAGTCTTCTTTGACCGTCGCTCGCGCCAGAGCTATGTCCGACTGCTGCCCATCGAGACCCGTAACGGACAGGCTTCGCTGCAGGAACTGCGGCATTCCCGTGACGCCTGGGACGAGCTTTCCCTCGATCTGGATGATCCCGAAAGCACCCGTAATCTGCTGGCCCGCGTGGCGGAGGTGAAAAGCCTTTCCCGCGAGCGGGCCCGGGAGCTGGGCTTTGATGAAGCCATGCTGGATGAGGATCCGCAGACACCCCAGCAGGTTCTGGTCCCGGCATGGCGCCACGCCATGATCAGCATCCGGCACCCGCTGCTTGAGCGCGGACTGCGGATTCTGGACACGCCCGGACTCAATGCCCTGGGTTCGGAGCCGGAACTGACCATCAGCATGCTGCCCAGCGCCCAGGCGGTGCTGTTTCTGCTCAGTGCCGACGCCGGCGTCACCGCCAGCGACATGCGGATCTGGAGCGATTACATCGACACGGAGAACGCCGACCACCGTGCGGGACGCTTCGCCGTACTCAACAAAATCGACACACTCTGGGACGACCCGGACAACACCGGTGACGGCAGTCAGAGCATCGACGCCGTGCGTCAGACCACCGCCAGGCAGCTCGGGCTGACCAGCGGTGAAGTGCTGCCGGTTTCCGCCAAGCAGGGCCTGCTGGCGCAGATCCGCCAGGACAGCAGCCTGCGCCAGCGCAGTCAGCTGCCCGTGCTGGAGTCACTGATCAGTGAGCGCATCCTCAGCTACAAGGAGCGGCTGATCACGCACAACCTGGTGAATGATCTGACGGGGATGCTGCAGGCCAACCAGGCTGCTCTGCAGGGGCGCATTGAGTCGCTGCAGGAAGAGCTCCAGGCCCTGCAGTCCAGGGAAGTGGATCGCGACACCCTGGCCCGGCTTGCCGAGCAGACCCGGCGGGATTATGACTTCTACTACAAGAAGCTGATCACCCTGAAATCCAGCCGTCGCCTGGTCGAATCCCAGAGCGAGGTACTGCTGCAAATGCTCAGCATGGAGCAATTCGAGGCCCATGCCCGCAAGACACGCGAAAAACTCGAATCCGACTGGACCACGCTTGGACTCAACAACAGCATGGACGGCTTCTTTAAGGTGCTGGAATACGACCTGAACAATGTCATGACCGAGGGTCGGCGGGGTGAAAAGATGGTGCGCTCCATCTACAACCGCTACAACAACGAAAGTCGCGGGCAGCACCTGGAACCGGTTCCCCTGCGGATGGGCCGCTATCTGATTGCACTGAGGGATCTGCGCGCCAAGGCGGACCGCTTCCGGCGTAACCCCAAGACCCTGCTCAGCGAACGCCGGATTCTGATCCAGCGTTTTTTCAACACCATCGTCAGTGAGGCACGCCAGATCCAGCAGCAGGCCATTGAGGACGTTCAGCGCTGGCATGAAGAGGCGCTGATGCCGATCCTGCAGTACTCCCAGGAGCAGAAACGGCTGCTGGAACACCAGTTCCGCCGGCTCCGGGATATGACCCATGACCGTGAGGCCACAGAACGCCAACGCCAGGCCCTGCGCGAGAGCCTCGACAACCTGACGAAACAGCTGCGCACTGCCGAACAGATGGAACGGCGCATTCGCCAGCCACCACCCTCAACCACTCAGGACCGCGTTGTCTCCATGCCAGGCATTGCCTGAAGGTCTGCCCTGTAATGAGAAAGGGATACCACCATCTGAAGAACGCCGCACCGGTCATTGCGCTTGTTACTGCACTGCTGCTGGGGCTGACCTGGATCAACGGATTCATGAGCCAGAGCGGCCAGCTCGCTGATGGAAGCGTGAGCGCGTCCTACGAAAAAGCGTATCAGCGTGTTCCGGCAGAGCACGCGCGGCAGAACTGGCCGTCTGAGGCGAACTGGCGGCCGTTCACCAGCGCCGACAACAGTTTCGGCTACAGCGCGGACAGCTACTGGTTCCGCGTTAATCTCAGCGGATTGGCATCCGACGAATCCTATTACTTTGCCCTGCGCGCGCCGACACTGTCCGAAGTGGATGTCTTTCGCGGCAACGACGGTGCAGACCGGCCCGCTGATCCCACAGCTCCCGACTGGGAAACTGGCAGTGCCCGTCCCTTTGACAACCGCCCCGTCCACCACCCGGACTTCCTGATCCCGGTTGATGGCGCACAGGGCAGCGAACAGACTCTTTACTTCCGCGTTTCCCACGACGGCACCATTGGCTTCCGGGGTGGTCTGGACACCCAGCAGCAGACGCTGCTCAGCGAACGCCCTTTTCAGGACTTCCACAGCATCTATTACGGGCTCATGATCCTGGCAGCCCTGTTCAACCTGGCCACATTCCTGGTGCTTCGCGAGCCCGTCTATGGTCACTATCTGGTGCTTGTCGTCTCACTGCTGGTCACCCAGATGTTTCTCCACGGCAACGCGTTCATGTACCTCTGGCCACAGATCCCGGCCCTGAATCAGGCGGCTCTGTTTCTGGTACCCGTTATTGGCTTTGCTGGCGCCTGGTTCACCATCCATTTCCTGAACCTGCGAAAGCATCTGCCGCGTCTGGCGACCACATTGAAGGTGCTGGCGGCCACAGGGCTGGTTACGCCCGCACTTGCACTGGCAATCCCGCCCCATATTGCAGCCCAGGCCAGCCTGTTATTGCTGATGCTGATCATGCTGGTGGTCATCTCAGCCGGGGTTCTGGCCTGGCGGCGGGACATCGACTATGCCCGCATTTTCACTCTCTCCTGGTTCTTCCTCATTGCCGGTGCATTCCTGGTCAGCCTGCGCGCCTTCGGCCTTCTACCCAGCAGCTTCTGGACAGTGACGGGTTTTGCCCTGGGCTCGGCCATTGAAACCATGGCTCTGTCACTGGCCATCAGCGGGCGCATCTATGCCGACCGTCAGGCCCGCCTGAAAGCCCAGGCCCAGGCGACCGATGAGGAACGCAATACGCGCAGGCTGCGTGAGACGCTGCTTGATTCGGCGCTGCACTCACAGACCACAGGTCTGCCCAACCGGCTGCTTCTGGAGCGTCAGATGATGCAGCTGCACCAGAGCGAAACGCCATTCCTTCTGTGCCTGTTCGACTTCCGTAAGCTCAGTGACAGCATCCATCTTCTGGGCCATCAGCGCGCCAACAGCCTGGTCCGCCAGGCCTGCCGGGCGCTCCAGGCCCATGCCGGGGAAATACCAGGCTCGGTCACTCTGGAAGGCGCCCGCAACACCCGAGACACCCATGTTGCAACCCTGACTGACACCACCCACGCCATCCTGATTGCCCTTGAACCAGGGCAGGATTACAGCCGCATGCTGGACCGGATCATCCAGAACCTGGCGCTGCCTTTCCAGCAGAACCGTCTGATGCTGGAGCTGGACCCCCGCCTGGGCTGTGCCTCGTATCCCGACAGCAGCCGCGATCTTCACGAACTGCTCCGAATGGCCCATACGGCCGTGGAAATCGCACGCACCAATGCCACGCGCATGGCCTTCTATCAGGCGGAACAGGATCAGGCCTTTGAGCGGCGGCTGACCCTGCTCGGCGACCTGGACAGAGCCATAGAGTCCGACGAACTCGAACTGCACTTCCAGCCGCAGATTGAGGTCCGCTCCAACCGGGTGACCGGTCTTGAGGCTCTGGTGCGCTGGCATCACCCCCGTTACGGTTATATCTCACCCGGCGAGTTCATCCCCTGGGCCGAAGAGACCGGTCTCATCCACCGACTGTCTGAATGGGCACTCTGCAATGCCGCCGGACGCATCATTGAGCTTCGCAAGCAGGGTTTTGAGGATCTCAGTGTGGCCGTGAACATCTCCGCCCGGGATCTGACCCACCGCCCTTTCCTGCAGACCGTTGAAAGGCTGCTTTCCCACCCGCAGCTCAGGCACGGCCAGCTCATTCTGGAGGTGACCGAAACCGCGGCGATGTCGGACCCCGAGCAGGCTCTGACCGCCATGCGCCATCTGCGGGATCTGGGTGCGCGGCTTTCGCTGGATGATTTCGGGTCGGGGCTGTCCTCATTGACCTACATCCGCAAGCTGCCCCTGAGCGAGATCAAGCTCGACCGGGAGCTGACCCTGAACATTGAAGGGGACAGGGCCGCGCTGACCATTGTCGATTCAGTCATCCGCATGAGCCGCGAACTGGGCTGCGGCGTCGTGGTTGAAGGCGTGGAGAATGCCGCCATGCTTCGTGCCCTGCCCCAGGATGAGGCCGTCTGCGCTCAGGGCTTTGGTATTGCCCATCCCATGCGCTGGTCCCGGACGCTGCAGTGGCTGACCCGGCAAGGCGAACTTGTTTTAGAGCCTGCCCGCCGATAAACTGCCGTTCCTGACCGGCGTCCAGCACAATGGCTGTTCGCGCTGGCGGGATTGCTTCGGGCACCGCCCCGGGTGGACTCACACGCAAACCTGCGCAGGACTGATTGTCTCCCATGGCAGACTTTGACGCCTCCGACTCGGTCGGCATCGTGACACCACAGACGCTGCATTTTCCGGAGCGCATCCCACTGGAATGTGGGCGCAGCCTTCCGGAATTCGATCTTGTGGTCGAAACCTATGGCGAGCTCAATGCCGACGCCAGCAATGCCGTGCTGATCTGCCATGCCCTGAGCGGCCACCACCATGCCGCCGGCTACCATTCCGCGGATGAGCGCAAACCCGGCTGGTGGGATGCCTACATCGGTCCCGGCAAACCCATCGACACCAACCGTTTCTTTGTCGTCTGCCCGAACAACATTGGCGGCTGCCACGGAAGCACCGGACCGGCGTCCACCAATCCGGAAACCGGCCGCCCCTACGGCCCCGATTTCCCGGTGCTGACCGTGCGCGACTGGACCAACACCCAGGCCCGCCTGGCGGACCGGCTGGGCATTGACCAGTGGGCGGCTGTCATTGGCGGCTCCCTGGGTGGCATGCAGGCGCTGGACTGGTCCATTGCCAAACCCGAGCGTCTGCGCCATGCCGTGGTCATTGCCGCAACACCGCGGCTGACCGCCCAGAACATCGCCTTCAACGAAGTGGCACGCAAGGCCATCACCTCGGACCCGGAATTCCACGGCGGGCGCTATCTGGAGAACAACACCAGCCCCCAGCGCGGGCTGATGCTGGCACGCATGGTCGGGCACATCACCTATCTGTCCGATGTGTCCATGGGCGAAAAATTCGGCCGTGAACTGCGCGATCACGCCTATCATTTCGGGTTCGACGTGGAGTTCCAGGTGGAGAGCTACCTGCAGTACCAGGGCGAGCGTTTCTCGGAGAACTTTGACGCCAACACCTATCTGCTGATGACCCGGGCTCTGGATTATTTCGACCCGGCCCGCGAATTCGGCAATGACCTGAGCCGCGCCCTGTCCCATGCCCGATGCCGCTTTCTGGTTCTGTCGTTCAGCTCTGACTGGCGGTTTGCGCCGGAACACTCCGAGAAGCTGGTCAATGCCATGGTCGACGCCCGACGCGACGTCAGTTACGGCGAGATCAACTCCCAGTGGGGCCATGACGCATTCCTGGTGCCCAATGAACGCTACCTTCGGCTGTTCCGGGCCTATATGACGCGTGTTGCTGCGGAGGTGTCCGATGCGGGCTGATCTCAAACTCATCGATCAGTGGATTGCCCCCGGCTCCCGGGTGCTGGACCTGGGCTGCGGTGACGGCACGCTGCTGGACTACCTGCAGCGGGAAAAGGGCGTGAGCGGTTATGGTCTGGAAATCCATCCGGAGTACATCGAAGAGTGCGTGCGCCGTGGCGTCAACGTTATTGAGCAGGATCTGGACGAGGACCGACTGACCTGCTTCCGGGATCAGACCTTCGACACCGTGGTCATGACCCAGGCCCTGCAGGCGGTACGCCGTCCGGACCGGGCGTTGACGGAAATGCTGCGCCTGGGCCGTGAGGGCATTGTGACCTTTCCCAACTTTGGCTACTGGCGGCTGCGCTGGCATCAGCTCGTCCACGGGCGCATGCCCATGTCCAGTACTCTGCCGCACACGTGGTACAATACGCCCAATATCCATCTGTGCACCGTCCGCGACTTTGAGGCGCTGTGCTACGAGCACCGGATCCGCATCCAGAGCCGCACAGTCGTGGACAATGCACACCGGTCACGCTGGTTCAACCGGCTCTGGCCCAATCTTCTGGGGCAGATTGCGGTCTACCGCGTTACCCGCTGAATCCATTCAGGAGGTTCCATGCGCCCATCCCTGCGACACCCGCTCACGGTGCTGGCACTTCTGGCCCTGGCCGTATCCGCCCAGGCCGAACAGAAAACCACCTTTGACGAGTACATCGTGCGCCATTCCGCCATTCCCTCCACCTTCATCAGTGAGGACATTGCCCGGGAGCACGATCTGGTACGCAGCCGTTCCACCGGCCTGCTCAATGTGGCTGTACTGAAAAAGGACAGTGACGACGATGATCCAGTGCCGGCTGTGTCGGCCCATCTGGAAGGTCACATGACCAACAGGGCGCAGCAACAGCAGGGGCTGTCGTTCAAGCGGGTCCGGGAAGGGGATGCAGTCTACTACCTGGCCCAGTTCCAGTACCGTGACGGTGAGATGGTGATCTTCGATCTGGAGGTCAGCCCCTACGACAGCGACAGGACCCTGCCCGTGCGCTTTTCCGGGGAGCTGTACCATGACTGATCGCCACTGGGTGCTTGCCAGCAACAACCCCGGCAAGATCGCGGAGTTCAACCGACTGCTGCGCCCCTGGTCCATTGAGGTCAGTCCCCAGAAGGAGCTGGGCGTGGACGCGCCGGAAGAGACGGCCAGCACTTTCGTGGAAAACGCCCTGATCAAGGCCCGCCACGCCTCACGCCTGTCCGGTCTGCCGGCACTGGCGGATGACTCCGGGCTGGCGGTGGATGCACTCAGCGGCGCCCCAGGGGTCTGGTCGGCGCGTTATGCCGGCCCGGAGGCCTCGGATGAAGCCAACAACCAGAAACTGCTGCAGGCCCTGGAGGGCATTCCGGAGCAAGAACGCACCGCCCAGTTCCATTGCGTGCTGGTGCTGATGCGCCACGCGCTGGATCCCACCCCCATCATCTGTCATGGCCAATGGGCCGGGCGCATTCTTGAAGCACCCCAGGGCGAACGCGGCTTCGGCTACGATCCGCTGTTCCTCGTTCCCGGGGAGCAGTGCAGTGCAGCGGAGCTGCCCCCGGAGCGCAAAGGCGTTCTCAGTCACCGCGGCCAGGCACTGGCCCAGCTCAAGGCACGCCTGGGTGAATCCGACGGCTAATCCACTGCAACAGCCACCGCTGAGTCTCTACCTGCACACGCCCTGGTGCGTGCGCAAGTGCCCCTACTGTGACTTCAACTCCCACACGGCACCTCAGACGATTCCGGAAGACCAGTATCTCAGGGCGCTGCTGGATGATCTGGATGCGGACCGGCCCTGGCTGCCTCAGCAGCCGCTCACCACGCTGTTCATCGGCGGCGGCACGCCATCGCTGATGAGTCCGGATTTCTATGGACAGCTGCTGGACGGGCTTGCGAAGCGGCTGGATCTCAGCCAATTGGACGAGATCACCCTGGAGGCCAACCCCGGCACTGTGGAGGAGGCACGCTTCAGGGGCTTCCGCAGTGCCGGCATCAATCGCCTGTCCCTGGGCATCCAGAGCTTTCAGCCGGACAAGCTCCACACCCTGGGGCGCATCCACCATGGCGATGACGCGCACCGCGCCATCCGCGCCGCCCGGAACGCCGGGTTTGAGCGCATCAACCTGGATCTGATGCATGGTCTGCCCGGCCAGAGCGAGGCGGATGCCCTGTCGGATCTGGACGCGGCCCTGTCCTGGGACACCGGCCACATCTCCTGGTACCAGCTGACCATTGAACCCAACACGGCCTTTTTCTCCCGGCCGCCGGATCTGCCCGACGAGGATGTGCTGGCTGCCATCCAGAGCGCTGGCGAGCAGCGCATGAACCAGGCGGGGCTCTACGCCTACGAGATTTCAGCCTGGGGCCGGCCGGGACAGGAGTGCCGGCATAATCTCAATTACTGGCAATTCGGTGACTATCTCGCACTCGGGGCCGGGGCACACGGTAAGATAACCATTCCAGAGGAGGGAGAAGTCTGGCGTTACTGGAAGACCCGCCAGCCCGAGGCCTATCTGAACCGCATCGGCTCGCGTACCGCCGGGCGGGAGCAGCTGTCGGAGACAGAGCTGCCACTGGATTTCCTGCTCAACGCCCTGCGCCTGAGCGAAGGCGTACCGGAAACTTTCTTCCCTGAGCGCACCGGTTTATCCTTGGGGCACATTCAGGATCGAGTGGACGCGCTGCGGGCTGCCGGCCTGCTGCGCTGCGATCCGCCGGGACGGCTGGCTACGACAGCGCAGGGCAGCCGCTTTCTCAATGACGTGCTGGAGCCGTTCGTGCCATGAAACTCTTCGGCGTTGAACACCGCCCCTGGTCCCACCGGTTACGCCTGCTGGCTTTCCTCACGGGCGCGGCACTGATACTGGTCATGATGGTCAACCAGTACCTGACCACACCGGAAGCGCCACAGATCATCACCAGCTATCAACTGGCCGGCGACCCGGAACAGGCCCGGGAAATCCATGAAGCCTGGGAGCGTGATGGCGGCATCTGGCCCCGCACGAGTCTCATTCTGGATCTTGGCTTCATCGCGCTCTACGCCACCTTTCTGGTTACCCTGACCAATCACTTTCTGATTGACCGTCCGGGTGTGCGGGAACGCAAAGCCGGCAGGCTCGCCAAGGCGCTGTTTGTTTTCGGCGCCATCTCGGACATGGCGGAAAACATGCTGCTGCTGGCCGCCATCAGCAACCCTCACTCGCAGACGCTGCCGCTGTGGGCGGCTGTGGCAACACTGGGAAAGTTCACTGGCCTGATTCTGGGTGCAGGCTGCCTGTTGATTGTGCGTGCCGCACGGCGCCACCCGGTTCAGCCCGAGGACTGGCACGCCGAACAGAGACAGGCCTCTCACGGGCGCCGGTAGAGCATATCCCAGACGCCGTGCCCTTTCGATTCACCGCGTTTCTCGAACTTGGTCAGCGGACGGTCTGAGGGGCGCGGCACGGTACCGCCGTCAGCAGCCAGGTTCTGATAGCCCTCAGCCTCACCCATCACTTCAAGAATATGCTCGGCATAGGGCTCCCAGTCCGTGGCGATGTGCAGCAGCCCGCCGGGCTTGAGGTAACGTCGCAGCCGGGCGATGAATTCCGGCTGGACGATGCGCCGTTTATGGTGCTTTTTCTTGGGCCAGGGGTCCGGGAACAGCAGCAGAATGCGATCAAGCGCCTCTTCGGGAATCGCCAGCTCCAGCACATCCAGAGCATCCGCGCGGTAGATGCGGATGTTATCCAGCCCGCGCTGCTCCATCTCCATCAGCAACGCGCCACAACCCGGCTGGTGGACTTCCACGCCAATGAAATCCTGCTCCGGCGCCTGTTCCGCCATTTCCGCCAGGGACTGGCCCATACCGAAACCGATCTCCAGGTTCAGAGGCGCTTCCCGGCCGAAGACCTGAACCGGATCAATGAGCCCATCATCCAGGCTCATTCCATAGTCCGGCCACAGCCGATCCCAGGCTTTTTTCTGGCCCGTGGTCATGCGTCCGCCGCGCAGCACAAAGCTGCGCACCGGACGCTCTCTACTGCGCGCCAGATCGCGGTCGGCGGAATCGTTCATGGGTCTCTCCCGGCAGTGGTGATGACTGTGTCGGCATTATCCGCAAAACGCCCGCCACTGCAATCCAAAGCTCAGGCGGACTGGGCCTGGCGCCTATCCAGAGAACGGTAACCCAGCGCCTCCACCAGATGGACCTTCGTCACCGTCGGCTCTCCGGCCAGATCCGCGATGGTGCGGGCAACGCGCAGTATCCGGTGCAGCGCCCGGGCCGAAAGCCCCAGTTTTTCCATGGCCTGCTCCAACACCTGCTCCCCGGCAGCGTCCAACGCACAGGCCCGATGCAGCGCCTGCCCTGACAGCGTCGCGTTCAATTCACCGCGCTCGGCCTGACGCTGCCGGCAGGCCAGAACCCGTTCACGGACATCAGCGCTTTCAACCTCCCCCTGCTGGGGACGGATCAATCGGTGTCCCTCCTGTACCGGAACCGCCACATGCATGTCGAAACGATCAAGCAGCGGACCGGACAGCCGGTTCTGGTATTTCAGAATCTGCTGGGGCGAGCACTGACAGGCGATGGAGGGGTGCCCCTGATAGCCACAGGGACAGGGATTCATGGCTCCCACCACCTGAAACCGTGCCGGGTAGGTCACCTGGTTGGCGGCCCGGGAGATGACGATTTCACCGGATTCCATGGGTTCGCGCAGCACCTCAAGGACCTTGCGGTCGAACTCCGGCAGCTCATCCAGAAAGAGCACACCGTTATGGGCCAGGGAAATCTCACCGGGCCGGGGGCTGCTTCCTCCGCCCACCAGCGCCACCGCCGATGCGGTGTGGTGGGGCGCTCGATAAGGCGGCTGGCGCCAGCGCGCCTGATCCAGCGCCTGACCGGCCACGGAATGGACCGAGGCCACTTCCAGTGCTGCCTCATCATCCAGCGGCGGCAGAATGCCCGGCAGGCGTGTGGCCAGCATGCTCTTACCCGTGCCCGGCGGGCCATGGAACAGCAGATTGTGCCGCCCTGCTGCGGCGATCTCCAGCGCCCGCTTGGGCACGTGCTGGCCCTGCACCTCGGCCAGATCCCCCTCGATCCGGGCAGCAGCCTCGTCCGGTAACTGGCTGGGTACAGGGCAGAGCCTCTCTTCCTGGCGAAGGTGGGCGCAGACCGCCAGCAGATGCTCAGCCGCATAGGCATCATCGCGGCTGGCCAGGGCTGCCTCCTGCTGATTCGCCCTGGGCACCATAATGGTGCGCCCCGACTGACGGGCCGCCAGCACCGCCGGCAGAACGCCCTTCAATGGACGCAGATGACCATCCAGAGCCAGTTCACCCAGAAACTCCATGCGCTCAACCGAGGCCGGCTCAACCTGCCCCGAGGCGGTGAGAATGCCCAGGGCAATGGGCAGATCAAAGCGACTGCCCTCTTTCGGCAGATCCGCCGGGGCCAGATTGATGGTGATGCGCCTTGCCGGAAAATCGAAACCGGCATTGAGGAGGGCGCTGCGCACCCGATCCTTGCTTTCGCGCACGGCGGTTTCCGGCATGCCTACTATGGACAGCGAGGGCAACCCACCCGAGAGATGGGTTTCAACGGTGACGGCGGGGGCATGGATGCCGACACGGGCACGGGTGTGGATGATGGCAAAACTCATGATGACTTCCCTGTTCAATGGTGTGCACCCGCCCAGTCCCTGGGCAGGCTCATGCGGTCATTGCGACTCGTTCCCGGAGGCCTCCTCCAGCGCCGCAACACGTTTCTCAAGGGCCTCGACTTTCTCCCGGGTGCGCTCCAGAACAGCGGCCTGGGCATCGAACTCGTCCCGGGTCACAAGATCGAACCGATCCAGCACGGAGCCCACGGCAATACGGGCGTGCTGTTCCAGATCATCACGGGCCACACGGGCCATGTCGGGCACAAACTGGCCGAACTGCTGTTGCAGCTCAGAGAACAGGTCCTGGGGTCTGCGGGGCATAAGGCGTCTCCTGTTGATCAACCCCGGAATATTACCACAGACCACCTCAGGGACCGGAGCATTACAGGCTGGTCATGAAATATGCCCTATTACGGGTCACATCAGGGATCAATGCGCTACAATGGGGCGCTATACATGGAGGCTGACAACCCCATGTCTTACAAGTCGCTGTTTTGCGGCTCGTTTTTGCGTTGGCACAGGGCGTGCAAAGGCTCACATACAGTCCGCACAACTTCGTGTGGGCCAATCAAGCACCCCATCGATGGTAGCCACAGACTCAGTGCTGCTGAGACGGCAAATGAAGGAGAAACCCATGAAACTTGTGACAGCGATTATTAAGCCTTTCAAGCTTGATGACGTGCGCGAGGCCCTGTCC
>LKMJ01005056.1_pt1 | contig 12421 bp, 16 predicted proteins | sample 643391 | NCBI WGS metagenome assembly LKMJ01 (sample SAMN04112250, study PRJNA286221) | soda lake metagenome | biome: soda lake; feature: Kulunda Steppe; material: water; isolation source: sample PL-Br10 brine of Picturesque Lake | place: Russia: Kulunda steppe | collected 2010-07
ACGACCGCGAACATCTCGAAGCGTTCGTCGATCGGTCCCGCGAGAACCTCGGGGAGGACACGCTTGATCTCCTGCAGCTGCACTGCCCGCCGACAGAGGCGTACTACCGGCCCGAGCCGTGGGACGCGCTGGCCGCCCTCGCCGACGCGGAGAAAATCGACAGCTTCGGCGTCAGCGTCGAGCGCGTCGAGGAGGCGCTCAAGGCCATCGAGTACCCCGGCGTCGAGACCGTTCAGATCATCTTCAACCCGTTCCGCCAGCGTCCCGCCGAACTGTTCTTCCGCGAGGCGAAACGGCGAAACGTCGGCGTCATCGTCCGCGTCCCCCTCGCGTCGGGCCTGTTGACCGGCAAACTCGACCGCGAGACGGAGTTCCCCGAGGACGACCACCGCAACTACAACCGCGACGGCGACGCCTTCGATGTCGGCGAGACGTTCGCGGGCGTCCCATACGAGACCGGCCTCGACGCCGCCGAGGAGCTCCGCCCGCTCGTCCCCGAGGAGCTCACGATGGCCCAGTTCACGCTCCGCTGGATCCTCGACCACGAGGCCGTCTCGACCGTGATACCCGGTTCGACATCGCCCGAGCACGTCCGCCAGAACGCCGCCGTCTCCGAGGCAGGCTCGCTCTCACACGCAACACACGGTGCGGTCCGGGACATCTACGAGGCGTCCATCCACGAGCACGTTCACCACCGCTGGTAGGCCGAGTCGTTCTACTCCGACCTGCCGACAACCAGCCGGTCGCTCAGACACAGCGGCCCGCGGCGCGACACGGGGCGATCCAGCGGCACCGACGCCCCGATTCGATCGGCGAGCGCCTCGATTGTCGCCTCCTCCGTCCTTCCGGTGTCGCTGTCGGTAACGCGCACCGTGTCTTCATCCCCCCGATCACTGACCACTACGTAGTACGGCACCCGATCCACCACAGCCGCGATGCGCTCCCCGACTGCCCGCGCTCTGTCGTCGATATCCACACGAACTCCTGCCCCCGACAGCGTCGCCGCAACCGACCGACAGCGCTCAATCTGGCCCTGATCGATCGGAAGCAGTCGGACCTGCGTGGGGGCGATCCACGTCGGAACCCCCCGGTCGAGCACCGTCGCGGCCAGCGCCTCGATGGACCCGACAGGGGCGGTGTGAACGATGACCGGCGTCGAGCGGCGTGTTCCATCGGCGTACTCGACGCCGAACCGCTCCGGGCCGTCGACATCGACCCGGAGCCAGCCCAGCTCGACGATGTCGTCGCCGACCGACGCGAAGAACGTCACCGAGAAGGGATGCTCGACCGCGCCGCGCTCGACGGCGACCGGCCCCTCGAAGCGCCCAACGACCCCCTCGATCCACTGCTCGTGGGCCGCATAGAACTCGTCGGTGACGCGCACGACCGGCACGCGATCGATCCCGAGCGTCGAATCGAGGTCGTCGAGCAGCGCCAGCCGCTCCTCGACGACCGTCAGCGCGGCGTCGAGATCGGTCGTCGCGGTGTGAGCCTCCGGGAGCGTCACCTTCTGGGGGACCGAGTCCGGTCGCTCACACTCGCCGACCTCCCACAGCGCCGCCGGAAGCGCGTCGGCGTCGAGATCGGCGTCCGCGAAAGCCGAGAGATGGCCGGGACAGAGTGCCCGACGGGTCACCGACGCCCCCTCCACGGCCCAGCCCGCGGCCGCGACGTGCTTGCGGATCGCCGCAGTCGCCGGATCCAGTCGCACCGGCGTCCGGACCGGCGTCGCGTCCACAAACCGCTCGTCAAGCAGCGCCCGGATGCACGCACGCATCGTCAGGCCCCGGGGCGTCCATCGTAGTCCGCCTCCTGTCGCCCCTTCGTCACTCGTTGTGATCCCGTGGGCTATGAGGATCTCGTCGAGTCGGGCGGGGCGTCGCTCCCCGCGTACGATCCCGTCGAGCACAGCCGGAACCGCGGTGGCGTTCTCGATCGGTACCAGCAGGTCGTCGGTTTCCCGGCCGTCTGCACTCGTATCGACCGCCAGGAACCACCTGATCTCGCCCGCCGCTTCGTCCACATGGTCCTCGCCGGTGAGTCGTCTGGAGCGAACCGCGTGTGGGTGGCCCTTCGTCCGCAGCTCACATTCGAGATGCCAGCCCGCCGGAACCGATCGGACGTCTCGATCGGAGAGCCCGACGCGTATCCCGTCGAGCACGTCCGTCACGACGCCCCGCCCGGCCGGGTCGTCGACGAGGTGGGGCGTCGGAACGAGTACCACCGTGTCGGTGTTGAGCTGGTCGCTCGCCCCGCGGAGTTCGGCGGCCGCCGCTGTGGCGACCGACCCCAGTCGGCCGCCGTCGCCCGTTTCGACGCCGACGAACGCGCCGATACATCCGTCAGCAGACACCGGATCGGGATACTCCTCCGGCTCTACGTCCCCCCGTGAGTGGACCGGCTCACAGGACAGCGCGTCGGCGTGAACGGCGAGCAATCGCATACCGATAGCTCCGGCGGTCGGTGAAAAAAGCGTGGCGCTACCGGCGCAAACTCCAGATCAGGGATCGCAGTTTGTATCCGAGCGAGCCCGACTGGTAGCCGTTCCAGCCGCTCATCCCGCCCGCGAGCGTGGTCGCGTCGTAGCCCTCGTCGGTCAGGATTCGCGTTGCTCGCTTCGCGACGACGCCCATCTTGCACACGACGACGATCTCCTCGTTATCGGGCAACTCCTCGAGCGCCGCGCGGAACGACGACTCGTCGCCGCCGCGGAGTTCGTCGTAGACGGGGATGTTATGGCTCCCATCGATCGCCCCCGACTGGTAGGCAGTTCGGGGCCGAATGTCGAGGACGAACGGGGCGTCGTCGTCGAGTCGGTCGTCCAGCTCGTCCGGATACGTGGGTGACACGGGCGACAGTAGAGCGTGGCCGAGCAAAAACGATCCGACTACGTCGTCTCCCGATCTGTCTCCCGGAGCACGAACGGTCCCATCGCCAGCGTTCGCCTGGCGACACTCAGGATTCGCAAGACGTAGACGATGAAGACGACGAACGGAGCGATTCCGACGGCAAAACCCGCGCTCGTGAGCCAGACGAGGTGATCGACGCCGAGCGTCGCGCCGGGGACTGCCGCCGCGTCGACGTACATGATCAACCCGCCCATCACGACCAGCGCGGGGATCGAGACGTACAGCATCGCGCGGGACAGCTCGATCAGCTCCCACTGGAAATACAGTGTCTTGAAGTGTTCCCGCGCCGGGCCAAAGAGCGTCAGGTCCTCAATTAACTCGTCGAGTGCGTCGTGGGAGTGCTCATCCAGCATCTCCCTGTGGGCCTCGCGGAGCCGCCGTGCGTGGTATAGCTGCAGCGAGTAGTCGAACCGCAGCGCTGCCCGGATGACGTCGAACGTCCCGAACTGGGCGTCGTCGAGAGCCCCGGTCACCGCCCCGGTTCGATCGACCAGCCGCTGGACGTACTCGTCGATCTCGGTCCCCGACGGCGTCGTCTCGTCGAGTGTCCGTGCCTGACGCTCGATCCCGTCCAGCAGCTCGGCGAGAAACGCGGCTGGCTCGGGTGAGCTGATCCCGACCCCGACAGCGCGCTCGACGTCCTCGCGGAACGCCATCGACTCCTCCATGCGTTCGCGCTGGTCGCCGACTGCACCTAGCTCCTGAGCGAGCACGAGCTGGCTGATCGTGACGACGATCGAGGTCCCCGTGATGATCGCACCGATAAAGGCGGTGAAGAGAAACTGGACGCCACCCTGCTCGTCGACGATCCGGGCCAGCGGCGCGAGTTCGAGCAGGCTCGCGGCGACGAGCGTCGCGAACACCGCACCCAGCACACAGGCGGTCAGGAGCCACCGATCAGTCGTCAGTAAAACGCTACTGCGGAGCCCGTTTTCGCCGCGACTCCCACCGAGTGAGCCAGGATCGCGCTCTTCCATCTCCTGTATACTGTCGATCTGACAGCACAAAAACAGCCAGTCTAGAGACCGAACAGCCGAAGGGCCACTCCGAACAGGAGCAACAGGATTCCCCCGATGAGCCCGATTCCGGGAATCGGCAGTGGGATTGGCACGAGCGCGATCAGGACGCCGAGGCCGATCAGTATCGTCGAGAGTCGAACCATATGGCTACTGGGGTCCGAAGCCGGAAATACCCCGGTTGATCAATTCTCGTCGTCCCGGAGCTCTTCGAGCTCCTCGTCGATCTCCGAGTCGGCGAGTTCGGCCTGGACATCGACATCGTCGTCGAGTTCCGTATCGAGGTCCGGCTCCGCGATCGACTGGGCATCATCGGACGTGGAGTCACTCTCGGTCTCTTTTCCCATATCTGCTTTCAGCGTATCGAGTTCGGCCTCGACAGTCCCCTGTGTGTGGACGTCTTCGAGTTCGCGTTCGAGGTCGCTCTTGTCCGAGAGCTGGTCTTCGAGGACGCCTTCCTCCTGTAGTTCGTCAAGTGCTGCGGAGCGAGCCTCCAGTTCCTCGGTGTTCTCCTCGGCGCGCTCGATCGCCCGGCTCACGTCGCCGAACTGGTCGCCAGCTCCCGTGACGGCTTCTGAAACGCGCGCGCTCGCCTCGGCGGCCTCGTGGCGGGCCTTGATCGTCTCCTTTTTGGTGCGGAACTCCTCGATGCGCTGCTGGAGGGTCTCTTTCTGTTCGACGAGCCCGTCCTGTGTGTTCTGGAGGTCGGCGATCTGCCCCTCCAGCTCCTCGATCTGGGTCATCTTCGTCTTCTTTTTCTCGAGGGCGCGGCGGGCCAGATCCTCGCGGTCCTGTTTGACCGCCTGTCGGGCCTGCTCGTTGTGTTTCTCGACGTTGTCCTCGAGTTTGCGCTTTTGCATCTCCAGACGTTTCTTCTGGGTCGTCAGGTCGGCGATTCCCTTCTTGACGTCCTGGAGCTCATCGCGAAGCTGTTCGTACGAGTAATCGAGCGTCTCACTCGGATCTTCGGCCCGGTTGAGGAGGGCGTTGACCTTCGACCGGATAACGTAGCTGGCGCGCGAGAGTACTCCCATACCTACGTTGTGTACCGCGTGATTAAAAACATCATCGACGTAACCGGAACGTATGTCGGAATCGATGCTCGTGCCCGGCGGGCGTGACGTTCGGGCATCGCTCGATCAGGGCGGTGGCGCGGGCGACGCAGTGGTCGTCGCCTGTCCACCCCATCCCGAACACGGCGGTACGAGACACGACGCCAGACTGACCGCCGTCGCGGACGCGCTCGTCGGGAGCGGGGTCGACTGTCTGCGCTTCGATTACGGCCCGTGGGACGGGGGGCGTGGCGAGCGCATCGACACCGAGAACGCGGTCACGTGGGCCAGCGACCGATACGATCGGGTCGGGATCTTTGGGTACAGCTTCGGCGCGACGATAGCGCTGCTCGCGGGCGCCGAGGTCCGGGTCGACGCCGTCTCGGCGCTCGCCCCGACCGCTACACTCGGGCCCAAACTCGACGCCCTCGCTGCACTCGAAGCCATCGACGCACCGGTACAGGTCGTTTACGGCGCGCGGGACTCGACAGTCGAGTGGGAGCCAGTCGTCGAGCGCGCCCGGGAACTGGGCCACTGCACCGACGACCTCGCCGCCGACCACTTTTTCGTCGGCCAGCACGGGACGATTGCCGAGACGGTCGTCTCGTTTCTCGGCAAGGCTCTCACGAAGTGATTTCCCACCCCGGCAGCCCACACTCGCCAACAAGGTTTCAACAGTGTGGGAGTACTAGTCCCGATAGATGCCTCCGAAAACGGCCCTCGTCGGTTTTCTCGAACGCACGCTCGACACCGGTCTCGACAAACTGGAGGCCACGACGACGATCACGGGACCGGAGCCGACGCCCGCCGAGCAGTTGCGCTCGCTCGTCGTCGACGCCGACGCCGCGGTCGGCGTCCTGCCCACGCTTCCCACATCCCTGCTTGATTCCGCGGGTGGTATCGACGGCCTGCGTGCCTCGGTCGTCCTCACGGGCGCGGCCCGCGAACGCCTCGACGGCCCAGCGCTCGCGGTCGTCGAGTCCCGCCTGACAGATACGTCGGTCACCCTCTATAGCCACGACGGGGACTCACCGGCCGGACTCGTCTTGCTGGACGAGACCGCCGTCTGTGTGGAGTTCGACACGGCAGGCGAGCCGACCGCACTGGTCGTGAGTCGCGCGCCGGAGCTGCGGGCGTGGGTCGCCGAGACCTGCAGCCGGTATCAGGATGAAGCCGACGTGTTGGTCGGGTAGCGATTTCGTGGTATCTCCGGGCATGAGCCCACTGCTACAGTATTCGAAGTAATACACTACAGTATGTGAAGTCATATGCTACAGTCTCCGAAGCGAGCAGCAACAGAAGCGGTATGCATATCTGCCGGATGTGTCGGCAGGGCAGGCGTGAAATCGGTCTAGAGTGCCTCCAGCGGAACCACGACGACCGGTATCGAGGACTGCGAGAGGAGTTCGGTAGCGACGGAGCCAGCCCTGCTATCGCTGCCGGGTTCGCCGCTCCGGGGACCGATAATCAGTTCGTCGACATCGTGATCGGTGGCACTGGCGAGCAACTCCTCGGCCGGATCGCCAGTGCGCTGTTCGGTCACGACATCGGCGATGGCGCCGAGCCGAACGGTCGCGACGTTGAGCGCCTCACGGCCGTCCCGCGTGTCGTCCTCCGCCGACTGGACGTGAACCGCGACCACGGTATCGGCGGCGTCAACACGCGCCTCCAGATAATCACAGGCGCTCGCGGTGGTATGGACCGAGTCCGTGCCGAGAAGATAGTTCATGTGTGATGTTCACACACCCGTCCCCCGTAAACCCGCCGATGCGTTCCGGGAACTCGCCGTACAACCCGTCGATCGGAGCAAAGTTAATCAGGTATCGGTGTCTGGATGGGGATAGTACCGCACCGAGTGCCGGTTACCAGCGTCGTCTCCGAGAATGAGTTACCTGATCAAGCCCGAGCAGGACCGTCCGTCCCACGTCCACGACGAATGTCGTGCAGCGACGGCCATGCTGTTCGGGTCGGGACCGGCCGGTGATCACGATGGGTGACGACGAACCGGCGGAAGACTGGTTCGAACAGGACGCCGACGACCAGACAGACGACCTGTTCGTGGGGGAATGGGCTGTCGAAGCCGAGGACGACACGGATGGAGCTGACGGGGAGGGAACAACAGAGGAGAGCGACGCCGAAGGCACCGCCGAATCGGACGCCTCGACGGAGTCCACCGAAGCCGCCGAATCAGACGCCTCAACACCGTTCGACGAAGCCGCCGCCGACCTCGATGCGGCATTCGAGGACATCGCGGACCAGGACGATACCGGCGAGGAGTACGGGTTGATACCGCCCGCAGAGACGGTGCCCGAACTGGAGAGCGACGAGTCACCTGGCGACGACACCGGCGAGGGACTCTTCGATCGGGGCTTTGGCGAAGCCCTCGAGAGCGCTCCCGACCTGCCGACTGACACGACCGACGACATCGACGACGACCTCGGTGAGGAGTTCGACTTCGGCGGGGAGTTCGACATGGGAACGGACGACTTCGAGACCCTCGACAGCGGAGGGTTCGATGAGGATCCCGACTCCGATATCGACCGGATCGTGCTCGGCATCGAGGGCCTCGATGCGATGATTCAGGGGGGCGTCCCCTCCCAGTCGCTAATGGTCGCAATCGGGAGCGCCGGAACCGGCAAGACCACGCTCGGCCTGCAGTTCCTCGACGAGGGGCTTCGCAACGGCGAGCGGGGCGTCTACATCACGCTGGAGGAATCACGGCAACGCGTCATCCGGAGCGCGACCGAGAAAGGGTTTGCCTTCGACGAGTATGCCGACGCGGGCGACCTCGCCGTCGTCGACATCGACCCCGTCGAGATGGCAAACAGCCTCGGGAGCATCCGGAGCGAACTCCCACGGCTGGTCGACGAGTTCGGTGCCTCCCGGCTCGTGCTCGATTCGGTCTCTCTCCTGGAGATGATGTACGACGAACGGGCGACGCGACGGAACCAGATCTACAATTTCACCAAGAGCCTGAAGAAGTCCGGCGTCACGACACTGATGACAAGCGAAGCCAGCGAGGAAACGGCCTACGCCTCCCGGCACGGTATCGTCGAGTATCTGACCGACGCCGTGTTCGTGCTCCGGTATATCCGGCCCTCGGACTTCCGGGAGACACAGATGGCGATCGAGATCCAGAAGATCAGGGACGCAAACCATTCGCGAGAAACCAAACCGTACGAGATCACCAGCGAGGGGATCAACGTCTACCGGCAGGCCAACATCTTCTAGTCGACGACGGCGATTCCGGCGAGTCGATCCCCGACGGTAACTGTTGCTTCCCGTGTGAGCGCGTAGAGTACACCTGCACGGTCAGTACGAACGGTCTGGAGCCGTTCGTACGTCGTCGGGTCGTACACCGTTCCGAGCGTCGCACCATCCGGGAGCCGCTCCCCGAGTTCGTACTCCGAAGTCACGCGAAACAGCCCCGATGCAGTGGCGTCGACGTTGCCGAGGTGGTTCCGCGCCTCTCTCGTGTCACCGTTTCCGACCGGTGACCCGGACAGGATGTCGAGCGCACGGAAGACGTTGAACAGCCCCGTCACGCCGGTGTCGATCGCCGACTCGACGAACTGTTTGTTATGCGCCAGCTCGGGCGTGATCGCCGGAATCCCTTCCTCGGCCGCGGCGACCCGTAGCTTCCCACCAAAGCCGCGCTGTTGCCACTCGTCGGGCGTGTCCTCACCGGCCGGTTCCGCCAGTAGAAGGTCGGTACCGAATGCTTCGGCCAGCTCCCGGGATCGCTCGTCACCTGCGGTGTAGACGACGTGCGGTAACATCTCTGGACTGCCGGTGTGCAGGTCCACGACGAGATCCGCATCCGCCGCGTACGCCCAGAGTCGAGCGGCCATCCGCTGATGAAGTGTCCCTGCTTCGCGACCCGGCCAGACCCGGTTCATATTCGGGTTGACGCTGTCCAGTTGCTCGGGCGTCGTGTAGGACACCCGATCGAACGTGAGGGGATTCGCGACCGGGACTGCGATCACCGTGCCAGCCTGTACGTCGGCGGTGAGTCGGTCGTGGACCCGACGAAGTACCTCGGTACCGTTGATCTCGCGGCCGTGCTGGGCGGCCTGCACGTAGACCATCGGCCCCGACTCGACGCCCTCGTACCGGTGGACCGTTGTCGAGATCTCGGTGCCCGAGGGAAGCCGGGCCAGCGTCACGCGCTCGGTCGTGTGCCCGGGACTGTCGTCCATACCTGATCCTTTGTGAGCGCGACAATAGACCTTCGGCCCGGTACACCGACCCCTGCCGACTCACTCCGCGCCGATCGAGCACGTCTCGACGTACTCGACGTCGTGGACGGTTTCGATCTCGGGGTTCTCCCCACAGACCGGACAGTCGGGGTTCTTCCGGATCTCGATTTCGTCAAACTCCATGGCCATCGCGTCGTAGAACAGGAGTCGGCCATCCAGCAGATCGCCGTCTCCGAGGATCATCTTCACGGCCTCTGTCGCCTGAATGCAGCCGACGGTGCCGGGCAGTACGCCGAGTACGCCCGCAGTCGCACAGTTGGGCACCATCCCCTCGGGCGGCGCTTCGGGGAACACACAGCGGTAACACGGCGACTCCTCGTCGGCGGGGAACGTGGTGATCTGTCCCTCGAACTGGAAGATCGCACCGTGCGTGAAGGGGACGCCCGCGAGCGTGCAGGCGTCGTTAACCAGATAGCGCGTCTGGAAGTTGTCGCTGCCGTCGACTACCAGATCGTAGTCGGCGATCAACCCGTCGACGTTCTCGGCGGTGACACGGACATCGTGTTTGACGACATCGACATCGGGGTTCAGTGCCTCGACGAACTCCGCGGCGCTGTCGACTTTCGGCCGTCCGACGTCCGCATCGGCGTGAATCACCTGCCGCTGGAGGTTGGACCGCTCGACGACATCGTCATCAGCAATACCGATTCGGCCGACACCCGCCGCGGCGAGATACTGGATAATCGGCGCTCATAGCCCGCCAGCACCGATCACAAGCACCGAGGCGTCGAGCAGGCGTTTCTGGCCCCCCGGCCCCACGTCGTCCATGATGACGTGTCGGGAGTACCGGTCCAGCTGGACCGGATCGAGGTTCAGATCGGTCATACCAGAGGGTACGAGAACGAGCCGAATAAACGGGACGGTCGAGCCAGTAGCTGGGACCCTGTCGAAGCCCTTTACTCGAATCACAGCGAACTCCCTTCCAATGGTCGAGGATATCGCGCCCGAAACGGTCTCCGAGAAGCTCGAAAACGGCGACGACCTGCAGGTCATCGACATCCGACAGCCGCCACAGTTCGCACAGGGACACATCCCCGGCGCGGAGAACATCCCGTTTCCCGAACTCCCCCAGCGCGTCGACGAGCACGACTGGGGCGACGAGATCGTCGTCGTCTGCCCGATCGGGCAGAGCTCCCAGCAGGCCGCCCGAATGCTCGAATCCTACGAGGGCGTCGACGAGGACGCACGCGTACTCAATCTCGAAGGCGGATACCGGGACTGGGATGGAGTGCTCGAAGAGGCCTGATCGCTATTCTATATCGCCGTATCTGGTTTGCCCACCGGCCTTCCTGCGGATAGAAGACAGAAAGAGGTTGAGAAATCGCCGCCAATATACGGATAGTTGCACGTTCATCCACTGATGACTTCATTTGCGAGAAGAGTTGGCAAGACCTGCAGCGCCACCAACCTTTATTAGCGTGGTGTGTGAACACATGTCGTGTATGGCGTCCGCACCCAACGATGCCGGTGACGACCTGATCGACAACTTCCTTTCGCGAAACGGTCACGAGACAGAACCCGTAGGATGGGAGCGGAACTATAACAAGTTACAGTGCCCCGAATGTGGCGGTCTCCACGATCAAGAGGCGTCCAGTTGCACCGTCTGTGACTGGACGCCGGGCCGGAGGTAGCGACGTATACAACAGAATATTTTTCGAACCTGACGAGACCCCTGGAGCGTCTGGAACGCGCCCCAGAGGGCTTTCGATCCGTAAGGCGTGACGTTAATTCTTAAAAACAGATCGCCAGCAAAATTATATAGGTGTGTTCCTCACGTTAGTCTGGGAGAACTATGCCACACTGTCAGAACTGCGATTCGTTTGTCACGGTAGACTATGCCCGAGTATTCACACCGCGCGGTGTCGACGACCCGCGAGTCTGTCCCCAGTGTGACGATCTGATCCGGGAGGGCAACGACGTCCGTAAAGCGCGCTCCTCACGGGGGAACTGACCCCGATAGAAGCCACGGGGCTTATAATCGTTCGAATCGTGTAACTGTGTAATGACTGCAGCCGAAACGCACGTCACCCGTCTGTTCGGTGGTCCCGGAAGCGGGAAGACGACGGCGCTTCTCGACCGGGTCGAAGATCTACTCGAAGACGGGACGGTGAGCCAGCGTGACGTGCTGGTCGTCTCCTACACCCGTGCTGCCGCCGCCGAGATCCGTGAGCGGCTGGCCGAACGTCTCGATGAGAACCCGCGGGCGCTCAAGGGCAACGTCTGTACGATGCACGCGAAAGCCTACGAGCTGCTCGATCTCTCCCGGAACGATGTCGTCGGCGAGTCCGACAAGGAGGAGTTCTGTGACGAGTACGGCATCGAGTTCGAGGACGAGTACGGCGGTGCAGGCCGTCGCACCGCCCGCTCGACGACGCTTGGCAACAAGATTATCGCGACGAGCCAGTGGCTCCAGCGCACCCGCCGTGACGTCGCCGACTGGTACGACGTCCCCTTCCAATGGGACGTAGAGGAAGTTCGGCTACCTCCCGACGTCGACCCGAACGCACAGGAGGGTAACAAGTACACGCCGACGTGGCCCAGCGACGACGACCGCGTTGACGTCCCCGAGGTGATCCGGGCGTGGCGCAACTACAAGGGAGATCAGGGCATCGTCGGCTTCGCCGACATGCTCGAACGCGTCAAGCAACGTTCGCTGCTCCCGAACGTCGACCATCTGGTGATCGACGAGTTTCAGGACATCACGAAACTCCAGTACGACGTCTACGAGGAGTGGAAGCCGTACATGAAGAAAGTACTCCTCGCCGGGGACGACGACCAGGTCGTCTACTCCTGGCAGGGGGCCGATCCCGCCCTGTTGCTCGACGAGGAGGTCGACGAAGACGTCATCCTGCCGAACTCCTACCGGCTGCCTTCGAACGTCCTGAACGTCGTCAACCGGGAGATCCGCCACATCGACCAGCGTCAGGACAAGGATCTCAACCCACGCAAGGAAGGCGGGATAGTGCAGGCCGAGGAGAGTCCGTCGATGCTCGATATCGTCCGTGAGGTCCGGGCGACGGTCGAGGAGACCGACGACGAGACGGTGATGTTGCTCTTCCGGGCGCGCTATCAGATGTTCCAGTTCATCGACGAGTTCATCACCGAGGGGATCCCGTTCAGCGTCCTCACCGACCAGCGGATGTGGACCGATCGGCTCACCCAGTTCGTCCGTGCGATCGAGGCGC
>LKMJ01005057.1_pt1 | contig 12420 bp, 14 predicted proteins | sample 643391 | NCBI WGS metagenome assembly LKMJ01 (sample SAMN04112250, study PRJNA286221) | soda lake metagenome | biome: soda lake; feature: Kulunda Steppe; material: water; isolation source: sample PL-Br10 brine of Picturesque Lake | place: Russia: Kulunda steppe | collected 2010-07
CGGGAAGCACACGAAAAGTGGGAGGTTTCCTGGCGGGATGCAGCCTATATTGTCGCGCTCTCGCGCGTCGCAAAAGCACACGAAGTGCGAGGGTTGTGGCCCTAGGCGAACGCAATCGGCGTTCCGGGAGCGTCTTCGTTTTCGCTGACTTTCTCTAATGCATCGTTGAAGTCCTCCATGCTGATTTCCGTCCGCTCGTCACGGATAGCGAACATGCCCGCTTCGGTCGCCAGCGAGGCGAGTTCAGCACCCGAGAAGCCATCCGTCTCGTGGGCGAGGGTGGTGCGGTCGACACCGTCTGCGAGGTTCATCTCTGCGGTGTGGATATCGAGGATGCGCTCGCGGCCATCCCAGTCCGGCTTTGGCACCTCGATGAGTCGGTCGAACCGGCCGGGGCGCAAGATTGCGCGGTCGAGCATGTCAAAGCGGTTGGTCGCGGCGATGATACGGATATCTCCCCGCTCTTCGAAGCCGTCCATCTCCGAGAGCAGTTGCATCATCGTCCGCTGGACTTCGGCATCACCGGAGGTTTTCGATTCGGTCCGCTTCGCGGCAATCGCGTCGATTTCGTCGATGAAGATTACGGCTGGCTCGTTTTCGCTCGCAAGTTCGAACAGGTCTCGAACGAGGCGTGCGCCTTCACCGATGAATTTCTGGACCAGTTCCGAGCCAGCCATCTTGATGAAGGTGGCGTCGGTCTCGTTTGCGACTGCCTTCGCGAGCATCGTCTTGCCTGTCCCCGGCGGTCCGTGCAGCAACACACCGGCTGGTGGCTCGATACCGACCGACTGGAACTGCTCGGCGTTGACAAGTGGCTGTTCGACGGCTTCACGCACTTCTTGAATCTGTTCGCCCAGCCCACCGATATCCTCGTAGGTAACCTCTGGACTCGCATCGACCTGCATGGCCTGTGCGCGTGCGTCCGTCTCCGGGTCGAGAACGGTCTGGATCGCAAAGGAATCGTTGATTGCCACCCGGTCGCCGGCCTCGAGATCACGGCGAATTCCAGGAGAGACTTCGGTCAGCACCTCCTGGTTGTTTCCGTGCTGTTTGACGACGACACCGTCGTCGAGTACCTCTTCGGCGGTGGCGATATACAGCGACGAGGATTTCAGCGTGTCATTTTCCCGCTCGATCCTGTCGACTTTCGCCGAGAGTGTTTGTCGCCGCTTCTGTGCTGTTTCGAGTTGTTTTTGCAGCTGTTCGTTTACGTCCACAACATCTTCGAAATGATCCCGAAGCGCCGCGAGTCGCTCGTCGGGGTCCATCTCCGGATCTAAATCAAGGCGTGGACGCTCAGGAAGTGATGGACTACGAGACATCTGAATAGTTGAATGTTGGGAAGCGGGGAATATAGGTTCTTCGCCATTGGAAGCGCTCCGTAGTAGGAAGTTCCTTCGTCTGACGGTATCCCGATACAAGTCTTTTATTTGCCCTTGCCAAAGCACATGCATGCGGATCGTCAGCGAACGAGCGTCGACGCCCGGGGCCGACCGTGCGATAACACGCGATCTCATCTCGACGGCCAGCACGCGAAAAGAGAGTGCCCTGCGCGTCTGGCAGCCACCCAGACAGGTTGCTTTCGGCCGCCGTGACAGCCATCGTGATGGATACGAGCAGGCAACGCAGTATCTAAACGCGCAGGAAATCCCTGCTGTCGAGCGCGACGTTGGCGGTCATGCCGTCTTCTTTACTGGCAGTACTGTCGCCATTTGCTGGGTCACCCCGGTCACCGATTTCCGCTCGGGGCTTACGGACCGGTACGAGCGGGCCACGACTACACTCCAGTCTGCACTTTCCACCCTCGGTGTCGAGACACGGCGGGGCGAACCCGAAGGTGCGTTCTGTCCGGGCACGCACTCGCTTGCTGCCGAGGGGAAAATCGCCGGTCTCGCACAGCGCGTGCGTTGTGATGTTGCCGTCGTGGGAGCGACCGTTCTCGTCGAGGGTCACGAGGAAATTGGGGCTGTTCTCGATGCGGTCTACGACATGCTCGACATTCCGTTCGAGCCGGATTCGACGGGGTCTATTGCTCGTGCGGGGGGACAGTCAGATCCCGACGCAGTCTGTCGAGAGATAACACGAGCAATGACGGACGGCACAGGGGTCGGTCAGGTCCGAGAGACTTAGGGTACCTGGGCGTTGACCGTGTGTATGCTCATCGAGAACGCGACGCTCGCGGATGGTTCGACACGCGATGTTCGTGTCGACGGGGAGCGGATTGTAGCCGTAGCGGAGGCAGGCGAACTCGACCCGAACGCTGGTGAACACGTCATCGACGGCACGGACAAGCGATTGCTGCCGGGGATGATCGACGTTCACGTCCACTTCCGCCAGCCCGGCTTTGGCCACAAAGAAACCTGGGAGACTGGGACGAAAAGCGCTGCTGCGGGTGGCGTCACTACCGTTGTCGACCAGCCAAACACTGACCCGCCGACGGTCGATGGTGCTGGGTTCGATACCAAAGCCGAGTTTGCCGAGGAGGCACTCGTCGATTTCGGCCTCAACGGTGGTGTCTCCCCGGAGTGGAAGCCCAACGGACTCTTCGACCGCGAGCTATTCGCCCTTGGAGAGGTCTTTCTTGCGGACTCGACTGGCGATATGGGAATCGATAGCGAACTCTTCGTCGAGGCGCTCGAACAGGCACGGAACCACGACGTGACCGTGACTGTCCACGCCGAAGACGCCTCGCTTTTCAACAGGAGTGCACAGGAGCGCACTGATGCCGACGCTTGGAGTGCATACCGGCGTGCCCGTGCCGAAAGCGAGGCAATCAGGCGTGCCTGCGGGCTGGCTGCACAGCGTGATGTCCGAATTCACATTGCACACACGAGCACGCCCGATGGGATCGATATCGCAAACGAAGCGGGAATGACCTGCGAGGTCACGCCCCACCATATGTTTCTCTCTCGTGATGACCTCCCGGAGTTAGGTACCCACGGGCGGATGAATCCACCGCTTCGCCGCGAGCGGCTTCGCCAGCAGGTTTATAACCGAGTTGTCGAAGGTGATGTCGACATGATCGCGACCGACCACGCACCCCACACTGCCGAGGAGAAAGACGCGAGCATCTGGAACGCACCGAGTGGCGTTCCCGGCGTCGAGACTGCCCTCCCGCTGTTGCTCGTCGAAGCCCGCGAGGGCAACCTCTCCTATGAGCATCTTCGTAACCTCACCTCGACGAATCCCGCCGATATTTTCGACCTGCCGGACCGTGGGCGCGTCGCTGAAGGAAATTACGCTGACCTCGTTCTCGTAAACCCTGACCGTATCACCCCAATCCGGACGAGTTCACTCCATACCAAGTGTGACTGGACGCCGTTCGAGGGCTGGGACGGTATCTTCCCCGAGTTGACGATGGTTCGCGGGACAGTCGTCTATGACCGAAACAGTGAGCAAAAATTCAGCGGTGCAGTCGGGCGAAACGTTCGCATTGAACCGACAGCGCAGGCCGAGCAGACCGAGCGCTCCACCGAGACGGAAGAGCCACAGCCGAGTACTACCGATGACGCCGGTCCGAGTGAGGATAGACCGACCGATCAGTAGAGCCAGCCGAGGATAATTGACCGTTCGAGCACCAGATAACCAGCGAGGCCTTCGATAAAGAGGAGGCCGACTGCGAGAAAGAGTACCGCCCCTTTCAGTTCTCTCATGATGCTTTCTCGTTCAGTTCCTTCGCTGATCTGCAGGTGGCGCAATCCACCACCGAGAAAGACCTGTCTGCCGCCGATGTCGCCACGGCTTCTGCTCTGTTGGACCCGGCCGCGGACGTGAACTGTCTCGCCGGGATCGATCCGCCGCTCGATTTCCATCGTCTTGGTATTTCCTTCCGTGCCCTCCGTGTCGTATTTCGAATCGACCACGAGAATGCCGCTGGATGGATCGACGACGACCTGTCCGTACGCATCCTCGACGAGAAACGGAACCGATTTCTCCTGCTCTTCGTCCCACTCCCACGCTGAGTCACCTTCTTTCCTCCCTCGTTTCGATTTGCACAGTAGACAGTCGGTCCCGGAATACGGGGCTTTGACTGTTTCGTACAGTGGTTTGGCTGTCCCTTCGACTTCGACTTCCCCATCCCGTTGTGGGACTTCGGTCGTCGCCACTGGATCGTTCCACCAGAGCCTGATCGCCCGAATCCCGGTCAGCAAGCCAGCCACGATTGCAAACCCACCGACGGCGACGAGGACGCCAGCAAACAACTGCAACACGGCTCCGCCAGATCCATCGATCATCGTTCTGTAACTAACCGGCGACTGGCGAAAAACATCCGGGAATCACCAGCTAGTTCTCCCGCTCGGTCTCGTCCGGTTCACCGTCGCTATCGGCTGGCTCTATCTCCGGTGGCGTCCCCCAGATATCGGCCTGCTTTCGGCGCTTTTCAGGCAGTGGCTTCAGTACACCGTAGCGCAGTCGGTAGCCACCGAGACCGACACCCATCCCCCACAGCAGTGTCGCCGAGGGGCGGGCCACGACGGCCTGCCCGACGACCAGTACGACACCGATTGCGAGAAAGGCAGCACCGGCGACAATCAGCGACATCGGCCGTGTCTCGTCGACGAACGCGAGCACGTTCGTCTGCTCGGCAACGGCAAGCACACCGACGAAGACAACTGCGCCGGCACCCGCGATGAGTGCTCCCTCTACCGAGAGCGGAAGACCACCGCTAAGCGCTCCGGCAAGGACTGCAATAGCGGCAAGCGAGAAATCGACGGTCAGTGCTCGTCGTTGTGGCTTCATGAAAGACTCGCAACCACTCTCATTCCTCGCTTGCGTCGAATTCGTGGCCACACTCGGGACAGGTCACCTCGTCGTGACGGAGTGCAACGCTGTGTTCGCGGACATCGCGCATGACCTCCGTGATGCGGTCTTCGGCATCGAGTTCTTCTTCGACTGATAGCTCGACCCCTTCGACTTCGAGCAAGAACTTTGCAATCTCCGTCGCCTCGTACATCACGTCATCGAGTTCCTCCGCGGTGAAAAAATCACACATCGCCCCATACAGAAAGGTTGCACCGGCTTTGCGAATCTTCTCTTCGAAGGAATGACGTGCCTGGTTGACTGCCTGTGGACTGTACGTATCTGTCATAAACGGGACCAGATGCGGGAGATTCTCGCCTATTTTCGTCATCTCGACACCAGTTTCTGTTCGGAAATCTGCACAGAGGCGTGCAATGGCCCATTCACGAGCCGTAATATAGGTGCGCTCGCGAAGAAAGTCGTTGGCTCGGTCGTACGTGCTGCCGTCGATTTTCGAAAACTTGTCGTAAGACCGCACATCCGCGGGAATATCCGGTATCGTCTCCTCGCTTTCGTCCGGCGATTCGTCCGACTCTTCGGGCATGTTCGTGGCTGGGGGCCGGCGGGGAAAAAGCATGTCGGCGTCTCTGTCGCTGTACTTTTATATATTGATACCGTCATTTGGCATATGCGCGTCCTCGTTGGTATAACCGATATTGACTACGGTCTCGAAGCATTCGACGCAGCGGCAGAACGCGCCCACGAGGCGGGGGATGAACTCACTGTGGCTGTCTATGCACAAAGTGAGGAGGCACTGGAGGAGGCAGTGCAGGCTGTCCGCGACCGGACCGAATCCGAGGGGCTCGACGTACCGATAGAAACGATCGAATCTGACCCCGCAAGTCAACTAGTCGAGTTGGCCGAACGCGGCGAGTTCGACCAGATTGTCCTTCCCGGCGGTCAGAAGAGTCCACTTGGCAAGATCCGACTCGATGATATTCACGAATTTATTTTGCTGAATGCCAGAGCGACGGTGAGACTCGTACGATGAGCGTCAAGTACCCGGACGAGGCAGTCGGTGGGTTTCCAACACCGCCCAGAACGGTGACCGACAGCGAGAGCCGGGAGATTGAATACCGGCAGGCAAACGACAATACCGAAGCACTCGTCGAGATGTATCTGGATTTCAACCCCGAGGACCGTGCTCAAGGGATTCCGCCGATGCAAGAAGACGATATCCGAGAGTGGCTCGACATCGTGATGGTCGAGGAGGGATTGAATGTCGTTGCGTGGCACGGGAACCGAGCCGTTGGACACGTGATGCTCGTTTCCGACCGCGAGGATGGATACGAACTCGCGATTTTCATTTTACAGGCGTATCAGGGTGCAGGTATCGGGACAGAACTCGTTCGAACAGCGCTCGGACAGGCCTCGGAGGCAGGTATCAAGCGGGTCTGGCTCTCTGTCGAGCGCTGGAACAAGCCGGCCGTGTCGCTCTATGAAAAAATTGGTTTCGAGTCGACCGGTGATGATCGCTTCGAGAAACAGATGTCGATCCGTCTAGACTGAGAGGACTGGCTGTGGTGCATATTCGAGTACGTGCAACGCAGCCTTGCCGAGTACCTCGTCTGGCGACCCCTGGGCAGTGACTCGGGGCACGACCAGAAAGTCGGCATCGAGGTTTTCGGCGACATCGAGGATGACACTCCCTGGAGAGTGATGGAGTCGCTCCGGCGAGAAGCCGGCAGCAGCCGACTCCGAGACCGTGACGGCGCTATCGGCAAGCAGTTCTTCGCGCGCGCGGGCAGTAATCCACTGTTGGCGTTCAGCGACTGCACCACTTTCGAGATCACCCGTTCGCAAGCCGCGGACGACTCGCTGGTCAGCGACGTGTAACAGGTGCAAATCTGCGCCGTAGCGGTCGGCGATGGCTGCGGCGTAAGCCGCCGCATCCGCGGCGTTTTGTGTGTTGTCGGCTGCCGCGAGAACGAGATCAATATCCAGACCCATTGGCTCACACTGTGCGTGGCAAATTAAAAAAGCCGCTGGTCGTTCCCAGCGAACCCCCTCGCTTTTTGCATAGCCACTCTATGGGGTGTGTATGTTCGAGAAAGTAGTGATCGCGACGGATGGCTCCGATAGCGTTAAGCGGAGTGTGGATCTTGCGGCCGATTTTGCCGAGCGGTTTGACGGCACGGTTCATGCGCTGTATGTTATGGAATCAGATCCCATCGAGTCTTCTCCGGATGAGATCCGAGAAGATATCGAAACCGCGATGCGCACAGCCGGCGACGAAGCACTCTCGTATGTCCGCGAACAGGCTGCTGGCGATGACGAGGATATCGTTACAGCCATCAGAGAAGGCCACCCGGCAACGGAGATTATGGAGTATGCGGAGTCAGTCGACGCAGACGTGATTGCAATGGGAACACGCGGTCGCCACGGTGAGCACGCGTTCTTGCTCGGTAGCGTCGCCGAGGCTGTCGTCCGCCACGCACCACAACCTGTTTTGACTGTCCGCCAACTCGAAGAGACCGTTGAGTAACCACGCCGTGACCGCGCCTCTTTTCACCCTTCCTCTGTTGGTTGGTGTATGAAAGATTGGCTCATCGACGATGATCGTCTCTCTATTGGCCGCAAGTCCATCCTTCCCGGTGAAGGCTTCTTCAAGCCGGACTCAGTCGAAGAACAAAAAGCCGAACGCGAAGCCGCAGAGACGCTTTCCGATGCTGGTGTTGTTGTGGTTGCAGACCCCGATGCCGATGGGCTTGCCTGCACTGCGTTGATTCGCCGTTCACTCGGTGAGGGTGCCTTGCTCGCGACTGGGCCCCACGAAATTCAGGACTCGCTCGCGTGGGTCGCTGAATACGCCGATCCTGAAGCTGATGTCTATATCTGTGATCTCTGTCCCGACAGCGAGTACGATATAGAATTTATCGAGGGTGTCCTCGACCGGGTTGGCTCCGTTACTTGGTACGACCATCACCAGTGGGACGACGAGTTAGCCAGTCAGGTCCGCAAAGCGGGCGTCGAACTCACCGTTGGCGACTCTGATGAGGTCTGTACGGCAGACGTCGCTTTCGAGGAACTCGATTACGAATTCGATGACCGGTTTCGAGAACTCGCTGCCGTCACGCGTGATCACGACCTCTGGATTCGCGACGACGAACGCTCGGATGATTTGGCTGATTACGCCCACTGGAGTGACCCAGAAGAGTACATCGAGACCATCCTCGAACACGGTGCTGACCTTCCTCCGGAAGCAATCGACTTTCTCGAAGAGCGTCGAGTCGAAAAAGATGCACTCATCGAAAAGGCCGTCGAGCGCGCAGAACTGCGCGAGGTCGGGCCCTGGACTGTCGGTGTGACCTATGGTCGATGTTCACAGAACGAAGTGGCAGAGAAACTTCGTGAGCAAGGCTCGGATGCTGCCGTGATCGTCAAACCCGCTGGCTCTGCATCGATCCGTGGAACCGAGGACTTCGAGCGATGTCACGAGGTTGCAGCCCAGGTCAACGGTGGCGGTCACCCGAAGGCAGCGGGCTGTAAACCCGATATCTACGACGACATGCTCGATTACGCACACCACTGGACGACACAGGGTGCGGTTGCAAAACAGGCGATTGTCGGAGCCTTTCGACGGACTGCAGACGAGAATGACGATTCGACCGAGTGATCACTCGGCAACCCATTTGTCTGAATACCGCAGCCCACACTCACAGGCAGCGTAGGCGTGAATTACCGGGCCGTCAGCATAGATTCCGCCAACCTCTTCGTTTTGTTCTTCCGCAAACGAGAAAATGAACGTTGCCGTATGTTTATCATCCTTGGGACAGGTTGCGCTGGCACAGTCGCGGTCGATCTCTCCATCAGTACCCATCGCTTCCTTTGCCAGTGCCATCGGATCGATGCCGGTTGCTTTCTGAAAGACACCGCGAGCTTTTTCGCCGTCCATGACGAGCACGATACCGTCTTCGACTCGCTCACCGTGTGGTTCCAGTGCATCGAGATTTGAGACGCTGTCTTCGTGGAGGTAAATGTGGACATCCGACGGTCGCTCACCTGCCAGGAATGCCTCGCGTTCGCTTTTCATATCCGTTCTGTGGCTGCCGGAGGAATAAGGACTCTGAAAACGGGATTGATTAGACCGAGAGGAACGTCTCGACGACAACCCCTGTGAGCAATGCGGTGAGCGCACCGATCCAGGCCATTGCAACGAAGTGGAGATACGCGTTGACTTTGTGCCCGCCATCGACGGTCCGAATCATCAATGCCGACAACAGTGCCGAGAACATGATGACCGAGACGAGCAGGAACTCGATAAGCGGGATGTTGTACATCTCGGTATTGATCAGTTGCCCAGCCCCGAAGCCGTTTGCAGCGGCGAGGTCAATCTCCATCTCGCTCAAGATTCGGACAACTTCGAGTCCAATGAAGAATGCGAACGTCGACGCTGCCGTGATACCATACAGCAGGCCAACGAGTGTCGTCGTTGCCTGATTGCGCTGTGCCCGCAGTCGGTTTACCTCTCCCATGTTCTCACCGATTAGCTGACCGAGAATCTGTGGGTCGCCACCCATCTCCCGACCAATGAGATACATCTCACTGAATGTCTGAATGAGATAGGACCGACAGTCGGCGGTGAAATATCGCCACGCTTCCGCTGGCTCGATTCGCATATTCAACCGTTTGTACAGGTCGTCGATGTTATCGGTCAGTGGGCCGAAATCTTTCTCTCGCAGCGTTCGTAGGACATCGGAACTCGTCGACTGTTTGACCGACTCCGTTGTCCCCAACGCCCGAATGAAACTCGGATATTCGTCGTCACGGGCTTTCACGAGTTTTTCCTGGCGGTACAAGACCAGTCCAGGGATGATAAGCGGGGTAATCGGGATTACTGCATACAGTGGCAACGGTAGCCAGTTGCCCAAAAATGGAACCAGGTGTGCAGCCTGCAGTGGGCTGATGCCGGCGATACCACCGAACGTAATAAACGAAAGGACGAGACACAGGCCAACACCAATGAAGAAACTCGCCTTGATTCGTGGCTCGGCCTGTGATGGCTTTTTTGTTGGGTGATACCACCGCGGGTCATAGGGTGCAATCGACCGCAGTGCAAGGTAGAACCCGGTCTGGACGAAGATGTACATTACGATGACTGCACTGACGGTCAGTGTCGGGTCTGTCCCTGTCAGTACCGGCAACACGACTGCGAAAACCAGTGCGAAGGTCATCGAAAGAACCATCGACAGGTACAGATCTTTCATCACATCCAGATTGTTCAGCGTCGATTCGTACACTGTCGAGTACTCTTGAATAATACTCTCCTGTTCGGTAAGCAGGTACGCACGCAGTGACTGTCCGGCGTTGATCGTGTATGCAAGCCGCTCGAAAAAGTCAGCAACCGTCGGGCTGGGTACTTCCTGTGCACGCCGCCGACAGGCGTCATCGAGACTTTGATTCCACGTGTCGACGAGCTCGACGACACGTCCCATCTCCTTTGCCAGTTCGCCGTATTCTTCTTCCTGTGCAAGCGACCGGAACACTTCCATCCGGTCGATTTTCGTCACTGCGAGCACCGTCATGTGGGTGACCATCAGGTGGAACTGGTTGTTGAGTTGGCGACGGCGCTGCCCGAGCAAGATTTTTGGGTAAAATACTGCCGAAACAAAAGCGAGCAGCCCCAACAGCGGAATCGGCACACGAACGATAAGCGGCTGACCAGATAAGAAAAACGGCAAGACGAGCGAGACGATGAAAAACGCGAGTGCCGGAACCAGTATGAATGTGACATACTGGCCCATCGGCATCTGCATCCGCTGGTATGACTCCAGTAGTGACTTTACGTTTTCCGAGATCGTCAGGTCGATTGCTGGGTCTGCACTGTCTGTTGCCATTGTTACCTTTCTCTGTATATGTCGAAGGGTAGCCCCTCGATTCCATCCCGCTGGAAGTCAGTGATGAGTTCGTTTACCTCGTGGTACCCCGTGATTCCCTCCTGGATTGCTCGCTCGATGATCCGTGCCCGGAAATCCAGGTCATCGTAGATGTCTCGCGTATCCTCGTATCCAAGCAGCGTTGCGATCTGCTCTTCGAGCACGTACGAGTTGTTCCGACCTTGGAAGATAATCTCGTCCTCGACTGGGTCCCAGTAGAACGACTGTCGTGTCACGACACCGTCCATCTCCTTCGAGTACCCCTCGATTTCTTGCACACTGGTCACCCGCCGAAGGACATCGTCTCCCTGTTTGACACGGTTCTGGAACAGTGCAACGTCTGCGTTGTCCATGAACGTCTCCGGGATGTTGATCGGGTCTCCGGTAAACCGCTGGATCATCGAAACGATATCGCTCGCGTGGAAGGTGAGCATGACTGGGTGACCGGTCTGTGCTGCCTGGAATGCCATCCGACCCTCTTCACCACGAACCTCACCCACGATGATGTAGTCTGGACGGGAACGCAGTGCAGCAGCCACCAGATCGAACATACTGATAGACTGGGATTCGTCATCTCCTTCACGTGTCAAAAGCTGCTGCCAGGTGTTGTGTGGCGGCATAACCTCGGCGGTATCCTCTGCGGTGTAGATCTTTGCATCTCGCGGAATAAACGACATGATCGAATTCAGCGTCGTTGTTTTCCCTGATGCTGTCTCACCGACGACGAAGACGGTCTGTTCGTTTTCCAGACACAGCCAGAGGTAGGCCGCAAGCTCCGGACTCAACGTCTGCCAGGCGGTAATCTGAAACACCGACAGCGGAACCTCATCACCCTGACGAATCGTCAGCGATGGACCTTTCAGGCTCACGTCGTCCGAATAAATCAGACTAAGACGCGAGCCATCCGGCAGCGTCGAGTCAACAATCGGATCCGAGTCACTGACTGGGTCACCGATCCGCTCACCCATATTCCGCAGCCACTGGTCGAACGCTTCCTCGCTTTCCCACTCGACGGTCGTCTCGATCATGCTGTAGACCGAGTGGTCGGTGAAACACTGGTTAGGTCCGATTACGTGAATGTCCTCATTTGCCGGGTCGCGCATCACTGGCTCTAGTGGACCCAGTCCAACGATATCCCGATTCAGTCGGTAGCGGATGTTCTCGTAGGTCTGCTCTGTCAACTCGACTTTTCCGACGTCAGTAATATTTTTAATCCGTGTCAGTACGCCGTTTTCTCCATCTGTATCCTCGTCTGTGATGATCGTCGTCTCTTCCATCAACTCCTCGATCCGGTCGTCGTATTCGGCTTCATCCTCTGGCGCTGGTTTCGTAACACTCCGTTCGAGTAGGCGGTCACGAACCTTGTTGAACACTTTCCACTCGTCATCGGAAAGATCCGGTTCGATCACGTAGTATTTCATGTCCTGGCCGACATCCCCGTAAATGTGACAGTAAATCGGGCCACCGACTGGATACAGGACGTTCGGCCGGTCTGATTCGTATTCGTCGGTGGCCTCTTCGATGAACAGCGGGAACTCCCCCGTTATCTGCTTGAATTTCATGAGATGCTCACGGAGATGTGGCCGTCTGGCCGCGTGTTGTCTCAGTTCGTCCGAGGGAGTTGGCTGTCCGTGGTCTGTCATAGTTATGCGACGGATCGTGATTCGATGACGATACCGGTGCCCGAGCGCACGGAGAAACCGATGGTGTCACCGACCTGTTCACCCATGCCGGCAAAGCGAAG
>LKMJ01005058.1_pt1 | contig 12420 bp, 13 predicted proteins | sample 643391 | NCBI WGS metagenome assembly LKMJ01 (sample SAMN04112250, study PRJNA286221) | soda lake metagenome | biome: soda lake; feature: Kulunda Steppe; material: water; isolation source: sample PL-Br10 brine of Picturesque Lake | place: Russia: Kulunda steppe | collected 2010-07
CCGCGGTCGAGCTGCCAGAGTTTGACCGCACCCCTCTGGGTGCCGGCCAGCGCGTGCCGACCCTGCGGGGTGAACGCCACCGCCCCCACCGGCCCTGACTCATCCGGCGCAAAGGCGCCGATCGCCCGACCGTACGTGGCATTCCAAAGCACCAGGGGCTCATCGCCGGCCCCGGCGGAAAGCGCCCGAGCACCATCAGAGTCGTAGGTCACGGCGTGGAAGGCGGCCTGCTGCTCGCGGAACGTGCGCAGCTGACGGCCGCTGGCCGTATCCCAGAGCTGCAGCTTGCCCGCCTCGGTGGCCACCAGGGCCCGCTGCCCCCGAGGGCTCAGCGCCAGTGCACGGATCGGCGAATCGGCCTCAACCAGGGTTCGCTGCGCCTGATCCCGGTCGGTCTGCCAGAGCTTCACCACCCCGGCCTCATCCCCGGAGAGAAAGGCGCGCCCATCGGCACTGGCCGCCAGCGCCTGGACCGCCGCACCGTGGCCGGTATAACTGCGCAGTACGCGCCCGTCCTCCAGACGCCAGAGCTTGATCCGGCGATCCGCCGAAGCGGTGAGCACGCGGCCATCAGGCAGCGGTGCCAGGGCCCGCACGGCGTCGCGATGCTCCCGGTAGCTGGCCAGCGGATCGGCAGGGCCACTCAGGGCCAGATGGAAGGTCTGCTCGGTGTCGGCGCGCAGGGTCACCTCCCGTTCGGCGCGCATGGCCTCGCCGTGCTCGGTCTCCTCGGCGGGGATCTCGGCCTCGATGCGATACGTGCCCGGCGGCAACCGGACCACAAAGGCATCCCGCGTGTGCGAGGGCGAGATCCCGTAGCGCTCACCGTCGATGCGCAGTTCTGCCTCGCCGGGATCCGTCGAGATGCGCAGCGTTGCGAGGGGATCGCTATAAGCCGCAGGCGCCAGCCCCAGCAGCGCCAGACACAGCCCCGCGATCACGACCCGGTAGCAGCGCATGACGTAGCCTCCCTGTCGATCCGTCCCATCGCCGTGCCGCGCTGCGGCCGGCGACGCTTACTCCAGGCCCGGCCCGAAACGTTCCATCGCGTTGCGCTGGCCGAACAACCGCTCGGTCACCACGGCCAGACGCTGGGACCACCCCTCCCGCTGGCGGTAGTCCACCTCTAGCAGGTGGGCCTGCTCCCGCTGGGCCATGATGCAATCGTCGCTGGTCTGCAGGGCGTCGATCAGGCCCGCATTCAGGGCCCTTTCGGCCAGCCAGAACTCCCCCGTGGCCACCGTCTCCACGTCCAGCTGGGGGCGATAGCGACGCAGGAACCCCTTGAACTGCTCATGGATGTGCGCCAGGTCCTCGCGAAAGCGCTCCCGGTCGGCCTCCGTATTCTCCCCGAACAGGGTCAGCGTCCGCTTGTAGGCGCCGGCGGTATGCTGTTCAAAGTCGATGTCGCGGTTGCGCAGCCAGCGATGGAAGTTGGGCAGGCTCCCGACCACACCGATGGAGCCGATCAGCGCAAAGGGCGCGGCGACGATACGATCACCGACCACCGCCATGAGATACCCCCCACTGGCGGCGACACGATCGACACAGACGGTCAGATGGATTCCGGCCTCGCGCAACCGGGCCAGCTGCGAGGCCGCCAGGCCGTAGGCCGGCACCGCCCCGCCGGGGCTCTCCAGGCGCAGGATGACCTCGTCCTGGCCGGGGCGCGCGGCGGCGATGATGGCGCTGATCTCCTCGCGCAGGCCCTCCACGGCACGCGCGCGGATGTCGCCGCGAAACTCGAGGATGTAGACCCGCTTATCCGGCAATTCGACAGCCCCGGGTTCCGTCGAGCCGCGCTGCAGCTTTCTGCGCAGCCGGCCGCGCCAGGTGCTGGAGGCGCCGGCCCGACGCAGGGCCTCGGCTCGCTGCCGGAAAACACCGTTAAGCGGTCGAACCTGCAGCCGCCCCGGCGCCACGCCCCCTTCCTGGCGCATCCGGACGACCGCGGCGAGCACGAACAGCACCGCGAACACCAGCGTGACGGTCTGGGCCAGGAACAACAGGTATTCGTTCAGCATCCTTCGGGTCTCGGCAGCAGCATCGCTCCGCTAACCCTAGCATGCAGCGGGCCTTCTGCCGCCTCCCGGGAGCTCCTGGCGAGCGGCTCACCCCGTATCAAAGCCGTTGGAGCGCGGTGCGCAGGGCATCTCCTTGGTCCTTCGCCTTGAAATAGACCTCGTGATACGGCGTCTCGGGGTCGGTCAGGTCCACGCGGATACGCAGTTGCCGGGCCAGGGGCATGGAGCGGCTCTCCACCTTCTGGATCTCGTCGGCCCGAATCTGCAGCACCCGGGCAGCGGTGACAAAAAAGGCATGACGGTGCGCGGTATCGACCACCGCCCACTCGCCCCGCCCTTGGTAAATGTCACCGACCTCAAAGCCCCTTTTGGCCAGTCCGGTCACGTTGCGCTGGCGAAGGAAAGGCGCCAGCAGCAGGTTGTAGAACACCCCCACCACCATCGAGACGAGCACCAGGGCGAAACCTGCGACAACCACATAGAACAACCGCACAGCGGCGTCCGCCTCAAGGCCCAGCTGGAGCAGACCGGCCGGCAAGACCCCATCGAACAGACCGAGCACCGCAGCCCAGGTCTCCGCGGAGAGGAAGACGCTGACAAAGGAGAAGACCAGCATCACGAGCACACCCGTGATTGCCAACAGGAATAGCAGCGCCTCGAAAAGGACACCGACGGGATTCTTGACGATCAGGCGCGAGAACACACTGGCCATGGCTGACACTGCCCCCTTGCTTGGTCATCGGGGCGACCGACGGCGCGCGGCTGCGCTCAAAGCCACCCCCTCGAAAACCGGGGGATCGTACCGCCGTTGGCGTGCGAATGGAATGAGACAGAGATACGCGGGGAAGGAAGAGATGGCGTCCCCAACGGGATTCGAACCCGTGTCGCCACCTTGAAAGGGTGGTGTCCTAGGCCAGCTAGACGATGGGGACGCTGTGCCGTAAAGCGAGCGCAATGGTAAGGATCCCTGACGGGGGTGTCAACACTCCTGACCACGGCGCCCTCGCCGCCTCTGGTAGACTGGCGACACATTGGCCGAAAAGCGTTCCCGCGATCGAGCATGGCTCCGCAAACCGGTACCACGTTACACCTCCCGGAGGCCGCGCTGTATCGGCTGGGATTGAGCGCACAGCCCTTCGCCGACGCCGTCGAACCACCCTTTGAGGACAGCGCCCGGATCACCCAGCTCAACGTCACGCTCAGCCTGCTGCAGAGCGGCGAGCGCATCGTGCTCATCAGCGGGGGTGCGGGGCTGGGCAAGAGCACCTTTCTCCAACAGCTGGCTGCGCGCCAGCCCCCGGGACTCAGCATGCAGCGGGTCGATGGCGCCAGGGCCGATGCCGCGTCCCTCTGGGGTGCACTGATCGACGCGGCAGAGAACGAAGAAGGCCCGAGGCAGGCGCCGGGCTCCCGGGAACAGGCCCTGAACTACGTTCGTAGCGCCCGGCGCGGGGGACTGCGCCCGGCCCTGCTCGTCGACGATGCCCACGCCCTGCCACCGGGTGACCTCGGCACGCTCCTGGAGCTCTGGGCCGAGCTTGGCCAGGAGGATGAGGCCTTCAGCCTCGCCCTGGCCATGGACCCCGAGGCGCTCGAAGGGCTCGCCAAAATCCTCCCCACCGAGCGCGTCCACACCACCACTCTCTACCCGCTCACCCAGGAGCAGACCGGCGCCTACCTCCATCACCGGACGCGCGTCGCCGGGGCCGAGCACGGCCTCTTCGACCACGATGAGATCCGAGAGATCTTCCATCGCTCCGGAGGACATCCCGAGCGCATCAACCAGGAAGGGCACCGGCGCCTGACCGCCCGCCTGGCCCGCCCCGCGGAGTCCGCCCCACAGCGCAAGACGCAGCCGACCCCGCGCCTACCCGGCCGACCTCGCCGGTGGCTCATCGGAGGTCTGGCCGCCGGCGGGACGGCTGCCGCCGCCTCCGCCGCCTATTGGCTTCTTGCCCATCCGCTGTCGACGGGGCCGGCTACCGACGATCTCGCCATCGAGGAGTTCGAAGAGCCGGAAGAGGAGACCGTGGCGGCCGAGACCGATGACATCGAGCCAGCCGGTGAGACCCCCTTCGGCCTTGAGCTGCCGGGGCGTTACAGCTTCCGTGACGACCCTGAAGACGCAGACCCCGGCCCCGCTCCGGTCGAAGCCACAGAGACCCTGCAGCTGCTCGAGACACCTTCGCCCTCGGACCACGGGGCGCCAGAGGCCGAAGATGGGGAGGATACCGATGACGCGGACACGCCCGTGGAGGGCGCGACGGACAGCGCAGAAGCGATGTTTGACGATGGTGCCGAGTGGGTCCGCGGCGAGGAGGCGGAGCGCTATACCATCCAGATATTGGCTGCCTCGCAGCCCACGACACTGCAAGGCTATGCGGAACAGCACCCCCTGGACGAGCCGACCCACCTGGTCGCCACCGAGCGCGACGACGGTGATCCCTGGTTCCTGCTGTTGCACGGCTCTCACGCGGATCGTGATGCCGCCCACGCCGCCCTGGAATCGCTACCCGACGAGATCGCCGAGCGCGGGGCCTGGGTCCGCTCTTTCGAGTCCGTAGCCGAGCGCCTGCTCAACGACGACTAACTTGGAGTCAGCCGAGTGACACCTGTAACGGGCTGTCAACTTTTTGACGCACCAAGTGTGTCATTTTTTTGACATGTCAGCAGAACGTCCCACTGCCTGGATCCGCTTCCCGGAGGCCAGCGGCCGTCCGGATCTGCCGCTTCGCCTCGGCGATACCCTTGAGGCGCGAGCCCGCCTGACCAACCGCGGGCTGATCCTGATCCTCGGCAACCATCGGCTTCCTGCCCGGGCCGATGTCCCGGTGGCCGACGGTGACCGCCTTCGGCTGCGCGTGGCCGGCCTGGGCCACCCCCTGATCCTTCAGGTCACCGACCACCTCGGACCCCGGCCGGCGCTTGAGTGGGCCCTGCGTCAGGCCCTGCCCCGTCAGGACACGGCGGAGTCGCTGCTCGGCGCCCTGCGCCAGACATTCCGTCACCGACTCATGAACTCTGCTATGCACACAGCGTGCCAAGAGTTCCGCGATGCCCTGCCGTCGACCCGCGCACTGAGCTCGGCTGCCGGGGTCCGGCAGGCCCTGACCCACGCCGGCACCCACCTGGAGGCCCGCCTGGCCCGCGGGGCCGAAACCGGCAGGGACCTGAAGGGGCGATTGAGCGCCTGGCTCGCCGCCCTGCGCCGGCACCACACCGAAGAAAACGGCCGTCCGGTTCGGCCGCCGGGCGATGGCCTCCCGGCCGAACCGGCCCTGCTCGGTCAGCTGGAGGCCTTCTTCTGGCGCATCCAGGCCCTCCAGGCCCACCGCGCCCTCCACGCCCACGGGACACCGGACTGGAGCCTGGATATTCCGGTGCGCCAGGATGGCGCCCTGCATGCCGTGCGACTGCGCATCCGCCCCGCCACCGGCGCCGCCGGCAGTGCGGCGTGGACCATCGAGGCCCGGCTGGCGCTCGAGCGCCTGGGGCCGGTGGCGGCCTCGGTGCATCTGGCTGGCGGTCGTGCCGACCTCACCTGGTGGGCGGCCCAGCGCGACAGCGCAGAGCGTCTGGCCGGCGCGCTCCCGGGGGTGGAGCAGCGCCTGCGCGCTGCCGGCCTTGAGCCCGGCGCGATCACCTGCTATCACGGCTGGCCAGCCCATGACAGCACCGCCCCCGCATCCACGGCCACCCCGGGAATCATCGATGAGCAGGTCTGAGCCAGAGCCGGACGAATTCGGACGAACGCTCCTGAAGCGGGCCAGGGCCCGGGGCTTCGCGCTCCCGGACGACCCTGACCTGGCCGCAGCACTGGCTGGCTTGGAAGATCGTGCCGAGCTACCTGCGGAGGTCGCGGAGGCCATTGCTGCCGCGCTGGGGTTCCTCTGGGCCGTCGAGGAGGAGGTGCAGCCCCCGGGCGAGGATCCGGCCCCGGATCACCCCGAGCCGTCGCCCTCGCCCCGCCCCGGGCCGTGAAGCAGGACCACCAGGTCCGCCTCGACCTGGCTGATCTCACAGGTATCGGCAATCTCTCGTGCCGCAGCGCCCTTGCGCGCCATGCGGATCGCCTGGTTGAAGCGGCTGCCGTCGGTCCCGCCGGCGGCGGCCACCTGATCCAGGCGCCGCCGCAAGCGGGCCAGATTCTGCTCCAGCCGCGCCAGATGCTCCCCCTGGCCCACGGCACCAGCGGAGAGGCCACGGAAATGCTCAAGGATCTGCCGGGTCGTCGCCTCGATGCCCTCCATGCGCTGTTCTGCCTGTCGAACCCGCTCCGCAGTCCGCTGCACACGAGTCACCGCGTACCCCGCCGCCACCAGGGCAGCGGCCAGGGCCGCGAGCAACACGCCGATCAGCCACGCCATGCGGCCCTCCTTGTCAGCGGGTTCGCCGCCACTTGGTCCCCTCCGGCGTGTCCTCCAGCTCGATCCCCCGCGCCTGAAGCTCGTCGCGGATGCGATCGGCCTCGGCGAAATCCTTCGCCTTGCGGGCCGCCGCCCGCTGCGCCACCAGCGCCTCGATCTCCTCGGCCTCGGTAGCGGCCACATCGCCGTGCAGGTAGCGCTCCGGGTCCTGTTGCAGCAGCCCGAGGATCGATCCGAGCTCGCGCAGCTCGGCAGCCGCCGCGGCAGCCCCCGCCTGGTCACCGCCCTCGCGCAGGCGATTGACCTCGCGGGCGCTCTCAAAGAGCACGGCCAGCGCCTCACGGGTGTTGAAGTCGTCGTCCATGGCCTGACGGAAGCGCTCCCGCGCCCCAGTCTGCGCCGGCTCGGCCTGCGGCAGTCCACGCAGGGCGTTATAGAGCCGCTCCAGCCCACCGCGGGCCTCGCCCAGCGCATCAACCGTGTAGTTGAGCGGGCTGCGGTAGTGGCTGGAGAGCAGGAACAGGCGAACCACCTCGGCCGGGTGTTCGGCGAGCACATCGCGCACCGTGAAGAAGTTGCCCAGCGATTTGGCCATCTTCTCGTCATCGATGCGCACATGGCCGTTGTGCATCCAGTAGTTGACGAACCGGTGGCCGCTGGCGCACTCGCTCTGGGCGATCTCGTTCTCATGGTGCGGGAACTGCAGATCGACCCCGCCCCCATGGATATCGAAGTGGCTACCAAGCAGATCCCGGGACATCGCCGAGCACTCGATGTGCCAGCCGGGCCGACCATCTCCCCACGGCGAGGGCCAGGCCGGCTCACCGCTCTTGGCCGCTTTCCAGAGGACGAAATCCACCGGGTCGCGTTTGGCCTCGTCGGGCTCGATACGCGACCCCGAGCGCAGTTCCTCCACCCGACGCCCAGAGAGCTTGCCGTAGTCCGGGAAGCTGGCCACCGAGAAGTAGACGTCGCCGTTCTCCCCGACGTAGGCGTGGCCGCCGGCGATCAGCTCCTCGATCAGCGCGATCATCGACTCAAGGCGCTCGGTGGCACGCGGCTCATGGTCGGGGGGCTCGACGCCCAGCGCCGCGCAGTCCTCGTGCATGGCCTGGATGAAGCGATCGGTGAGGGCGCTCATCGGCTCGCCGTTCTCCGCTGCGCGGCGGATGATCTTGTCGTCGATGTCGGTGATGTTGCGCACGTAGGTCACCTCGTAACCCAGCCAGCGCAGATAGCGCACCACCGCATCGAAGACCACCAGGGCGCGGGCGTGGCCCAGATGGCAGAGGTCGTAGACCGTCATACCGCAGACGTAGATCCGCACCCGCCCCGGTTCGATGGGCTGGAACGGCTCCTTGGTACCGGTCAGACTGTTATGGATCTTGAGCATCACTCCCCCTGCGCGCCTTGCTCGGCGGCGAGCGTGGCGGCGCGCCTGAGCCGCTCAACCACCCGCTCGCCACCCATCAGGTCGACCACCGGCTGCAGTTCCGGACCGCTACATCGACCGGTGAGCGCTGCGCGCAGCGGCATGAAGAGTTGCTTGCCCTTGACCCCGGTACGCTCCTTGACCGCCTCGGTCAGGCCCTTAAACCGGGTATAGCCCTCGTCGGCTGCCGCCGTCGCCGCCTCGAAAAACCCCGGCCCGGCCGAGACGATCGCCGCCTCGGCGTCGTCATCGAGTTCCGGCGGCCCGGCGAAGACCCGTTTGGCCCAGTCCCGCGCATCCGCCGGGAAGCGCACGTTGTCGCGCACGGCGTTGACCAGGTCGTCGGCGTACCCCGGGGGCACCAGGGCATCGATCCCCATCCACGGCCGCAGGCGCCGCGCCGGGCTGCCGTGCACGGCCTCGTCCTGCCAGTGGCGCAGGTGATCCGGGTCGAAGCGCGACGGCGCCGTGCTGATTCGCGCCGGCTCGAAGACCTCGGCAAGACCGGCGAGATCGAGCAGCGCCTCGGACTCACAGGTGTGCCCCACCCGCGCCAGGTAATTGAGCACGGCCTCGGGCAGGTAGCCCTCCTGGGCCAGCTCGCCGACGGAACGGCTGCCGTTGCGCTTGGACAGCGGCGCGCCATCGGCCCCGGTGATCAGCCCCATGTGGCCGTAACGCGGCGCCGACAGCCCCAGAGCCTTGAGGATGAGCAACTGCCGCGGGGTGTTCGTAAGGTGATCATCCCCCCGCAGGACATCGGTGATCCCCATCAGCGCGTCATCGACGGCGTTGGTGAACAGATACGCGGCGGTGCCGTCGGCACGGCGGATGATGAAATCGCCGATGTCATCCGTGCGGAAGCTCTGCTCACCGTGGATGCGGTCATCGAAGCGGACCTGCTCACCGCTCGGCACCCGGAACCGCAGAGCGGGCTGCATCCTCTCGGCGCGCTTGCGCGCGACCTCATCGGCGCTAAGGCGTGCGCAGGTGCCGGGATAGCGCGGCGGCTGTCCGGCCGAGCGCTGGGCACGTCGGGCCATCTCCAGCTCGCGCTCGCTGCAGAAGCAGGGGTAGGCCCACCCTTCGGCCTCGAGTTGACGGTAGTAGGCGTCGTAGAGAAAGCCGCGCTCGAACTGATGGTACGGCGGCGCCGGCCCCCCCACCTCCGGGCCTTCCTGCCAGTCCAGTCCCAGCCAGCGCAGATCGCCCATCAGCGAGCGGGTCGCCTCCGGGCTGTAGCGCTCGCGATCGGTATCCTCGATCCGCAACACGAACCGCCCGCCGTTGCCGTAGGCCAGCAGGGCATTGAACAGGGCCGTGCGCAGATTCCCCAGGTGCAGGGCACCGGTCGGGCTCGGTGCGAAGCGTGTCTTGACGGTCATCTCGTTCATGGCGGGGCATTTTAACAGCGTCGCCCTGTTCCGGGGGCATCCCACAGCCTTGCTCGCACGCTGCCCGCGGGCGACACTGGCGCTCTTTGAGCAACACCGGATCCGGACCGACGCCATGCCCCGACCCGTTCTGGTCATCGCCGACCTGCACCTGGACCGCAGCCGCCCGGCTGCGACGGAGACCTTCCTGCGCTTCCTCGCAGACGAGGCACCCCAAGCCGAAGCCGTCTACATCCTGGGCGACTTGTTCGAGGCATGGATCGGCGACGACGCGGTCGCCGCCGATGACCCTGTCCTGGAGGCCCTCCGCGCAGCCGCTGCGCACACCCAGATCCACGTCATGCACGGGAATCGGGACTTCCTCCTCGGTGCCGATTTCGCCGCCGCCAGCGGTACCCACCTGCTCCCTGACCCCAGCGTGGTGACCATTCACGGTGAACGCGTGCTCATGATGCATGGCGACAGCCTGTGCACCGATGACGCCGAGTACATGCAATTCCGCGCCATGGTTCGCGACCCCCAATGGCAGCAGCAGTTCCTGGCGCTGCCGGTGGCGGAGCGACTCGAGCAGGCACGCCAGGCCCGTGGCGCCAGCACCGAGCGCAACCAGCAGCTGGATGAGGCGATCATGGATGTCACCCCGGTGGCGGTGGATGCGGCGCTGAAAGAGCACGGGGTGCGCTGGTTGATCCACGGACACACGCACCGCCCGGCGATCCACGACTTAGACACGCCCCTGGGGTGGGGCAAGCGCTTCGTGGTGGGCGACTGGTTCGATCAGGGTAGCCTGCTGCGCTGTGGGCCCGGGGGCTGGGCGCTGGAAACCCTCTCCCACCGCCGCTAGGCAGCGCCGAAGACGGGCGTCGCCGTCCGCGGCTAAGCGGTCTCGGCCGGAGCTACCCGGGCCAGCGCCTGCTCAATCACCTCCGGACCGGCCCCCGGCTGTCGGCTGCCCTCGGTCAGCGTGCGCCGCCACGCACGGGCCCCAGGCAGGCCATTGAACAACCCCATGAGCACCTTGACCAACTGGCTCATGGGCACCCCTTCGCACCGACGCGCCTCCACGTACGGCAAGTAGGCCGTCACCACAGCACTGCGCTCGGGCGGCTCGCTTCCAAAGAGCATGGCATCCCACTGCGCCAGGGCGTAGGGGTTGGAGAAGGCCTCCCGGCCGATCATCACACCGTCGAGGTGGCGCAGCTGCTCCTCGATACTCGCCGCGTCGGCAATCCCCCCGTTGATGGCCACCTCCAGTTCGGGGCGCCGCGCCTTCAGTCGATGCACCCGTGCGTAATCGAGGGGCGGGACCTCCCGGTTCTCCTTGGGACTGAGCCCGGAGAGCCACGCCTTACGGGCGTGGACGATGAAGGTCCGGCACCCGACGGCGGCGACGGTCTCAATGAAGGCGTCCAGAAAGGCCTCGCTATCGTGATCATCGACCCCGATGCGCGATTTGACCGTCACCGGCAGGCGTGTTTCTGCCTGCATGGCGGCGACGCACTCGGCCACGCGTGCCGGTTCGAGCATCAGGCAGGCACCGAATCGCCCCGACTGCACCCGATCACTCGGGCAGCCCACATTGAGATTGACCTCGTCGTACCCCCACTGCTCGGCAAGGCGCGCGGCATGGGCCAACTCCTGCGGATCGCTGCCGCCGAACTGCACCGCCACCGGGTGCTCCGCCGGGTGAAACGGCAGGAAACGCTCCGCCGCCCCGTGCCAGAGCGCCACGGCGGGTACCATCTCGGTGTAGAGACGCACATCGGGCGCGAGGAGCCGCAGAAAGTAGCGCGACGCCGGCGTGGTCCAATCCATCATCGGGGCCACGCTGATTGGCCCGTGTACGCGCGGCTGCTCGGTCATCGATCCCCCTCCATCCAGATCCTGCCGTGGCGGTTTGCCATGATCGGCGGGCTGCGTATTATAAGCCAAGACACGAGTACAAGCGGCGCACCCCTATGACCCAGTCCGTGACGCTCTTCGGTACCAGCGGCTGTCATCTTTGCGACCGAGCCCGCGAGCAGATCGAGCGCTACGCGGCCTACGCGGCGTTGGACCTTCAGGAGGCCGACGTGCTGGAGCACTACCCGGATGCCCCGGAACTCCAGGAGCGCATCCCTTTCCTCGAGGGGGCGCAACAGGAGGAACGCCTGTTCTGGCCCTTCGACGCCGCGGATCTCCATCACTGGCTGCAGGCAGGATCCCGACCGTGAACCGACTGCTGCGCCTGACCGCATATCTCGCCATCCTCGTCCCCACCCTGCTCGGCGCGCGGCAGGAGCCGCCAAATGACCTGCCCTTTGAACCGGACGAGAATGAGCGATGGGTCCTGGTGGACACCGATTCGTACCGGATCACCGTCTTTGACGGCGAGCGCGCCTTCGCTCACTTCGAAAACCCCGCCGTCGGCCGGTACGGCACGGCGGAGACCCGCCGCCGCGGGGACCGCACCACCCCCCTGGGCAAATTCCGCATCAACCGCATCAACGAAGAGAGCCAATACCACCTGTTCCTTGGGCTGGACTATCCGGGCATGGACAACGCCCGCGAGGCGCGGGATGCCGGGACGATCGATCAGGAGGAGTACCTGCATTTCCTCGACGAGTTTGCCCGGCTCGGACGACCCCCCCAGGGCACGGCCCTCGGCGGACATATCGGTATCCACGGCGTGGGGGACGGCGACGTCCAGTTCCACCGACAGGTGAACTGGACCGACGGCTGTGTGGCCCTGGAGGACGATCAGGTTGAGGCCCTGGCCCGGTTGGTGGGCATTGGCACACGCGTGTATATCCGCTAGCATTCAAGCACGTACAGGCAGACAAAAAACCTTCACATCACAAGGAGATACTCGATGCCTCAACGTTTCGCATCCGTTGCCAAACTCGCCGCCGTCGGCGCGGCCTTTGGCCTCGTGGCCGCCTGCGCCACCGTCGACGAGGACGAGATCGGCGCCGCCGTGGACCGGGAGATGGAGGACATCTACGCCGAGATGGACGAGACCCGCGCCATCGCCGAGGAGGCCCGGGACACCGCCGAGGGCGCCGACGAGAAGGCGGCCGAGGCGCACAGCATCGCCGAGGAGGCCCTGCGCAAGGCCGAGGACAACGAGGAGAAGATCGACCGCATGTTCGAGCGGACGATGCAGAAGTAAACCGGCGGATCAACGGCGCCGCCGCGCGCCGCTCCCCGGAACGCAAAAAGCC
>LKMJ01005060.1_pt1 | contig 12419 bp, 6 predicted proteins | sample 643391 | NCBI WGS metagenome assembly LKMJ01 (sample SAMN04112250, study PRJNA286221) | soda lake metagenome | biome: soda lake; feature: Kulunda Steppe; material: water; isolation source: sample PL-Br10 brine of Picturesque Lake | place: Russia: Kulunda steppe | collected 2010-07
AAGGTCACTCGCGCAGTGGCTGCAGTTCGCGACCAAAAGAAAGATGCAGCCTGAACGGTTTGTTAATTATTTTTTGAATCTGGAGAATAGTCATGGCTCTGTCTAAAGACGATATCTTGAATGCAATCGCTGAAATGAGCGTAATGGAAGTTGTTGAGCTCGTTGAAGCAATGGAAGAAAAGTTCGGTGTTTCCGCTCAGGCTGCAGTGGCCGCGGCCCCGGCAGCCGCTGGTGGTGGCGAAGCAGCAGCTGCTGAAGAGCAGACTGAATTCGACATCGTCCTGACCGGCGCAGGCGAGAAGAAAGTCAACGTGATCAAGGTTGTTCGCGAACTGACTGGTCTCGGCCTGAAAGAAGCGAAAGGCCTGGTTGACGGCACACCTGGTACGCTGAAGGAAGGCGTAAGCAAGGATGAGGCCGAAGAAGCCAAGACCAAGCTCGAGGAAGCAGGCGCATCTGTTGAGCTTAAATAACGGCTTGAAAAGTCGGTTATTGCAGTACTAAGCACGAACTGGCTGGTGGCGTTTCGCTGCCGGCCTTTTCGCGTTCTATACAAGCCCTGCTGGAGAAGATGCTCCAAACAGGGTACGGGTTGCCAGGCAGCCCGCCATGCGGTGGAACCACACCGTCTCGAGACACCAGTTATTAAGTCCGAAGCTGGGGAATGCAGATGACTTACTCCTATACCGAGAAAAAGCGAATCCGCAAAGAGTTTGGCAAGTTGCCGTCCGTCATGGAGGTGCCTTACCTTCTGGCGACACAGATTGATTCCTATCGGGACTTTCTGCAGCTTGACTCTGAGGTGGATAATCGAAATGAAACCGGCCTTCACGCGGCATTCAAATCCGTTTTCCCGATCACAAGTTACTCGGGCAATGCCGCTCTGGAGTACGTCAGCTATCGGCTGGGCGAACCCGCTTTTGATGTTAAGGAGTGTCAGCTTCGGGGCGTCACCTATGCGGCACCGCTTCGTGTGAAAGTGCGCCTTGTCATCTACGACAAGGATTCATCGAACAAGGCCGTCAAGGACATCAAGGAGCAGGAAGTCTACATGGGCGAAATGCCCCTGATGACTGAGAATGGCACCTTTGTGGTCAACGGTACTGAGCGGGTTATCGTCTCGCAGCTGCACCGCTCGCCCGGTGTGTTCTTTGACCACGACAAGGGCAAGACCCACTCCTCGGGTAAACTGCTCTATTCAGCTCGCGTTATTCCCTATCGCGGCTCCTGGCTGGATTTTGAGTTTGACCCCAAGGATACCGTATTCGTCCGGATTGATCGCCGCCGTAAGCTGCCGGCGTCAATCCTGCTGCGCGCGCTTGGCTATACCTCCGAGCAGGTTCTGGAGATGTTCTTCGACACCAGTAAGTTCACACTGGGCGAGGAAAGCTGCTCACTCGAGCTGGTACCGAGCCGTCTGCGTGGCGATATTGCCACCTTTGACATCAAGGATGGCGAAGGCAATGTGATCGTTGAGGAAGGGCGTCGTGTTACCGCCCGCCATATCCGTCAGCTGGAAAAAGCCGGTGTCACTGAATTGGAAGTGCCCCGGGAGTATCTGCAGGGCCGCGTGCTTGCGCGGGACCTGGTGGATGAGAGCACCGGTGAGGTACTGATCGAGTGCAATACTGAGCTGACCGAAGAGCATATCGAAAAGATTGATAATGCCGGCGTCAAGAAGATCGAGACCATCTACACCAACGATCTGGACTGCGGGCCGTTCATGTCCGATACGCTGCGGATTGACCCGTCGAAGAATCAGCTTGAAGCCTTGGTCGAAATCTATCGGATGATGCGTCCCGGTGAGCCGCCGACCAAGGAGTCTGCGGAGAACCTGTTCAATAACCTCTTCTTCTCCGAAGAGCGTTATGACCTGTCCGGGGTTGGTCGCATGAAGCTCAATCGCCGCCTTGGCCGCGAAGAGCTCGAGGGTGAAGGCGTGCTGAACAAGGAGGACATTGTTGATGTTCTGCGCACGCTGATCGATATCCGTAACGGAAAGGGCGAAACCGACGACATTGATAACCTGGGCAATCGCCGGATCCGCTCCGTTGGTGAGATGGCCGAAAACCAGTTCCGCGTTGGGCTTGTCCGTGTTGAGCGCGCTGTGCGCGAACGCCTGAGCCTGGCTGAAAGTGAAGGGCTGATGCCGCAGGATCTGATCAACGCCAAGCCCGTTGGCGCGGCAATCAAGGAATTCTTCGGCTCCAGCCAGCTGTCGCAGTTCATGGACCAGAACAACCCGCTTTCCGAGGTCACCCATAAGCGGCGGGTTTCCGCGCTTGGGCCGGGCGGTCTGACCCGTGAGCGCGCTGGCTTTGAGGTGCGGGACGTGCACCCGACCCACTACGGCCGGGTCTGCCCAATCGAAACCCCGGAAGGGCCCAACATCGGTCTGATCAACTCACTGGCTGCGTACGCCAGGGCCAACAGCTATGGTTTCCTGGAAAGCCCCTACCGCAAGGTCATTGAAGGGCAGGTCACCGATGAGATCCATTACCTGTCGGCGATTGAGGAAAGCAACTACGTCATCGCCCAGGCCAGTGCCAAGCTTGATGACAACTTCAAGCTCTCTGACGAACTGGTAACGGTCCGGCACAAGAACGAATTCACCGTCATGCCGCCGGAGAAGGTCAACTTCATGGACGTTTCACCGCGTCAGGTGGTGTCCGTGGCGGCGGCAATGATTCCGTTCCTGGAGCACGATGACGCCAACCGGGCACTGATGGGCTCCAACATGCAGCGTCAGGCCGTGCCGACACTGCGTTCGGAGAAGCCGCTGGTGGGTACCGGCATGGAGCGCACTGTGGCCAAGGACTCCGGTGTCTGCGTCACGGCTGAGCGTGGCGGTGTGATCGAGAGTGTGGATGCCTCCCGTGTCGTGGTCCGCGTCAACGACGATGAGACCGACGCCGGTGATGCCGGTGTGGACATCTACAACCTGGTCAAATATACGCGCTCGAACCAGAACACGTGCATCAACCAGCGTTCCATCGTCAATCGCGGCGACAAGATCGAGCGCGGTGACGTGCTGGCCGATGGCCCTTCTGTGGATCTGGGCGAGCTCGCGCTTGGCCAGAATATGCGCATGGCCTTCATGCCCTGGAATGGTTACAACTTTGAGGATTCGATCCTCATCTCTGAGCGTGTCGCCCAGGAAGATCGCCTGACCACCATCCATATTCAGGAACTGACCTGTGTGGCGCGGGATACCAAACTCGGATCCGAGGAAGTGACCGCGGATATTCCCAACGTCGGTGAGCACTCACTGTCGAAGCTGGATGAGTCCGGTATTGTCTATATCGGTGCGGAAGTCGGCGCCGGCGATATCCTGGTCGGTAAGGTCACGCCCAAGGGCGAGACCCAGCTGACTCCGGAGGAGAAGCTGCTGAGGGCGATCTTTGGTGAGAAGGCATCGGATGTGAAGGATACGTCCCTGCGCATGCCGACGGGCAAGCGGGGCACCGTGATCGATGTCCAGGTATTCACCCGTGATGGCGTGGAAAAGGATCAGCGGGCGCTGTCCATTGAGCAGGAGGAAATGGAGGCGTTCCGTAAGGACCTGCGCGATGAATACCGGATTGTGGAGGCGGCGACCTTTGAGCGTCTGGCTTCTGCACTGGATGGGCAGACGGTTATCAGTGGTCCTGGTCTGAAGAAGGGTGACACCCTGACCGGTGATTTCCTGGCCGGTCTGACCTCCGATCAGTGGTTCAAGCTGCGCCTGCAGGATGATTCCTGCAATGAGCTTCTGGAGAAAGCGGAAGAGCAGTTGGCGGAACGTCGCCAGGATCAGGAAGAGCGTTTTGAGAACAAGAAGCGCAAGATCCAGCAGGGTGACGATCTGGCACCGGGTGTACTGAAAATCGTCAAGGTCTATATGGCGGTCAAGAGCCGCATTCAGGCCGGTGACAAGATGGCTGGGCGCCACGGTAACAAGGGTGTCATCTCTGCGATCATGCCGACGGAAGACATGCCGTTCGATGACGAGGGTGAGCCCATTGATCTGGTGCTGAATCCGCTGGGCGTGCCTTCACGGATGAACGTCGGTCAGGTTCTGGAGACCCATCTGGGCGCTGCGGCGCGTGGCCTTGGCAAGAAGATTGAACGCCTGCTCGAGCAGCAGAAGAAGGTCAGTGAAATCCGTGAGTTCCTGGATCAGGTCTACAACAGCACGGAGACCTCCAGGGTCGATCTGGACCAGCTCAGTGATGAGGAAATCATCGCGATGGCACGCAACCTGCGCCAGGGCGTGCCCATGGCCACTGCGGTGTTCGATGGCGCTGATGAGACCGAAATCAAGAACATGCTGAGCCTGGCGGATCTGGATACCAGCGGCCAGGTACGCCTCTATGACGGGCGTACCGGTGATGCGTTCCACCGGCCTGTGACTGTGGGCTACATGTACATGCTCAAGCTCAACCACCTGGTTGAAGACAAGATGCATGCCCGCTCAACAGGTTCCTACAGCCTTGTCACCCAGCAGCCGCTGGGCGGTAAGGCCCAGTTCGGTGGCCAGCGCTTCGGCGAGATGGAGGTGTGGGCGCTTGAGGCCTACGGTGCCGCTTACACTCTGCAGGAGATGTTGACGGTGAAGTCAGACGATGTCAGCGGCCGTACCAAGATGTACAAGAACATTGTGGACGGTGACCACCGTATGGAGCCGGGCATGCCCGAGTCCTTCAACGTTCTGGTCAAGGAGATCCGTTCACTTGGTATCGATATCGATCTGGAAACCGATTAACGCCGAATTGTTTTTTGGCGGCGGAGGGGCGCCCAGGCGCCCCAGAGATTAAAGCTCCGGAGCTGTTACCATGAAAGACTTGCTGAATCTGCTGAAAAGTCAGAACCAAAAACAGGAATTTGACGCCATCCGGATCGGGCTGGCCTCGCCGGAAATGATTCGGTCCTGGTCCTTCGGGGAAGTGAAGAAACCCGAGACCATCAACTACCGTACCTTTAAGCCCGAGCGTGACGGGCTCTTCTGTGCCAAGATCTTTGGCCCGGTCAAGGACTACGAGTGCCTCTGCGGAAAGTACAAGCGACTCAAGCACCGCGGTGTCATCTGTGAAAAATGTGGCGTGGAAGTGGCTCTGGCCAGTGTCCGGCGTGAACGCATGGGCCATATCGAACTGGCGAGCCCCTGTGCGCACATATGGTTCCTGAAGTCGCTGCCCTCGCGCATTGGTCTGCTGATGGACATGACGCTGCGCGACATTGAGCGTGTGCTCTACTTTGAGTCCTTCATCGTCATTGATCCAGGCATGACCACCCTTGAGCGTGGCCAGCTCCTCAATGATGAGCAGTATTACGAGGCGCTCGAGGAGTTCGGTGATGAATTCGATGCCCGCATGGGTGCCGAAGCCGTCCGCGAAATGCTCAATGACATCGATCTGGGTGAAGAGGTTGAGCGTCTGCGGGAGGAAATCCCCCAGACCGCTTCGGAAACCAAGATCAAGAAACTGTCCAAGCGGCTCAAGCTGGTGGAAGCCTTCTACTATTCGGGCAATGATCCGAAGTGGATGATCATGGAGGTTCTGCCGGTGCTGCCTCCGGATCTGCGTCCGTTGGTTCCGCTGGACGGGGGACGTTTTGCGACCTCCGACCTCAACGATCTCTACCGTCGTGTGATCAACCGGAACAACCGCCTCAAGCGTCTGCTGGAGCTGAGTGCGCCGGACATCATCGTACGCAACGAAAAGCGCATGCTGCAGGAATCCGTTGACGCGCTTCTGGACAACGGCCGCCGCGGCCGGGCGATCACTGGCACCAACAAGCGCCCGCTTAAGTCCCTGGCAGACATGATCAAGGGCAAGCAGGGCCGTTTCCGGCAGAACCTGCTCGGCAAGCGTGTGGATTACTCCGGGCGTTCCGTGATCGTGGTGGGTCCCTACCTGAAGCTGCACCAGTGTGGTCTGCCCAAGAAGATGGCGCTGGAGCTGTTCAAGCCGTTCATCTTCTCGAAGCTTGAGCATCGTGGTCTGGCCACTACCATCAAGGCCGCCAAGAAGATGGTTGAGCGCGAAGAGGGCGTAGTCTGGGACATTCTGGATGAGGTTATCCGCGAACACCCGGTACTGCTCAACCGCGCACCGACACTTCACCGTCTTGGTATTCAGGCATTCGAACCGATTCTGATCGAGGGTAAGGCGATCCAGCTGCATCCGCTGGTCTGCGCGCCTTACAACGCCGACTTTGACGGTGACCAGATGGCCGTTCACCTGCCGCTGACGCTGGAGTCCCAGCTCGAGGCGCGGGCGTTGATGATGTCCACAAACAACATCCTGTCGCCGGCCAATGGTGAACCGATCATCGTTCCATCCCAGGACGTGGTTCTGGGGCTGTACTACATGACCCGTGAGCGCCTGCGTGCGCGGGGCGAAGGTCGTTGCTTTGCGGATCTGGACGAGGTCAACCGGGCCTTTGGTGCCGGTGACATCGACCTGCAGGCCAGAATCCGTGTTCGTGTCACTGAGGTGAGCATCGACGAGGAAACCGGCGAGCGGCATACGACCACCGAACTCAAGGACACCACCGTTGGGCGGGCCATGCTGTACTCGCACGCCCCCGACGGGTTGGCGTTCAGCCTTGTGGATCAGCCCATGGCCAAGAAATCCATTTCCAAGCTGATCAACGCCTGCTATCGCCAGGTCGGGCTGAAGGAAACGGTGATTTTTGCTGACCAGCTCATGTATACCGGCTTCCATTACGCAACGGTCTCCGGCTGCTCCATCGGTGTGAACGACTTTGAAGTGCCGAAGGAAAAGTACGAGATGATCGAGGCGGCGGAATCCGAGGTATTCGAGATCGAGTCGCAGTTCTCTTCCGGTCTTCTGACCCAGGGCGAGAAGTACAACAAGGTCATCGATATCTGGGCGCGTGCCAACGACAAGGTCGCCAATGCCATGATGGAGCGGCTGAGCCAGGAAGAGGTTCTCGATCCGGAAGGCAATGTGGCCACTGGCGAAGATGGCGAGCCGCTGACCCAGGAGTCCTTCAACTCGGTCTACATCATGGCCGATTCCGGCGCCCGGGGTTCTCCGGCCCAGATCCGTCAGCTGTCCGGCATGCGTGGCCTGATGGCCAAGCCGGATGGTTCCATCATCGAAACACCCATTACGGCCAATTTCCGTGAGGGTCTGAACGTACTGCAGTACTTCATCTCGACCCACGGCGCACGTAAGGGACTGGCGGATACGGCACTCAAGACCGCCAACTCCGGTTACCTGACGCGCCGCCTGGTGGACGTGTCCCAGGATCTGGTTGTGACTGAGGACGATTGCGGGACCGAGGAAGGCATCCTGATGACACCGCTGGTTGAAGGCGGTGACGTGGTTGTGCCTCTGGGTGATCGTGTACTGGGCCGTGTAACCGCCAAGGATGTATTCACGCCCGGCGACAAGGAAAACCCGGTGGTTGAAGCCGGCACCATGCTGGACGAAAAGCTCGTTGAGAAGGTGGAAACCGCGGGCGTGGATGAGGTCTGGGTACGCTCGGCCATCACCTGCAGCACCCGGTACGGCATCTGCTCCAGCTGCTACGGCCGTGATCTCGCGCGTGGCCACCTGGTCAACGTCGGCGAGGCGGTCGGTGTCATCGGTGCCCAGTCCATCGGTGAGCCGGGTACCCAGCTGACCATGCGTACCTTCCACATCGGGGGCGCGGCGAGCCGGGCCTCAGCCGTGGACAATATCCAGGTCAAGCACGGCGGTAAGGTGCGCCTGCACAACCTCAAGTCCATTGAGAAGAGCGACGGCACCCAGGTCGTGGTGTCTCGGTCCTCGGCTCTGGCCATTGCCGATGACCACGGCCGTGAGCGTGAGTGGTACAAGCTGCCCTATGGCGCTGTCCTTCACGCCGGCGAGGGGGATATCATTGAGGCGGGCGGCCTGGTTGCCAAGTGGGATCCCCACACGCACCCGGTTATCGCCGAAGCTGGCGGTACCGTGAAGTTCTCCGGTCTGGAGGAGAATATTACGGTCAAGACCCAGACGGATGAACTTACCGGCCTGTCCACCATTGAGGTCATGGATCCCAAGGATCGCCCGGCCTCAGGCAAGGACATCCGGCCCATGATCCAGTTGCTGGACGAAAAGGGAGAGGAAGTCACGCTGCCCGGCGGTTCCGCAGCGCACTACCTGCTTCCGTCCAATGCCCTGGTGACCCTGCGCAACGGCGATCAGATCGAGTTGGGTGATGTCATCGCACGGATCCCGCAGGAGACCACTGGTACCCGTGACATCACCGGTGGTCTGCCGCGGGTGGCTGACCTGTTCGAGGCGCGCAAGCCCAAGGATCCGGCGATCCTGGCCGAGGTCTCCGGTGTTGTCAGCTTCGGCAAGGAGACCAAGGGCAAGAAGCGGCTTGTGATTACGCCCAAGGACAGCGATCCGTACGAGACGCTGATTCCCAAGTGGCGCCAGCTGAACGTGTTCGAGGGTGAAAGCGTCGAGCAGGGTGAGGTGATCTCGGATGGTCCCTCCAACCCGCACGACATTCTCCGTCTGCTGGGGATCACCGAGCTGGCCAAATACATCACCAATGAGATCCAGGATGTATACCGGCTTCAGGGCGTTGGCATCAATGACAAGCACATCGAGGTGATCTGCCGTCAGATGCTGCGCAAGGTCATCATCAAGGATCCGGGCGACACGGTCTTTATCGGTGGTGATCAGGTCGAATACACGCATGTCATGGAAGAAAATGACCGCTGCGTAGCGGAAGACAAGCAGCCGGCGACGTTTGAGCGCGAACTGCTGGGCATCACCAAGGCGTCTCTGGCGACCGACTCCTTCATCTCGGCGGCCTCCTTCCAGGAGACCACCCGCGTACTTACCGAAGGGGCGGTTACCGGCAAACGCGATTATCTGCGCGGCCTGAAGGAGAACGTTGTCGTTGGTCGACTGATTCCGGCAGGTACCGGTCTGGCGTACCACGAGGAGCGCCGCCGTCGCCGCGATCAGGCAGATCAGCAGAATGTCAGTGCCGAGGATGTGGTCGAAGCGCTCAGCGCCGAGCTCAACAAGTAACGGTACTGTTCAGAAACCAGTCAGTTTCCTTGACTGGTCGGGGGCGCAGGCTTACACTTGCGTCCCCTAAAACTGCCCTACGGGGTATTAACGGTTTCAAATCTGGAGTTCGCTTACATGGCAACCATCAATCAGTTGGTACGTAAGCCACGCAAACGCCGTGCTGTAAAGACCGACGTTCCGGCGCTGCAGGCCTGCCCGCAGCGTCGTGGGGTCTGCACCCGGGTGTACACCACCACACCGAAGAAGCCGAACTCGGCTCTGCGGAAAGTGTGTCGTGTGCGTCTGACCAACGGCTATGAAGTGGCGTCCTATATCGGCGGTGAAGGCCACAACCTGCAGGAGCACAGTGTGGTTCTGATTCGCGGCGGCCGGGTCAAGGACCTGCCGGGTGTGCGTTATCACACCGTCCGCGGCACGCTGGACACCCAGGGTGTTCAGGATCGTCGTAAGGGGCGTTCCAAGTACGGCACCAAGCGTCCCAAGTCCTGATAACGGGCAGCGGGATATAGAAAACAGGGTTCCTTTTATCGTTGCCTTCAGCACGATAAGAGTAAGGCCGGGTCACCGTCGATCTGTTGGTGCATCCCGGAAAAACCTGAAGACCTTATACTGATCATTCGAGGGCTTATCGATGCCAAGAAGACGCATAGCGACAAAGCGGGAGATCATCCCGGATCCGAAATTCAACAGCGAGCGGCTGGCGAAGTTCATCAACCATGTGATGGAGCATGGTAAAAAGGCCGTTGCTGAGCGCATCGTCTATGGTGCGCTGGACATTGTTGAGCAGAAAACCAAGCAGGAGCCGCTTGAGGTATTTGATGCGGCCCTGGAGAACATCCAGCCCATGGTGGAGGTAAAATCCCGCCGTGTGGGCGGCGCCACCTATCAGGTGCCGGTCGAGGTGCGTCCCTCCCGGCAGAGTGCCCTGGCCATGCGCTGGTTGGTGGATTTTTCCCGCAAGCGGGGAGAGAAGTCCATGGTAGAGCGCCTTGCCGGCGAAATGCTTGATGCGGCCAGCAGCAAGGGTGCCGCGGTCAAGAAGCGTGAAGACGTGCACCGTATGGCAGAAGCCAACAAAGCCTTCTCTCACTACCGTTTCTAATAGACCGAGGTATCTAACGTGGCACGCAAGACCCCAATCAAACGTTACCGCAATATCGGCATCTGCGCTCACGTCGATGCTGGTAAGACGACGGCAACCGAACGGATTCTGTATTACACCGGTCGCAGTCACAAGATGGGTGAAACCCATGATGGCGCATCCACTACAGACTGGATGTCCCAGGAGCAGGAGCGGGGGATCACGATCACCTCAGCGGCAGTAACCTGCTTCTGGAGTGGTATGGACCAGCAGTATCCTGAGCACCGGGTCAATATCATTGATACCCCGGGGCACGTGGATTTCACCATTGAGGTCGAGCGCTCACTGCGGGTGCTCGACGGTGCGGTGGTTGTATTCTGTGGCTCCTCCGGCGTAGAGCCCCAGTCCGAGACGGTATGGCGCCAGGCGGATAAATATCACGTTCCGCGGCTGGTTTTCGTCAATAAGATGGATCGCGCCGGTGCGGACTTCTCCCGCGTGGTCGCTCAGATCCGTCAGCGGCTGGGGGCCAGCACGGTTCCCATCCAGATGCCGATCGGTGCAGAGGATGAGTTCAAGGGTGTGATCGACCTTCTCCGGATGAAGGCGATTTACTGGAACGAGGCCGACCAGGGCATGACCTATGAGGAGGCCGAGGTACCTGAAGAGCTCAAGGCTGAAGCTGAATCGCTGCGCGAGGAAATGATTGAGTGCGCCGCCGAGGCGAATGAAGAGCTCATGAACAAGTACCTCGAAGAGGGTGATCTGACACTCGACGAGATCAAGGCCGGTCTGCGGGCGCGGACGCTTGAAAACGAGATCGTTCTGGCTACCTGCGGTTCCGCGTTCAAGAACAAGGGCATCCAGGCGATGCTCGACAATGTGATTGAGTTTCTGCCTGCGCCGGACGAAGTCAAGGCGATCACCGGTGTTGTCGACGAGGAAGGGACTGAAGAGACCCGTCCGGCCGACGACGACGCGCCCTTCGCGTCCCTGGCGTTCAAGATCGCAACTGACCCGTTCATGGGCACGCTGACCTTCTTCCGGGTCTATTCCGGTAAGCTGGAAACCGGTACGCCGGTCTACAACGCCAGCAAGAAGAAGAAGGAGCGTGTTGGTCGGATGGTTCAGATGCACGCCAACGACCGGGAAGAGATCAAAGAGGTCTTCTCCGGCGATATCGCGGCAGCCATCGGTCTGAAGAACATCACAACAGGGGATACTCTGTGTGATGAGAAGCATAAGATCGAGCTGGAGCGGATGGAGTTCCCGGAACCGGTTATTTCTGTTGCGGTGGAACCAAAGACCAAGGCGGAGCAGGAGAAGATGGGTACGGCGCTGGGCAAGCTCGCCCAGGAAGACCCGTCCTTCCGTGTTCGTACTGACGAGGAATCGGGCCAGACGATTATCTCCGGAATGGGTGAGCTGCACCTGGACGTTATCGTTGACCGCCTCAAGCGGGAGTTCAAGGTAGAGGCAAACATCGGTAAGCCGCAGGTGGCCTATCGTGAATGCATCCGTCAGCCGGTTGAGGTGGAAGGCAAGTTCGTTCGCCAGTCCGGTGGTCGTGGTCAGTATGGTCATGTGTGGGTCAAGCTTGAGCCCATGCCGCTAGACGATGAGGATTCTCCGACCTTTGAGTTTGTGAACAAGATTGTTGGGGGTGTGGTGCCGAAGGAGTATGTTCCGGCGGTACAGGCAGGCATCGAAGAGCAGATGCAGAACGGCGTGCTTGCGGGTTACCCGATTCTCGGTGTTCGGGCGACGCTGTTCGACGGCTCCTATCACGATGTGGACTCCAACGAGATGGCGTTCAAGGTTGCTGGTTCCATGGCGCTCAAGAAAGGCGCTCTGGATGCCAGTCCGGCTCTGCTTGAGCCCATCATGAAGGTGGAGGTTGTTACCCCTGAGGAGTTCATGGGTGACGTCGTGGGTGACCTGAACCGTCGTCGCGGCGTGGTTCACGGCATGGATGAGAGTCCGGCCGGTAAGGTCATACGTGCGGAAGTTCCGCTGGCGGAAATGTTCGGCTATGCAACCGATCTGCGTTCAACCACTCAGGGCCGTGCGTCCTACGTTATGGAATTCCATAACTACGGTGAAGCGCCGACCAGCATTGCGAACGAAATCATCAACAAAACCTAACGTTAATCGAGAACATAAGCCGAGAGGTGACATCGTGGGTAAAGCAAAGTTTGAAAGAGATAAGCCGCATATTAACGTGGGCACCATTGGTCACGTAGACCATGGTAAGACGACGCTGACAGCGGCACTGACGCGCGTAAGTGCAGAGGTATTCGGTGGCG
>LKMJ01005061.1_pt1 | contig 12418 bp, 21 predicted proteins | sample 643391 | NCBI WGS metagenome assembly LKMJ01 (sample SAMN04112250, study PRJNA286221) | soda lake metagenome | biome: soda lake; feature: Kulunda Steppe; material: water; isolation source: sample PL-Br10 brine of Picturesque Lake | place: Russia: Kulunda steppe | collected 2010-07
ATTCACAGATGTGCATGCACACAAACACACACACACACCTGCTCCACAAGCGCTGCCGCCATGATGGCGCTTGCCTGCAGGGTCTTGCCAAGCCCCTGCAACAAACATGCGCGCAGGCACACGCATAAGAAAAGGTGAGGCAATGTGCGCTGTCCGCACTGCGTGTTAAGGAGGCGAAAAGAAGGGGAGGGGAGACGCACAGAGTGTCAGGGCAGAGGGCAGCCTCCATCTACTGCGGTACTAAAGAGAGGACGTGAGCGCAAACGCACGTGCTCCTGCACTGCACAGAGAGGAATTGAACGCAAACACACGTGCTCCTGCACCGCACAGAGAGGAGGTGAGCGCAAACACACGTGCTCCTGCGCCGCACAGAGAAGTGGTGAGCATCAGACGGGGCAATGGGGTTCCATGAAAATGGGGGAAGGGGCGTAGGGAAGAAAGGGAGGCCCTGGTCCTGGAGCTTTACACAGGCGCATGCACATGCACGTACACGTTCACACACACACACACACACACACACACACAGCACATAGCATGAGGCCCCAAGACGTGCCATGCCAGCCGCTTTTGCACACCGCGCAAGCACAACCGATGCAACAAGCGCATTCAATGAACAAGCACACCCAACGCGACACCACACTGCACACAGGCCAAACCCCACTCAGCTGCGCGGAGCACCACCACGCGCCCGTGCCCCCCACCTGCCATCTCGTCCCCCATCACTCAACGCACCAGCATACAGCACACTTGCTGCACCAGCATACAGCACACTTGCTGCACCAGCATACAGCACACTTGCTGCACCAGCATACAGCACACTTGCTGCACCAGCATACAGCACAATTGCTGCACCAGCATACAGCACACTTGCTGCACCAGCATACAGCACACTTGCTGCACCAGCATACAGCAAAATTGATGCACCAGCATACAGCACACTTGCTGCACCAGCATACAGCACAATTGATGCACCAGCATACAGCACACTTGTTGCACCAGCATACAGCACACAGCCCCCCCCCCAAATGCAGCCGCCCAGGCGCGACAACGGCACTGTTACCCCCACTCACCATGTCGTCCGCCAGCACGCCGTGCAGACCAAAGCGACGCAGGAACGCCAGCCAGTTGATGCCCTCCTGCTGGTATGGCCGGAGCTGGACGGCGATGGGCATGGGTAGCCTGTAGTCCTCTGCCTTCTTGTTGTCCAGGAGCTGCGCGCGTGGGTGCGGGGATGGGCGTGTGTGCTTGTGTGTGCTTGTGCTTGTGAGGGCGTGTTTTTTAGCACAGTGAAGACCAGAGACAGCAGAAGCTCTATGGATGCCCATGGCTGCTCACTGCTAACACGGGCCTCCTTGTTTGCCCACGGCTGCTCACTGCTAACACGGGCCTCCTTGTTTGCCCACGGCTGCTCACTGCTAACACGGGCCTCCTTGTTGCCCAAGGCTGCCCGTCACCCATAGGTGCGTAGAAGGAGACAGGCACGTGTAAACATATATAGGTGTAAACATATATAGGTGTGTACGTATATAGGTGTGTACGTATACAGGTGTATACATATATAGGTGTGTACGTATATAGGTGTATACATGTATAGGTGTATACATATATAGGTGCGTAGAAGGAGACAGGCAGGTGTTTGCATGCTCCCTGTTGCACAAAAGCGCCAAGAAAGCCTACAGACACAGAGCCAAGCCATATGCACCGCCGCAATGGTGCACCGAGAGTCAAGCCATGCACTGCCGCAGTAGTGGACACAGAGCCAAGCCAGCTTCCATGCACAGCCAAGCAACCTCTTGCGTGCAGGCTCCTGAAACCGTTGGATCACCTTGGCTTGCCAATGTAAAAAGAAATCTGCGCACAGTTTCACACACGCGCACACACACACGGCAGCCACATTAATACGAAGAGCCTGGGGTTATGCTTTGTTGCCACTCCCCAACCGCGGCAATGTGGCTCGCATCTCCTCCATTTGCAGACGCACACAACACACTTACACACACATGCACACACACACACGCGCGCGCGCGCGTACACATACATACAGCACTAACACACAAGGGAAAAAACCGTGCACACAAACACACACACACAAACGCACACACCTGCATGAGGAACGCAGTGTCCTGCTCCACAGTCTGCTTCTGCGCATCATCAAGCCCTGGGGGAGTGGGAGCACCATGTGCCAGAGGCAGCAGCGCCACCAGCGCGCCAAAGCACGTGGACGCCTGGAGGCGCACCTGTGCATGAAAGTCAGCAGCTCAAGGTATGTGGGTGGAGGATAGACAAGCAGCGCCGACATGCGGATCTTTGTGACCAGCCCACTGCCGCCGCTGGTGCCCACTTTTGGTGGCCCCAAACAATTGCACTGCATGCACACACAGGTCTTGCGCACGTTCAGTGCTAACGTGTGTGCCTGCGTGCCTATGCAAGTGCGCATGCACGCACGCATTCCTGTACACGCAAGCAACTGTCCTTAGACACATGTGTGTGTGTGTGTTTGCCCAAGTGAGCGGTGGGTGCTTGCGTTATAAACACATGAACACATGTGTATGTGTTTGCAGGTGAGCAGGCGCGTGTGCCCACCCACCGGCGGGGCGGGGTCGCTCATGCACCGCAGCAGCGGCACCACCAGTAGCACCGCGTACGGAACCAGGCGGGGGCCTAGGGCCTCAACCAGCGCGGACCCGCCCTGCACGCCGCCCAGGCGTGCCACAGCATCCCCGCTCTGCAGCAGCGGCACCTGCAGTGTGGAGGGGGTCACAGGGTTACAGGGAAGAAAAAAGGCCTTCAGTCAAGACTCACGACTGCAGTGTGGAGGGGGCCACAGGGTTACAGGGAACAGGGTCACAGGGTTACAGGGTTACAGGGAAGAAAAAAGGCCTTCAGTCAAGACTCACGACTGCAGTGTGGAGGGGGCGGGAGGAGTGTTTGGGGCATGGGACCCTTTGGGCACTTGCAGCATATGGGGGGCAGGAAGGAGGAGGGGGGTGGCCGGGGTCGAAGGAGGGTGGGAAGGAAGGGGCTTGCATGGAGAGGGAGGAAGGAGGAAGAGGGCAGGGGGTTGGGGGCGGTATGAGCATGAGTAGTGAGGAGGGAGGTGAGGCACCCAAGAGGTGGGGGAGGAGCAATGAAAAGCATTCACCCACGTGCTTGAAGTGTAGCACGTATGTGCATGCATACACACGCACATACACTCCTATACGTTCTTCTAGCTTCCTCCTACTCGTAATGCGCGGAGCCCGTGCTCTGTTGGTGTAAGAAAAGCGGCGCATGTATGCGCACGCACATCATGCGCAGCCGATGGCTCACCAGGGTGCGCAACAGCGGCGGCATGAGCTGCGTCAGCCATGCGTTGCTGAGTGCCGCCATGCACGCCGCCGCCATGGCGCGAACATGGTGCACGCCGTGGCGCACGCACGCGCACAGCGCAGGCAGCAAGGGCTCCAGGGTGGGCGCCAGGCTGGCGTCCAGGTGTGGTCCCACCAGGCGCAAGACCTGCGTGTGCGTGTGCACGCGTAAGTTTGGGTTGGGTGCTTTCCTGGCAGCACACACACACACATACGCGCACACACACACGCACACACACATGGTTGATGAAGGCCTGTATTTGCGTGCTTCATCTCGTCAGGTTCTTAGGTGCGACCCCTGTGATCTGATACACCCAGGCCTTGCTGCGACATGCTTAGGGCGCGCACATGTGGTGCGGGCGCTCCATGTGCTCATGCGCCCTGTGTGCTCAGGCACCGCGGGAAGTCAAGTGCTGCGCGTGCTTAGGTGCTGTGTGAACTCAAGTGCTGCGCGTGCTAAGGTGCTGCATGTGCTCAGGCATTGGGTGTGCTCAGGCATTGGGTGTGCTCATGCACTGCATGTGCTCAGGCACTGCGTGAAGTCAAGTGCTGCGCGTGCTTAGGTGCTGCGTTGACTCAAGTGCTGCGTATGCTAAGGTGCCGCATGTGCTCAGGCACACCCACACGAGCAGCGGTGTCTGTCTGGGCTTGAGCTCCCATGCATGCGCCAAGTGCGGGCCTTGTTCCACGGGCCCCTAGGCCCGCCAGGCGCACAGCCTCACCCTGAGCGTAGGAAGCTATGCGCTCGCAAAGGGGGGGGCCCAGCAGGTGCGCACGCCCGCGCATTGAAGCAGTCTGTGACAAGGAATTGCGCACGCGGAAGGCGCCCTCATGGATGCGCCCACATGGAGGCATCCTGTGCAGAAAAGCGATGCACGCGCCTGGCCACACCCCCTGTGGCAAGGAATGCCCTGTCCTCCTCTGCTCCTTGGAGGCTGCACTGTGTCTGTCTGATGTTTCCTCAGATGCTTGAGGTGTGGGAAAACAGACCTCCGGACTTCTCACCTGCAGCGCGTGCACGCCGGCTTGCGCGGCTGCCACAGCAGCAGTCCCATCATGGCCTGCGCCGCCAAATGGCGTCGCAGCGGCTGAACCGGGAGGGGCACTGGCACCGCCGTTGCTGAGCTGCTGCTGCGGCGGCTGCGGCTGCTGCTGCTGCTGCTGCACGTGGGTGAGGGGGGTGGCGATGAGGTCCCACAGCATCGGCAGCTGCGCCCACAGCTTGTTGCCCAGGCGCTTGCACAGCGCGCGCAGCACGGCAGCCGCTCCAGTCCGGGCCACAGCAGCCGCCTGGGGCAAAAGCAGATGCAGCACGCGAGCGGTGCCCATATGCTCTCAATCATGGCAGAGCCCGAGGCGTGAGTGAGGATGGGGATGCAGTGGGTGGTGAAACCAAGCGGGCGGGCATGAGGACCACCAGTCCTGAGTGCAAAAGGTCATTTTGTCAAAGCAGAGCTGCATGCAACAAAGCCCTTGCAGGACGCAGGATGGGGAGAGGTGCGAAAAAGCGTTAGCACGGCATGAGCAACCGTTGGCACCGCGTGAATAATCGTTGGCACTGCGTGAACAACCGTTGGCACGGCGGGCGTGAACAACCGTTGGCAGGATGGGGAGAGGCGTGAGGGACCGTTGGCACCTGTGGTCATATGAGGGCCCAGGCCTGTGCCTGAGGCAAGCAAGCACGTGGTTCTGTGCAGGCTTGTACGCAAGGGCGAGCCAGGCAGCATGGCAGAGCCGGTACGCTGGGCAGCACAGCATGACGCCTGCGCGCGCACCCGCTGTGGGCCGCAAGCCTGTGCCATGCAAACTGGGCCGCGATGCAGTGCTGAGGCATGCAGGGCTGCGCAAGACTGCGGAAGCTCGGCCTTGAGCAGTTGGCGCTCAGGTCAGTCACAGAGTGCAGTGTGCCGCCGAAGCATCAGTGTGGAGATCGAACAGGCCCCTAGCACCAACTGCTTTGGCTCCCTGCACATGCTTGCGCACGCTGCTAGCATGGCAGCACCAGCAAAAGGGATTTCAGCAGCAGGACACTTTTGTAAAAAATAATGTGCACTCATGCATACACACACAGTTGCTGCCCACCTGCGCGGCCGGCGACGCCTCCTGCGCCGCGGACTCCACAGTTGCGGCTGCAGAGGACGCCACCGCAGCCGCCGTGGCCGACGCGTCGCCCTTGGCGCCCGCCTGCAGGGAGGCCTGAGGGTCCAGCGCCAAAAAGGGGCCCTTGGCTGCGCCGGGGGGGGGGGCGCCGCCGACAGAGGGCTGCGACTTGAGGCGCTTGGCAGATGCGGCAGAGGTAATGGTAGTGGTGGTGGTGGTGGCAGCACCGGCTGAGGCATGGGACTGCAGGCGGTCCAGGAGCTGTGCGTCTGTCAGGGCTGCAGGCGCGCATTCAGGGGCGGAGTGCGGCAGCAGTTGTGCACGGCTCAGGTTGCACACACGTCAGAACGCGCTCACGCCCCACATTTCCTACGATTCAGACACTGATACACAGTCTTCTTGGGCGTGTGATGGCAGCGGGTGAACGCGCGTCAGGGTCGCTCATGCCCCACGTTCCCCACGATTCAGACACTGACACACAGTTCTCTTGGGGGCAGGATGCGGCAGCGGGTGCACACACGTCAGGGGCGCTCACACCTTGTGTTTCCCACAATTCATACACTGGCACACAGTTTTCTTGGGGGTGTGATGGCAGATGGTGAACACATGTCAGGGTGCGCTAACACCACACATTTCACACATCTGAAACCCAATTACGTAGTATGCATGGGGTTGGGTGCGGCGGCAGGTGGGCGCTGCTCGGGGTGCTCACACTCCAGGGTGCTCACATTCCAGGGTGCTCGCATTCCAATTCGTCAAATTTCAAACTCCACACCTCCCAAACTCTCTTGTATAGCATGCACACAGGTGGGTGCGGCAGCAAGTGAATGTTGCTGAGGGTGCAGGGGTTAACGATGATCTGGATGATTCATTGTTGCAGGTCACATGTATCGTACAAACTTCCTTATTGGTCACCGATTAGAAGCTATTCTAGAAGCTCACACTCCTCCTGCTGGTGGATTAAAAGCTGGTCATAAAGGATTATTCCACACAGTCAATGATTCTTTACACTTCCAATTAGGTTAAGCTATGGATGTGTATGGTGTGCAAAGGCGGCATGCAGTCAGCGCTTGCAGAGTTTGGCATATGCATGGCGCACATGAGGTATGCAGGTCTGCTTGCAGAGTTTGGCATATGCGCGGCGCACATGAGATGGGCACGTTTGCATGTGAGCTCAGGAGTGATGGATACATGCATGCCCTTCTCTGCGCCAAGGATGGCCGCTAAAACACGCACGCACTGCACAAGCGCGCCACTGCATGCAGCACCATGTCTTGGCAGCTCAGATGCGCTGTGCACTAGCACCCGAGGTACAAGCACACAAGCACACAAGCACACAAGCACCCCGGGTCCGACAAAAGCACACACACCATGCACACAGTTTGCGCACGCAGACAACACGCACAGTAACATCATGCACATAATTTGCGCACGCAGACAACACGCACAGTAACATCATGCACATAGTTTGCGCACGCAGACAACACGCACAGTAACATCATGCACACAGTTTGCGCACACACAGACAACACGCACAGTAACATCATGCACATAGTTTGCGCACGAAGACAACACGCACAGTAACATCATGCACATAGTTTGCGCTCGCAGACAACACGCACAGTAACATCATGCACACAGTTTGCGCACACACAGACAACACACACAGTATGCACACATGCGCACGCACACACACACACAACACACACAGGCAAGTTGTATAACATGTACAACATGCACACACGCACATGCACACATAGGCACACAAACAAGATGCACGGCATGCACGGCATGCACAGTATGCACACACACGCGCATGCACACCTCCGCACCTGCATCCTGCGCCCCCATGAGGTCAGCGGCCGTGACCAGGGGGGTATGCGCGGGGTCACCGCACGCCATCGTGCACACGTTGCGCACAAGCTTGTCATTGGGAGAGGGCGTGCGCGATGTGCAGGCCGCTATGAGCTCTGCTAGCGCATGCGCGCACACCTCCTGGACCTCAGGCTCAGGCTCTTTGCGGACCTGCGGTGTGTGTGACAATGTGTGAGCATGTTTTTGTGTGTTTTTGTGTGAGTTCTGTGTGTCACCGTGCGTGTGTGACGATGTGTGTGCGTGTTTTGTGTGTTTTTGTGTGAGTTCTGTGTGTTACCGTGCGTGTGTGCGTGCGTGCGTGTTTTGTGATTCTTTGTGTGCGCTCTATACGCTGCCGTGCGTGTTCTGTGTGATTGTGCGTATGTGTGACACCCGCACATGCACGATTGCATGCAGAGCAAAATGCGTGTGAGAAGCCTGACCGCACGAGAGGCCAAGCCAGAGCGGCGGTCTGCCACCTGTGGCCGCCCCTGTGGTAAGCCATGCAGCCGCCTGGTAAGCCATGCAGCCGCCTGGTAAGCCATGCAGCCCCTGGCAAGCCATGCAGCCGCCTGGTAAGCCATGCAGCCCCTGGCAAGCCATGCAGCCGCCTGGCAAGCCATGCAGCCCCTGGTAAGCCATGCAGCCGCCTGCGCCCCCCCAGGTTCGGAAGGGGCCTGCAGGGCAGGAAGGGAGCCCACAAAGCAGAGGAAGGGGCCCGCAGGGCAGGAAGGGGGCCCAACCCTTCTCTGTAGGCGACAGGCTGTCTAAAAGGTTGTAAGACTGTGCTCTCTGCGTTGCGCCCCACCCACTGCAGCCATAGACAGTGGATGATCTGGGCTGCCCCACTGTGTATACCAACACAATTTCAGCTTTGGACAGCCCTCCCTTTCCCCCTCAACCCCACACCCCGACACCCGACACACCACAGCGCACAATAAGCATCTCAAGGCTGCGCCCTACCCACCGCTGCCATGAGCGGCTGGATGATCTGGTTGAGCTTGGGGGGGAGCGCCCCGCAGTGCACTACCGCCGCCGCGCAGCAGGCCAGCGACGTGAGGTGCAGGTACTGCTCATACACCAGCAGGTTGGTGGCGATGCCGTGCAGGCGCGTCTTGGGGGCGTCCACCTACGAGGGCAGCAGCAGGGTGTGCACGCACGCGCGCGGGCCGTAGTCAAGGGAAGGGACAAGTGGGTACGAGGCGCTCTCATCCAGGTCAGCCCATGCCAAACAGGCAGCGCCGGCGCTCTGATCGCGCAGGCAGGCGCACAAATTGCAGTGGGCACAGTTGTTAGGACGCAGAGAACCAGCGCAGCGCGCGCTTGCAGTGCCTTAAGGCAGTCTCAAGCTGCGCACGAGCCCATGGCTACAACCGGAGCAGGTCATGCAGCGGCAGCACAGCGCATGCGCACCTGGATTGCCCTCGGGCTCAGGCACAGTTTTTATGCGCCACGGTTTTCATGCGCGCCTGGGCTGCCCATGGGCTCAGACACAGTTTCAACACACAAGCATCCTCAGGCACTGAGTGTAGTGCAGGCAGCGTCAGAAAGCGGCTGCAAGGCGCGCACGCACCTGCGCAGCCTCTGGGCAGGTGCTACAAGTGCAGCACGCAGGGCTGCGCAGCGCACGCACCTGAGCAGCCACTGGGACCGTGGTCAACATCTGCAGCACATGCTCCGCATTGAGTTGGTCTATGGGGAGCTCTCCGGGGGTATGCAGCAGCCAGCCGGCCTGGAGTGCACAGCAAAGGGGCCAATTTTGAGCAGTTTCGAGCAACACTGGACGAAGGGGCGGGCAAGATGGTATTGCGCTGGACAGCAAAATTGTTTGCATATGCAATGGGAAGGGGGGGGGGCAAGCAGGTGGTCTCAGCAGCAGAGTGAGGGGAAGGGAGCACAGTCAGCACAAGTGTTCATTTGCAGAGCAAGACGTGCAAATATGCACACGCATACACACCCGTGCACCATGCAGCGCGCGTGCACGCCGGTAGACATGCTCTGGGCCCTTCCTTACCTGCATGCACGCGTTGATGAGCGCCAGCACCTCCCGCCGCATCTGGCTGTAGTATGAGTTGGTCTCCGAGTAAGGTTGTGTGGAGGCTGGGTAGAAGGGCAGGCTGGCAGTGGTGGCAAGCGTCTGCTGCAGCATCTGCTGAACCTGCGTGCATTGGTGCAGAGGTGGCGAGGGTGTGTGCAGCTGCTGGTGCGACCGCGTGCTTTACGTGCGTGTGTGTATATACAGTAAGGCCAGCTCCTGCTAGACCCTGGTGCACCAGCACGCAGGCGTGCATGTAGATACAGCAAAGGTCTGCTGCAGCTGCTGTTGCACCTACATGCTTGCAGAGAAGAGGAGAAGGACCACATCTATGGAGACACTGAGGAAAATTCTCCCCCCATGCACTTGCACCCGCAACACACAGTGTTTCAGCTGGCCTTCATGACGCACACAGCCATGATGCGGGAAGTGCCAAAAGCTTCCTTTGGCATCTTTTGGTTTCGGACAGAGGGCCAACACCCTGCAGCTTGGGCGCCCAAGCCCTGCAGCTCAAATGCCACACAGGCAAGGGTGCCCATCGATTGCTGATGACCTGCTGCATCTGCTGCCTCTTGCACACTGCATCACACGTACGAAAAGAATCATTGCCAATGGAGCCTGGAGCATGCATCTTAATGCAGCACCAGGATCAAAGACAGCAGCAGCGGCAGCGGCAGCAGCGGCAGCAGCAGCAGTTGAGCAGGAGCCACCGCATCAGCAGCGCCCGTCACAGCAAACAGCGGCGGTTGGGCGGGAGCCACCTCCTTGCACCTGAGGCGAGACGGATTCTGCTGCCGCCCCTTTGACTGCCGCGCCCCTGCAGGAGACGACCCACTGGCGCACAACCAGCGCAGCCAGGCTGCGCATTGTGGCGGAGGGTAGGGCCAGGGCTGCCAGCGCCTCCTCTTGCACCAGCCCTCCGTCCTGCACGGGAACCAAGGCCGCAGCGACGAAAGCAGTCTCAGCACGTGGAGGGCGCTGCATGTGCGGTGCGCAGAGGTGCAGTGCCAGCTGCACAGAGCCTGGGCAAGGCCGAGACAGCAACAGAAACGAAACCGCTGTCCCACCAGCAGCTATGACAGCAGAGCTTTTGAGGGCGCTGAGTTAACCCAAGCATTGAGCATTGACCTGATGCGGCTGCTTACGCTGTAAGCATTAATGTATGCAGCGACAGGAACATACAATTTTCTTGCCCCAAAGCATGGCCAAGGAGCGACCTACAGTATGTTTCTGCCCAAAGCAAAAGGCGCACACGGCCAGGCTGAGGAGTCCTGCTCTTAGGCCAAGTAGGGGGTAAAAGGTGGGTATTGCTCCAGTGCAAATGGCGGCACGATCTAGTGCAGCATGAATTGCAAGCATGTCTTGCAGACCTTGGACGCTCACAGAAAACAAGGCTGAGGGCCAAACATCCTTCTACTCTCCACCACCATGATCACCTAAGTCATCACCAAGATCACCCATATCACCACCAAGATCACCCAAGTCACCATCAAGATCACCCAACATCACCAAGATCACCCAAGTCATCAACAAGATCACCTAAGTTGTCACCAAATTCACCTAAGTCATCACCAAGATCACTCAAGCCCCAGCGCAAAAAAGTCTCCCCGCCCTCCTGCCTGCCTGCCTGCTCACACACACACACACACACCCTCCTCTCGCTGCTGCAGCAGCACTTGCACAGCCGCCGCGGCGCCTGTGCCAAGCACACGACACTGACCCATCAGCATTAGCGCACGCTTGATACCCCACCCTCACCCCCCACGCAAGAAACACACGCACGCGCCCTCACCTTGCCGCTGATGTGCGCGCACAGCCGCCCCAGTGCCTCTGCTGCGCGCACGCGCATGGCCATCGCAGACCCCTCGCCAGCCGCCCCCACCACATGCACGATGGGGCGGTAGGCGCTGAGCGCCTGCTGCTGGGCGGCGCCGGGCCGCGTGGCAGCTTGCGGCCTACCTGCAAAGCCAGAGGCAACAGGGACAGCAACCGCGCGGCCCTTTTGGCTGAGGGCAACGGCAGTAGTCAAAGCCTTTAATAAAACACACCTGCATTGCTGTGAATGGGCATGTTTGAGGGATGGGCAGCTCCCTGCGCGTAGGTTGGCATGAGGGAGCATGCCAGTGCGGCAGGTGGAGCCCCAGCTGCTAAGCTTGGTGCAGCTGCCCCCTTCCTTGAAGTGGGGAGCACAGTTGTGCATTGGCACCGTGAGGTGCTGTGCGGCATATGGAGAGCCGTGCGTGTGCTGCTCCGAAGTTCCTCTCCCTCGAGCGCAAAATCCAAACTCTGGATCTGCTGGGAGGCATCCAAGCTTGGTGCATAAGAAAATGCACATGCTATAAGAAGATGCATTGATGGCTTTTTTCACGTCTGCCCCAGCCGCCAACAGCTCCTTCACCACAGCCGTGTTGGCCACACAACCGTGGTGGAGGAGCTGGTGATAGCTGGTGCAGACATGAACAAAGCCAGCAGGGTGAGTGCGCTGCCCTGCTTACTGCTCCTGGGCCTGTGCGCTGAGCTGCAAAGTCCATACTTGGCCCTGCATTGAGCCATGCTTGCCCTGTTCTTTGTCCCCTTCCGTCGTGTCATGCGAGTTGTTGCCTGGAGATGGTGCGTGTGTACTTTGGGGAGCTAGCAGTGAGCAGCACACCCTCTGGAGCGCTGTGCGTAGCTGCTAAGACTCCTCCCATGGAGCGAACTGCGCATGGACCTCTGTGCTCATGTGCATGCACACTGCGCATGGACCTCAACACACTGCATGGACCTCTGTGTGCTCAGCAGACTGCGCATGTACGCATAGCACATTGCGCACAGATCTCTGTGCTCATGTGCATGCACACACCCACGGGAGGTGCATGGGAGCGTGCCTCAAGTCAAGCAGCTCGCACACACAGCCAGGCAACGACAAGACACAAGGTCCGAGTGTGGGGCATGTTGCACATGCACAAACCCATTTAATGCCCCTCCCCACGCTGCCTCGCTTCATCTGTCAGCCCACCCCTTGCTGCCCCGCCTGCCCACCTGCCAGCCCACCCTTTGCTGCTCTACGCACCCACCTGCCAGCCCATCCTTTGCTGCCCCA
>LKMJ01005062.1_pt1 | contig 12417 bp, 14 predicted proteins | sample 643391 | NCBI WGS metagenome assembly LKMJ01 (sample SAMN04112250, study PRJNA286221) | soda lake metagenome | biome: soda lake; feature: Kulunda Steppe; material: water; isolation source: sample PL-Br10 brine of Picturesque Lake | place: Russia: Kulunda steppe | collected 2010-07
AGAGGCTTCAGCAGCTGTACAGGAGACGACCCTCCGCTCACCTGCTCCCACGTCCCAGCGGTGCTTAGCAAGCCCTTAAACACAATCCCGAATGCACCCTTGCCCAGGACATCAGAGAAATCCCGCAGGCGCAGGGGGTCGATGTAGGTTGACATTTTTATATCTCCTGCACTCCTGCACTTTCACCTTCATTCACCTCATTCCTATTTATGGCAAAGTGAATGGAGGTTGCGGACAACAATTATAACTCCAGTATGATTCGAAATGCAAGAGTGGAAACTCAATACCAATCTAGATGGAAACATACAGTGTATACACGACGTGTCGTGCATACTCGCAACAGCACCAGCCTACCAGCCTTCGTCCAGAGTCCGGAACTCCAGTCAGCTCCCATCCAATCAGCGGCACAGCCATCTTGTGGAGGTCAAGTACTGTGAAGATACCAGGCCCAGGAGCCAGCTTGAAGCCGCTCACCACCAGCACGGCGTGCTCTGTCAACACCTTCGCCGAGCCGCGGCCAATGTTTGTCTCCGCACTATCCTTTTGAGAGTGGGAGGTACCATCTACAGCCCTTATAGTCTATGAAACGTCTCGGTCTAGATCCTCAGAAAGTCACCAAGCTTGCTGTGAAAGTACACGCTCATTCCTTTCAATATGCTTATACTCTTGTTGGTAACAGACACGCTCTTGCAAAGACTTTTGCTGCAAATCATCATCAAGACCAGGAATGGGGTCAGGGTTGCACGCTACGGCATATGCTACGGGTAAGCTACGGCTATGCTATGGTCTACCTTCTCTACAGCAGAGTCACAAGTTCATCTTGCCTGTTGTGTCATCAGCCAGACAGCCAAATCTGAGGGTGCGGATTCCATTTTTTGCACTGGAAAGCCAATGAGCCACCAACTTGCCCATTCCTGACAGCCAGACAGCCAAATCCATATGCTTTCTGGTTGTCAATTGATTGCTTCAATTCAAAACATGGTCACTGAAAGATGTAATACTGCTTCCAGGCTCATCGTCAAAACCTTGAGCAAAGGTGATATAGGAGGAAACATCATTCTCACAGACATCGTAAGTGAAACACGGATGGCTCAACAAAGTCTGGTCTTGCCGGCACATGTAGCCAACAGACATTTTTCCCGATGGCTTCTACCAAATCTCTCATCAGATGAACTTCAATCCTGCTCTAGACCAGATGCTATTTGTGTGCCAGTTGGAATGAAAAATGGCCATCAAAGGGACATACAGGCTATATACCCTTCGCTCTGGGTTGTACACCTCATTGAAGACAAACATTGTGACACATGACCAGAGCAACAATTAGCATGAGCAACTGAACAGCGTATAAGGTCAAAACATGCCCTTGCACTGTAATGCCACAGAGTGAGCCTACATGTTATCCTGATTGGAGTGATGGGGACTATCTATAAATGTCACACAGGGCTACCCCTCAGTGAGCTTGGCTTAGACCAGCGTAGAGTGAAGAAACTTAAAACCTATAGATCTTATAACTCATTTTAATCAGTTTGCAATAAAAATCATAGATGCAAGTAGGAGATTGAAAAATAACATGGAAAGAACACGTGGCTCTTCCTTAACCTTCCCGACCCCCGCTAATGACCTTCCTAATTTGATGGTGATTTGCCTGGTGCTTGCACCAGATGTGAAGTTCTTCCTTAATTCATACAAATAGGGATTGCCCTCAGGCTGTTGCTAAAATCTTTTCTTTCTCCGAATAAAAGACACTTCAAAGCTGAAATTTACGCCGTGACTCCACACCTCCTTCACCAAAAATGATGAAGGAGGTTCAATCTATACCTGAAACACTCCGCATCATTTAAAAGAGCTCCGCTCAGACTACACTGAAAAGAACGAATTGCTCTCGAGGCCTCGGTCTGGAGCAGGGGGCTGCCAGCCACCCTCCAGCTATCCCCACAAGCTATTTTTTCCGTTGGTGGAGGAGATCCTTGGTACTTAGGGCCAATGTGTCTCCTTTTCCTTGAATAATGCAGGGATCCCACAGCTATTTGCGCTGATGATCGGGACGGCTAGGTAAGGTAAGGTAAGGTTTCAAGGCTGTATCCGCCGAACGAGGGCAGCTTAGCCGGTTGTGGCCTCCAGTGAGGTTCGAACCCCGAACCCACAGGTTGCGAGGGTGGATAATCGGGACGGCTAGTATCCCTGCTTACTGGAAGGAGGCTAGGCTCATTCCTCTATGCAAGGAAGGTCTGGTTCTGCCAGCTGAACCCAGGAAACTACCGCATGTCAGCAGTGAGTGGCACGCTGTACAGGCTGAATACCAATGTGCTGCGATGCGAGATTTGGTAACAAGTTGGTGTGAGGCTAAGAAGAAGATCACTGATATACAGTTTGGGTTCTATCCACGCCGCAACACTCTGCAACCCATGTTTATTCTTAGACACTTTCAGCATGCTGCGCAAGCTAAACGCCCCAGCAATTGAACCAAATAAGATGCCGCTTTTATTGATTTCAAGCAAGCTTATGACACTATCCCACGAAAGGCCCTTTGAGACCACTTGCACCGCATTCGTATGCCTTTTTCCTTGCTCAACATGTAAAGGACATGTACGCAGTAGAAGCATACATTCTAGTGGATGGTCCTAAGCATGTTCGTGCCTTGCCCACAGGAGGAGTCACAGGGCTGTCCTCTGTTCCCTCTGCTAAATCCACTCTATTAATGATTTTGATTCCATTGCGGAGGGTGTAGAAGGAGCGATCACTGGCTCTAGCAGCATACTGGTTACCCACGTGCTTTATGCAGATGACTTGTGCCTTACTGCAAATAGGCCAGGCCAAATGCAAACCACGCTGCAAAATGTTTGGAGTATGCCAAGAAGATGTTTGGACAAGTATGCCAAGGGGAGAGAATTATGATCCTGAGTCATCAAATTGCTAAGTCTGAAGTTGTACACTATAACTCACACGGCTTTAACGTCCCCGCTTTTAGTGTGGGGAGTGCTCCGCATGCCAACAAGGATTCATTTAGATATTCAGGCATGGTCTTCTTTAGGACCCATAGCACATTGCCAAATCTGCTGAACATATGCTTGGTCCATGCTGGTTGTCAAATAATTAGGCATTTTGCGCGAGAGCACCATTTGATGGACAAGCCACATACTCTCCTCTGGTTGGCTTAATTCTATGCTATTCCCGCCAACACATGTATGCTTGCCAGATCTGGGGCACACGGTTCATGAAGAAGGGCAGAGAGTCTGACAACCCCCTTCAAACTGCGCGTTTATGCTTTCTCAAAGGTGTGCTTGGTGCGAAAAGAAACACGCCTAACTGGGCTGTGTCGCAGGAGTGTGGACAGGAGCCTTTGCGGTTTTGTTGGTTCTGCGCTGCTGCCAAGTCTTTTTAATTCTCTACCTAATGGGAATAGTGGCTTGCTCAAGAAGATTGTGCATGCAGATATTGCTCTCAGAGTTTCTTACAAAAAGCGCTGGACAGCAGAGTTCATAGAAGCATTTGAGGGTCTGCGCGCGTCAAATAGGTATGCCAAATGCGTTAAGGCTGCTATCCCCCTTCCTTTACAAGACTTTGTGGTCGATTTGCGTGAGCGGTTGCATGCGCTATGGAGGGAACTGGATAGCTTAGACCCTAGGACACATTCACAAACTGGCTATTTATCATGCATGGATGGCCCCGCCTCTCAAGCCAACTTTTACAAGGGGCCCTTCCCATTTGCTCCCTATTAACCTGCAGCTGGAACTGAGTAGGTATGTGCTTCGTGACATTGCTTGTTTTCGTTTGCGTGCCCGCTCTGAGAGATGAGACTGGATGTTGGCTATTCCACACTAGGCACTGCGACAAATGTGACTTGCATGATGTCCAGGACAAAAAACATGTCTATTTTTGATGCCCTTGCATGGAATTGTGCTATTTGAGAATGAAACTCGCCCAAAAATTGGCTTATTTTACTGTGGCTGATAGAATTTACATTGGAGACATAAGACTCTTATAGTCGGACTTTTCATCTTAATGATCAGTGCTGGGGATGCGAACTTGTTTCTCTTGAAGTAGAAGTATGACTCATTTCTTTAATTTCTGATTTTTTTGTCTGGCTGGCAGCAAGCCCAGCAGTCAACCCATCCGGCTAACTGTCCAAACCCATTATGCACTTGACAAGCTACTAACCTTTTTACTCAGGAACTGCCTTACGAAGGAACAACCTGCCCTTGTCCAAACGTAACTGTATGCACTCCTTAACTCCTATTTCATTGCACACATCCCCAGGTGGTCTCTCTCCGCAGGAAGTATGCTCCCTTGTTCTCACAGGCAGGATCTCATGATGTGTCCGCTTTTTTAAGCCAGAACAACCATAAAATTCCTTTTTTTCCTTCATGAATTAATCGTTTTTTATGAGCAGGCTAGCAGTCGCAATTCTTGACTGAAGGCCTTATCCTTGTGAACCTTGTATGCACTCCTTAATTCCCTGATGATTACACTGTGCATTGTGCACACATTACTGCCATGGTGCACCACAGGGCTAGTAGGCTATTCTGGCACTGTCTTGAGGGCAAAACCATTCACCCATATCAGCAAAATATTTACAAACTTAAATTGAATGAATGTGCTGAGAAATTAATTGATTCTATAATGGGTTAAAAAAATGGTTCTGGTAATCACTCATGTGCAGACAACATATTGACACAAAAGTGCAATGTACTTTAAGTAGTTGTCACAAATACCACAAGGACAACCAGCAACCACTCTGTAAGTGTGCTTGCCCATGAGAATTTTTTTTGTAAGTTGCACCTGAAACATGAGAATTTGCTAGCTGCACATCGGAAAGGGCAACATCAAATACCAAGATGGGTATGCCTGCAGAGACGCTATTGGAAGACCACTTGCGTGATGTACATATGACTTGGTCCTGGGTCTTTCAATAGCAATGTACACCAACACCACCAACAAGAACAGCCAGACTCCTTGTCAAAGGCTCTAAGGATTGTATTCAAAAGAAATCATCAACATCAAGTTTTTTGGTCTTGCAAACATGTAAGTAAAGTGCAACAAATGGGTCAGGAGCTCCCAGAATGCAAACGGTCACAAAAAGATCAGGGGCTAATTTCACATAGCTGCATGAAAGTACTGACTGCACTGTACATCAAACAAAGCAGAAGCCTACTGAACCTCTGCCCCCAGCACATGTCAGGGGTGGGTGCTGGGGCACGAACGGGCTGTAGCTGCATGCAAGTTAAAGCTTTGTGCACTGTTCATCAACCAAAGCACAAAGGGAGGTCTGAGTGAGACCTTCACTCCGAGGCCTGCGCATGCGGGCCACATGCGCACAGCACTGTGGTAAGTGCTACATGCGAGGAGCCTCACACTGATACATGCGCTGCCATAAAGAAAGGCAAGCGAACGAACCCTGGTGGCAACCCATGCTACCAAGCAGGAATCCAAGCTGCCTACCATCCAGAGCCTGGTAGTGTCTTGAGAAAAGATAACGTGTGCGCAGGCAAAGCAATTATTGTGTTCAACCTCTGCTACTCACGAAATTTCTTTAAAGGCCCAATGAACCTGGAGCCCGGTGCTGCCCCTTGGCTCCTGCCTCCAAGACCTGGCAAAATAATCCTTGCACCTGCACAGGGGGATTGCCAGCCAGTCCGTGTGCCACGAGAGCGCTTGGCACTCTCACGATACAGGGTAAGGTGGGCAAGCATGACCGACATTGAGGCACCGCACTTTGCTTACATGCCACCATGCCACACCCGCTTTCGCATGTCATTCACTCAGGTGCTCATCTCCACGAGGCACACGCTATGCAAACAGCGTAAGCGTAGTGCAGGGTTGAGCTTACCAACGCGGGTGTGCATCTGGAGATGTTGGATTGCTGCGCCTCATGTCCGCATCTTTTCCTTGACGACCAGCAGGATCCAGAAGATGATGCGGTACCCAGCAACCATGACCCACTGGCTGCAAGCAAGAGAGCAGCGGTGTTGGGGGAGGGCGTGAGGTGTGGTCTTTTGGGCACCACACAAACCAACCTGTGTTGCAGGTGCTGCATGCTCAGAATCAGGAAACAAAGCCAAGGCTGTTGCCGGAATGGAAGGGCACCACGTGTTCCCCCTCCACCCCATCACACCATTCACATCATTCCACGATGATATAAACATCATTCCATCCATCAAACGTCTTCCCCTTTCATCCCAAGCGAGGTGTTTGATGCCGGGCAGATGCTGGGCCACCATACGAATGCTGTGAGCAGTGGACATCAGGCTAGCTACTCCCCACTTGCCAGCACTCACATCCCAAAGTTGGCCCACTTGCTCAAGGGGTTGCCTCCTTGCAGCCAGTAGTTCAGCACCTGCGTCCACAAACATGGTGCGCGAGCTGAACCAGCGTGCTGCCAGGAGTTCAGCACCTGCCTGCACTCAGGTGTTGCACACACCAGCCCCTCCCTCAGACGTTCCCGAATCAGTGGAGGAGACCCTGTCAAGCTTTCCAAGCCTGCCGATCCAGAACAACCAGCAAAGCCTTGAGCTGGGGCAATAAATGGCAGCATTTGTGTGCTAAGGGTCGCAGCATTTGTGTGCTACCCAGAGCATGCAGGTGAACGGTGCCCAAAGTGCAGGCATCCTACTCCACAGTCAATCACATCCCTGCACACGGCTTGCATTTCCCACTACTGCCGCGTCCTCCTGCCATTTTGGCAGCCATCGCTCTCAATCCATTGCCTCCACACTAACTTCAGCAATGCTGCACCAGGGCCCACTCAAGGAAAGCCATTAAGGAAAAATCTCCTGAGCAGCCTCTGTGTGCGTCCTGGTCCCTCTGGCCTGGTCCCCCGGCTACGCGCATGCTGCGCCTAAACAGGCCAGCAAACGAATCAATACCCCCCCCTCTCCCCCCGTCTGTCAGAGCAGAGCCTCTGCAGATGTCCTTGTCCTGTGTCCCCCTGCCTCACTGACCTCATCCCCAGAGGCTGTGCAGGGTTCAGGGCACCCGCCAGCTTGGTCTGCACAGGGGCAGCCCCATCCCTGCAGTGGATGAGGATAGTGGTGCATTTGTCCGTGACTGTCCGATCTCGGGAGGGAGGTTGAGTGCAAGGCATGGCTCCGGACACAACGAGTCCCTCCAAGCAGGCATGCTCCTCGTGGCTGACAAGCACAGGCAAAGCTTTGTGGCACAGCAGCAGAGCACATGTTCGATACTGGCACGTCGGGCCGGGAGACAAATACATGTGGATGTGTGCAGCAATTGGCGACCCACAGCAGCAGCAACGGCTCCGTGCCCGCTGCGCCCTGCAGCGCATTTCAGGGCGCTGTGCAGCTGCTGCAGGCAGTGCGCCCCCTCCCATGACCCCTCGTGTCCCACCCCCCTTTTGCCCGCCCGCCTAAGCGTTCTCCGCATCAGCCTGGCGGCCTGCGCCATGTCCACGCAAGCACGATCCTTCACGCCGCCGCAATGTTTGAGGAGGCAAGTGATGCGCACGCAGCGCGCGCATCCCTCTCCACCTGGCCAAACCCTCGCGCAAGCACACCATGCACCATGTGCAACATGCCCTTTTGCTGCGCCACTCACATCCGTGTTCTCAAACTCATTCTGCATGAAGCCGTAGAACGTGTAAGAGTGAAAGGAGATGTAGTGCAGGGGGTAGGTCCACACAGGCTTGGGCATGACATCCACTGCGGGCGGCAAGCGTCCATATGACGAACAAGCAGGAATGGGTGCAATGAAAGCAGGAAATGCCACTGCACAACTGGCAAGTGGTTCCTCAGCCAAGCAAGCTGACATGATCTTGAGCACTGTCATTGAGGACCATGATTGAGCACCCCATGCCGCAACATGTGTCAGAAGCGGGCTGTGCTTGGTGCTTGCGTGCACGAGCCCATGAGCATGTGTGCCCTCGAGCAAAAGTGTCCACAGGAGGTGCAAGTGCATGTCCACAGGGGTGCAAGTGCAGGCCAGGCTCAGACGTTCACACTCACCTGGCTGGAAGAAGCCGCACACAAGCATGTAGATGCCCAGCAGCCCAGCGCCACCAGCGATGCCCATGAGCTGCAGGACCAGGCAGAGGTTGCGGGCAGGGGTCAGGAAATGCGTCACCTCATGTCAAGCTGTCGAGTGGGGACTGCCTGAACTCCACTTGAGCATTCTCATATCGTGTGTGACCCTTGTGAGCAAGCACATGAGAAAGCTGTGCAACACTGGCTTCATCATTTGGAATGCCTGCAGCTGCACACTTACGTAATGAGGGATGATCGCAGCAATGGCCATCATCGCCGACTCTGCTGCCTGCAAGCACACATGCGTTTGCTTCCTCATTTGTCTGTGCGTCGACGTGCATACGTATGTCTGCATGCATATAAACGGTGGTACACAAATGCATGCATACAGATGCAGTCAATAGCTGTTAACTGATCTGCTCACAAAGCCCTTATATCACCTGCATATGATGGTGAGTTTGCTGAGTGCTCACAGTATGATTGCACGCACATTTGTGGCTTGTGCTTACAGACATCAGGGTTTGCAAACGTACCATGAGGGCTACACCAAGGCATGAGGGCTAGCAAACGTACCATGAGGGCTACGAAAAGGTTCAGGAAGAAGAAGGGGAAGCGGTCTCCGCTGTCATTGAGCATTGAAAGCCAGTACAACTGCACAAGTCCAAGTCAAACAGAGTTCAAAACACACTTTGATTTCCGTCCAGTTTAGTTCAAGGCACAGGATTCTGTGCTTTCAACACTGAGAGCGACCACTGCTTGCCATCACCTGTGCATGTTGCATCCAAGCAGCGGTTTTGGTCCGCTTTGCTTACAGCGACAGGCAAGGGCACCTTAAATCAAGGCAGATCAGCTTAAACACAATGAACTGAGCTCCACAACTTAATTTCCCCTGTACTTCAATACTTACGTGCTACCAGCGCTGGTTGCGCAACCGTACACTTGCAAAAGCTGGAATGGAGCAGCAAACTCACCACACACGAGGACACGATGGCGATGCTGAAGATGAATGGAGCTGAGGCAATGGTGTTGGCAATGGCAAAGGTGCTGATGCTGCAGGCACGGGAAAGACAAGTCACACCGAGTCAGCAGTGTATGTTTGAGGCTAAGAGGCATGACATCACCAACAACTTTTCAGAGAGAAGGCTGGACAGGCCGGCATGAGTGGTTCCTCCTCAAGGCCTGGGCGTGAGCACACAACTCACTTGTAGTACCCGTTCAGCCGCTCCCGTATGAACACAGCCATGTCCTCTGCAAAGGCAGGGAACGCTGAGATGCTCATGAACGTCAGGAATCCCTGCAGGGCGACACAGACGCGTCACCGTGGGCACATGTGTCAAAGGTATGAACGCAACACGTGTCAGGTATGTACCCAAGTGTGCTGTGCGGGCATGCCCATACGCGTCAGGAACCCCTGCTGGGCAAGGCAGAGGCGTGACCGTACAAACAGGCTGAATGGAGCTTGGGAGCAGGACCAACTCGACATGATATGATAGGAATCAGCGCATACTGAGCAGCAGGCGCGCCCCCTCTTCCTCACGAGAAAAGGAATACTCATCATGAAGGCCAACCTTGCCTGCTGCCACAACATCCCGATGAGCATCAATCACAGCCATCGCAACAGAAGGCAGGTGTGGATCGAGAACACCCACCGCCACGAAGAAGAGCATGGCTGCCCTGCTGAATGTCTCCTTCCATGAATGGCCGAGGTCAAAGAAGATGGTGCCCATGCAGATGCAAAGGATGACCTGCGGAACCGAAGGAGGCAACACAAGCACCCTGATGGCCATGGACTGCCATGGCTTAAGGGCATAGGTGGGTGGCATATTGTGGAAGGTTAGCATGGAAATCCCAGCATGTGTTTCAAGTTGTCGGGGCGCCATGGAAAGGCATCCTTGGAGGAGCGTGCTTTGCACATCCATGTTACAGCAGGAGCTACAATGCGGGCAGCGCGCAGGATCGGCACAAGCGGCTGTTTTGTTGATGGGGCCCAAGGGATGCCCCAGCAGGTCCGCTTGTTTTGAGCGCTTTGGGGCCCAGTGCCTTAACAAGAGGGACATCAACGCTTCCACGGCAGAGGGCAGAGGCTGCCAGGCACGAGCGGAAGCGCAGCCACAGGGGCGGTGCAGATTACTTAGGGCTGCGGGCGGCTGGAGTGGTATCAGGGGTGCAAAAGGCATCATGCATGGTCTGTCATTGTTTGCTGAGGCTTTGCTTAGAGCCACCCAAGGGATGCTGCATTCTCTGCTGTGTGCACTCACACATGATACGTCACCAGCCGCGACTCACATACATCACCAGCCGGATCCAAAACATGCCGACGTTGCGGAAGTTGTTGACTAGCATGCGCTTGGACAGCACCAGGGCTTGGTACAAGGGGTTGGCCTGCAGTGTGCAACACAGAGCAAAACACGGGACGTGCTCAAGGAGTTTCGATGCCCGAAGACAAGCATCAGGTTCCCTTGCATGGACAGGGCCTGGGGCGTTGTGAGCACAACCGCCAAATGGCCAGAAGACAACTCCTCTAGACAGAAAGGGACCAAAAGCCAAGGTGGACTGGTGCCAACCATGGCCCTTAAGCTGGCTGCAGCGCCTATTGGTGCCAGCACCTGCGACCTGCGCCTCCCTGGCCAGCATGCTTGGCAAGTGGACCCCTCTACCGCACACCAAGCCTCACAGCACACCCTTGAGCCTCAAGAGCATGGATTTCCAAGACGCAGGCAAAGTTGCACTTGGTAGTTCAATCCACCAGCCAACCATAAGCAAGGATGCCTTGTTAGAGCCCCAACCATAAGCAACCATATGCAAGGATGCCTTGTTAGAGCCCCACAGAGGAAGGAATCCCAGCGAATGCCGTGCACCTCCAGAGTGTGTACGCCTCAATTCTCGTCCATTGACAGGTCACCCATTATCCACTGATACCTGTGCATGGCTCTGAAAAGTCTCTAGAGGGGTGCACCACGCAAAGTCTGTGCCCGATGCGTGCATGCACACACGCACCTTGTCGGCATTAGTGTCGTACTTGGTGGTGGGCTGCGAGCACACATCTACCTCCTCCAAGACACTGCCCCGCACATTGGTCTCGTAGTAGTCCAGGAGCATGGTGATGTTTTGCTCTATCTTAGAGGCCGCATCACCGATGGCCTGAGCAGGCACACACAAGGCCAACACCAGCAAACGTGACATGGCAGCACAGGCAAGCACAGACACATGGTTATCATGTGCGAATGCATGTCATCTTACTGCAACTTAAAGGGCCTGTGCCAGGCAGCCCCAGACAAGCCCAATACTGTCTCTCCTATCTGCACAAGTTTTTATGCACCGAGGGGCCAGGCGGACCACATGAACCACAAGCCAAGGCATGTAAAAGCAGGCAGGAAGGCTACAAGTGTTCAAAAATGAGCAGAGCGCATGCAGCTGCAGGCAGGCAGAAGGTGCACAGGACAAGCAACACTGCAAGTGGGCACAATGTGCGGACACCCAACAGGCGGACAAAATGCCCAAGCATGAAGCAACCCTGGCTTACTGCTGGAGCAGTGCTCCGCCCCTACCCCTCTTACGAAGTCTTGGCAACTTGAAAAAGCAGCACACGCTTAACATTTTGCAGGCAGCAGCTGCATGCCCTGAGCTTGAGGCAACACAGGGCAGGCCTGCCCCAGCCAACATCAAGCAGCACTGCCTTGCCGAACATCCTCACGCAGCCAATGCGGAAAACTCCCAAGGACCTTGGGCTGCTGCAACCACTCACAAAGTCCTCATTGATGACGTGAAGGTAGTGGTCGCTCGCCGAGCGCGTCGCAGGGCAGGGTAGGCCCGCCTTGGTGAACATGGCAAGCGCGTCGCTTGCGGGGCCAAAGTAGATCATGGAGCCCCGCGTCAGCAGGGCGAGCTGCGCGCACGCAAGTGCCAACCATGAGCGATTAAACCGCCGATGGTTGTGCTGCTGCACAACAACAGGGATGATGTGCTCCCCAGTGCCAGCACTTAGAATTGGTCCCTAGGCTTCAACACAGCGGCATAGCTGACTCCTATCTGGGGGATCACTTAGCCCGTGCAGAGCGCTTCTCTGCATGTGGGAACTGGCGCAGATGGAATAACTAAAGGCCTGTGGGCGCACGCACCCACCTGATCAAAGAGCTCAAAGACCTGCATGCAGTGGATGGGCAGGGTACATGGGCCTCATTTTGCAATCACCATTAGATTGTGCGTGGCTGCCAACGCAAAAGGACAGCTGGCTACCAATGCGAGGACCCAGGGCGCAAGCCAACGCAAGGCTGCTGACGCAAGGACAGGCAGGCAGGCACCATTCTAGAGGCCATTAACCCAAGAGCCCTCATGGACACAGTGGCCCCAGCACCCAAGCCTTGGACTCAGAGGGCATAGGCCCAGCATGGGATGAACTCAGTCTCCTCCACACCCATGAGCAACCCCCCCCCCCCCCCCC
>LKMJ01005063.1_pt1 | contig 12416 bp, 9 predicted proteins | sample 643391 | NCBI WGS metagenome assembly LKMJ01 (sample SAMN04112250, study PRJNA286221) | soda lake metagenome | biome: soda lake; feature: Kulunda Steppe; material: water; isolation source: sample PL-Br10 brine of Picturesque Lake | place: Russia: Kulunda steppe | collected 2010-07
GGGGGGGGGGGGGGGCGCATTGGACGCAAGGGTGTTTCAATTCACAAATTTAAGGCAATTTTATCAATGCATGAATTGCGATCAAGTACGCATGACCCAACCCTGATATTATCAGACTTGTATAAAAAGTCTTAGGGCGTTTGAGTGCGTCCCTGAACAAGCTCTGACGGCTATGGCCCACGTGGTGCGCTGAAGCCTTCTCCTTGAAGGCTGAGTATCTGTAGAGGCTCGATGATCCTCTTTGAGATTTTGAGACCCCCTATTTACATACTCCTTGTCACTACCTCAGGCAAATTCATCATGCTGGACTGAAAACCAATCCCTCCCAGACCCATTTTTGTTTTTCCTCAAGCTATTTGGGTTGCATATGGATCCACAATAATGCTGTTTTGTGAAAGCTGGCCACATGTTGGGACTCTTTGAGTATAGCCTGTATGTGCGCAAAAATTCAATTGTTGCCAGCTCCCAGCCCTCCTGTCATTACCTAGGGCATTTTCTGCCTATTTTTCCAGCTATTTTTCTTCAGTTTTGCATTTAAGTGAGCAAGTGATGAGTATGCCTTAAAAATGTCGCAGCTGGGCCCCAGGAAAGTTTGAGGAAAGACACGCCACCCTGGCCTAGTGATACTCCAGAAAAGAAAGGAAAGTATGAAGGGAGTATTTCCCTACATTAATTAAGGAAAACGGACGCTTTTGGCAAAAGCACCGTGTGTCACCTCCTCACCAATCAAAATAGTCACCCTCTTGAAATATTGTTCTGAGAAATACTGAGGGAAAATATCTGCTTGTTCAATCAATTCTTGTCCTGTTTATCAGATTGTCATAGTTGAGAAGCATGCGGATGTTGAGAGGCTGAGGGCAGGAGAAATTTCTGAAGCCGGACAGATTTACACCAGGCTCATGTATAAGCTTCTGGATTTGCTTCAGGTATGTGATCAGATATTGCAAACAGGTTTTTGAGGTTTTTCTCTGGTTTGTCTTGGACACACACATGAGCTGCGAAGCGCTCACTGCAATTTGCAATTTGCAATTTGCATCATTGGGGACTGATAAAAGTCTTTCATTGCCCCTGTTTTCCTAGAATATTAGGAGCTACACTCAGGATTACTGCAATCGAAATTTCATACTCAAACTCCTCATGGTTTACCATGATCAAGATACTCATGAAGATCTGGTGAACAGCCTTAGCGAGTTACTTGTGGTAAGTCTCCTAGTTTACTTAAGCTATGGATGTACTGGATTGGTGTGGTACTGGCTTATGCAACTGTTGTTTGTGTGATGCATCAAATGATGCAATTTGTATTTCAAAGCCATCAATCAGGTGCTTGTTGGACCCACTTTCCAGGATGCACATTTCTCAATGAGTGTTGAGACACATGCTAAAGTGCTGGATGTGAACCACAGCACGAAGGAAATGAAGAAAATGCTGGAAGATATTAAAAGAAGAACACCCTACATAGTGAGTTTGTTGACATTTAAATTCAGACTGCGATGATGAAGACACACATTGTTTTTGCTGGTAATGCTGTTGTTAAAGCTGCTGCTTTTGCTGCTACTTCTGATACTTGTTTTCTTGTTGCCATTGTCTTTGTCATCCTGATTTTATTTGTTCGTTTATTAGTTGTTGTTGTTGTTGTGGTGGTGGTGGTGGTGATGGTAGCGGTGATTAGAAGCTCCATGATTCTTGCAGGAATATACTTCTTGCAACTTGCAGTGGAACGTTTGCAATAGTTTGTATGACATTTGCCTGATTAAGTCTTAAATACCCACAATCCCTGCCCTGCAGGACCACTCTGAAAAAATCAAGAAGAAGGTGCAATACCTGGGTGGAATTGAGGCTGTACTGAATGACCCTGGAAAAATCGAGGAAATTACTCGTCACCTAGACACTGGGAAAAAAGTTGCAATTGCTTCGATGGCTAAACAGGTGAATATCATGCAAACTTTGTCCAATTCAAGTTCTCAAATACTTTTACTTATCACCTATCATTTGTGTTTGTTTGTTGGTTGTCCCCACCAATGGACCCCCCCAACCGTGGCCAATTCGCATTTCCGCCCACTTGCTGGCCCCATTTCCAGACCCAACCATGCACAACATGTACATATGTCATAAAAAGTCAGGCTGTGTGAGAAAATGCGAGGTGGGGGCTCGGCGTGTGCGCCTTTGGCCATTCTGGCACCATTTTGCACCCTTTTAGCAGGCAAATTGGTGCATCCCCAAACTTGCTCCAATCCTGCCATCTCCCAGAACTTTAGCTGCTCTTGCATGATGATTCGATGCTGCAAAGTTGGATAAGGGGGAGGCGGTCGGGAAGGTGTGTTCTGTGGGTGATCCTGTCGCGAACAGATGTGGATCCGGAAACAGGAAGTGCAATATCTCCGCAACCCCTGCATGCTTTCAAGCAGGATCAAGCTTGAGGGTTGCGGGCAATCAAAGATAATCAGAATTTTTTGCAATGGAGCCAATTGAGGGTATGGGTGGAAAGCGGCGGGCCAAAACGTTTCCTTACGTCTGCCTCTTTTGAGTGCACAGCTCAACGGGAGAGCTTCTCATGCCCAAATCCACACAGGATATGCGGACCGATTTTGCACATCTGTAGTCATCTCAAGCTAGGAGTTTGGGGCTGTGTGTGGGAAACAGCGCGCACTTTTCCAACCTTACATACCCATTTTCTGAAATTTCCTTCCACTTACCGCACCAATTTCACAGTGTCAATTTCAATCCCAACACCCCCATCAGAACCAGAAAAATACAAGCTATCCAACGGTGTGCTCAGGTCAGGAAACGGTGCGGTGGATGCAAAGTTATGCCTTGAGAGGCCTATTTGGCCACGTATGCCTAAGAAAGGGGTGACCCAGTGGTGGGGACGGCCCTGTGTTTAGACACATGGCACTCACTGCCTTTGTAAAGACGCATGGCACTGCCTTTGTTTCGACACATGGCACTGCCTTTGTTTAGACACATGGCACTGCCTTTGTTCAAACACATGGGACTGCCTTTGTTTAGACACGTGGCGCTGCCTTTGTTCAAACACATGGTACTGCCTTTGTTTAGACACATGGCGCTGCCTTTGTTCAAACACATGGTACTGCCTTTGTTTCGACACATGGCACTGCCTTTGTTTAGACACATGGCATTGCCTATGTTAAGACACATGGCACTGGTGCCATGACCTATGGTTGCAAGGCAAGATAGCGCCCCCCATTAGCGTGCCGCTTGCACATCGGGTGGAGGATCCTGCTTCTCCGGAGCATGAGAGGCAGCATGCAGCGGCCATAGCAGCCCAGGGCAGGGGCAGAGGCAGGGGCAGGGGCAGAGGATCAAGGGAGAATGCTCCTGAGCCAAACAGTGGATGTAAGGGGAGGAGGGGCTGAGCTAATGGAGGTGTCCTTGGAGTCAGAGGAGGACACGTTTGAAGAGGACACAGACATGCAAGAGGAGAGGTTGCTGCGATGCTGGGAGAGAGTGCCAAATTGAGAGAATTCGCGTAAAACATAATGATTGGAGGTGCCTCGCAGAAACCAAATACTCACGGCAAAATTATTGAAATCATTTGGAGAACTCCCGTAAAATAGGTCTTGCAATAACATAGGAGCAGCACGGTAGATTTTTTATAGTTCTATTTCTGGAAATCAAGGTTGAAAACCAATGAATGCCAAGTTTTGCTTGAAGTACAAGTTCATCAAGCCTTGGAGGTATACACCTTGTTTTTTAGGACTGCTAACCTCTCCTGAGCGCACAGCTCAGCGGCAGAGCTTCCCACGCCCAATTCTGCTCAGGATACGCGGATCAATTTAACACATGTGCAGGCACGTCAAGGTCTGAATTTGGGGCTGTAAATGGCAGGAAAATGGTGTACGCTGACTCACCGTTACATTATGTTTTTCCAATATTTCCTTCCACCCACCGCACCAATTTTTTATTTGGCATCATTGTAACCAAAATAATCAAGCTCTCCAATGGTGTGCTCAGGTCTGGAGATGGTGGGGTAGCTGCAAAATTATGCCTCAAGGAACCTATTTGGCAAGCTTTGCCTACGGAAGGGGTGACCCAGTGGTGGGGGCCACTAAAGGAAAGTTACCTAAAGGCAAAGGTGGCCTGTAAGCCTTTCAAGGCATTATTCTGCAGCCACTGCACTGTGTCCTGACCTGATCACACCATTGGATAGCTTACACAGTATTTATTTTTGGTCTGTATCGTTGGGGTCAAAATTGGTGCGGCGGATGGAAGAATTTTTGGGAAAACAAAGTATAAGGAGCCTGCAATGCTGCAGATGCCCTCGCTTTAGCACGTGGATCATGGCCTGCAAGGTCTTGCATGACAGTCAATTGCCCCTGAGCCATCAGGGGATTGTGCCATGACAGGATGCTCGAAATTTTGCAGAGCTTGGTTACTGCGGTCAGCGCACACTTAAAACTTATCTTTTTCCCTGTGCATGGCCATTATGCATCGGTCCTTGCCTTTGTATGCGAGTTTTTTCTCACGCATGCAAAAGCCTTTTCCTTTGCGCGCAAGTGCTCCTCAAATTTAAAGGTCTAAGGCATAGGAATGTCAGCCATGACCATCCCTGTCATGTTCTATTTGCCTGACATTCTTCACCATATTTTGCACCCAACAAGTGTAAGTCTGGCTAACGACTACATAAGACATCATCCCAGCGCACTGTTGGCCTAGCAAATCATTGCCAGCTAGTGCTGCATCTGCTTAAATAAGATGTGTTACCCATGTAGAGGGAGGGGGAAGGGGGGGGGAGGGGAAGAGGGGCTGAGCCAATGGAGGTGTCCTCGGAGTCAGAGGAGGACACGTCTTGAGACACATGCTCAAACTGAAGAAATTTGAGGAGTGCACTTTGGGGATTTGAACAAGAAAGTGAAGATTTTTGGGGGTTGGAATTTTTCTTGTGCGACCGTGATTTTTCACCTTTAGGGGGACTCGAGTGAAAAAAGATGTGTGTGGCCGCAGCCTGAGGATTTAAGAGTCCAAAGCTGTTCCCACGCAGCTCCAGATTCTGACAATCAGGTGCCTGAATATGTTAAAGTTGGTCTGCATCTCCTGTGTGAATGGGTTTGGGAATCTTTGCTGCTTAGCAGTGCGTTCAGAAAAGGCAGATGTATGGAAACATTTTGGCCCACCACTTCCCACCCACAGCCTTGATCAATCAATTACGAATTGGTTTTGAATATTTACAATTGCCCCGCAACCCTCAGACTTGGTCCGTTTGAAGGGCTGCGGAGATTATGCATATCCTGTGCTTGGCACCCACATCTGGTGGCAACAGCCACCTAAAGAGCAGAAAAGCTCCCTCCATCAAATGAGGAAAAGAAGATGCAGTCATTTACCAGGGGAAAAAAAGAAAGTAGCGAGGATCTGGTGACATGCAGGCCCCTGCTCCAGATAATGACCTTGACAGCAACTGTTAGTTTCGAGAGCACATCTAATTGTAGTTAGTTTGCACGCATAATGCACAGAGTGAGCATGTGATTTGAGAGCAGATTATGGGTTCTTGGTGTATCAATGCCGAGCTCTTTGAGAGGATGCAAAGTAAGAGGTATGGATTGAACCAGCAACACCAAGAAAGATGGTGAAAAAGATGACATTTTAGCTTATTAGCGCTTGCTGAGAATCTCATGTTGTTTGCTAGGGGCCTCTTATCGGTGTCCGGGCCTTGTATCTTCACAGTACTTAATCTCAAAGAGTTGCAAGTTCCCCTTGCTAGCATTGAGCTTGAGAGCTCTGCGCAGTTCTCTGTAATGTTGTCTTGGACGTGGCACCTGTTGCAAATAGAGTGGCAGGCAATTTAGATAAAGTAGGTAAGGGAGTAACCAGAATGGCATCGGCGCTACTTGTGGTGAGACTGTCTCCAGCAGATAAACTATCATAAAAAAATCCAGCTGGAAAATATCCTACAATTAGCATGCTTAGAAAATTGAAGGTTTTATTTGGGCCAGACTGTCAGTGCTACCAGCATCCAAATGGACCAGTGGATCTGCCAGATAGCCTTTCCTGATGACTATCATGATGATTCAGCATGTAACATTATGGCTTTCAGTAGTCATACCAGATGATATTGTGTTGACACCCTGAGAGGGTGTGGAGAGCACTGGCTGCTTGCTGACAAAGTAAACACTAAAGGCCAGTGAACATTTGAAAGCAGACAGCGTGTTTTTGGTCTAAAAGGCTGCCTTTATTGTACTGGAAGATATTGCATTTTGTTTGGAGTGAGGGATTGAAGATGCTCCAAAACGCAATGTTAATGCCTTGTGTACACGTGGAAGCAGGCGCTGGCAATGAGTAATAGTTTGACCATGTTTTTGAATGGGTGTAGCCCAGTCAATGTCTAGAGTGCATGTGGGATTTTCATGCGGCATGGATATTCTGATTCCGCCTTTGCAGCACTAAATCATCATGCAAGAGCATCATAAATTTTGGAGAGTGGCAGGATTGGAGCAGGGGATTGAGAATGTGCCATTTTCCTCCTTTGCCAAAATGGTGCAAAATGGCAAAATGTACAATGGCAAGCATGCTGCGCCAGCGCCTCACAAAATTTTCACATAGCCTGACTGTTTACAACACATGTATTTGTTATCTATGGTCGGGGTTGGCAATGGGGCAAGCATGGGGGTGCCTCCTTGCGGAGGAGCTTTGGCATGCTTGGAATGTAAATATTCTTAGCCTTAAACAGTGTTAAAATGTTTTGGCACAAAATGGTTTTTCTACTTAAATGACAATTATGTTTTTCTGCTAAAATGATGCTAACATATTCTTGATGATCACACTGGAGTATAAGGAGATATTTAAACATTGTGTAATAATCTGTGCTTAACTAAAACTCAAAGCTCTAGTCTATGAAACAATCGCAGGTGCATTCTGGATTCCTAGCGGCATTTGCAGAGCATGATCATGGGGTCCATCGGCTCATAAATCACACAGATGTAAGGACGCTCTGGCAGCGCTTCTTCAATAAGCTTGAGAAGGCAAGTGGCACCATCAAATTATGGCAAAGTACGTACGTCTCTCTCTTTTGCCAATTGGACAAGAGATGGCATTAGTCGCCATCAACACTTCCGCCATTCCTTTGCAACGATTTGTTCAAGACAAGCTATGTACTGTCAAGAAATGTATCTAAATGTGTGTGCAGGTATCTTGGGATACATGGTGGGAGGCATTCCCAAAGCGTCTGCATGAGATAATTGGCGAGGAAGACCTTGTGAGAGAGGTGGGCAATGATTGCATAGAGATGTCTTGTATTATCTCATATTATCTGGTATTATCTTGTAAAAGGAGAGCCTGACCTGAATGTTAGGCTTCTTTTGTCATGCTTGCGCAAGCTGATTCGTTGTTTGGGGGTTAAAAGATTATAAAAAGAAGATATTTTTCTATCAATGCTCAAAAATGCAGGTCAAGGCCCGTCTTTCCAGCGACAGTGCCAGATGCCAATTTCAAGACTTTGTAGTACAAAGTGACCCCAACTCATCCCAGTTCATTGGCGTGAGGGAAGTAAATGTCGCTTTCCCATTCACAAAGTGTCTCCTGGAAGTTATTGATGAAGCCTTGGGCTTGTCCTCACAAAAGGGTGAATTGATCACACACCGTCCAGATGTTTTGCCTCCAGTAGAAAGGTGTACGCCCATATCCTCCCTTCCCTTCTGCAGCAGCATCTCTCGTGTAGCTGCAGTAGCACACACAATGTCATCAAGGGCAAGGCAGTCTCTGAAGCGGTCAGAGTCCTTGAACAAGAGAGTGAGGTGCAGCTTGCCCTACATTGATTGGCTGTACAAAGGTAAATGTGCTGACTAATGCATGGTGTCCTTACAAAGCTTTTGGCTTGCTGCCTTTAAGTGTGAAGGAAAAATCAATTCTAAGTCAGGCAACTCAAGAGTGCTGCAAAATGCTTGTGCTTGTAATCAAGCTGAGCAATTTGAGCTGATCATCTCACGCCTGCAAGTGCTTGACCACAAACTGGACCGCAGGTCGTGACCAGGATGCATCTGCTTTACAGCGGAAGCTTCAGGACCAGCTCTCAGTGAACAGCAGCACCTGCAAGGCTGCTGTCTGTATAGTTGCAGATGCGGGGATGGGAAAGAGTGCCTTAGCCATTGATGTGGGCTGGAGGATGGCCTTCTCTGGGAGCTGCCCAGGTCTGTCAAGATAGATGCCTTACAATATGCAGCTAACTATTCTTTAGCAGGATTTTGCCACCCAGTTTTCCCCCAAAAATTGTAACAATCAAAACATGATCATGGTTGCACTCAGGTTTGGGTCATGCGGGTCATGCGTATTGTATCGCATTTTGCCCATTGCTACAAATGTATGAAATTCGGGCAAAGAAAAAACTCAATGCGTCCAAAGCGGAACACCCCTCCTGGGTGTTTCCCATACTCCTGCTCGGCCTTGAAGCACTCCCCTGCACTCCTTGGCTATAACGAGGCGTTGTGCATAGTTGCTGCTGTATTTGTTCAGCTGGTGCTGTGCTACTGCTGCTACCTTGACGAGCCTAGGCTCTCGTTTCATCAAGGACAAGCTGCAGGACTGCTTTATCCTCTGTGCACTGTATTACCTTACAAGCTGGATCAATGTGCAAGAAGTGCTTCCTGATGCCCCAGCTACTAAAATAAGCTTGTGTTGCTTGGGCCGATGCAACTTACCTTTCAGCTCAATAATCTTGACAAGAACCCACTTCTTCCTTGGCACTTCAACTGTATGTTCAGATACAAAAAAACCAAAGGTCCTTATCCTCAAACAACAACAGATTGATTTTATGTCGATGGGCAGGTGCATGTTTTGAGGCAGAAATTTTATGTATATTATCAACACACAAAGAATGGCAGATTGAGGCAGATATTATTTGTATAAGTAAGAATGCATTGGGCGGTGACAGGTAGTTGGGGGACAGTTGAGGGCCCACAGTTCTCCCTAAACTCCCCCAACCTTAACCCTCAAAAATGACCCCTAAATGGGGATGAATTGATTTTAATTGAATACGCGCATTGCTTGTATCATATGCGTAATGGTCTGGGCAAATGGACGCATGATCCAACCCTGGACAACTTGCTCAAGGTTTTTAAACAACAGCCTGTCCTGCTTTTTATGTGCATTGCTTCTTTGCAGCGGGTGTGAACAGAGTTGACCTGCGGGAAGCCAAGTCTTACGAGGAGGTTTTGGGGCGTTTCTGTGGAGCACTAGACTTGACATTGGTGAGTCATATAATGCTGCCATCAAGCACTATCTAATACTAATGTGCATCATCAGTGCATTTCTAAGATATGCAAACAAAGATTGCCCAGTGAGCGTTGCCCAGCATTCTTTTGATGCAACACGGGAAATTAAGTAGGGATGCTTGGTCCTATCAGGAACATCCCAGACAGATCCAACGCCTGGCAGTGTACTTCTGAAAAACTTAAGTATTCCCTTGCTTTTCTTTTGGTGTCTACCATAGTCATTTCTACACGTAATTTAGCAAATGGATGGTATAGCAAAGTTCAGCTCCTTCTCTAAAACAGGTCATACCATATTTTAGACATGTCAGAGCATGGGTTTTATTGAATATTTGTGGCCCTATGGCCCTTTTGCAAGTAAAAAGTATGTGTGGCACAGATATACCGGTCGTGTGGATCAAACTGCTTGTACGGAATTCTGACCTTGTCTGGCATGGGGGTGGGGATGGCTGGCCTAACCAACCCTTAGGCAAATGGCATTGAAAGAAAGGATATGGCAAATTTAGCAGATTGCGATACTTAAGAAGGTAATTTTATCTCTGTTAATTTGCATCAGAGGCTGCAAGCTGTGGGAACTACATGTTGCGAGCCTCCAAAGAGCACACCATTTTGTGCATCAGTCTTCCCTCTATTGTGACAAAAGCGTTCAACATAACTTTGAGTCAAGGATGAGACTGTGGACCTGAGCATGAGATAAATATTTTGGCCTGAATTGGCTTGGAATTTGCTTCCGTCATCTCTCATCCCCCCAAAATATCATCCATATCTTTCATTCTCTTTCTTCGATTTCATAGCACAACAAGTATTCGTACATCTGACCTTGGCAGGCCCTCATGCAACAAGATTTATACATGTTTCATTTTTATATGGAGCCTTTAGTGCTGCAGGTGCAACCATTTGTATGTCATGAGATGAAAGTGCCAGGTCAGGATGCTGAAAGCTTTCGCAAAGGTCGGTCACGGTGATTATATAGTGACTGCGCATGCGCGAAAGCAAAGAACTTGAATTTATCCCCATAACATGTGCATGTGGTCACAGTGCACCAGTTGTACTAGAGCTTCTCATCCTTGCGCCTCTCAAAATAAGGTCTAGGTTGCAGGTATACTAGGTTTCAGCCCAGCTGCCCTCGTTCAGCAGATTCAGCTATCATAGCATACATGATGTAACCGTATCTGTATTGGCTTCCATCCTCAGGCAAACATAGCCTTTATTACATGCAAGTGCTCCTCACAATGGCAGTCTAAAACCTTTGTGTCCTACATAGTTTGGAATCGATTCTAGACATCACATGTGTAATCGAGGGCCAATTTAAATTGCCAGGTCAGCACTAACAAAAGATAATTTTGCTGTGCACTGTCGGCCTAAAGAGCTTTACAGACATATCTCCAGCTAGTGCAGCTTCTATTCAAATCACATGCACATGCACATACCAATAAGACTGTTCTCCTTGGACACCCTCTTAAATAGATATGCTACATCTGACATACCAACCCTAAACGAAGGGTTTCTAGCGTCGAGCACTACGGCACTTTTTGTATGATGATCCCTTCACCAACCAATAAGAGTAAATAAGGTTGGGCAGTTATCTCGCCAAGACTTGCCGACAGCGAGACCCGGCGAGACTGGACGAGCCTCTTCAGGGGAATGAGGGGGGCCCTTGTCACTGACAAATGTCACCATTCACCTTTTCGTGGACATCACCAAAAACCGGCAATTTTAAGCCAACGACCCCCCAACCTTCCCCTGAATCTTGGAAGTATATAAATGAAATTTTAATTTGAGGGGCAAGGTAGTGCAGAAGGTGATGATTAGCTTGGAAATGACTGACAGGGTAATGAGTTTCCATCCTTCCAGGGAGCAAGGCCCAGCTGATGTCACCTCCAAAAGATGGGAGGAGAAGGAAGAAACGTTCTCCAACCCTCACGCGTCAGCCTGGCAAGTGGGCTTTGAAGGCTTCCTTTCATGCATGCGCAGCTGCCCTTGCCGCAGTGCGGCCGATGCGCACCCCATGGCTGCTGCCTGTACCTGACAGCTATGACTCATTCCGGCGTTCAGGAGGCCTGGTCCTGTTTAATCGATTTTTTTCATGTATCAGTCTCAGGTCGAAAGGAGGTGCCTATGGAAATCAGATATCTAACGATCATCTCCTGTCTAGGCCCTACCCATATACAACAAGTCTCGCCGAGTCTCGATAAGTCTTTTTTTAGAATTAGACCACCTAGAGTTCTGAAAAGTAAATTATTTAGGGAATGCTTGTATGTTGAACGAATTTTTCCTGTTCTGTGGACTACCACCAAAGATATTAATATGGCTGATATGTTCGTGATGAATGGCTTTGGTTTAACAACTTGCAGTTGGCTGTAAGGTGGCAGTCACACTGGTCCGAGATAACCTCCAATCCAACCCTTCAATCCAGGATAATGAGTTTTTGCTAGCGTGGCCCTCCCAATTTAACCTCCCCCAAAATGTTTTTTTTCCAAATCAGCCCATCCCCTCCTAAGGAAGACAGATTGCCGGGAGAATCCGGAGGCCCCTGCGGATCACAGGGAGTTCACCTGGGGGATTTTTGTGGAGCCAAAATCCTGAGGGAACATTCTCACTTCTTTGAATACATAACCATATGGGCACTGTCACTGGATGAGTCAACAGGCAGGATCACACAAGTGTACCACACAGACAGACTAGCTTGCGCAGCTTCAGCTTGTTTCAGCCAGTCGGTTGCCAGGGTGATAGCGGTGTTTTCAGCGGTTGCCAGGGTGATAGCGGATTTTGACAGTGATCCGAATGGATGAGTCCACTCCAGCTCGGCCCCTTAGCGTACACAGGGGCAGAACAAGGATGAGGTTCAGGATGGTGTTGACCCATCCTCACAGCAGGAACATGCACACATCCAGCAGCACAGCCACAGGCAAGCCTTACAAAGTGCAGGACCCAGAGCATGCAGCCCCAACTAGGGAAACGCAAACGTGGCAGATCCTACAATGAGCAATAAACAAAATTGAACCTGCAACCTCACTAAATCATCTAGTGCCATAGACAGACTGCATGAGACTCAGCAGCCTGAGGTGCGGGGAAGGTTAGGTTAGGTTAGGTTACATAGCTGTATCCGCCGAACGAGGGCAGCTTAGCTGAAGCCTAAAAGGCCTGCAACTCTAAACCAAAACTAAAGCGCTCAAATCAGGAGAAAGGTAGTGTCTGGAA
>LKMJ01005064.1_pt1 | contig 12415 bp, 12 predicted proteins | sample 643391 | NCBI WGS metagenome assembly LKMJ01 (sample SAMN04112250, study PRJNA286221) | soda lake metagenome | biome: soda lake; feature: Kulunda Steppe; material: water; isolation source: sample PL-Br10 brine of Picturesque Lake | place: Russia: Kulunda steppe | collected 2010-07
AAGCAACGGCGCTGCGTTCGATAGGGATATCAACCCGCCGCTGTCGGGTGATTTCATCCCTCGAAAATATGATGGGCGCTGCAGGCTCCGGTTCGACTGTCGAACGACTTGACCTTTGAGGCGTGAGGCGGCCAAATTCGACAGTTCTGAGATACACCGAAAGACACAGTAGTCTGTGTATCCATAGTTTTCTGTATGCCCAGTATCACCGTCAACGTGGATGACGACCTCAAAGAGCGAATGGAGAATCACCCAGAGATCAACTGGAGTGAGGTCACCCGGCAGGCTATCCAAGAGAAGGTCGAGACACTGGAAGTGATGGATGAACTCACCAGCGAGAGCGAACTTACCGAGAGCGATGTGCAAGACATCGCCAAGAAGATCAACGAAAGCGGGCGCAAGCGAGTTAGCGAGGAATCAGCGTAACCTCGACGAATGAAACTGGTTATCGACGCTAACGTCGTCATCTCTGCACTCATCGCTGATTCGAAAACGCGGGAACTCATCGTCACGCTTGAACCCGACCTGCTGACACCTGCCTTCGTCGATGAAGAGATCGAGAACTATCAGGACCTGATCGTCGAGAAGTCCGGGATGAAACCGGATCGAGTCGCACAGTTCATTGACCTTCTGTTCCAATACATTGAGGTTGTCCCTGCTAGCGAGTTCTATCCGGCTATCGAGAGCGCGGACGAAGCAATCGGTGATACCGACCCCGACGACGTACTTTATTTGGCGTGTGCGATAGCCTGCGATGCAGCCATCTGGAGTGACGATTCCGACTTCGACGAACAGGAGTTAGTTGAGGTGTACTCAACAAGTAATGTCATCAACTCGTTCGAAACGCGCTAACACAATGCGCAATTTATCTCTCGCACGAATCGATTTTTGAGGCGGGAGGCAATCGAATTTGAGGGTCTGAGAATTGGCTCATTTGGTCGTAAAATGAATATTTCGTAGAGTTGTGCTGAATACAAGGCGCGAATGTGGCATGAGGAGAGTGTCAATGTATGCGCAACCTCTGGCATGGACTGCTTTTCTATGTACATTTCAAAAATTTTCTGGACCAAATCACTTTCTTCCTCATTAATTTTGAGACGGTTAGCTTCAGTCAGATCATATCCCAGTGGTACATTTGCATTGGGCCACTTCCATTCTTCTGCCATTGCATTCAATCCGATTTGAGTTCGTTGCCGAATCATATCTCGCTCAAGTTCAGCAGCACTGGCAAGGTTGCGAAAATTAAACCGACCGGTCGCAGATGTGGTGTCAATTTGTTCTGTAACACTGTATAGATACACATCAAAGTCTCGTAATTCGGATTCCAATTGAACAGCATGCATGAGGCTCCGTGAGAATCGATCCAACTTCCAAAAGACGATTACATCAAACGCCTTCTTTCGAGCCTTCTTGAGCATTTTTTTGAACATTGGGCGGTCAATGCCATTCCCACTCACTGCTTCATCACGGTAGACATACCGCACGTTCCACCCGAGTCTCTGACAACGATCGACCGATCGCTCGACTTGTTCGTCGAGTGAGTACCCTTGTTCACGGGTCGTTGAGGACGTTCGTGCGTAAACAGCCGTATTCAATGAGCCCTCATTATCATCATAGTGAAATCGCTCTCTAATTGAAATATTATCAAGCACAACTGATCAGCTCCTGCAATTGATTTGACCTTGCCCGTAAAGTCTCAGTCGAGACACCTCCTGTCGAGGCAACCTCCGATTGCGTGTACTCCGTGCAGATAATGTATATCGTCGCTGCGGTGGTTCCGACAGGATCCTTTCCTACCAATTCTTGTTCACCCGAAATGTTATCCAATATCTCTTCGATTTTCTCTTTTTCAGGATTGGAGACGTTCAATTTGTGTTCAAAGAACCAGAAATAACCAGTTGGAGACAAAGTGGTAATTGGCACTTCAAGAGCTTCTTTAAGTGCAAAATAGCTCTTCTGACACTTGTTCTCGTCAATTATGTCCAACTGATGGATTTTTGAATTGGGTATAGGTTTACCAAGTTCAACTGAGGCAAGACGAACACAGGCACCAACCAGACTAGTTGTGTCCCTTCCGTCCGTCGTCTTAGTCCTGTATGCGTCACAATATATTTCTGCGGCTTTCTTTCGCATTGATACTGGTAACCTCAACTCATCACTGACCGACTCTATATCAGCGAATGCGAGGGCAAGTTGTTTCTCAGTGGCATTGTGCACCCTTGATACCTCCAGCCAATCTTTCGAGTCAGTGCTGGCGCGAGATTTAGATGGCCATTCCGGTGGAACATCATCAGGATCTTCACTGATAACAAACCCACAATTTTCACAAACACCAGGTGATACTTTCAAAGACAAGTCAATTTGTGGGTTCTCACAGATTGGACAAGAGTCCTCAGAGAGGCTTTTCTGCGAACTCATAGAGAATACCCCTCGATAGTATCAATATTTCTTTGTCGGCCTTGCTGTGTTTTTATCGGAGGCTCAAGATGAGAGAGTTCTCCGTTGGCCGCACAGTTTGGGCAAAGAGGCTTCGTGGCATCGTCATTCAACTCTGTGAAGGATATTGCCGCGTCACAATTACTGCATTTCCAAGAATTCACACCGTATATACTGACAATATCCGGATGTTTTTTAGCTAAAAGTGGAGTAAGCCTTTCACCTGAACTAGCCTGTAAGTATGTCGTCTCAGCTTGTCCTTTGAGGTAAATACCTTCTGACCTCTTTTGAGAGAAGCGGTTTTGCTTCTTGATCATCAGTTGAAAACAAGACCTGCTGGTACTTGCTCAATGGGCCATTGAACAATATTATCTCTAATATGGAATCGTGGGAAGCTCATGTATTATACTAAATCCCTTGGAATTTTGAGGAGGTGTAATACACGTTAGAAATTAATAGCTTGTTACCATATGATACATTAAAATACATGGATAGTACTGAAACTATTTCATGTCCTGTGTCTGGCTGTTCATTTGAGGGGACAATAAGCAAAACAATACATCATATTACTGAACAAGACGATGATCGGCATACGTGGGGCGCTTTAGGGTACCAGCATTCCTGGGAATTCAGAAGAACCCACACGAACGAGTCTAGTGGCAGTAAATCATCAAGAGCGGCGTTCAATAGCTCAGCTAAACAGGACGGCTCAAAGTTGGATTTAGAAGATATTCCGGGAATCGGTGACAAACGCGCTGCAACGCTCAGGAAAGCAGGGTATAAACAGCCAAAGGATGTAGCGAAGGCATCTATCAAAGAATTGTCCGAAGTGCGTCTACTCAGTAAGTCATCTGCTCGCTGTATTCAAACGGCTGCTCAAGAAGAATGTGGTTACCCGGATACAGCTATTTCACAAATGGCGGATACATTTGATGAAAATAGAGAGATAGTTTATAAAGCATATACTGACCTTGCAGGAGTTTCAGTGCCACCTGACAAGGCAAAGCAGGCACTTCAGTTGCTATTCGACCCGACTGATGACCAAACAATTATGCAGTTCTCCAAATACGCGGTACGGTATCGCTATTTCTTGTTACAAGAAGGATTCGAAAAAATTAGCGACGTTGCAGAAGCATCCACTGAACAGTTAACCGAGGCATCGTATATTGGCGACACTCTCGCTCATAGGATACGCGAGAAGGCTATCGAGATGCAAACCCAAACGCCCAACAGTTCTTCAAACGGGTCTACTACGAGGGATTCAACTGAACAAAGCAACAGTACTGAAGAGCAAAAAAGTTCTAAAAAAGCGCCTGGCGATGAAGCCCATAGTAGTACCAATGATCCGTCTACCGGTGGGATATTCCCCGAGCATATGAAAAACAGGGATCAGTGGCTACTCTGGAAAAGCACGGAGGACGGCCGGAAAATTCCAAGAGCACCCTGGGAGACAGGCGATCCATTGCGCTATGTTGATGCGATGGATCCCTCGAATTGGGTATCTTTCGACGAGGCTCAACACTGGCAGTCGAAACTTCCACAGAATTTCGAGCTCGCATATGCACTTACCCGCAACGACGGGATTGTCTTTCTCGACCTTGATGATGTCATCATCGATGGCGAGCCCAGTACTGCAGCCCAGACAATTATTGAAGAAGCAAATTCGTACACGGCAGTATCCACTTCCAGGACTGGACTTCATATCTTCATCAAAGGCAGTCTCGACGAGGACATCAAGTCGTTAACTGGGCCGATAAGTGAGGACAGCGAACAAAGTTTGGAAGTTTACGAACGAAACCGGTTTGTCGCGGTGACAGGTGATCATTTTGAGGGGACACCAACAGAACTTACGCCTAGTGACTCTTTTCTCAGAAAAGTTGAGAATGAGTACGCATCGGTGAGTAATAGTAAGCCTGACCAGACGGTTTCGGAGCCAAAGCGGACGCGTGATGAGCTCAAAAAGATAGAGACGACAAACGACATTCAAGATGTATTCGATGCAATCAGCCAGACTCGTCCATCGGATATTAGAATGCGGAGCAAACAGACGCGAGAACACAGCAATGGAACATATTCATATGACCCATCGTGGGTGCATAGTGAATCCGGAACCCGGTTAGGCGTACTGGAAGATGTGTGGATTTACCGGAAGGGGATGATCGCGCTTGATGCTCTTCAATTGGTTGCTCTCGAAGAACGGATCATTACTGATGAACGCAAATATCCCGAAGGAAGGGACTTCTGGAAAGCGGTCGATGCGCTTAGAGATCGTGGAGCACATATTCCGAAATTTGAGCCCAGTGATAAGCCAGTTTCCGAGATATCGGAGAGAGACGTTGAGGCTGAGGTTAACAAATGGGAAGTGGCTAAGAGGATCAATTATGGCAAACGTGTTAGAGGATATGTCCACCCTTATGATAGGAGTTATCAAGAAAGACTCGCACTTAAGTTGACGCCAACGCTGATTGATGCATCGGAGTCGTTGTATCTATCTCCGACTGTAGTCTACCGTGCGGCGGAATTGTATGCAAAAGGCCACGCTGCTGGGATAGTTCCCGGAGCAGCCCACGAGAGTTCGCTAGGGGCGGCTCTGCGTATCGCTACAATCGAAGCAGGGACGCCGAGACCACTTGCGGACATTGCTGATGCACTTGAGGATAACCCACGTTCAATCCGGAGCAAGTTCCAACAGATGATGAGAGATACCAATCTCTCCGAAACGTTAGATGCGTCCGACCTGGTCGTTGATCCAGTTGAGTATGTGCCCTACACAGCCCAACTTTTAAGCTTGACTGAAGATAAGCCACTTCAAGATTTGGTGTGTGACCTACTAGCACAAGAAGAGTATATTGGAGGTTCAAATCCAATATCAGAGGTTGCTGCGGCGTTCTACGCGGCGATGAAACAATCGGATAGCTACTCCGTAACTCAAAAACAGGTCGCTCGTGCGGTAGGAGTATCTGAAGTCACGATCCGAAACAACTACAGAAAGTATAACGATCCCCATTAGCGGAGACAGTCTTGTGTCGAAAGAGGACGGAAGTGCCAGTGTGGCAATTATCCTCACAAGGGGTGGTGGCTCTGATACGACTCTGTGGTGTTTTAATGCCGAACCACTTGTCCGGTGTGTGAGTAGTTGCAAAACCCCAGTAATCGTTGCTATCGGGCATGAGGATGATGAGACCCTAGTCGAACACGTTGCCGACCTCCGAGCAATGACACCAACCGAAGCGGGCGTGATGGCAACCATTGATAACAAGACACTCAAATCTAGTCTCGGTTCGCTTGAACATCGCATTGACCGGGCGTACGCTAATTTAGTCGAATATGAACTGGATCAACGCCATCGTCGGATAAGCACGGCATTTGATGGAGTTAAACAGAAGACAACAAAACGGCAGACATTGATACGACGGTCGAAAGATATTGAGCACCGCATCATCCAAGCCTACGAGGGCTTGGTAACTGGACGACTCGACGAAATCGAGGTGTATCTCGAAACTACATTTAATACTCTTGAACAGCGGATGACACACCGGAACGCTTCACTTCGGCGCAGTCAGAGTCTGCATCGTCGAATTGACCAAAGCTATAGCAACTTTGTCGAGAACCGATTGGATTACTATGATCGACGCATTGAGACGGCGTTTGAAAAACTCGAACGAGATGTCACAAGACAGCGGGCCGTGCTACAACGAACGAGTGATTTAGAGAGACGAATTGGTCGGGTTTATACGGTAACGGTAGATACGAAACTCGACCAAATTGAAACTCGACTGGACAAAGGTGTGGATCAGATAGCGCTGACAGCTGAATCTCAGGCTGCTTCAGAGCGTGTTGCTCGTGGTCGACTCCGTGACCTTGAGAAACGAATTGACGCAGCATACACAACAACTGTTGATCACGAACTTTCTCTAGTAGACCAACAGATCAGAGATGGCTATCGTGAGATACAAGCGAATGCTCGGATCCAAGCTGGAAGAAGGGAAGCACGTCGTCTTCGAATTCTAGTTGCATTACTAATTGGGTTCATTCTGTTCGGAACACTTGGCATCATCTTTGTTCTTCTGTGAGAACCGTCAGGTTTCAAGAGGTTTCCGCGTGTATGACTCAAATATGGTTGAGTCATCTGCTGATATCGAAGAGCGTCTTGGACGACTTGAGACAATTGCAGAAACACTGGAAGACGGCGAAGTAGACCTTGTCACTGCCAAAGAGCTGCGCGAAGAGGCTGACGAACACCTCGAAATACTTCGTGATCAGTTAGATGTGGGTGACGGTGAGATCATTGATGTCACGACTGAATAATACCAATTCTACTCAATGTGAGCGGTAAGACACAGTTTACACTACTTTGCAAAATCCGGCGGAGAGCGGTCTCCTAAATCTGGCACTGCGTGGTTCGATCGTTTTTCGATTTTTGTGAGCAACGAGGAATCTTCCAACTTCGGCCATTTCTCGAAATCTGGATTACATTCATTGATGAAATCGGTTAGTTGAGATTGCAGTTTATTACGATCATCAGCAAGCCAGTCCTCAAACTCTGAAGATAGAATTTTCCTGAGCAGTTCATATTCCTCATAGGTTAGTCGGAGGTCTTCTGAAACGATAAGACCGCTAACACCTCCGTATTTATTTAGAAATTCTGTTGACAACACTTCATTTGCCTCAAATTGGTCAACAGGATATTCGTCCTGTCCAAATACGTATTCATTGTTGTCATCATCCCATTGATATGGACTATCTTCTCGCTGCGCAGCCCAATCGAGTAGGTCAATCGACCATGTGTCATCACCAACAATAAAACCTGTACCCCTGATAACTTCACAGAGATACTGTTTCTCTGCTCCCTCTGTCAGTCTGGATCGGCGATAGTTCCGATAATGATGCCATGGGATGAGCAAGGCAGGTGCGATTGGATGAAAATCAAATGGCTGCTCTGGTCCCACTGTTGACCTGGCCTCGTCTTGCCACTGGCCGTCGCTTGTCAACCACTTACCCTCAAAAAGTGTGGACATGACATCATACAGCTTTTCGGGACTTTGATAGTACACAACCCCCTTCGCGGTCGTATACGTGCTCATGCAATCAATATATAGAATATATTTAACCCTAAATATTTCGACAAGCGCTTAGCTCATCTTACGACAGCAGTCAGCTCGTATAAATTGTGCTGGCGGGACGCTACTGCTAAGCTACTATCAGGGTTCAAAACTCTTATCCAACTGTTGATTCACAGCAATCTAATTAGTGTAGGAAAAACTTCTGTAACGTTTACTGGGTTAGGCAAGTCCATCGAAAGACCACTCAGCAGTCTATGACCGAACATAAACAAGCCAAGTTTCACAACGGGGAACTCGTCGCCACGGACGAACAGAGTGGGTCGTCTGTGGACACCAGCCATATTGAACCAGGGAGCGGAAAGGGCTACCGTGTTGAAGCGAAACCCGGTGCGCTTGAGGTGAACGCCGCACTTCGAGCCGATGTCGAAAAACACGGCAATCCATTAGAATTCAACTCGGAGCACACTGCAACCGTATACACAGACCAACTGTCAGCCACCGACTGCGACCTCAGACTACAAACAGCAGCCCCGAACGATCCACGGAATATCGAGGCCTACCTCCTCGCAGACCACAACCCCGCAATCAAAGAACCAGCTGAAACCAATAGGAACACGTGGACATTCGATGTAGGGGCAAACCTCTACGGGACGATCGGCGAAGCCATCCTCACAGCAACTCCGAAACCTCACGCTCTCATATACTTCGTCAAGCAAGATCTCAATATCAACGACGCAGCACGCGAGCAGAGACTACGAGTCGAAGTTGAAACTGACTGTGCACTTGCAGTTCCGACATCAGATGACGGAACCCAGCACCGTTGGTACCCGTACTGTAAAATCATCGCCCGCGACGGGTGGAACGGGCCCGTTCTGGAAACCTACTACTGCGAAATCAAAACTGGCAACGCCTCTTTCGAACGCTCACAAATGAACGCCATGCAGGCCCTCGCCGGCGGCGAACGTGTGCTCAAGATCCGTGTTCTCATCGACGACCTCCCGACCAGTATTCGCTGCGTATCCACGAAGAAACGGCATAACGAGCCTGCATCGAAGTTAGAACATCGACATAGGAACTGATCACTCACGGCAAGCCAGCCGTTGCCAATTAGTCCAGCAGTCGCACTAATTCAGTAATTCCTCAACGGTCGCCGTGACTACGTTTGCAGCGGTCTCAACATCTGATAACTGCACGTACTCTCTGTCACTGTGTGCGACCGGCCCATCTGCGTCGCTCAACTCACCGGGGCCGAAGACAACTGTCGGCGCATGCGGTGCAAAATACGACGCCTCCGTCGCCGCCCCGAACGCACGAATCTTCCCACCGCTCATCTCCACCAGCGTTTGAACAAGTTCCGCGTCCCGGTCGGTTACGAACGCCTCCGGGTCCGGACTCTCCGGATACGCCGGCTCCACCTCAACTGCGTATCCGTCAGGGATTTCTCGTTGCAAATGCGTTGTCAGCGCAGCAAAAAATCCGTCACTGGTTTCTGGCGGCACACTCCGCCTGTCGAAACTCACCGTACACTCCGCCGGAATCTGATTCAACGGCCCGCCACCCTCAATCCGCGTCGGCGACAGCAACGGAACACCAAGTAACTCGTGGGGGTCCGGACCGCATTCCTCGTCAAACCGCGTTAACGCCTCAACCAGCGGTCCAACTGCGTTGATAACGTTCAGCCCACTGGCGGGGTCGCTCGCGTGTGCGCTCTCGCCGAGTAGCGTTACATACCCACCGAACGACCCGCGAGCAGCGATACAAACATCCAACCCGGTCGGCTCACCCACAATCACACCGTCAGCTGAGAGTGTCTCCGCAAGTTGCTTCCCGCCGAACTGTGATGTTTCTTCATCCGGCGACACCGCCAACGTGAGCCTTCCGCGTGATACTGACGCCGCACAGAACGCATCCACCAACGCAGCTAACGGCCCCTTCGCGTCACAACTTCCCCGCCCCCGCACTACGTCACCATCCCGCTCGTACGGAATATGAGGCGGCACTGTATCCAAATGCGTATTCAACACGAGGTGCGAACCAGTAGACCTAGTGTTGCGTGTCACAACAACACACCCAACCGCATCTACCTCGGGTTCGTGCCCCGCGTCCGTCAGCGTATCCACTAACAACGACCGCATCTCACTGACATCCTCCTCGGACGGCGTCGCAACCGCCTCTCGATGAAACCCCTCTCGATCAAACGTCACTACGAATCAATACCTGCTGTGTCCCCATCAACCACTCGGCTGGCTCATAGTTCCAGACACGAGAACAGTCGCCCGTACCGGCCCGTGTGCGAACAAATCGATAACGGGGTGTGAGAAGAGGGACATCCCTCGAAACTCACTTTTCGAAGTAGGCGACACAGATTACCGAAGAATACCTGTGATTAGATTGCGTTATTTATACCGGCGGTCATTAAATGGGTATCATATGAGCCTCTCATCTGAGTCATCCTCGGAAATAACGCGGGATGACTTACGTCAATTCTCTCAGGCAAAGCTGCGGATATTGGACGATAACCCGCAAATGAACGAAGAAGAGACGAAGACTGCGATCATTACTGACTTTGTTAATCTCTTGGGGTGGGAAATCCCGACTGATGGGAACATGGAATACCAGTTCGGGAATCACAACACCAACGTTGTCGATTACGCCTTTTTCCATAGCGGAACCTCGAAGCTCTTCGTCGAAGCCAAGGCCGTAGGCACGTCGCTTACAGAAAAGAACCGGAACCAGATCAAGGAATACCTACTCCTGGATAACGTCGATTTAGGCATCCTCACAAATGGTGAACAGTATGAACTCTACCGCCGGTTTGTGAATTCTGAAGGCGATGTCGAAACTCAGCGTATCGAGACTATCACCCTTTCTGACTTCCCAAGACACGGTGTCCTCCTGAATATTTTCTCAAAGGCCAACGTGACTGACGAGACGTACAAAGAGCGGTTAGAACGCATCAGACAGATCCAAACAGCACGAGATACACTACGAAACGAGCGAGAGCAAATATCGAATGACCTTGTCCGAGTGCTTACTGAGTCCATCGGAGGGATTTCCGAGCAACCGGCAAAGAACCATGTCGTTGATTTTCTAGAATCAGTGAGCGACGAGCTCGCCGACATGACTCAGATGGGTGCGACCGAAACAGACGATAACCCATACGACGTGATAGAGCAGAATACAGACGTGTGGTTCGAAAACGGTAACGTCCACCTGACGGAGGGAGTGAGCGCTAGAGACCACCTTCGGGCGGTCGTTCAAGTCTTGTTCGGCCGTGGACTGCTTACGACCGACGACCTCCCGATTGCTGCCGGGCCAACACGATACATTCTCAACACCGACCCCACGGATCGAAATGGCGAGCCAATGGCAGACGGAGAAGAAGTCGTTGACGGGGTGTACGCAGAACTCAACGCGAGCAGAGACAGCATTAAGCAGTTCATTCAGAAAATCATCAGCGCCACAATTCAGAACCGTCAGACTCCGGACGCAGTTTCTGTCGAGGCAGCTGAAACTAACGTCAGCGAACTCGGTCACGTTGAGTTAGTAGATGACGTGGTCTTGGATACAGCAACTGGGGACCCCGTATTTGAGACGAGGAGCCTGGGGGCGATCGGTGGTCGGGACTCGGATCAAGTAGGAGTCTACGCCAGCGACCTCACCAGGGGCGTTCCGTTCATTCGAAAACACAAGGCCTGGGGATTCATCAACATCGCCTCAAAACCAGAGTACTTCTGTATCTACCTAACTCGCCCTCACCAGCAGATACAACTAATTGGTATTGTAGATGATATCATCAGCAAGAACCAGTTCATATCAGAGCGGGAGATTGACCGCGACCCTACAGAAATTGCAGATTCAAAGAAGGTGATCACCTTCTCTGAGGTATACCAGCTCGAAACGCCAGTTCCAGTCGGTCAGACCTCGTCACGAATGCAAGGACTACTCTATACAACGTGGAGTAACCTAAAGAACGCCGACAGTACGGATGACCTCTAATTTACCTTCGGACAGAAACAAAGTTTTCATTCAATAACTGAGAGAGGACCGACCGAAGAGTCGGTGTATCCTACTGGCGGTGTGAGCCACCGTAGAATTTTGTCCTATGGATGTGAGTACCCACTAATGGGACCGTCTACTGAACGCAAGTTCCGTAATCTCGAAAAGCAGGATGTTCGGGGGTACTGGGAGCACGAAGCACAGGACTTCACACCGTGGCTGGCTAACGAAATCCAATCCGACGAAACATCCCATCTGGAGGACGTACTCGGACTGGAGTTGGAGGTGGACGAGGTCGAAAAAAGCGTTGGAAAGTACAGCGTCGATATCCTCGCACGAGTCGAAGCTGACGGACGGAACGTGGTGATCGAAAACCAGCTTACGCAGTCCGATCACGACCATCTCGGCAAATCAATCGCCTATGCGGCTGGTGTAGACGCAGATATCATCGTCTGGATTGCCCCACGATTCAACGATGAACACCGCGACGCCGTCCAGTGGCTCAATAGCAACAGCCGAGAAGGTGTGGACCTCTTTGCGCTTCGATTGGAGGTGTGGAAGATCGGTGACTCCGCACCAGCGGTCCGCCTCAACCCGGTTGACCAACCCAGCGAATGGAAAGCAAAAGCGCGGCGATCAGAGGGCGAACTTTCTGAACAGGCCCAGCGCCGTGAGGAGTTTTGGACGATGTTCCGCGATCGAATCGAACAGGAACGAACACCACTCAGTGCACGGAAGCCAGCTCCTCGCCATTACTACTCGAACCCGATTGGCAAATCCGGGTTTCACGTTTCCTTCCTCTTCGATCGGAAAGCCGGAAAACGTGGTATTACTCTCTTTGTCGAGGACGACGAGCAAGCGTTCTGGCAACTCCACGAGGAGAAGGAGGAAATCGAAGCGGAGTTCGGTCACTCGCT
>LKMJ01005065.1_pt1 | contig 12414 bp, 10 predicted proteins | sample 643391 | NCBI WGS metagenome assembly LKMJ01 (sample SAMN04112250, study PRJNA286221) | soda lake metagenome | biome: soda lake; feature: Kulunda Steppe; material: water; isolation source: sample PL-Br10 brine of Picturesque Lake | place: Russia: Kulunda steppe | collected 2010-07
ACCGAGGCCAACACGACGGTGAGCGCCGCCTCGGCCGGCAGATTGAACACGCCCATCACGGGACCGAGAACGCCCCCGAGCGAATCGATCACGCCACCTTCGTCGAGCAGCGCGGCAACGAAGGTGATGACGACGAACACGGGCAGCGCTTTCACCGCGAACTCCCGAAGCGCGCTCCAGGCCTCGCGAGCGACGGCGCGCGGATCGGGCCAGTTCAAGAACGTCCGCCGATCGATCACGGTGTGGGACTGCCTCGCTTCCGGCGGCGCGATCGCGGCGACGTACACGAGCGTCGTGACGGCCAACACCAGCAGGTACGGGCCGACGAGCCACCACATCCCGACGGCCGCAAAGACCGCGAGGGTCGCGGGGAACTGATACGAGCACGCGGAACCGAACGAGATCGCCGAAATCGTCGTACACCGCGTACAGTCGCTACACGACCGACTGTTGATGACCGCGGGGACGTTACAGCCGAATCCCATCACCACCCGAACCAGATCCCGACCGGTGAGTCCGACCCGTCGCATCGTCGGGTGAAGGGAAACGGTCATCCGCGTCACGAGCCCGGTGTTTTTGTACGCGCCGATGACCACGGCGAAGATGAGCATCGTCGGGCCGGCCCACACGAACAGGAACGGACCCATCGAGAGGAAGCCGTACTGATTGGTGAGCATGGTCGCGAGGGGTTCGGGGAACGTCGCGGCCCACGCGACCAACGGCTCGAACGCCGCCCCGACGATCGGATCGAGTTCCCCCGCGAGCGTGTTCGCGAACCAGACCGCGATCGCCGCCGGGAGGAGCAGCAGTCCGAGACTGACCGCCGGCCCGACGTACGGCCACTCGAACACGCTTTCGGACGGTTCGATCCGCCGTCCGATCTCGCGCGTCGTCTCGGCCGGGAAGATCCCCGGCTGCTCGATCGCCCGCGTGATTCGGGAGAACTCGTCGGTCGGGACGCGATCGGGATCGGCGCTGACCGATCCAGTTCCGCCGTCGGTGATCGGCCGCGAAACGTCTCGAGCGTCGACGGGGACGACGGGAACGCCGAGGTCAGCGCTCAGCGATTCGAGGTCTCGCCGGGTTTCGTCGGTCTCTTCGACCTTGTCCCAGAAGGTCACCACGACCGCACCGAGGTGTCCGTCGACCAGCGGGAGCAAATCGTCGAGATCGCTGTCGATATCCGTTGCGGGAACGACGAGCAGCACGGTTTCGTCCTCGTCGACCTGCGAAAGCGCATCGCGGGTGGCTTCGGTATCCCGATCGAGGACGATTCCCGGCGTGTCGACGAACTCGTAGTCGTCGGTTTCGTACCGTTCGCTTCGAACCGTCGTTCCGCGGAAGTTCCCGCTCGTCGGTCGCTGTCCGGTGAGCGACGCCACGAGTTCGGATTTTCCGACGCTCTCTTTGCCGACGACGACCGTCTCGCGGTCGGCAGTTCGATTCGTCTCCGTCCGTTGGGTGTCTTCGGCGTTCATGTCGAGTTAGCAGCGGCAGTCGGTCGGCTCACAGCAGGAGAGATCTTCGAGGAACATGTTCGACTCGCGATACGCGTCGAGCGGGTCGGTGTCGACGCCGAGGCGCTCGCCGATCGTCTCGGCGACGACCGGAAACCGCGTTCGATACTTATATATAAAGCAGAATTTCTGTCCGTTGTGGGTCACGTCCGGACCGGCGAGAAACAGTCCAGGCGTCGTCGGTGACTCGTCGCGGTCGGTGAGGTCGATCGTTCCGTCAGTCCGCGGGAACGCGTCGTCGACAGGTCCGAGATCGGGCTCGAAACCGGTCGCGAGAATCGGCCGCGTCGGCACGGGAAACCGACGGAGGGAGTCTACGCTGGACGTGTCGACGGCATCGGAACGGCGCTCGGTCGGCGCGTCGGACCCGCGGGGAGTCTCGTCTCCGGGTTCGAGATCGGTCGCGACGACCTCGAAGGAGCCGTCCGCGGCGCGTTCGATACGTTCGACGTCGACGCCGCCGATCAAAGAGAGGCGACCGTCGGCATCGAGGGTGTCGAGTCGTTCCAGCGTGTACGGCGAGAGCGTCTCACTCGGATCTGGACGGCGGAACGCCCACGGGTACCCCCGATCGAGGACGGTCACGGACGCGCCCCGCTCGATGAGAGCGACCGCGGCGTCGATACCGCTCTCGAAACCACCGATGACGAGGAACTCGTCGGAGCCGCTCGCGGCGAGGTGATCGTCCCACGACGCGACGGCGCTGTTGTGGCGGCCGTGCTCGGAGCCGGGACAGATGTCGGTTCGCGGCGTCCCGAACTGACCGCCGGCCCAGACGACCGCGGGAGTTCGGAACGAGCCATTGTCGGTCTCGACGAGGAGATCCGGATCGGACGCTCCGGTGCCGCCGTCGACCGCGACTCGACGGGAGTCGGTTTCGGTTTCGCCGTCGATCGGTCGAACGTCGGTCACCTCGACGTCGGTTCCGACGGTGAGTCCGTGCGCGCCGACGAGCGCTTCGAGATGTTCGGCGTACTCGTCACCGGACGGATGCTCGCGATCGACCGCCACCGCCGGGGACGTCTCCGGAACGATCGCGTTCAGATCCGGGAGGTCGAACCCGTTGCTTGGAAACGACGGCGTGATGAACCGCATCTCCTCGGGCCAGGATCGAAGCGAAGCGCCGACCGCATCGCGTTCGAGGAGCAACACGTCGAGGTCGAGATGCGAAAGCGCGACACCGACGCCGACGCCCGCCGGCCCGGCGCCCACGACGATCGTATCCGCGTCCCACCCGTCGCTCATAGCTCGCCTTCGGGACGCCCGTCATCGACGGCGGCTGATGGACGGTCGTGTTGCGGGCGTGCTGGGGTCCGGTGTCGAGTCCCACCGGGGATATAGCGCCGAGCGAGCGCGAGTAACCCGAAACAGACGCCGCCGCCGGTAGCCACTCCGACGACCCCAGCCACCGCGACCCACGAGGGAATCGAACTCCCGAGTGCCGCCGCCGTTCCGACACCGAGACAGAGCCCGATCAGTCCGGCGTTGAGCAGGATCCACGCCCGACTGGCTGATGAACGCGCTTGCCGAACCGACCATACAGATTCGTCTCCGAACATGTTGATAAAAATATATTTAAATTTAATAAATCTTGCTAAGGATATTTTAAACTTATTAAGAATGTCGAGAGCACCCAGATCGGACGAATTCGACGGGCGAACCAGACGCTATATGCGCCTCGATCGGTTCTGTATAGGTATGCTACGGGTCGCAGTCGCGGTCGTTTGCTGTCTTCTCGCGCTCGTCGGTGCCGCGTCGTTCGTGGTCTCGCCGGACGCGACGGCCCCCGAAGCCGCCGACTTCGATCGGACCGTCTCGATGGGACTCACCCTCGAAGAGCGGCGCGCGCTCGACGACGATCGGATCGTCCCGCGCGCACAGGTAGTCTACTCGCAGTTCCCCTACGTCGTCGGCTACCGAGGGATGGGTCTCGCGGCGGCCGCGGTCGACGATCCGCTCGTCAGACAGCAGTTCGGCTATCCGCGGATCGTCTACGTCGAGGTCGTCCCGTCGGACGTCGCCGTAGACGATTCGGGCTTTCTCGTCGGACAGCGAACCGACGAGTGGCTCCCGGCGAGCGATGCGTACTTCGTGATCGACAGCGAGGCGCAGATCCCGTCCGGACCGACGGCGGTCGCGTTCGAAACGGCGACGGAGGCCGAAACGTTCGCGACCACCTACGGTGGCGAAGTCGTGCAATGGAGCGACCGCGAGCGGTTCCACGTCCCCCGTTCCGACGGCTCGATCGTCCGCGACCGCATCGACGGCCAGCACGCGAGCGCCGACGAAAACGTGTCTCAGGCACGCGCGTTGCTCGATCGGCCGACCGGAACGACCGTCGGCGTCGACGAGCCGACCCTTCGAGCCGCGCTTGCGAACGCGGACGCCAACACCACGATTCACCTTCCACCCGGAACCTACGAGGGACCGATCGAAATCGACGAGCCAGTCACGATCGTCGGGGACGACGCGACGATCATCGGCGACGGAAACGGAACGGTCGTGACGATCACCGCCGACGACGTCGCCATAGCCGGCGTTTCGATCGCTGGAATCGGCGATTCGCTACGCGGAGAGCCCGAATCAGTCGACGACGACCGAGCCGACTGGGACCGAAGTACCGAGGAAGCGTACGGGTACTCCGACGCCGCGATCACGACCGATAGCGTCGACCGAGTGCTGGTCGAAGACGTCGATATCGAAACGCCCGCGTCTGGCGTCGTTCTCCGGGATTCCACCGGAGCGGTCGTCGACGGTGTTCGAGTCGAGGGTGCCGAGCAGTGGGAGGAGGGGTTCATGGGCGTCGTGGCGATGCGTTCGCCGGCCGTGATCCAGAACTCGACGTTCGTCGACGGCCGCGACGGGGTCTACACCCACAGAGCGAGCGGCATCACGGTTCGCGACAGCCGGTTTTTCGGCGGGCGCTTCGGCGTTCACCTCATGTACACCTCCGACGCGCTCGTCGCGCGGAGCTGTACGAGCGGACAGGCGCTCTCCGGGGTCGTCATCATGACGAGTCCGTCCGGGACCGCCATCGCGGACAACGTCATCACGGATACCGAGCAGGGGATTTCGACGAGCGGGTCGGACGCGTACATCGGTGGAAACACGGTCGTCGGGACGCGGCAGGGGATCGCGACGAGTGCGCAAAACTCACTGTACACCGATAACGCCGTGGTCGCCAACGAGGTCGGCTTCCGGGCGTCGGATATCTTCCCGACGAGCGTTATCGTCCGAAACGACATCGCGGACAACGAACGCCACGTTCGGGCGACGAGCGGACCGCTCCGCGTGTGGAGTCACGCTGGCGAGGGGAACTACTGGAGCGGCGCGGAAGGGATCGACAGACAGTACAGCCCGACGGATCCGGTCGATGGGCGGCTCCACAGAACCGAAGCGGCCCGGACGCTCGCCGCCGCGCCCACGCTACACGGGCTTCGAGCGCTTCGGGGATCGGTGCCCGGAATGAGGGGCGAAAGCGTCGTCGACGCGGAACCCCGCGCGGAGCCCGTGAACGCGACGCGTCTGGAAATAGCGCGGGCGCTCGCGGACGACTCGACGTCGATCGAGGAGGTGTGTGCGGCGTGAGCGACGACCCGATCCTCCGTCTGGACGGCGTCTCGAAATCGTTCGGCCCGGTGGACGTGTTATCGGAGCTAACCCTGTCGATCCCATCGGAGGAAGTCGTCGCCGTGATCGGTCCGAACGGGTCCGGCAAAACCACGCTCCTTCGGCTTCTCGTGGACGACCTTCGGCCGACGACCGGACGCGTTACCTACGAGGGACCGAAAACCGCCCGTCCGATCGGCTACCTCCCGCAACACCCGACGTTCCGTCCGAGGTTCACTGCCGCGGAGACGCTCGAATTTTACGCATCGCTGGTCAATGGTTCCGAACCAGAAACGCTCTTAGAGCGGGTCGGCTTAGCTGCGGCCGCCGACCGAAACGTCGAGGACCTCTCGGGCGGAATGAGACAGCTGCTCGGGATCGCACAGGCGACCGTCGGCGATCCGCCCCTCGTCGTCCTCGACGAACCCGCGAGCGGATTGGATCCGAACATGAGCGAGAACGTCTTCGAGACGGCTACCGAGATGGCCGGGGCGGGAACGACCGTCCTGCTCAGCTCTCACGACCTCGGTCTGGTCGAAGCGACGGCCGACAGCGTGATCGTCATAGACAGAGGGACGATCGCCGCCGACGGATCGATGGACGAGCTGTACGAGCAGTTCGGGGTCGAATCGCTTCGCGACGTGTTGAACGCTATCGTCGAAGGGACCGAACAGGTCGCCGTCGTGGGGGGGAGTCGATGACCCGGCACCGAGCGTTCGGCCCGATCGCGTGGCGGGAGCTACAAACGGTCGTCCGGACGCGGAGCTATCTCCTGTTGTCGATCGGCTTGCTCGCCGTCTTCGTCGGACTGCTCCGTGGAGGCGGGTTTGAGGGAGGCTACGTTCCATCGGCCGTCGACTTGCTCCTCCCGCTGGAGCTGCTCGTCCCGCTCGTCGCCGTCGCGCTCGGGTATCGAGCGTTCAGCGGCGACAACGACGACCGCCCGGTGTTGCGGACGTATCCGGCATCGACGCCCGCACTCGTCGGCGGCGTCTTCGTTGGCCGATTCGTCGGCCTCGCGGGGATCGTCGGCGGACCCCTCGCGGTCGTCGGCGGAATCGTCGCGGCCACGGGGGGACCGCCGTCACGGGTGTTTGCGACCCACGGGGGCGTCGACTCGCCGATCCTCTTTATCAGGTTCATCGCGTTGACGCTGTGTTTCGGTGCCGTCGTGTTGGCGTTAGCGATGGCCGTCTCGGTTCTCATCCGATCCAGTCGGGCCGCGCTCACGGCTGCACTCGCCGTCGCCGTCGCCGTTGTCGCCGGCGGCGATCTGTTGGCGCTCGTCGGACTCACGTCCGATCTGATCGAAGATGACTTCCTCGGAACGGTTCTGGCCGCGAGTCCCAACGCCGCCTACCGGGGGCTCGTACTCGAGACGGTCGTCGGTGTCGCGACCGATCAGGGGGATGCGATCGACGTTCCGGCCGCCGTCATCGGACTCATCGGCTGGCTCACGGTGAGCCTCGGGATCGTCGCAGCCGGTATCGATCGGGAGCCGCTGGGGTGGGTTCGGAACACGCTCCGAGCGGTCGCCGTTCGGGTGACCGACGCACTCTCGCGGTAGTTGTTCGGTTAGTCTCTTCTCGATCGCCGATCAGCGTTCATACGAGCACTGAAAGATCACAGCGAGATGATGGGCGTCGATTTCGACGCCGGCAACTGGTACTACCTCCGCCCCGAGGACGAGGCGGTCGCGGCGGTCTATCGATGATCGGTTCAGAGATTCATTTCGAGAGACGTACCAGATTACACAATACCGTTCGGCCCCGAGACTCGGTCGTACTGAAATGACAGTGCCACGCCCGCCCGAACTGACGGACGAGGTTATCGTCCAAGCCGCCGTCGGTCTCGCGGCTATCGCTCTCGTTGCCGGGCTCGTCGGCGGGCTGTTCTTCGTTGATTTCGGATCGGAGACGCAGGACCCGGTCGATTTCGATAGAACCGTCACCGTCGGCTTGACGCTCGAGGACGAACTCCGATTGGAGGACGAAGACGAAGCGATCGAGCTGCCGAGGATGCAGGTGTTTTACTCGCAGTATCCGTACGTCGTCGGCTACTACGGCGTCGGATCGTTCGTCACCGAACGCCGAGAACCTGCCCACGAACAGCAGTTCGGGTTCCCGATCGCGACCTACGTTACGGATTATTCCGACCGTGGTGTCGAGTTGAACGAGGAGGGGATCCCGAGGACCCGAATCGAACCCGGCTGGGTCGAAGCCGAAAACGCCGTCTACGTCATCGACAGCGAGGCAAGATCGCCGTCTGGATCGGCTGTAATGCCGTTTAGTTCGCGAGGAGAAGCGGACGAGTTCATCGACGAGTACGGCGGAACCGTTGTTGAATGGGAAGAGATTCTCGAAACGGAGTTCGAATCGAACGATGCCGCGGCGGTCCGGGACCGAGTCGGCGAACAGCATCGAAGCGCGGACGCGACGGTCGCGGATCGGTCCTCACTTCGCGATCGGCCGGTCGAAACCGTTGTCGGTGAGGACGCGGCAACGGTACAGGAAGCCGTCGACGTGGCACCACCGGAGACGACAGTCGTCGTTCCCGAAGGGGTGTACAATGAAACGGTCGAAATCGACCGTCCGATCACGGTCCGAGGCGTCGGGGACGCACGGCTTCGAGGCGACAACAACGGGACCGTCCTCACAGTTACAGCGAACCGGACGGCGATCGTCGGGATGAGTATATCCGGGGTCGGCGACGCCACACCCGGCCCGACGGTGACCGACGACCACGCCCACGGCGGCTTCAGTGGCGGTGGCGGCCACGATCACGGCGACGCCGACGGGGACGACACGTGGGATGCGGACGTCGAAGACGATTACGCACAGGGTGATACAGCGATCTCCGTGGAGGCGGCATCCGACGTTCTCATCGACGAGACCGAGATTCACACGTCAGCCGCAGGGATCATCCTCCGCGATTCGCCCGGCGCAGTCGTCAGAAACAGCACCGTCGTCGGGAGCGACAACTATCGGGACGGACACATGGGCGTCGTGGCGATGCGCTCGCCGGGGATCGTCGAGGAGTCGACGTTCGTCGGTGGCCTCGACGGCGTTTACACCCACCGCGCGGAGGGGACCGTCGTCCGGAACAACGAGCTGCACGAGAATCGCATGGGGATCCACCTCATGTTCACCTCCGGCGCGCTCTTGGCGAACAACACGATCACCGACTCGGAGGACACCGGGATATACGTGATGACCGGACCGCAACGGAACGGGCTCGTCGGAAACGAGATCACGGACACGCCGACCGCGATCAGCATCGGCGGGACCGACAGCTACGTCGCGGACAACGTCTTGACGGACAATTGGCTCGGAGTTCGAATCGACGCGACCGCCTCGATAATCGAGCGAAACGTCATCGCCGACAACCGAGACGGGGTCGAAACGTGGGCGTTGCTTCCGACGAATCGCGTCACGCACAACGATTTCGTCGGGAATGAACGTCACGTTTCGGTCAGCAGCGGCCGGCTCCGAGTGTGGACACACGACGGCGAGGGGAACTACTGGGAAGGTGCGATCGGAACGACCGACGGGACGGTCATCCAGCGCCCCTACACGCCGACAGATCCCGTCGACGGACAGCTTCACCGGACAGACGGGGCAAGGACGCTCGCGCAAGCACCCGCACTCGACGCGCTCGCCGGCTTCTCGGGCGCAGTCCCGGGAATGCGAGCCGATGAGGTGATAGACATCGCGCCGCGCTGTTCGCCGGTCAACGAGGCGTGGTTCGAGCGGACGGGGAAGACGGACACGGAGCCGGTCTGTCGTTCGGACGGGCGCGAGGAGATGGGATCATGACACAGGAGACACCGACACTGACGGTATCGGAGGTAGCACACTCGTACGGCCGAGTAGCCGTGCTTGACGATGTCTCGTTCGAGATTCGTTCGGGCGACGTGACGGCGATCATCGGCCCGAACGGCTCGGGGAAGACGACGCTCATTCGGGCGATCGTCGGACTACACGAACCGACCGGCGGGAAGGTCGGATATCACGGTCCGGCCGTTTCGAGACCGATCGGATATCTCCAACAGCGGCCGGCGTTTCGGCCGGGGCAGACGGTTCGCGACGCGCTGACGTTTTATGCGTCGCTCGTCGGCGAAACGGGAGCCGACGTCATGGACCGACTCGAACAGGTCGGGTTGGCGGCGGCGGCCGATCGAAACGTCGAGGCGCTCTCCGGCGGGATGACCCGACTCGTCGGGATCGCACAGGCGACGATCGGGAATCCGCCGGTCGTCGTCCTCGATGAACCCGCGAGCGGGCTGGATCCGGGCATGAGCGTCCGGATCTTCGAGGTCGCCGAAGAACTCACTTCGGAGGGGGCAGCGGTGCTTTTGAGTTCGCACGATCTCGCGTTGGTCGAACGCACCGCAGACCGGGTCGTCCTGCTCGACGACGGTGAAGTGGCACGGGCGGGAGCGCCGTCGGATATTCTGGCCGAACTGGGCGTCGATTCGCTGCTCGAAGCGTTCGAGACAGCCGTAACGGGGGATTCGGGGACGGTTCGAGTCAGGGGTGAAAGCGCGTGAGCGCGCCGACGGAATCGACCGAATCGACGGACGTGTCGACGACCACTGTATCGAACCGAACGCCATCCGCGTGGACGATCCTTCGGAGTATCATCAAGCGAGAGCTCTCGACCGTCGTCGTCGGCAGAACCTACGCGCTCATGTGGATCGGGCTCGTCGGAATCCTCCTCGGGATCGCCTGGTTCGGTGGTGGAATGCAGTCCGGCTACGTTTCGACGATCATCGATCTGTTGACGCCGCTCGAACTGTTGGTCCCGGTCGTCGCGTTCGCGTTCGGCTATCGGGCGATCCTCGACGACGAGCGTCGCGGAGTGTTGGACGTGTTACGAACGTATCCGGTCGCTTCGTGGCAGGTCGTCGCGGGCGTGTACATCGGTCGAGCGATCGGGATCGTCGTCGTAATATCGACGGCGCTTTCGGTCCTTATGTACCCGATATTCCTCACCGAGGCGCACCGGCCGCTGTTTTATGCGACCCACACAGGGGCCGATTCACCGGGGCTATTCCTCCGGTTTATCGTCCTGACGACGTGTTTCGCGCTGGTCATGCTCGCCGTCGCCGTCGCGATCTCGACGCTGGTCGGGACGGCGCGAACCGCCATCGCCGTCGCCGGATTGGCGCTGTTGGGGATTCTCTTCGCAGCCGACATCGCGCTCGTGTTCGGGCTCTCACGGGGATTTATCGAGGAAGCGTCGCTGGTCAACTCGCTCGCGATCAGTCCACTCAGCGCCTATCGCGGGCTCGTGCTCGAAACGACAGTCGCCGTTACCGCGGGAACAGGACCGAGAACAGCTTCGCCGATCGCAAGCGCCGCCGGACTCGCCGTGTGGTGGCTCGGATCGCTGCTCGTCGCAACGGTTTCAGTTCGTCGGTAGTACAAAAGTCGTCGGTGGTCACATACCGAGTCCGGACAGCACTTCCCGGGTAACGTCGTCGTGTTCGAGGAGTTCCCCGCCGTGCTCGTCGGCGAACGCCGCAGCCTCGTCGGCGTCGGTGAATCCGATGAGCGAACCTCCCATCGCCCCTTCGACATCGCTGTTGGCCACGAAGGTGAGGTCTCGAAGATCCGCGAACACCTCGGCTTCGAGGTGGGCACTTATCACCGTCACGCCGCCGTCATCGAACAGTTCGTACTCGACGAGGGAGTAGTCAGTACCGTAGGAGATCTGCGGTTCGTGTCCTCGCTCTTCGTTTTCGAGCAAGAAGTTGTAGGTGCACGTAGAGCTGCAGAACCAAGCGACTCCGCCTTCGCGGTCGTCGGGCAGCGACGGAGGGGCGTCGTCACCGTAGAAGGCCTGTCCGACGGGACCGGGATGCATTCCGATCCGCATACTGCAGTAATCACACTCGCTTTCGCCGTCGATATCGATGGGGTCCGGACCGCTTCGATCGTCGTCAAGACAGCCGGCGACGGCCGCGACGCCGCCGGCCGCGACTACCGTCAGGACAGTTCGTCGCGTCCGATCGATCGAGTCACTGTGGTGGTCCATACGAGGCGGTAGAGTCCCGACGGGTATATCTGATCTGGTGCGATCGTAAAACGGAACTTCGCGTCGGCTGTTACGCTCCTGACGCAGCGAACCACACAGCCTGCTGGAACCGAAGCGCTACGATTCGAGCAACGAATCGACGAGCCGCGAGAAGCGATCGACGAGCCGATCCGGAACGCTCGGATCGATCTCGACGAGCAGTTCCCGAAGCAGCTCCGGACGGGTCAGACGCACTGAGACGGTTTGTCCGTCGTATTCTTTCTCGGCGAGGTCGTACTCGAGGAGGTTCGAGAGGTGCCACTCGACGGTGCTTCGGGCGATGCCGGCTTCGGTAGCGAGCTCGTCGGGATGGATGGAGTCCCGATCGAGCAGGAGGATGACGAGTTCCCGCGTCGTCTCTCGGCGTAACAGCGCGAGGGCGGCCTGTTCTTGCCGGGAGTAACCGACCGGGAAATAGTGCGTTCGACCGCACACGTCCAGACTCTGGAGCGAGTCGTTCCGAATCAGTCGCCGAAGGTGATACTGCGTCTGTCCGGTCGCGATGTCGAGATTCCGGCTCACCGCGTTGAAGTGGACGCCGGGAGTGGATTCGACGTGGGAGCGAACTCTCGTTTTTGTATCTGTCATAGCTATCGGGCGGCCCTACTGGACGTATCGGCTGCGCACTCATGAAGCGCCGGTCGCATCTCATAACGTGAGACACGTCGAGGGAAGGACAGTTCCCGGCAGATCGACCACTGATCTCGACGCGGTCGGTTCCGACCGGGAACGATGGGACTGAGCGCACAAGCGCTCTCGGGTCTCGAAATCACAATATTGTATTGAATGTGCAAACACTTATGGATCTCGATATCCTACTGGTGATAACGATGGCCGACGCAATGAGCGAATACCTTCGACAGGATATGCAGTGTGAGGGGCTCCTCGAGTGTATTCACGGGTTAAAAGAGCTCGATAAGGAGATATTCCGGATCCTCACGGAGCGGACGGAGCCGATGACCGTCGACGAGATCGCCGAAGAGGTCGAGCGTGAGCGATCTACCGCGTACCGGTCGATCCAGCGGCTGGTACAGAGCGGGTTCGTACAGAAAGAACAGGTCAACTACGAACAGGGTGGATACTACCACGTGTTCCGACCGACGGACGCGGACGAAATCGCCGACGACATGCAGCGAATGCTCAACGACTGGTACGCCAAGATGGGACAGCTAATCGGCGAATTCCGCGAGAAGTACGACGAGATGTCCGA
>LKMJ01005067.1_pt1 | contig 12410 bp, 11 predicted proteins | sample 643391 | NCBI WGS metagenome assembly LKMJ01 (sample SAMN04112250, study PRJNA286221) | soda lake metagenome | biome: soda lake; feature: Kulunda Steppe; material: water; isolation source: sample PL-Br10 brine of Picturesque Lake | place: Russia: Kulunda steppe | collected 2010-07
GGCTGTTGGAAACAGCAGTGTTCCGCCTTCGAATATGTCAGAGAGCATCGCTCCCGAAAGCGAGAATATGAAATCGAAACGCTTGCCCAACTCGACAGACTCGCCAGACACCTCGAAAGACAGGCAGGGATTGAAGCACCCGATCCACCAGAGCCAGGCGATATCACCCATCGGATTGAAGCGATACCAGGGGGTGGTGACCAATGAGCGGGGGCGGTGGAATGAAAGAAGGTGCAAACTTCGACCCGTTCGAAGAGGACGAACAGGAAACCGAAGACGAATCAGGTCAGGAACGTTCAAAAGAAGAAAAACAAGCAAGTCAATCACAGCAGACACTCCCGTATCGGTTTGCACGGAAAACAGCAGAAGACCAACGTGAACAAAAGCCAATCTGGTTGCAGGAGGAAACACTGGACCTGATCGACGACCGGATCGACGAGTTGGCAGCACAGTTCGACGAGCGCGTTCTACGAATGGATTATCTCGAGGCTGCGATTCTTGCTGATGCGGAGGACCGAACCACGGAGGATGTGCTACGAGAATGGGGGTACGACAGACGGTGAACTGCAGACAGGGTGAAAGCTATTACGTATCGGAATCTGGCCACCGCTCGATACACACTACCTTATCGGTATAGAATTGAACCATGTCCTCACCCTGGGCATGAAGGTCACCAAAGAACGACTCGCTCCAGCCACCAAAGTGATAGAATGCCATCGGTGCTGCAGTACCAGCGTTGATACCGAGATTCCCTGCCTCCGCGTCGTGTTTGAACTGTCGGGCTTCGCTCCCCTGTGTGGTAAATAACGACGCAGCATTGCCGTATCGGCTATCGTTGATTCGTTTGATACCGGTCTCGAATGATGGAATTGGGGAAAGCGCAAGCACTGGGCCAAACAACTCTTCAGTCGCAAGTGCCATTTCCTCTGTTACATCGCCGAAAACCGTCGGCCCGAGATACGTTTCCCGTTTGTTGGGATACGTTTCACGACCATCAAGTAGTAACGTTGCACCTCCCTTGACTCCTGCTTTGATATCTGAACGGATTTTGTCGGTATGCGCTTCCGTATGGACCGGGCCGATATCCGTCTCGTCGTCTAGTCCATTGCCAACGGTTAGTGCCTCTGCCCGGGAGACGACCTTTGTAGCAAATTCCTCGTACACATCTTCAACCACAACAGCGATTGGATTAGCAAGGCAGCGCTGACCCGTGTTTGCGAAGGCGGAACTGACAGTCTGTTCCGCAGCAAAGTCGAGGTCTGCATGTTTTGACACGATAATATGGTTTTTTGCCCCACCCTGAGCCTGAACGCGTTTACCGTGAGCGGCCGCAGTTTCGTAAATATACTTTGCAATCTTCGTCGACCCGACAAACGAAACCCCCTCAATGTCAGGATGTTCAAGAATCCGGTTCACCGCCACTTTGTCACCGTGAACGAGATTGATAACGCCGTCAGGAAAGCCCGCTTGCTCGATAAGGGATAGGAGATGTGTAGACGTTAATGACACTCGCTCGCTGGGCTTGAGGACAAAACTATTGCCAGTAGCGACCGCATGTGGCAGAAACCACAGTGGAATCATCGCAGGGAAATTAAACGGCGTAATCGCAGCGAAAACACCAAGTGGTCTTCGTGGAGCGGACTCATCGATGCCCGGTGCTGCATTGAGCAAGGTCCCCGATTGCATATTCATCGGCGTTCCACAAGCAACCTCGACATTCTCGATACCCCGGCGTATCTCACCCATCGCTTCGTCGAAAGTTTTCCCGTGTTCCCTAACAAGCGTCCGGGCCAGATCTTGCTGGTGCTCCTCGAGTAACTGTTTGAGACGGAACAGTGGTTGAACTCGTTCTACCACAGGGGTCTCTCTCCAGGATTCAAAGGCATCGAGTCCGGCTGCAACAGCATCCTCAACGTCACTGGATGTACTATACTGCACCTCGCACAGTTTTTCACCAGTCGCCGGATTTGTAATCTGTTTGGACTCTGTTCCTGATGGCTGGGTCCAAGAGCCAGCTATGTAATTGGCAGGGGTTGATGGGATGATCTCTGATGTCATATAATAGGTTGACATTGGCTTCCAATACACACATACTTTTTGTCATAGTTCCTCTCATTGCTCACTTGTTTCGACTATCAACAATCCCCAATCCGAACCAGCGACCCAACCAGTGCAGCAAATCAACATGAAAGATCGAACGGAAGACAATCCTGGCTTCGGGACCATAATGCGTTCTGGAGCCCAATCGGCGCCACCGAATCAAACTCTCTGTGGTTGTGTAGCGACAGTAGAACTGCGCCCACTAGCTATCAAAGAAAACCTCAACATCTGCAGTTCAAACGGACGACTAAACGGACGTATAGTCGCTGCCGATGCTGTCGGGTTTCGTGATGGTTTTCACAGTCGACCGACCAATCAGATAGCATGTCGGAGTTGGTCCCCCCTGAAGAAAGCAAGTCGGTCGACAAACAGGATGAGCAGTCACCGTCACGACCCGTCTCATTCACCTATGACGGCGCTCGCGCCGGGTTTCTGATTACGCTTCCCGTAGCGATGGGTGTCGCTGGCTATGGGATAGCGTTCGGATTGCTGGCTAATCAGGCTGGACTGACAGTGCTAGAGGCTGCACTGATGAGTGCAACAGTGGTGGCTGGAGCCTCACAGATTGTCGCGGTCGAACTGTGGGCCAACCCACTTCCAGTTGCAACCATCATCCTCACAACATTCGCTATCAACCTTCGCTACTCGTTGATGGGGGCAGCCCTGCAACCCTGGTTTCGACACCTCTCGGCGAAACAGGCGTATGGAAGCCTATTTTTGATGGCTGACGAAAACTGGGCGCTAACCCTTCGTGACCTGAAAAACGGGACTGGGCGCGGTGCATTTTTACTCGGAAGCGGTGTTGCCATCTGGGTTGCGTGGGTCAGTGCTACCATCGTCGGCGTACTCGCAGGTGACGCACTCGAGGACCCTTCAGCCTATGGAGTTGATTTCATCCTCGCCGTTGTTTTTGTCGCGCTTGCCGTAGAGCTCTGGGATGGGCGTTCGTCGCTACTCCCATGGGGCGTTGCACTTGCAACGGCCCTGGTCAGCGCACAGGCCATTCCCGGACAATGGTACATTCTCATCGGTGGCATTGCCGCTGGCCTGGTGGAGGTGATACGGTATGATTGGTAACGCCGAGCTCTCGCTTGACCCCCTCGTAGTCGGGGTAATCTTTGGGATGGTGGTTGTAACCGTGATTACGAAAATGGGAGGATTATGGCTGTTGAGCCAGTTTGAAGTAAGCGACCGACTGGAAGCTGGAATAACCGTGCTGCCAGGGGCGATTGTTGTTTCGATTCTCGGTCCAGAACTTGCAGATGGTGGCCCACCAGAATGGGGTGCTGCACTCGTCGCCGCAGTTGTGATGTGGCGGACTGAGAATATTTTACTGACGCTCATTGTCGGTGTGCTTGCCGTGGTAGTATTCCGCTTACTCTTTCCGTAGGTGGTTCAGGAAGAGCGTGGAAATGTTATTTACATTGTAATAAGTAGTCCCTACTCGAAAGCGTTGACGAGTAAAAAACGAATAACTACCCGAGTCAGTCGTCTCGCTGCTATCGATGACAATACCGGCTGTCACACAGCCACCAACCTATTTTCGAGTACGGTGTTGTTGTGTGAAACTGTTAACTGGGAGATGGTCGCCCCGTGAATGTATTCGTCGGCGTTCCCGTTGGTTTCGACCGCACATGCCTCACCTGGTCCAGTATAGATGAGTGGAACATCACGGCTCTTCCAGCGTTTTCTCTCGCTGTTCGGGCCGAAGATGCTCTCGACAGTGATTGCTATCGTCTCGACACCGATTATCGTCAGATTGCTCGGGCCGGGCGGCTACGGTGATTACGCCGTTCTTCTGTCGATTTATTCGCTCTATATGATACCAATAAGCTCTGCGATAACGGAAGGCGTTCAGAAATTTGTCGCTGAAGAAAACCGCCATGATGTCTGGCTTGAACGAGTTATTCAGTTTTATTTTGTACTGGCACTCGTGCTGGCAGCTATCGGCATCATTGTCTTGCTGATTTTTACTGCACTGGGGTTTGCAGAAACACTCTTTGCCGAGGAGTTTACGTTTTATTTCTATCTGCTGGCCGCCTTCGTCTTCGTCGGGCAGTTCAGGGGGTTGTCGATGCACACCCTTCTCGGTTTTGGGTTAGAGCATATTAACGGCCCTCTGGGGGTGGTAAAGAAGGTGCTCATCACTGGCGTCGGAATTTTGCTCGTGCTTGCCGGGCTCGACGTCACTGGCATGATTTTGGGGAATATCATCGCTGAGCTTGTCGTTGCACTCATTGCAGGCTATACGATACTCAATCGGGTCTCGATTCGTCAGTTGTTTCGACTCCCCGATTCAATTCCAATCAGGGAGTTTCTATCGTTCAACCTGCTTAACGTGGTCCTCGTGTTGCTCGTCATGTCGTTGTTCCACATCGACATCGTCATGGTACGGACACTGGTTGGAGACGAGGCAACTGGGTACTACCGGGCCGCATTGGCGCTTGCGGAGTATCTGTGGATTGTCCCAATTGTCCTTCAGACGCTCCTTTTGCACTCGACATCGAATCTCTGGAGCGAGGGGAAAATAGATGAAATAACCGAAGTATCTGGTCGCATTACGCGTTACAATGTGCTTCTGGTGCTGGTAATGGCAATTGGGTTAGCAGCACTGGCACACGAACTCGTTCCGCTGTATTACGGCGCTGATTTCGCTATCGCGACGGTTCCACTGCTGCTGTTACTTCCCGGGGCTATTGGCTTTGCAGTTGCGAGACCATTACAAGCTATCTGTCAGGGTTCAGGAAATCTCCGCCCATTAATCACGGCCGTGGCTGTTGCAGCGGTACTCAATATAGTCCTGAACGCAGCGCTGATTCCACTGTATGGAATGAACGGTGCTGCCGTTGCAACGAGCACCAGCTATGGGTCAATGTTCGTTCTTCTGGTATGGGCATCATGGCGGATTGGATACAACCCATTATCGGATTTCCGCCCCATACGCGTCGCTGCAACGGCAGTCATAGCCGGTATCCCAATATTCGTGATGGGTCAGATTATACCAAATGACATTATTTCGTTACTCATCGTTCCGCCCCTCGGACTCGGTCTCTTTATTGCAACCGCGGTCGCTACTGGTGCCCTAGAGAAAGAGGAACTACGTGAACTACTTGGGAAGCTTCCTGCACCGTTTAACAAAGCTGCAACACTGTAGGTTCAGGCAACAATTCGCCTATCGAGAGCCTTTACATCCCCCGCGAAGTCGACTACACTCGGATTGGCGCGTACTGGTACAGAACTCCGTCCCAGCGTATTCCTCCTCAATAACTTCATCAAGCAATTCTATCTCTGTCTGGCCAAACGAATCGTGCGCGATAAAATATGGTCCAAGCTGTTCTTCCGCAATACGCCGACCACACAACCCCTCCGCTTTTAGTTCCCTTACAACTTCTCTGAGGTCCTCCTTCGACGTATTTTGGTCCAGAGAGATTGTATGAGTGCTGCGAGTAGGAAGTGCAGCAAACAGCTTTTTTGTGTCAATCATGCGAATCTATTCAGGATGACCGGATAAAAAGATACCGCCCCAAACGGCTTTCAACTCATTTCAGTCACGGTGAGAAATCTGGTAATCGAAAACGCCATTTTGAAGGGATATGTTGACTGAGTCCAATTGTAGTTCGTACGTACACACGTGATGCCCGGTTGTTTTCACCACAAGTTGTTCTTCAAGCAAGCCCAGTTCAGTGAGTTGGTCAACTTTTCGATACGTGGTCGATGAGGGAAGGTTACAGCAGTCGGAAAGTTCCATCGCAGATTTCGGCTCACTGCTCGTGGCTTCTAAAATCGCTCGGGCATCCGCATCGTTCAACACAGCAAGAAGTTCGGGCAACTGGTCGCGTTCGTCTCTGTCGATATCTCTCTCGTAACACTTCTCCGGACGCCGTGAAAGTGGGTGCAAGTTACTCATCGTTTTTGTATCACGACTTTGACTGTAAGTTTATCCTACCCATCTGTGAATGTTCATCCGAATATATTCGGGCCGCGGCGACTTCGAAGCTGGGAGTGATTTCCTCGTTGTCACAGTCGACTTCCTGGTTTGTTTAGATGGAGTTCGCTTCACCAGAATTGTTCGACAACATCGCCTAGCCGTTCGTCGGCTGCAAGAGCATCAATGACTTCCTCAGGAGTACAATTAAGCCCGTACTGCGGTCGTCCTTTCCCAGTTGGAGAGGTGTTAGATATATGTTCGTTTAAATACGGTTTGGTCCCCAGTGAACTGAGTGCACGCATTACCTCTCGTTCGGTAAGCGTGCCAACTGCCTCAGTGTTGCAGTCCTGGAGAACCTGCCGCGTCCGTTGTTTGAGCTGGATTGATTCCACCGGAGTTGTTCCGTCTTGTTCTGCTGCAACAAGCCCAAGTAATACGAGTCGTTCCGTATAAGATAACGATTCAGTTTCAACCATACTGAATGTCTCGTGCTACTACATAATAGAGATTTGGCTGAATGAGTGCAGTTTTTCCCTCGTTCTCGACGCCCGAGAATTGCCCCCAGCAATATACAGTTTCTTGAAAATGCCCACACCTTTGAGGAGTCACTATCGAGCGTGACTCATTGGCATTCGAAACGTCAGTAATACAACGATTGCCATAATGAGTGCAAGCGCAACATACCCCTGGTCAAAGTAACCAGCATCAGCCACGACACCAAATACGAAAGGCCCTGAAGCAGCGAGGGCTGCTGTGATAGTCCGGACGACACCGAGCCCTGTTCCTTTCATGTCATCAGAAAAGGCCTCAGCGAGGAATGACTGGGTGATTGCACCAGTACCGAGCATGATACTAATCAGAGCGGTCAGTACAGTGAGAATCCAGAATTCGTCGGTAAGCGGGAGAAGTGCAAAACCAAACACTGCAGGTAACAGAATACTGATTAGCGAGACACGCATCCCGATTCGGTCATAGGCTGCCCCGGCTAACGGTTTCACGATGACACCCATCGCGAAAAAAAAGCCAAACAGAAGCCCTGCTGTCGACGGGGTAAACCCCTTGATTGATGTTAGATAGGTCGGGTAAAACGTCGTGAACGACTGCCAGATGAACATGTACAAAAATAAGATTCCACTCATAAATCCCATCGTCGGGTTTCGAAGCTCGGTAAGGATGTGACGAGCATCCCACAGAGAGTCCATTCCAGCAGATGCAGAGGCCGAAGTTTGAGCCGGAGAAAACAGAAAGATGAGCACGCCAGCGAGTACGAGACCAGGTATAACAAATCCAAGTCCTACCTGCCAGAAGAAGGCAGCAGCAAGAACGGTAGCAACTGGTGGGAGTAAAGATTGACCGATATCTCCCATCGCCATCGTCACGCCAAGCGCGCTACCAAGCCGCTCGGTGTATAGCTCAGAAAGAAACGTAATTCGAGCAACGGGATACAGCGAGTGTCCGAGTCCCCAGATGGCTGTCGCAACAAAGAGGATAATCGCCGATGGAGCCGTCACGACGAGAACAAGCGCACCTGCAACGACACCAACGCTAATAGCCATCAACGTCCGTTCGCTGTATTTATCTGCAAGTGCCCCGCTCGGGAGTTGCCCGATAGCTGCAAAAAACCACAGAACGGAAACAAGTAACCCGGCGACCGAAAGACTCATTCCAAACTCGGTTTCGAAAAATGGGATTACGACAGGATAGACCATCCGAATCCCCATCAACAGGCCCCAACCGAGAGCAATCGCACCGAGGGAAATTCCCTTTCCATCCCCCCACAGCCCGATAACTTCCTGTTTAATTATTGACCAGATATTCATTAAATAAGTCGATATATCATTTTTCCCCGCCGGAATATATAACACCAGTGTATGGAGGCGAGGATATCATTGAGCAAATCTGTGGAATCATAAACTATTCATTTCAACAGTGAGAAAAGATTGTATGCTCGATAACTTGATAGTTTTCGTAGTCAGTTTGCTCATTGGTGCACTGGGAATCCATATTGGTGCAATTGTCATATCCGGCGTCACAAATTACACATACGCTTTTTTCACTGCACTCATCGGAGCAATTGTGTGGAGTATTACGGGACTTTTGTTCGGTTGGATTCCGCTATTGGGGCCAGTGCTCGTGTTGCTTGCCTATCTCGCCATCGTCAAATGGCGGTATCCAGGAGGGTGGATAGATGCGGTTGGTATTACACTGGTTGCCTGGATAGCAGTTATCGTGGTGTTGTTCATTCTGGCCAGCGCTGATATCACCTCATTTGACGCGACTGGCGTGCCCGGGACATGATATATCACAGAAGGGTGATACCAAGTAAGCCATCCACAGCAGTGAACTCGGGTGTCATTCTCCAGATGGACGAGCAAGAAATACAGTATTCATAAGCAATTTGCCAAATCGATGCGGCTATATACCTGGCTGTTTGTAGTAACATACAAACAGATTTCGTTCATCGGAGGGAGCGAATTGAATTTATGAGTTTCAAAGAACAGATTCTCGGTAGTATAACACGTCATTCACGGATAACAATAGCAATACTGTTGGTGTGTACTCTGCTGCTCGGTGGTGGCATCTCCATGGTAGAGGAGGACACATCGCTAGAGCAATTCGAAACGGAGAGCGTGGAAGTAGAAAAGCTCGAATACATTAATGAGAACTTCGGTGTCGTCGACGACAATACCACGACTGCACAAGTTGTGCTTCGAGAAGAAAACGCACTCAGCAAGGAGTCACTCATTTCAACGCTAGAATTCCAGCAGGAAATGGAGGCAAATGATACGATAAACGAAACACTGGCTGAAGAACCGTTCAACGACTTGGCCTCTATTCTGGCTCAAACAGCACTCATCGAAGAGCGTCAGGCAACCCTCGATGAGCGGAGTGAACAGATAGAAACCGACAGGGCTGCGCTCGAAGACCGACAACAGGCACTCGAAGAAGACCAGCAGGAACTGGAGGGGGTAGCGGGGCAACTTAGTGACGGTCTCAACGAATCGCGTGCTATTCAATCTGCGTATGATGCCGGCGATATTTCGGAAGCTGAACGAGATGAACAGATCTCTGGAATTGCTGAATCACTCGCTCCAGAGCTATCAGACGACCAATTGGGGGCTTTCGAACCACTAATCGAACAGGCCCGCAGTGTCCAGGCCGAAATTAATACACTTGAGGAAGAGTTTGAGGCTGGTGAAATCGAGGAACAAGAGTATGAATCCCAACAGAGCGAGCTCGCTGATGAGCTTGATTCGATATATGCAGCAATCGAGGGACAGGTACTCGCCGAGGAGTTCGCTCAGCTCCAACAACGGGGTGAGGAAATCGAGGCTGACGGACAGGAACTCGAAGAGCGAGGGGCTGAGTTAGAAGCGGAATACGCGCGCCTCGGTGAGATTGACCCAACGACGGATGAAGCAATCGAAAAACTTGAATCGATGAGCGAGGACGAAGTTGAAGAGCTTGTCGCCTCGACACTTGATGCGGATGCGGACAGCGGCCTATTTACGTTCCTGCCAACGGCGTACGAACCTGGCTCGACTTCCGCTGACGCGCGAATGTTATTTGTGACACAGGAGACGCCGGAAGCAACGGGAATGGAGGGAGAGGCACCAGCAAGTATTGTCGATTCACAACTCGCATTACAATCGCTCGTTGAGGACCGGTTCGATGATGGATTTGTTTTCGGCGCAGGGATTATCGCCGATGAGATGGACCGGTCACTGGCCGACAGTATGGCAATTGTGCTGCCCCTTGCATTGCTGTTCGTCACGATTGTACTGGTTGTGGCCTACCGTGATATTCTCGATATCCTTCTGGGTATTTTTGGTATCATTCTGGTCCTTATCTGGACGTTTGGGTTCATGGGATGGGCAGGAATCTCCTTCAATATCGTGATGATTGCCGTCCCGGTGTTACTTGTTGGACTGAGCGTAGATTATGCGATTCACGTGTTTATGCGCCATCGCGAGCAACGGGAAGATAAAAGTGAATCAACCCGGAAGGCGATGTTTATCGCCCTGGGTGGTGTCGGAATTGCGCTGATATGGGTGACTGCAACTGCGGTAATCGGGTTCCTTTCGAATCTTATCAGTCCGATTGGCCCGCTCCGAGAATTCGGTGTAACTAGCGCGGTTGGAATCACTGCTGCACTCGTTATCTTTGGCATTTTGATTCCGGCATTGAAAATAGAGACCGACAGTATCCTCGAATCTCGAGGATTTAACCGACAGAAGCGAGCATTTGGAACGGGCGGCGGCATATTCACCACAGTGCTTTCGGTCGGACAGCGTGTAGCCAATAAAAAGCCACTCCTAATCGTCGCCCTGGCGCTGTTGCTTACTGCTGGCGGTGTCGCCGGAGCGAGTCAGGTCGATACCGCATTCGAACAGGAGGATTTCCTCGCTGATGACCCACCTGACTGGATGAAAAGTCTCCCTGAACCATTTGCCCCCGGTGAGTATTCCGTGAAAGCGAACACCGAATACGTTAACGAAAACTTCCTCAGACAGGATGCGCAGGCCAATATCCTTTTGGAAGGAAATATAACGCATTCAGAAACAGGTGAGCAGATTGCGAGTGCGACAGACGAGGCTGCGACGAAAAACACGACAGTAACTCTGCCGGACGGCAATGCGGATGTAACGAGTCCACTGACGACGATGGAGGAAGTGGCTCAACAGAATGAGAGCTTTAACGAGACGTTCTCCGCAGCGGATACAACCGAAGATGGAGTGCCAGATCAGAATCTGACTGCGGTCTACGACGCACTGTTCGACGTAGACGAGCGGGCAGCGAGCGAAACGATATATCGAACCGCTGATGGTGAATACGAGGCTGCCCAGATTATCGTCTCAGTTCAGGGAGGTGCCTCTGGAGGGGACGTCACCACAGACATGCGAGCTGTGGCTGCATCAGTCGATAGCGTCGAGTTAGAGGCAACAGCAACTGGTCAACTCATCGTCTTTTATATTATCGAAAGCGAACTCTTTGAAACCGTTATTCAGAGCCTCCTGATTACGTTAGTCGCAGTGTTTATTTTCCTTATGGCTGGCTACCGACTGACCCATGCAAGTGCGATGTTGGGTGCAGTTACGCTCTTACCGATTGTATTCACTGTTGCCTGGATTCTGGGAACGATGTATCTCCTCGATATTTCATTCAATGTTATGACCGGGACGATTACCAGCCTGACAGTTGGGTTAGGAATTGCATATAATATCCACATGACCGAACGCTACATGCTGGAACGGGGTCGTGGAAGCGGGAAAATGGAGGCGATGTATACCGCTGTGACAGGAACGGGTGGTGCATTACTCGGGAGTGCAGCGACGACGATCGGTGGGTTCGGTGTCCTTATGTTTGCCATCCTGCCCCCGCTACAACAATTCGGGTTGATAACCGGGCTGACAATCCTGTATGCCTTCCTTGGAAGTGTATTCATTCTCCCGAGCTTCCTGATTCTCTGGTCGAAATATTTCGGACCGAATGAGCCGACACTGGCAGAGATGGCTGACAAATCTGAATCCCAGCAATCCGAGAGCACAGGACCACAGCCTGAACGAACGGAAGGGGTAAGCTAACCCACGACTAAAGTCGTGGGCTTTCAGCGTGGACTCCCACTCTAGCCGAATTGGTTCGAGAGACCGAAGGTCTCTCGTCATCACGAGACGGCTTTGCCGTCTCGAACGACATCGGCAGGAGAATACTCTCCGTTCGTGTTCAACATCCCGCTGTCTGCTCACGGGCGCTATGCGCCCGTTCGCATGGTATGCGGGACCTTCGGTCCCGCACTATTCAAGCGCACGCCTACGGGTGCGCCTCCACCGGAGCCAGTTTGGTTCCGGCGGAGATACCGCAATCCGATATTCTTCGCCGCATTGTAGTCGGCGTGGTTCTTGTAGCCGCATTTCAGACACTCGAACACCTCACCGTCGCGGTTGTCAGGGTGGGTAAACCCACAGTGCGAACAGCGCCGCGACGTGTTCTCCGGGTCAACCTGCGCTACGTCGATACCGTATTCTTCAGCCTTGTACTCAACGTATTCATACAAGCGATTGAACGCCCACTTGTGTCCCCACGACCCACCAGTCCGCTCACGAATGTCGGTCAACTCCTCGAACGCGATTATGGAACATCCGCATTCGCGGGCTTCAGCCACCAATCCGTTCGAGATGCGGTGAAGTGTCTGCTTGAATCGGCCTTCTTCCTTCCGACCGACTGCCTGCATATTCTTGTGTGCCCACCGCGTCCCGTGTTCCTGTAAGGCACCACGCCGCTTCTCGTATTCGCGCCGCCAGTGGTCGAACTCCTCACCCGTCCAGAACGTACCCGTCGAAGCAACTGCGAGGTTGTTCACGCCGAGGTCAACCCCGAGAAC
>LKMJ01005069.1_pt1 | contig 12408 bp, 8 predicted proteins | sample 643391 | NCBI WGS metagenome assembly LKMJ01 (sample SAMN04112250, study PRJNA286221) | soda lake metagenome | biome: soda lake; feature: Kulunda Steppe; material: water; isolation source: sample PL-Br10 brine of Picturesque Lake | place: Russia: Kulunda steppe | collected 2010-07
ATATGTCCACACACCACCCCCTGTGGGACCTCATGGTCCAAATAGTCATCAACCTCCATTAAAAAACTCTAGAAACCATTAAGTGTGTAGAACACTCATATTTATATAGTAATGGCTACTGAATCGAGTCCCCACGCAGACGTTTCCTCCACAAAAAGCGATATTGAGGAAGCCGCTGACATAGATATCGACGAACAGATCGACGCAAACGAAGGCTACAACAACCAGGCCGCAAACGAAATTCAGTCCTCGCTTGCGACCCTCCAAAACAGTTCGGTCGAAATCGCCGAACGAACCACTGGCGTTCGCACTGAAGCCAGAGAACAGTTCGAAGCGGTCTCGCAAGTCTCAGATGAAATCTCGAATCTCTCTGCGGCAGTCGAAGAGATTGCCTCCTCTTCTCAACAAGTCTCTGCGGCAAGCCAGCAAGCGAAACAACGCGCAACCGAAGGCGAAGACGTCGCTGGCGAACTCGAAGATTCGATGCAGAAGATCCAGACGGCAGCATCCGAGGTTGCCGAGGATGTTAGAGCGATTCAAGAGAGTGTCGACGAGATCGACGAGATTGTCGACGTAATCAACAATATTGCAGACCAGACGAACATGCTGGCGCTGAACGCGAGTATCGAAGCAGCACGCGCCGGTGAGGCTGGCTCCGGCTTTGCTGTCGTCGCTGACGAAGTGAAAACACTCGCCGAAGATTCCCAGGAACACGCCACAGATATCGAGAGACGCATCGGGCAGGTGCAAGAAAACACGCAAAAAACGGTCCAGAGTCTCGAACAGAACAACGACCGGATCGAGACTGGTATCGGCTCTGTTGCTCGTGCTGTCGAAGCCTTCGAAGAGATCCACGAATCGGTCGCAGAGGTCTCGGATGGGACAGCAGAAATCGCCAGTGCCACCGACCAGCAGGCAGCCTCCACCGAAGAGGTTGCCAGTATGATCGACCAGACCGTCGCCAATGCCGATCGAATTGTCGGGGAAACCGATGAAATCGCAGCCGAAGTGACGACACAGACAGACAAGATCACGGATATCGACGCGGCAGTCGACGAACTGGCGGCTGATCTCTCCCGAGAACAGGCCCCTGCTGACGACTAATAGACAATGGCAACCACAGAACACACCACAGGTGGCGAGGCGACGACACAGGTCCTGAAATTCAGCCTCGGTGAGCAAGACTACTGTGTCGATATCGAGTACGTCCAAGAGATCCTCGATGGTGGCACATTAACGACAGTGCCAAGCACTGAAGAGTACATCGAGGGCGTCATGGATCTTCGCGGGCAGACGACGACCATTGTCAGCCCAGAGAAAATTATGGAAGCCGAAAATGTCGACCCATCGGAGCTGGTCGCTGACGGCGGCGAGGCGAAAACGCGGATCATCATGCTCGAATCCAGCGTCGGCGAGGGAGAGACGCCGATTGGCTGGCTGGTTTCTGCAGTCTCGGACGTGACCGAATTCTCGACAGAGACACTCGAAGCCGAAGGAATCACTGACGAACCGATGTTCGAGGGGGTCGTCAGCGATACAGACGGCTATACCATCTGGCTCGACCCAACCAAAATGCTGGAATAATGTCAAAGTCAGATAAAAAGACAGGCAAGAAATTATTTGCGGCAGATAGAAGCGCTGACAAGCTTCGACTCCTGTATGTCGATGCTGACCGAGCAGCTTTTGAGGCGGCTGCAAGGCAGTTCGACGAGGAAGAAGACGTTGCGATGGAGCATACAACGACTGCTGGGGCAGCGCTGGATCGACTCGACAGCGATATCGACTGTATCGTGAGTGAGTACGATCTGCCCGAAACGAGTGGGATAAGCCTGCTCAAAGCAGTGCGGGAGAATTCGCCCGCAATGCCTTTCATTCTCTTTACTGCCCATGGCGACGAGCACGTCGCCAGCCGGGCAATTTCTGCTGGTGTCACCGAATATCTCCCGAAAAAGGGTAGAACAGATCAGTACGAACTGTTGGCAAAGCGAGTCCGTGAGAGTGTCACCAGGAACTGGAAACAACGGCTACTGGATCAACAGCAGTTGTTCGTCCAACTGTCCCAACCGGCAGTCGAACTGGAATACCAGGCGAACGAGCCGATTGTCCGTCGGGTCAATCCTGCCTTTGAAGAGACGTTTGGCTACGGTGCCGAGGAAATCTTAGACGAGTCACTGGATTCGTATATCGTTCCACCCAGGAAAGAATCGAGGGCGAAAGCGATCAATGAGCGTGTGCAGGAAACAGGCGAGTTGGTCGCCGAGGAAGTGACACGCCAGACAGCAAACGGCAAACGCCATTTCCTCCTCCAGAATGCTGTCTTCGATGGCGGATCGAGAGCGTTCGCGGTCTATACAGATATTACCGAACGAAAAAAACAACAGCGGGAACTCCACAGACTCTCGGAAACGGTCGCGAAGGCGCATTCGCCACTCTCCTTAGCTGATGCAACACAGAAGGATACTCCGCTCGTCTACGTCAACGAAGCGTTCGAAGAGCTAACTGGATACAGCAGGCACGAGGTAACGGGGCGCAACTGTCGGCTGCTGCAGGGGCCGGAAACCGAATCCGCGACGGTCGACAGACTTCGGCAGGCAATCACTAATGAGGAACGGGTCACCGTCGAAATCCGCAACTACCGGAAAGACGGGACGATGTTTTGGAACGAACTGACAATCGAACCCGTCTATGATGCAGACGGCAGACTCGTTCGGTATCTGGGCACGCAGCGAGATATTACCGAGCGAAGAGAACGTGAACAGCAGCTTGCGGTCCTCGATCGTGTCCTCCGACACAATCTCCGAAACGATCTCTCTGTAATCAAAGGGCTAGCCAGTCTGATCCACGACGAGACGACTGGTGAGATATCGACACGAGCCGAATCGATCACCTCGAAAAGCGACCAGTTGCTTGCGAGTGCAGAAAAACAACGTGAAATCATGACGGTTCTCCTTGGAGAGCCCAGTTACATGAGGGTTGACATGCATATACTGGCTCAGCGCATTGCCAGCAGAGTCAACGAGAACTACCCCCAGGCAACAATCGAGGTGAACTGCCCAACTGGTATTATTGCTATTGGTACCGACCGTCTGGAGGTCGCCATTCAGGAACTCGTCCGGAACGCCATCCAACACAACGATCAAAAGAACCCATTCGTTAAATTAACTGTCCGTCGTAATTACGAATGTGTGATAGTCGAAGTTGTAGATACAGGACCGCGTATTCCGGAGATGGAACGAGAGGTTGGGACGAGTGGGGCCGAACTGAGTTCACTCTATCATGGGAGTGGACTTGGTCTGTGGCTCGTCTACTGGATTGTTACTCGGTCGAACGGAACTATTTCTTTCGAGAGCAACAGCCCGCGTGGTAACCGTGTGCAGGTCGAACTACCCCACAATACGGTCGTATGACACCAGTCTCGGCGTAAACAGGGCGTAGCTTTGCTCCAAGGATAGTCGACGCTGCCAGCGTGGTCGTCACTAGTCACTGGGTTTTTCAGTTTACTGTAACTAACAAATCGTATTTAATACTTTCACTAAATTAGGATATTGTTGAACATATATGTCATATTAGCCAAAGATGGAAATGGCTATTATTGTGTAGGTGCCAAAACAATCACGAATGGCAGATTACATCGACCCATCTAAACAGAATTTAAGAGGCAAAAAGCGAATTCAAGAGTCGAAACGACGGCGACGGTGTGCAGAAAGTGGCTGTGAGTGAGCAGGAAGCGGGAAAAACAGTATGTCATCAGACCGAAGCGGCGAGATCCGTACGGAAACTATGGCGTTTTTTGCGACAAACGCCAGCGAATGCGAGCCAGTAACGACAGCCGAACTCGTCGAAGAGATCGACGCTCCACCGAAAACAGTAAAAAACCAACTCGAAACACTGGCTGAAGCGGGTGAATTACACAGAAAAGAAGTTGGCCCCAACACAACAGTCTGGTGGCAACCCCCTTCTACTACTGACGGCAGGACAAACGGAGCAAGTCACCTCGGTGAGATCGACTGCGCTAATACAGGCCAGGATGAACCGCTCGAAGCAGTTTCATCGACTGGTGTCTGGAAATACGATATCCAGGCTGATGACGGGTGGGCAAGTGATGAAGTGAAACAGATCCACGGACTGTCAGCAACGGCCGACTTGACCCCTGCAAAGAGTTTGGACCACTACCATCCGGCTGATCGACCAACAGTAAAAGCGGCGTTCGAACGAGCTGTTGAAAACCAGGAGCCCTACGAGTTAGAACTTCGCTTTGTAACTGCCGAGGACACCGTTCGTTTCGTTCGGACAGTTGGCGGTGTCTACTGCGAGGATGGTGAGCCAGTCTATATTTTCGGGACACTTCGAGATATTACGCCACAACGCCACCGCAGACGGAAACTCGAAGCAAAAAGTAAGGCACTGGAAGCGGTTCCAACCGGTGTCACAATAACGGACCCAACCAGGGAGGATAATCCGCTCACCTACGTTAACGACCATTTCCAGCAGGTGACGGGCTACTCCGAACGGGAAGCACTCGAACGGAACTGTCGGTTTCTTCAGGGTGAAGACACTGACCCAGAGAGTGTAAGCCAGTTACGCGAAGCTGTCGAAGCAAGCGAGGAAGAAACCGTCGAACTTCGCAACTACAGGAAAGACGGAACCAGCTTTTGGAATCGCGTCTCGATTGCCCCCATCGAAAACGACGACGGAACGCTCATCAATTACGTTGGATTCCAGGAAGAGATCACCGCGCAAAAACAGTACAAAGAGGTGTTAGAAAAACGAGAACGCATACTGCGAGAGTTGCATACGACGACACAGAAACTTCACAGCGTGCAAACGAAAGACGCTGTCGCCGAGGTTCTGCAGGCGGCGCTTGCAGATGTGTTTGGGTTCGCGTACGCAGGTATTATGCTGTTTGACGAAGATGAAGGAGTCCTCGAGATGGCAACGATGTCTCCATCCATGGCCGAACAATTCACGCAACCGCCAGTCGTCGAACCGGGTTCTAATCCAATCTGGACTGCGTTCTGTGAAGAACAGACACAACGGTTAACCGGCGGACAGTCTGTCTCGACCGATGCTGAAATAGTCAATATGGGGACAGAAATGCTCATCGTACCGATGGGTGGTGCTGGTGTGCTCGTCGCAGCGACGGTTGATGGAGCTGGGTTTGAGGAGAACACAGTTGATTCGACTGAGCTGCTCACAGCACATGCGGAGGCCATATTTCAGCGAATCTATAGAAAACAGCAGACGACGGAACTCACGACCGAACTGCACGCCCAGAACAGCCGAATTACAGAGTTAGAACAGATCACGCAGTCGGTCAAATCCATTCAACATCGGCTTGCCGAAAGCAAGACACGAGAGCAAATCGAAGCGGTCGTCTGTGAAGAACTCACAAAGACCGAAATTGTTGATTTTGCGTGGATTGGCCATCCACAGACAACGGAAGCGGCACTTTCTCCTGCCGAGTGGGCCGGAGATACCAACGGCTACCTTGATCTCATCGAGACAACAACCGAGACAGGATTGCCAGCGCAGCAAGCGGCAAAAACTCGCCAGACCACCGCCATCGAGTCGATTGCCCAGTATGGGCGTCGAAAGCGTTGGGCAAAAACAGCCATCTCTGCTGGCTTCAAATCAGTTCTGAGTCTTCCCCTGGTCTATGATGACGTTCTCTATGGCGTGCTCACAGTCTATTCGAAAACCGACGCTGCCTTCGATGGGATCTACCAGCAGACCTTCGAAGACATCGCATCGCTTTTGAGCAGTCGGATCGGGCTTTTCCGACAACAGTCCACTGACGATGGTCCCAGGGTTCGCAAACTCGAATTCGAATTCTCGGATATGCAGTACCCACTGCAGCGACTTGCTTCCGAGGCAGACTGTGAACTCTCGTTTGTGACCGTTATCGAAACAACACCAGAGACAGTGCAACTGCTCGCGTCTGTCACTGGTGGGGATACCGACTCTGTCGCAGAGACTGCACGGGAGCTAACACAGGTAGCCGATGCTACCTGGTTCGGTGACGAGCAGAACAAACAACTGAGTCTCACTGTCGAGCGTCCGTTTCTCACCTCCCGTCTGGGAAAACACGGTGGAAGACTTGTTGGCTCAACCACTGATGGCGAGCACTCCTCTCTTACTGTCTGTCTCCCAACCACAGCCTCACCACGACCGCTGATCGAGGCCGTCTCGACAACGTATCCAGAGTTGACATTGCAGTCACAGACGACAACGGCTCGCCGAGACATTCCACAGCGTCCCGAATCGGTGCTCACTGACCGGCAGTTCGAGATTCTCAAAGCAGCGTACCACGGTGGCTATTATGAAACTCCGCGGGCAGTCAACGGCACCGACCTCGCAGAGCAGTTCGATATTTCGAACTCTGCTGTCCACGTCCATCTGCAGACCGCCCATCGAAAACTGCTTGCACAGATGCTGGAGCCAGTAAATCCAGATCCGTGAAATCAGGGGCTAAATTATTACCCTCTCCAATCAATTGTCCATTGAATAATCCAGGTATAGTTTCATAGTACTCACTGTATATTTTATAATTGTCTCATCGATAGTATCGAAGAATTCATTCAGGAGATAGCAATGATCCAATTCGTCCAATTTATCCATCGAAAACTGCAAGGTGTATTGAATGATCAAGTATTGTCGAACGAGTTGTTGTTAGAGATCGTATCCACAGTTCAAAAGCGAGCATAATCGAACAGGCGCTTCTGGCTGTCTGCAGGCAGGAAAACCGAACAGTATCGCGTCAACTTCTGTGACATTCCCCATTAATACCCGTAGACAGACATATTGTGAAGTACCTCGGGGTCAAGCCCCGAGGCACTCTGCCTGCTTTCTCTGTAGACGAGACCTGTTTCGGTCGTTGCGGTTGGGCTGGCACATAAATTATGTCTGTTCGACAGGAAAGAGTAACGCACGACCGTACGAGTGTCCTAGTACTATTGTGACCAGTAGCTCAGATTCCATTAATTGACATATGTTGAACGTATTTTTATGAACTAGTTTAACATATATTGTTCGTACGAACTTCACCCCCCATATCATTCAACTTTGTAGCACAACAGTGTAATTTGGTAGTCGTCTGGAGAGGAACGCAACAGCTATGAGCAGAACAGTGACAAATTCGATAGTAATGGGTGAACAGAGGGACAAACAAAAGTGGGCTATCAGCGGGAACGGGACGGTTTCCAGTGGGGGTTGCGGGTGACAGCCTACCCCCGTGTGCTTTTTGCTGCTGGTTTTCTGGGATATGCTGGGTGGTCGGTGTGAATCGGCATCTCGCATGGATCAGCGTACTCGTTGTGGCCGTCGTTCTCGTGCTCGTGGGCGTGGGACTGGTTGGGACGGCGGTGGCGACGGACGAAGCGCCCGAGTGTGGTGAGGTGGGCTACGAGACGAACAGTTCGGGTTTTTACGAGGTGACGAACGTCAGCCAGTTGCAGTGTATCGGCGACGACGAGGAACCAGAAGGTGAGGAATCCGACAGCGGTGTTGGACTCTCGCTGATCGCTTTCGTGGTCGTCGTGCTTGGCGTGCTGGTGGCCGCCGTGCTCTGGTATCGACGAAACAAAGAATAACAGCGCGACAACTGATTCACTCCTGAAGTGTCAGGCGAGGGCAGCGCGTCCTCGAACTGTTCTACAACGTGACGACGACAGATCCGAGTGAAAACACCAACAAGTGACGACTCGGATTCGTCATCTGTGCTCACACACCGCCGTTCGTCTGTGTGGCAATATTTACGACCATAATGTTCTTTCATTACCGACTTTTCGAACAGATTGGTAATATCGAAGTACATATTAAGCGCAATGTTCTCTTTCGGAGTGAAGACGACCAGTTCGTGTCGGGAAGTTCGCGATTGCCGGCAACGGTTGCCGGACTGGTCAGAACAAGAAAGAAATCATGGTTGCAAAACAGTCGAACGGTGTCGGACAGCTCTCCGAGATGACCTCTTTTTCGAGTTCTCCCGTTGTGCGGCTGGCAACCGTGTCCGTCTGGCTGCTTTTTGTGTTCAGTATCACAGTGCTTGCAAGCGCGGTCTGGGGCAGCCCCGGCTGGTCGGTTTCCGGCATTGTTGCTATCGACGGGCTGACTGTCGTCATGTGGGTCGTGATCACCTTTTTCAGCGGAATTATCCACAGCTACTCCCGTCGCTACATGGCCGGGAACGAGTATTTAAACCAGTTCTATACCCGTATTTTCGGCTTTACGCTCGTCGTGATGATACTGGTCGCAGCGGATCACATCGCACTGCTCGTGGCGGCGTGGCTTGCAATGGGGCTGGTGATGGCCTCGCTTATCGGCCACGTTCGTGACTGGCAACAGGCACAGGCCGCTGCCGGGCTTGCTCGCCGATACTTCCTCGCAAGCACCGCTTTCCTCGCTGCCGGTTTGGCAATCCTATCTTCGACGACGGGGACGACAGCAATCTCCGGCATTATCGAGAACGTCGGGACTGTTCCACAATGGGCGGTCTTCGCTGCTGTGGGCTGTCTCGTTCTTGCAGCGATGATCCAATCAGCGCTGTTTCCGTTCCATAGCTGGCTACTTTCTTCGATGACTGCCCCCACACCAGCATCGGCACTGATGCATGCTGGTTTCGTAAACGCGGGCGGAATCTTGCTGACCCGGTTCGCACCGGTGGTTGCCGAGGAGATTGTACTCATGTCGGCGATTGTTTTCCTCGGTGCGGTGAGTGCCCTGCTCGGACAGGCGCTGTTACTCATTCAAACGGATATCAAACGCAAGCTTGGTTCCTCGACGCTTGCACAGATGGGCTTTATGATCTTGCAGTGTGGACTCGGATTCTTTTCGGCCGCCATTGCACACCTCATCCTGCATGGGTTCTACAAGGCGTATCTCTTCTTGTCGGCAGGTGCGACTGTCGAACAGACTGCCCCGACGAAGACGAAAGAGACGGGACTCGGTGTGTCGGGTCTCACAGTCAGTTTCTTGACTGCTGTCGGGGGAGGGCTTCTCTTTACTGTACTTACCGGCAAAGGCACATCGCTTTCACCAAACAGCGGGATGGTTCTGACTCTCGTGGTCGTCCTGACGACGTTGACGGCCGCACGTGATATTCTCGGACGGATGTCACTCTCCCCGGCGGTTCGACTGACCAGCATGCCACTGGTCGTGCTGGTCGCAATCGGTTGCTACGCCGTGTTGTTCAACTTCATCTCGACGATGCTCTCGGGCGTGCCCATGACACAGACACCGACGGATCTGACGGTCGTCCACGTCGTTGTCGCCGCGCTGTTTACTGGCTCGTTCGTGGTGACAGAACTCGGATTGCACCACCGCAGCAAGCGACTCTACGTTGCGTTGCTCAACCGCTCCCAACCGGCTCCGAAGACCGTACTCACACAGAAAGAAGATTACAATGACACGTAACGACACGCAGGTTTCAGACCAACGCGATCAGCTCACAGACTGTATCGACCGCGCAGCCGAAACAATTGGCTCGGTCTGGCCGCTTCACTCGTTTGTGACGGCTAACCCACTCGCTGGCTTCGAAGACAGGCCATTTGACGAGGCTGTCGCCGAGGCTGAACGGCTCTTTGGCGGCCGTGGCTATCCCCATCCATCCGTGTTCCAGCAGGCCTGGGAGAACGGCCGGATCGACCCCGAAATCCTGCGTGCCGAGTTGCAGGCCAACAGGATCGACAAAGACCCCGAGACGGTACTCGAAGAGATGGAGACAAAAGAACGCGAGACAACGAGTGACTCGGAGATGGATGCTGTCGACCGCATCCTCTCGAAATGGCTCGCTGTGTTTCTCGACCAGGGGCAGGCAAACTGGTCGATGCCAGATCGCAAGCAGGGCTTTTACGCCGCCTGGCGCGAACTGGCACCCTACGACGAGGAGGTTCCCGGCTGCGACGATCCGTCAGATCTCCCCGAAACACCGAGAGAAGCACTCGAAGCAATTCTTATAGAGTATCCAGAACACCGCTGGGAGGCAATCTTCGAACACCATCTCGCGTCCCTGCCTGGCTGGAGTGGCTTGATCAAACAACGGACAGATGGAAACGGCGACCGGTGGCAGGACACGTATCCGATTACGTTGGCCGAGTATCTGGCAGTCCGTCTGACTGTGGCTGACCTGCTCGACGCACCAATCGAACCAGACAATCTCGACAGCGATTGCGACGAGCTTGCGCTGGCCGAGCTCTGGCTGTGTGCGTGGGAACAGAGTTACCGCGACGGACTCCTTGCGGAGATTACGAAACCTGCGACGGACGACCGCTCGCGTCCTGCTGCACAACTCGTCTTCTGTATCGACACACGCTCTGAAATCATCCGCCGTCATATCGAGGCCGTCGGCCCGTACGAAACCCACGGCTACGCCGGCTTTTTTGGCATTCCGATGCGCTATCAGGCGTATGACGAAGACGTTAAAATCGACGCCTGCCCGCCAATAGTCGAGCCCCAACATCACATTACTGATCAGCCAGACTCGGATGAACAAGACGAACTGTATGACCGCTGGGCGCGCTGGACAACTGCTGGCAGGAAACATCTCAAGCAACTCAAAAGCAACGTCGTCGCTGCCTTCACGTTCGTCGAGGGTGCCGGAAGCGCCTACGGGACGGCGATGGCAGCACGCACGCTGTTCCCTGCTACTGTTCGTGATGCTGTTGGAGCAGTCGAAAAGCAGGTTCCCTCACCCGCGACGTTTTGTACGCCGGCTCTCGACGGTGGCCACGCACACACCGATGGCGGCCTGCCCTGTGGAATGAGCCACGAGGAGAAAGTTAGCTACGCCGAGACGGCCTTCGAACTCATGGGCTGGGAGACGTTCGCCAGATTGGTCGTTTTTACTGGACATACAAGTGAGACGACGAACAATCCGTTTGATGCGAGTCTCGACTGTGGGGCTTGTGCTGGCAACCCCGGCGGACCCAACGCACGCGTGCTCGCAGCTATCTGCAACGACGAGGATGTGAAAGCTTCACTCCGTGAGCGTGGCTTCGAGATTCCCGACGATACAGTGTTTCTCGCTGCCGAGCACAACACGACCACCGACGAAATCACTCTCTTCGACGACGAGGTTCCCGAAAGTCACGAGGAAGACATCGAGCGCTTGCGTGCGGATCTGTCGGAAGCACGGACCGCGGCAACCGCCGAGCGTACTGCTTCGATGAGCGAGAGAGCAGAAAACAGCGTCCGGGAAACCGAACGCCGGGCGGCAGACTGGGCGGAGACACGCCCCGAGTGGGGACTGGCTGGGAACGCTTCGTTCGTCATTGGTCCCCGAGAGTTGACCGCGGGCAAAGACCTCGATGGCCGAGCGTTTTTGCACTCCTATGACTGGCAGAACGATCCGGATGGAGAAGCCCTAGAAGCCATCATGACAGGTCCGCTCGTCGTCACGCAGTGGATCAACAACCAGTATTATTTCGCCACTGTGGACAACGCTGTCTACGGCAGTGGATCGAAGATCACACAGAATCAGGTCGGCAACGTCGGCGTCTATCAGGGTAATGGCGGCGATCTGATGACCGGTCTCCCGATGCAGTCACTACAGGTCGACAGCGAACAGGTATATCACCAGCCGCTCCGGCTGACAGCCGTCATTCACGCCCCCGTCGAGCAGGTGGATGACATTCTTCGCCGCCACGAGGAAGTAAGGGAACTGCTCGACAACGGCTGGATACAACTGACTGTCCTAGACCCAGAGCAGGAAAACGAACCATTCCACTACCAAGGTGAGCTAGAGTGGGAATTAGAGACCGAGTCCGAAATGACAGTCGAAAAGACAGCCGAAACAGCCAGGTCGGCGGCCCCAGCAGCCCTGGACTAGTAATCGAACTCCGGCCGGCCATATTTTTCGACGTGTGCACGTAACCACTCGCGTTGTTCGGCGAGACGTGGCGTCGCGTTTGCATACACCGACTCGAAGACAGCCTCGGGTTCAAGACGGTCAGTACTGTTTGCCCGTGCAACGGCCTCGGTGAGTTCGTCCTCGACTTCTTTGCTGATCGTTTCGGCGAGTTCGTCATCGAGAACCCCGTATTCACGCAGGTAACTCTCGAACCGGTCGAGTGGATCTGCCGTCCGCCAATCGGGAAGTGACTCCTGTGCGTGTTCGTATCGAGATGGGTCGTCACTCGTCGAGTGAGCACCCTGTCGGTAGGTAAGACTCTCGACGAGCACTGGCTCGCCGTCGCGTGCCGATTCGATTGCCTTCTCGACTGTCCGTTTCACTGCGAGCGGATCGTTCCCGTCGACTTGCACACCCTCGAATCCATAGGCAGTCGCTTTCTGGGCAATCGTTTTGCTTGCAGTCTGTTCGTGGGCTGGCCGGGAGATTGCCCAGCCATTGTTCTCACAGAAGAAGACGACGGGTGCCTCGAAGACGCCCGCAAAGTTACAGCCCTCGTGGAAATC
>LKMJ01005070.1_pt1 | contig 12407 bp, 15 predicted proteins | sample 643391 | NCBI WGS metagenome assembly LKMJ01 (sample SAMN04112250, study PRJNA286221) | soda lake metagenome | biome: soda lake; feature: Kulunda Steppe; material: water; isolation source: sample PL-Br10 brine of Picturesque Lake | place: Russia: Kulunda steppe | collected 2010-07
CCCTCTGCAGCCATTACTGCGCCCCTCATCGCCCTCTGCAGCCATTACTGCGCCCCTCATCGCCCTCTGCAGCCATTACTGCGCCCCTCATCGCCCTCTGCAGCCATTACTGCCCCCCTTCCCCACCCGCCATTTCCGCAGGAGCTGGTGGTATACATCAACGGCGTGCCCTTCACACGCCGCGAGCTGGAGATGCCCGTGGCCGCGCTGCACCACGCAGGCGTGCACGCCGCCCAGGTATGCGCCTGCGCATATATGAAGTGCTGGCAGGCGTATTGTACGGGCGGCGCCCCTTGCATGCTCATGCGCATGTGTGCTTGTGTGCGTGTGTGCCTGCGTGCCTTCCTGGGCGGGTGAGCGCGTGCGGCTGTGCATGTGTGCTCATGCATGTGCGCTCATGCTTGCTACCTGGTGGGGGCCTCCTTGTGTGGGGAAGCCGGCAAGCACGCCTGCATGTGCGTGTGCATGTGGCTATGTGGCTGTGCGCATGCGGCTGCAGGGCTGTGTATGTGTGTATTTGAGGGAGCTAGCAAGCATACCCATACGAGTGAGTACGTGTGGCTGTGTATGTGTACCATTTTGTGATGAAGCACTTGGGCATGCCCATCCATGTGTGTGTTTGCTTGGCTGTGCGGCCGCGTGTGGGTGTGTGGGTGTGGGTGGGTGTGGGTGTGGGTGTGGATGTGCTGGTGTGTGGCTATGAGTGTGTGTGTGTGTGTGTGTGTGTGTGTGTGTGTGGCCGTTTGTTTTTGTGTGGCTATGCGTGCGTAGGCACGTAAGCATGCCCTTCCTTATGCATGCGTGGCGCTGTGTGGCTCTGTGTGGCTGCAGCTGGAGGAGCAGGAGGCGCTGCTGCGCGAGGATGTGACAGACGAGGTGGCCCGCTACTCAGGGCAACTCATGCTCCACAAGGAGGTGGACGCGCGGGTACGTGGGCGCAGCGATGCGTTTGAGCCTGAGAGGGCGATGCGTGTGAGAGCAATGCATTCGTGAGGACGGTATGTGTGAGCAGCGAGCTGTGGGTCGCGGACGGAGTGTGGGCGTGGGTGTTGGTGCGCGGGTGGGATGCGCACATGTACGCACAAGAGCTGCGCGATTCTGTGGGTTGGAGCGGAGGGGATGCGCAAGCAAGGCAAAAGCATGCAACGACTGCCTTGGGGCGTGCATGCTGCTCTGCCCCTCCCGACAGTGCTGCGTGCCCAGAGGCAGCACGGCACGTAGGACAGGAGGAGTGCTGTCACAAGGGTTTCCGACAGAGGTTTGCTGCATGCCCAGAGGCAGCGCGGCACGTAGGACAGGAGGAGTGCTGTCACAAGGCTTTCCCACAGAGGTTCGCTGCATGCCCAGAGGCAGCGCGGCACGTAGGACAGGAGGAGTGCTGTCACAAGGGTTTCCCACAGAGGTTTGCTGCATGCCCAGAGGCAGCGCGGCACGTAGGACAGGAGGAGTGCTGTCACAAGGGTTTCCCACAGAGGTTTGCTGCGTGCCCAGAGGCAGCGCGGCACGTAGGACAGGAGGAGTGCTGTCACAAGGGTTTCCAACAGAGTTTTGCTGCAGCTGTACTGCTGTGGCCTCGGAGCTCACTCACCTGTCATGTTGCCTGGCCGGCCCCTGCTGCTGTGGTTCCGCAAAGCCCCGTCTACCCCTCGCTGCTGCCATGGCAGTGCGTGCCAGCCTCAGGGCATGTGCATTGGCAGGAAGCACTGGACCTGCCATGGCAGTGCGTGCGCGCCTGCCTTGTCTCACCCACACGTGCACAATGCCTGCCCATGTCCGCGCGCAGACAGCCGCAGAGCTGCCTGCAGAGGCAATGGGCGTGCAGCAGAGCCGACGGTCGCTGGAGCGCAGTGCGCTGTCGGCAGCACTCAAAGCCACGGACCCCACAGGCGCACCTGCCGCGGAGGCTCCCCCCACCCCTAGGTAAGTCTCCGTGCCAGCTGCGCGCAGCATAGTGTTGCTAGAGCCGAGGGTCACCCATAGCCGCCACAGGCGATGCTGACACGCTGCGCTGCTGCCATTTGCGGGGCCATGGCACAGGAGCTTCCAGTCCACAGCCGAGGGAGCTGCTGTGCCTGTGCTGCCAACTTGGGCCTGTGTGCTCACAGCTTGCGCCTGTAAGCCTCATTGAGCAGGAGCTTGGCAATCAGAGGCACGTTTCAATCAGATGAGGGTTGGCAACTCATCCTTTCTGCTGATTTGAGATAAGAAAGCCATCCTTGTCATCATCATCACCATCATCACTATCATCACCACCATCATCATCACCATCATCTTTACCTTCATCATCACCATCGTCATCATCATCACCACCATCATCACCACCATCATTAAAGGGATGATGATCATCATGTCCATCAGATGAGGACCAGAACCATCAGCAAGATGGACAAGGATCCAAACCATCATCCTTACGACCTCATGATTTTCCCATCATCAAGTTTAAAGGATAAGATGGAGGATCCTTCCATCTCTTAAGGAAGGCAAGACCCCGAGGATACGCTGCTCACCCTCATGCACTGACGGCATGGGCCTCCGAGCGTCACGCGCTGGCAGCTGCGCCATCACGCACACGCACTCACCCCTGCTGCCTTTCGAGCTGAGGCGCGCTTGTGTGCAAGCACCTGTGTGCCCACACTGGCACATATGCAGCATGCCTCTCTGGAAACACCCGGCAGCTGGCCCTGTCTTATTTTCCAGCTGTCCCTTGGTGGATGAGGCACTCGCGGCTGTGGTGCTGAACCATGACTATGCACACGTACACATGCACAAACATGCATGCACGTACAAGTGTGCACAAGCACTTAGGCACACGTGCACGCACACACGCATATGTGCATGCACACACACATGCGCATGCACAACACGTACGCACACGCACACATGTATACATGTAAGCACATGTGCACACATAAATGTGCACGCACACACACACACACACACACGCACACACGTGCACACACACGCATGCACACATACGCTCACACACATATGCGCACACACACGCATGCACACACAGAGACGCACACACGCACACACGCACGCACACACGCGCACACACACATGCAAACACGTGCACACACATATACGCACACTCTCAACCTTGTGCAAGCACACACACCCGGGCCGCAACGCCCCCTTCCCATCCCTCCGCCCACGCCCCGCAGCACCGCCGCCGCAGCCCACCGCCAGGACCCTGCAGATGCCATCCTGGCCGCGTGTCGCGCAGCGGAGGACTCACAGCAGCAGCAGCAGCAGCAGCAGCAGCAGCAGCAGCAGCAGCAGCAGATGCCGCAGCCCAGCCCGCCTTGGTCCTCCAAGCAGCTAGTGGGCACGCCTCCAGGCGGGGGCAGCCTGGGCGCACAGGGGCCCGCGCAGAAGACAAGCGTGGGGCTGGACATGACGGCGCCCGTGGACGTGTGCCCAGGCTCGCAGGTGGGTGGGTGGGTGGTTTTGCGAGCGTGTGTGTGCATGTGTGTGTGTATGTGAAACAGGGGTTGGAAGGGGGGAGGGGGTTTAAACAGTGACAGGAAGCACTTCTGCCTTTGGGCACCGCACTGTTGGGCAGACAAGGGTACCCAAATGGTTACAGGAAGGGCAGACAAGGGTACCCAAGGGCAGACAGGGTACCGAAGGGTTACAGGAAGGGCAGACAAGGGTACCCATATGGTTACAGGAAGGCTGGCCACTGTGGGTGTGAGGGGGAAGAGGGGGGGGCAGGAAGGTCTGTGCGCTGGCCAGGGGATGTGCACACGCGAGTGCGGGGGGCATGCTGAGGCACACAGGCACTGTGGGTGTTTTGCGCAGTAGCATGCGAGACACGGACAGGCATGCAGGCTCAATGGGCGTTTTGCGCAACAGTACGCAAGGCACAGGCGCGCCCGCCTCCAGCTGTACAGGCTTGCACTGGCACCACAGGTGCGTGCATGCGGAGAGCTATGGCTCATGTGACACAGCAAGCGCGCGGCTCGTGTGGTGCTCACACATGCCCACTCTCCTGTGCAATACGTGCGTGCGCAGGTGGCAGCATTCTTCGAGAATGTGGACGTCAACGATCCGCTGGCGCTGCTCACGCCTGCAGAGGTGCGCAGTGTGGGCGGGGCTGGCGTGCACCATTGTGTGTCTGTGCGTGTGGTCTCTGTGCTGGTCTTGCAAGAGCATATGCTCCGTGGGAGACCATGTGCAAGCATGAGAGGGCATGGCAGGGCGTGACAGGGCGTCAACAACCCCAATATGGTTCGTTAGGGCTGCGTGGCACTTGATGTTGCTTGTGAACGCCCTTGAAGACCAGTACACAGTCCCCCCAAACCCCTGGGAGGGTGTGTGGGGCTGTACGGGTCAAAAAAGGGAGGGCATGGCAGGGCATGCGAGTGAGGGTTGGAATGAGATGAGAATTGGGGTGCTACGGTGCAGAGCTGCAGCATGTGTTTTGTGAGCAGGAGCAGATGCAGGTGTTTTCACATATGTTTGTCCTTATCAGGAACGGCCGAATTACACGGACAATTTGCCTCTAGTATGTGGCTCAAACAAGCTACAATACAAAACATGTGCCTGTATGAGAGCACAGCAGCTTGGCGTGTGGGCATGGGTCCGTCTTGCATGCGTGCAGGGCTGTGCAACACTGAGGGTGTGTCAAATGCCTACCCATCCCGCCTGTCTTGCTTCTGCACACTGGCGCACAGGCACACACACACACATGCACACATGCACACACGCGCACGCACACAGCGCGCACCTCTGCTCCCCTGGCTGAACTCTCACTTATGTGCTACATGGCTGGCAGGCAGCAGGTGGTCATGACCCCTCTACTAGCAGGGCCACTCTGTGGCCAGAGGCCTGCCCGCAAGGTGCCACCTGTGCACACCAGGATGGCCTCCGGTCTCAAATGCAGTGTGCTGCGCTGCGCTGTGCTGTGTATCCGCGCTTGCACTCGGGGCTTGTGCAGCAAAAGGCATGGGTGTAAGCACGCTGAGCATGCGCTGATGTGCTCTCATGCATGTGAACATGTGTGCGGATGTGCGTGCGCCCTTGTCGTCGTGGGGGTACATGGTCCAAGAATGCCCTTGGGGCTGCGGCATATGGACAGGGGCTGGGGCTGCTCCTGGAAGGAATGGCCATGAGCAGAGGTCAGGAACATGCTCATATGCACATCTCGTGTGCCGTCACGGCTACCAAGCACCGATCATTTGCGTAGCAGGCGTGTGTGTGTGTTTGCGCATGCATTATGCGTGTACACATGGGCCCGTGGGTGGGTGGGTGTGTAACACGTGCGTGGGTGCGCACACGTCCCCCTGCCAACAGCAATCTTGCGGCGCTCCGCAATTTGCGCGCGTACGCGCAGCTCATGCAGCACTTGGTGGGCGTCGAGGGCTACAAGGCCTCGTACCGCCGCATCCCGCTGTCCCGGGAGCGCACGCCCGAGGCAGTGGACGTGGAGCAAGTGCATGCCCAGGTGTGTGTGTGCACGGGAGTGCGCAGCTGGGCTGGCGTGCTGGGCGGGCGCAGGCCCACGGGTGCATATGCTGGGCATCAGCCTTGGCAAAGGGGGTTGCACAAGCAGTTTGGCGCGGCAGGCATGTAGAGCGGGTGCATGCCCTCGGGCGCAGGCGGGCGTGTGTTGGCCTGGGGTATGTGCTTCCAGCAATATGAGGCTCGTCGCAGTCTCGGGGTGCGCATGTATTGGCTTGGAGTGGTACGGGGGATTGGTGCACATGTATTGGTGCACATGTATTGGCTTGGAGTGGTACAGGGCATTGCCAGGGGCGCGTTGTTGTTTGCTTCATGCGCTTGCTGGTCAGTGCACCACCTCCCTCCCTGTGGCCAGCCTGAAGGACCTGGTTTGCTGAGCACCGCTGCCCGTATGTGCACAAGGTGTGGACACGGTGCGTCCACAGGGCACTTGGTGTGGATGGTGTGGGTGATGCAGCACATCGCAGCCAGCGGGGCCCTCCACGCCACCTGCTCCCCCCCCCCTACAAACTCTTTTGCTGAGGAGTCACAAGCGCTCGCGTGCTGCCAACAAGCGTGCCCGCCCACTCGTGCCGCCCACCACACACGCCCACAGACGCTGGACGCGCACGCGGAGGTCCTGCCGCAGCTGGTGTCCCTGGAGGACCAGTCGCCCTTGGTGCACCTCATCCTGTCGCGCACCGCTACCGGCTCCAGCGCCAGGTGCTTGGGTGCCCCCTGATGCTTGCGAGCGTGCGTGTGCCTGCTTGTGTGGGCATGGGTGCGGGTGCGCGGGCGTGCATGCGTGCTTGCATGTGTGCGTGGGCATTTGCAGGTGTGCGTGCGTTTGTGCATGCCTGGAGGGGTGTGTGCATGCGTGATGTTGAAAAAGGAAGAGCAAGCAATCAAGCATCAGGACTGCCTCGGTCGTTGAAAAGTTACTAACAGTAACTTTTTGTGTGGTTGTGCGTGCGTGCCTGCATGTGTGTGTTCGTGAGCGCGCGGCTGCATGCGTGTGTGCATGTGTGTGTTCGTGAGCGCGCGGCTGCATGCGTGTGTGCATGTGTGTGCGTGTGTGTGCCCAATTGCGTTTGGGTTTGTGTGCATTCGTGCGTGCACGCCTGGCTGTGTGTGGGCGTGCCTGGCTGCCTGCCTGCCTGCACGCGTGGGTGAGTGCGTGCCTGCGGCTCACCACTACCATCTTGCAGCCCCCAACCAGCTCATGCAGTGCGCCCACCCTCATGGCTAGGGATCAGCATATAGCGCTATATGAGGTAATTCTAAAGCGCTATATAGCGTTATCTTCAAATATAAGCTAATAAAATATAAGCAAATAAAAAATGCTGTATTTCAGCTGCCATATCTGCCAGAACTCCATCTTGCACTTCGAATTCTGGCATCAGAATCGGAAGGAGGTTCAGCACCCTGTATTATGCCCCCATACCAAAAATGTGAGCGAAAATTTAAATCTGTTGGGGCTGGGGGCTTCAAGCAACCAGATATTGAGGTATAGCACTATGGGGGTGCGTAGGGGTCGGCGCTGGCTATACACTATATAGCGCTTTATAACGCTATATAGCGCTATAAATCTTCAAGGATATAACATGCAAAAATAGCGCTCTGCTGATTCGCTCGTTTCAGGCTCCCCTCAAGTGATGGGTTGGCCTGAATCGATACTATGAATCAGATTATATAAATGCCGTGTATGGGGAAGAAACCTGCGTTTGGCCAGGTTGCCCCAGACGGTTCCGATGTGTGCCAACTTAGTCATGTCTGCTGTGATGAACAAGCTGGGCAAGCAGCGCACAAAGCCTTGACCAGATACAGTAGGTGAAGCTCAAGGCTAAGGAATGGGTGCAAGCAGCAGTTGGAGCAGCAAAGTGCAGCTTGGGCATGGCATCAAGAGTGGCGCAACTTCGCTGGCGCAGCTCACTTCTTCTCTCCCTCACTGGAACAACCCTTTTGCCTCACTTATCATCAATACACAACAGCAAACACGAGCTACACTGGCATGCCTGCACAAGGACACATGCATGCACCCATAGTATTTCCGCATGTTTTCACATGCTGGTGCGGCTGTGCTATGGGCACAAGCACAGGTGCACCAAATATAGCGCTATATCGGAGCTTGCGGCGCCTCAAAACGTGGCTGGATGAAAAATTTATTTTCTAACTTTGCAAGAGGGGTGCATACATCATATTCCATCCGACATTCAAGTTTGATGATGAAATTCGGGCTGGCGGGGGGAGATCCGAGATATACCGCCTGTGATATAGCGCATTGTAGCGTTGTTTCGCTATATAGCGCTATATAGCACTATAGATTTGTCCATATAGCGCTATACGCTGACCCCTAGCCATATCTGGCACTAGGGTTACACTCCTACTCATGTGCAGGCATATGCCTTAGTACCCCTGGGCCCCTCATTCCTCAATTCCCTTAGCGCTTAGGACAGCTCTGGATATTCCCTTGAAATGCTGCCTAGAAAAATATAATGTTGACAGGCCGGCCCTTCAGATCAGGTGCATTTAATCTGAAGAAGATGCTTGTGTTCCAAGGCACTCCCTGGCTGTCCACTTTCAAGTGCTGATTGCTGCCCAACACTGATTGCTCTCTTCTACTGTCTGCTTTTCAAAATCCTCTGCTGGTGCTGGTGCTGGTGCTGGTGCTACTACTGCTCGCTGCATGGCTGTTTGCTTGGAGCTACTTGCGAGGACTCCACTCACTCAAGTGCAGGGCACTCAAGGTTGAGGAAGAGGACCTCATTATTGATGAAATGAATGACCATGAGACAAAGGAACTGCTTGTGCTGTGCGGGGCCCATTGAGAAAGACTGGATATGCTTCTTCTTGGCAACTGGCTTCCCAACACGGTCTACCTCCTCACATCGTTCTCCTCCTCCTCCCTGTCATGCTCCTTGGGGATTGTGCAATCCCCTGCTGCTTCCAGTGCTTGCTGCATGCAGTTGTGAAATGCATCGTCCTGGGGTTTGCAGGGCTGAGGTTGGCTCGCAACATTTGCACTCCATCACACAGCCCTTCTCTGGCTAAATCTTCAATGTTATCTGTCAGACAACTTCCTTAAGGGATCTGCTGTTGTCCTCTTGAAGAGGTCTGCAGGGGTGGCACTACCCTGGACATGGGGCTGCATGCCATCCATCCCCAGATTTATCTATGGCTCGTCCCCGAGAAAGATGTCTGCCAATTTATTTGTGTAATTGCATTCTTAATTATGTGTTTGTATAATTTGTATAATTCTTAATTCTTGGGGCCAGAGGTGAATTTTCTGAGTTTTAATTTTGGCACGCGGTATGTCTGTAATCTTGTAGCGCTATATAGCGCTATACGCTATGTAGCGCTATGAGAAAACGGCGATCCCTACTCATGGCCACTGCCGCCGCCTTGGCAGCGCCGCGGCCCACCCGACAGCGGGTCCACCTCCAAGTCCCTGCCCTTGACCCTGAGCTCAGGCTCCTCCTTCTAAAGCATGTCAACACCTGTACTCCTGACACTGGTGCTGCATCAACGTTGGTGCCACGTCCTCTGGATCCATCATTACGGCTCCTTTAGAATCATCCCATTTTCACGCCTCCTCGCGCAGGTTCGTGGCCGCGGCGCTGGCCGCCTCCTACGTGCGTGACCCCGTGCGCTCGTCACAGTCCGGCAGCTTCTGGGGCGCAGGCGCGGACGGCACGGGCGAGCGCCCCTCTGTGCCGGAGCGCATGCTGGGGGGCAGTGCTTCGCGCTCGCTGGACTATGGCAGCGGCGAGTACCGCGGCATCATGGCACTGTGCCGGCTGCTGCCGGGCGGCTCGCATGTGAGTGCGGGGTGCAGCCTGTGGGTGGGTGGGAAGGCAGTGCAGCCTGTGGGTGGGTGGGCAGGCCATCGCGGTGGGCATTGCAGCTGCAGTGTGCATTGCGGCTTGGTGCCCCGCTCGTCCCTGCTGCAATGGGCTGATGCGCAAGTGGATGAGGCATGTGGCACAGGGATACCCTGCGGCACAGGGACACACCGTGTGGTGCACAGTGGCCCACTGGCGGTGTTTGCAGCCATCCGCGCGCCGTGTGCCCTAGTGTGCGTGTCTTGGATTGCTGGCTGTGCGTGTCTTGCCGTGTGTACGCCTTGAATGCCTTTTGGTGCAAATGCCTCATAGATGCCCTGACACTCCTGCAGCCCTCACCCTCCATCCCCCTAGACCCTCACCCCTTCCCCCACACCCCCCACACCCACTCACCGGCCTCGCTCACCCAAATGTGCAGGCCACTCAACACACCTCACCCACGCCTGCAGGCCACTCAACACACCTCACCCAACCGTGCAGGCCACTCAACACACCTCACCCAACCGTGCAGGACACTCCACACACCTCACCCACCCGTGCAGGACACTCCACACACCTCACCCAACCGCTTCACTCACCCTCTGTGGTGCGCAGGCCAAGCAGATGGTGGACCAGTCCATCAACGCGGTGGACCCAATGGGCAACATGCTTGCGGATATCAGGCAATGCAAGGTGCGTGGAGCGCGCAGCCCGCCCACCTGTGCTCGCACCCACCAGCCTCTGCCACACACGCGCACGTGCGTGCACACGCGCTGTGTGCGCACACACAAGATGTAGAAGCCAACATCTTCGTCCAGAAGCGGGCAGGCGCACACGCAGGCACGCGCCCGCCACGTAGGCATATGCATGTGTGCATGCATGCATGCCCGCCTGCAGGAGACAGCGGGTGCAGGGCCCAACATGCAGGCATACGCATGTGTGCGTGCATGCCCGCCCGCAGGAGACAGCGGATGCAGCGCCTGACACACTGCTGCAGACAGACCCTCAGGCTGTGGTGAACTCCGCACACTCGGCCGCACGCCAGCTGGGGCTCCACTACCTGAAGCGCTACTTCCTGCTCATTGTGTACAGGTGTGCCTGTGTGCAAACATGCATGTGTGTGTGCAGGGGTGTGTGTGTGTGTGTGTGTGTGTGTGTGTGCTGGTGCGCTGCATGCACACGTCTATCCTGAGGTGTCCTTGGTGGTGCCTCTCGCGGGTCTCTCCTTGCCTGCAAGTGCCTCTCTGTTGCCTGCACAGGCGCCCGCTGCATATGGTGCCTTTTGTTCCCGTGGTGCCCACGCGCCCTCCTGCAGCCCAAGGCAAGCGTGCCCTATCTCTAGCAGCTGCTGCACAAAAGCTGCTGTGTGCTGAAAGGCGGCCTAGTGCCAAGCTAGTGCCAAGCTAGTGCCAGGCTAGTGCCACTATGACACTGCGAGCCCTCCTTCTGGCAAGGGACCCCTAGAGATCATGATCTGGAATGGTCCATCAGCGCTCGCATGGTTGTGAGGAGTCTGTCACCTGGATGCCAGGGAAGGTTGACCCTTACTCTCCGGGTGCACCTCCCTCAATCAAGCGCGCTCCCAGTTGCTTTGCTATGGTGTCCCTCAGCTGCAGGATGCTTTGGGCATTTCCTTTTTTAGCTGCTGCCCTGCACTGTGCGGCAGGTGCCTGGCTTCTGGGTGCCTCTGCGGACCCCTGTATTCATTCAGAGCCTCTGCTGGGCTCTGTAGTGTGCATGCATAGCACAGAGCACATACAGCTGCGCAGTGCGGGAGTAAGCCCTCATTGGTTGCCTTGCTAGCACAGCAATGCACTGTGCGCCTGCCAAGCACAGCCCGCCCGCCACCTTGGACAGCCAGCCGTGTGCTGCCTACCATTCCCCTGCTCCCCACGCTGTGCCAAAACGCCAGAAAGCACAACCGCCGCTGCTCTATGAATCGTGCACAGCATAGCAGGCAGCTCAGCTTGCATGCGCTCGACACACACACTTACATGCACATGCATGCACGCACTCGCGCACGCGCGCGCACACACACACACACACACACACACACACACACACACACACACACACACACACACACACACACAAACACACAGCTCTCATGACCAGAATAGGCCAACAAACTCGCGGGCCTAGTCTAGGACTTAATAATCCTGCCAAAAGACTTCTGGTACAGCTTGAAGTGATATTTCCTTGTGTCTTGCAGATACTGATCAGATGCAAGTGCCCCGCTTTTGGGTGCTTGCACGGGACACACAAACCTCTTGCATTTGCCGCATGTACTGGCGCATCATTCTTGTTCCTCAGCACCTTTTTTGTTAACATTAGTACCTTCCTGGATTTATGGTCAGGTTGCAGGCCTGATAGGCTTCGGCTAATATGCCCTCGTTCAACAGACACAGCTATGTTACCTTGCACGGGACACATACCTTTCCCTTGATGCATGCTGACAGGGGTATCCATGAGTGCATGGTGCGTCTTTCCATTGCCCTCCAATATCTTATCACATACTTAATACGGCAAGAAACAGCTTCCAAAATGCAGTGCCACTGCAACTGTGGCTCATCAGGTGCTTTTTGGAGGCAGGAGGTGTGGACCAGTACGGATTCGACAAGTGGATGAAGCAGCGCCGTGAGCTTGGGTACCTGTTCTCGTCGTTGGCCTCTGAAATTTGAGGCTGAGAAATTTTCCAATGTCTTCTGAAGAAGGATCTGAACTCATCGGATGTGCTGACGCAATTTTCAGTCCTTTTTGTAAACATTAGTCGAAAAACTTCCAAGTTCGAACGTTTATGGTGAAATCAAACAACGCGCATGCCTTGCACACTCATCAAAAAGCATGTTTGAACAAAATATCACAGGTCATTTATTGCAAGTATCACAGGTCATTGGTTGCAATTCATCAATGCCTAGATGGTCACTATTAAATCAAATCCCTCTCTATTGCCTCAGAACATAGCATGCGTCCTACTGCCTGTTCCCTGCCAGCTTACCCTCTATTTCAGCATCTACAAGGGTTACAAGGGTTACAAGAAAAAGGCCTTCAGTCAAGAAGTGCGACTGCTAGCCTGCTCATAAAAAACTATCAGTGCATGCAGGAAGAAATATAGCTTATTGTTTTCCTGGCCCAGAAAAG
>LKMJ01005071.1_pt1 | contig 12405 bp, 10 predicted proteins | sample 643391 | NCBI WGS metagenome assembly LKMJ01 (sample SAMN04112250, study PRJNA286221) | soda lake metagenome | biome: soda lake; feature: Kulunda Steppe; material: water; isolation source: sample PL-Br10 brine of Picturesque Lake | place: Russia: Kulunda steppe | collected 2010-07
CATTCCGCCCCGGTGGCGAGGGTGAGCCACCGTCCCCGGCCTCCCGGCCCGAAGATCAGCAGGCCAGCCCGGAGCCAGCGGCGACGCAGCCGGCCCCACCCGCCGAGACGGAACCCGAGCCAGAGCCAGAGCCGGAAGACGCGCCCCTGCAGGAAGAGCCGCCACTGCCCGAGGAGCCCCCGGAAGCCCAGGAGCCGCCTCTGCCGGATGTCCCGGCTGAAGGAGAGCCGGGTGAGGAGGCATCGGCGCAGCAGCAGGCAGAACCCACCGAGCCGCTCGAACCCGAGCCGCTCAGATCCGGGCAGGCGCAGGAAGCCGGGGCGGTTGAGCCCTCAGGGCAGCCGGATGGTTTCGACTGGTGTCGGGATTTCCAACGCCTGAAGCTGCAGGGCATGCCGGCCAACCTCGCGGCCAACGCCGCCTGGGAGGAAAGTGACGGAGAGGTAACCCTGGTGCTTGATTCGGGGCACCACCAGCTGTTGCATGAACGTCACGAGGCGAGAATTGTGGAGGCCGTTCGTGACATAATGGGCACGGAATGCCGTATCCGGTTCAGGGCCGGGGATCCGGGCAGCAATACACCGGCGGCATGGCGCGAGGCCCGTATCGCGGAGCGCCAGGAGCAGGCGGTGATTGCCATCAGGCAGGACCCCGTGGTGCAGTCCATTGTGGAGCGCTTTGAAGGGCGTGTCCGTGAAGACAGTATTGAGCCTGTCCTGTCCGGTATTCCGGGCACAGAGCAGGCCACACAGGCAGAGGTGTCGAAATGAAAGGCGGCATGAATGACATCATGAAGCAGGCGCAGAAGATGCAGGAAGATCTGCAGAAGGCGCAGGAGGAAATCGCGAAGGCGGAGGTGACCGGTGAATCCGGCGCCGGTATGGTGAAGGTGACCATGAACGGGCGACACGACGTTCGCAAGGTCGACATCGACCCATCCCTGATGGAGGAGGACCGGGAGGTCCTGGAGGACCTGATGGCGGCTGCGGTCAATGATGCCGTGCGTCGGGTGGAGGAGTACCAGAAAGAGAAGATGTCCGGTATGACCCAGGGCATGGGCATGCCACCCGGCTTCAATATGCCATTCTGAAGTCATTGAACGGCGGGGGTTGAATGAGTCTGAGTCCATTGCTGGATGAACTGATCGAGTCGTTGCGGTGTCTTCCGGGCGTGGGTCAGAAAACCGCCCAGCGCATGGCGTTTCACCTGCTGGATCGCGACCGGGCTGGCGCTGCGCATCTGGTGCATACGCTGGGTCGTTCGCTGGAGCAGATCGGGCGTTGTGACACCTGCCAGACCTTTTCCGAAACCCCGACCTGTCCGATCTGCCAGGACAACCGGCGCGACCCCTCGCTGCTGTGCGTTGTCGAATCTCCGGCGGATCTGGTCGCCATCGAACAGTCCGGGGACTTCCGAGGCTACTACTTTGTCCTTCTGGGGCACCTTTCGCCCATTGACGGCATTGGTCCCGAAGAGATCGGTATTGACCGGCTGCTCAGCCGGATCGATCAGCAGGGGGTTACCGAGCTCATCATGGCGACCAATGCCACCGTGGAAGGGGAAGCAACCGCCCATTACATCGCCGATCGGGTTGATGAGAGCCGGGTCAGCATCACCCGCCTGGCCAATGGCCTGCCCGTCGGGGGCGAGCTGGGCGTGGTGGATGGCAACACACTCAGCCACGCATTCCGTGGCCGCAGACCGCTGGCGGGCTGATGACCACACTGATCGACTCTCCACCCCCTCCTGAATCCATACATCCGCAATGGCTGTGCAGCGTGGATGCGCTTGAAAACTGGCTTGCAGCCCTGCAGGACGGCCAGCCGGTGGGTCTGGATTCCGAGTTCGAACGCACCACCACCTTCTACGCCCGCCCCGGGCTGGTCCAGCTCGCGGCGGGCGAACAGGCCTGGCTGGTGGAACCGGAGGTTGTAGCGGCAAGCGCGGCGTTCCGCGAGTTTCTCAGTGACCCGGAGCGCCCGAAACTGCTCTATGCCATGAGTGAGGATCTGGATCTTTTCCGTGAATGGCTGGGTGTTCTGCCCCAGGGGCTGATTGATCTGCAGCTCGCGGGGGCTTTTTCGGGATACGGCATGTCGGTGGGCTTCGCCGGCATGGTGCAGCAGGTGCTGGGGATTGAGCTGGACAAGGGGCAGACCCGTTCCGATTGGCTCCAGCGTCCTCTTACGGAGGGGCAACAGCGCTACGCCATGGCGGATGCACTCTATCTGCTGCCGCTGTTTCAGCATTTCCGGGGCTATCTGAGGCTGCAGGGGCGGATGGAAGCACTGGTGGAGGAATCCGCGGGTTTTGCCCGGGATCAGGCCGCTCAGGGGGATGAGCAATCCTATTACCTGCGTGTCCGGGGCGGCTGGCAGCTGTCACCCGAGCGTCAGGCGGTTCTGCGCAGACTGTGCATGTGGCGTGAGAAACGCTGTCGGGAGCTGGATCGTCCGCGGGGTCATGTGGTGGGTGACAAACTGTTGATCGCCATTGCGCAAGAGCTGCCCCGCAACCTGAAGTCGCTGGGGCGCATTGAGAACCTGCCGCCCGTAGTGGTGCGCAAGCATGGGGAAGCCATGCTGAATGTCATTGAGTGTGCACTTGATGAAGGGGTGCCGCAGGACATGCCGCTGATCGCTGCACCGCTCAGCCGTTCCGAACAGCAGTGTTTCCGGGCGGTCAAACAGATTCTGAAAAAGGCCCTCCACGACACCGGGATACCGGTCGAGCTGATGGCGCCCCGGCGCCGCCTTGAGCCGCAGATCCGTGCAGGGCTGGAGAGTGGCGAGGTGCCTGCCATGCTGTGCACCGGCTGGCGCGGGAAACTGCTCAGTGACTGGAAACCGCAACTGCAGGAGCTCTTTCAATGACGGACCGGATGTTCGTGAGTGTGCTGAAAAGTCCCCGTAAAGAGGGGATGTATCTGTTTGTTGAGCGTGGGCAGGATACGGATGAGCTGCCAGCGGACATGATGGGCTATTTCGGTAAGCCGGAACCGGTACTGGATCTGGTACTCACACCCGATCGCCGCCTCGCCCGGGTCAGTGCACCGGACGTTCTGGCCGCGATCCGTGAGCAGGGATTCTACATCCAGATGCCGCCCTCCGAAGAGGAACTGTCGGCCCATCCCTTTGAGACAGCCGGGAGTGGTCAGTGAGCACCGCACTTCCATTCTGGGAGCGTAAGCCGCTGGAGGACATGACCCGCGAAGAGTGGGAGAGCCTGTGTGACGGCTGCGGCCGGTGCTGTCTGCATAAGCTCGAGGATGAGGATGATGGCAGCGTCTATCAGACGGACGTGGCCTGTCGTTACCTGGACACTGAGGCCTGCGTCTGCACGGTGTATCCGGAGCGGTTTGAACGGGTTCCGGATTGCCTGGATATGACACCGGCCGCTGCCAGGAACTATAGTTGGTTGCCGGGGACCTGCGCCTACCGGCGGATTGCTGAAGGCAGGGGTCTGGCGGAATGGCATCCGCTGATCACGGGTGATCCTGAATCAGTGCACAGTGCCGGTATATCGGTGCGCTCAAGGGTCGTTGGCGAAGACAGGGTCAGCGAGGAAGATTTCGAGGAACACATCATTCACTGGATAGACTGAGACATCGGACCATGAACTTCATTCTCAGCGAATACGCCATAGCCTGGATTGTCTACCTTCTGGCCTTTCTCGTGCTCTACGGAGTCGTCGCCCGTATTGTCTGGTACCTGCCGCTGCGCGTCCTGCGGCAGTTCCTCAAGGGTCTGTTCGCGGTGCTGCTGCTCACCCCCGTCATGTCTACCCAGGCGGATGGCTGGCTGATGCCGGCCTGGCTGAATCTCGCCTATGGCCTCATTCTGGGACAGGAGGCGGAGATGGGCCGTACCGTATTCAACTTTTTCCTGGCTGGCATGCTGCTGGTACTGGCCCTGATTGTGGATGCGGGCTGGCACCGGCTGCGGCGTCGCTGACTTTCATTCGCGGCCTCAGGTGCTATAACTATCGCAGGATCAGGTGACTCTGCTGGTCTTCGTGAATCCACTTCAGAAAAGGCCGCCATGCGTACTGTATTCCGAGTTCTGGTATTCGCCTTCGCTCTCCTGTTGATCCACTCGACAGTCAACGCCGAGCCGGATGAGCCGGAGCTGGACCTTCCCGACAGTATTGATGTGCGCCTGATTGTGGATATATCCGGCAGCATGAAGCGCACCGATCCGGACAACCTCCGCCGCCCCGCGGTGGCCATGGTGGCGGAAATGATGCCGGAGGGATCACAGGCCGGGGTCTGGACCTTTGGGCGCTATGTGAACATGCTGGTGCCTCATGGCACTGTGGATGACCAATGGCGCCAGCAGGTGCGCGACATTGTTGACCAGATCGATTCCCCGGGACAGTTCACCAACATTGGCGGCGCCCTGGAGACGGCAAGTGAGGACTTTGACCGCACCAGCGACCACAGCAACACCCACATCATTCTGCTGACCGATGGGCTCGTGAGCATTCCCGGTGATGATGAGGATGATCGGGCCGAGCGCGAGCGGATACTCGGTGAAGTGCTGGATCATTTCAGGGAGCACGAGGCAACCATCCATCCCATGGCTCTTTCTGATGAGGCCGATCACGCGCTGCTGGAGCGCCTTGCCGTGGAAACAGGAGGGCGCTTCACCGTTGCCAGAACTGACGCGGAACTGACGCGCGCCTTTCTGGGTGCCTTCGACGGTGCCTCTCCCAGCGAGGAAGTCCCCCTTGAGGATAACGCCTTTGAGGTTGATGAATCGGTGGAGGAGTTCACCGCCCTGATCTTCCGTGAAGCCGGGAGCGACTCTGCCGAGCTGACAGCTCCCGACGGAACACGCTATACCCGCGATGACCTGCCCGAGGATGGACGCTGGCACCACACGGAAGAATACGATCTGGTCACCATTCGGGACCCGGAGCCGGGTACCTGGGACGTGGATGCCATCATTGGTCCGGACAGTCGGGTCAAGGTTGTGAGCCGGCTGCGCATGGTGGTGAACAAACTGCCGGCAAACTTCTATATATCCGATGAGCTGCCTCTGAATGTGGCATTTTTTGAGGATGGCAGCCGGCTTACGGATGAGGATTTTCTAAGCCTGATGCAGGTTGAAGTGCGAATCAGCGATGAGGACGGGCGTCGCGGGACGCGCCTGATCTCGGATCCTGATGAGCTGCCGGCCAATGGCGTGTTCCGCGACAGAATCCGTATGCTGCGTGAGCCCGGCGAGTATGACGTTGTGGTTCACGCCGATGGCGAGACCTTCCAGCGCAGTGAGCGTCAGACCATTCGTCTTCGCCCGCCGTTTGATGGCGAGGTACAGGCTACCGGCACTGGGGGGGACAGCCGTTACCGCTTTCTTGTGATGGCCCGTGACCCCGGCCTGGACCTGGATGGTGTCAGTGTCGAAGCCAGTGTCTCAGACCCGCAGGGTGAACGCTCCCGGCACACGCTGGATCCCCGGGACAGTGGTGATGAATGGGCCTTTGATCTCACCGGCGATCAGGGCGAAGGCACCTACGAGGTGCGGATCAGCATCGACGCCCAGACGCAGCGGGATCAGGACGCCAGCATGCAGCTTGGTCCATTTGAGGCGAGCTTCCCGCGCCCTGACGAGGGGGGCGACTACCTGACGTTGGAAGCCCGGACGGAAGAGCCAGAGCCCGCGCCGGAACCCGAGCCTGAACCAGAACCAGAGCCGGAACCAGAACCAGAGCCAGAGCCGGAACCAGAGCCAGAGCCGGAACCGGAGCCAGAACCCGATTCCGACGACCTGTACGGCATGCCCCTGTGGGCCTGGGGCGCAGGCGCGGCGACATTGGCGCTGCTGCTGGGCGGCGGTGGCTTCTGGCTCTGGCGCCGTCGTGCCTCCGCTGCCGATGATGGCAGCCAGCAGGGCGAAAAGGCGGGGCAAACCGAGCCATCCGAAGAGGCGTCGGCAGCCCCCGAAGAGCCTGCTGAATCGGAAATCGAGGAAACGGAAGCCGTGGCTGAGGCGGATCAGAACCAGCCGGAACAATCGGGTGAAGCGCAAGAGAAGGCGCCTGCCTCTGAAACGGTGGCAGAGGATGAGGGCGGGGCGGCTGCCGAAATGCCTGACGAGAGTGAAGCGGAGCCTGAGTTGCCGGAAACAGAAGAACCCATACCGACGCTGGATGACGGTGATGGAGAAGATTGGTCTGGTCAGGATGAGCAGGCCGGGGAACGGGAGCCTGAGTCAGCCCCGGACCCCGAAGACCTGGCGGATCAGATCCTCCAGGAAAACGCCGCCGATGAAGCAGAGGATGAGGAGGAGTTTTCGCTGGAAGACTTCGATATCTCGGAGTTTGACGATCTGCCGGAAGAGGATGCTTCCGCAGACGACAGCGAGGATCCAAAGAAACGGGATCAGTGACCCGGCCGGGAATGGTTGTTGCAGCGGAACCCCGGGCTATATACTGCGCGCCTCACGAACAGAATTGAGGGCACGGTATGAAGAAGTTTGAGGGTACCGAGAATTACGTTGCAACCGATGAGCTGCAGATGGCCGTCAATGCCGCCATCACCCTGCAGCGCCCGCTTTTGATCAAGGGCGAGCCCGGCACGGGCAAGACCATGCTGGCCGAGGAAATGGCAGAAGGCATTGGCGCCAGACTGATCCCGTGGCACATCAAGTCCACCACCAAAGCGCAGCAGGGCCTGTACGAGTACGATGCGGTGTCCCGGCTGCGTGACTCCCAGCTTGGCGATGACAAGGTTCATGACATCTCCAACTACATCGTCAAGGGCAAACTCTGGGAAGCCTTCGAGTCCGAAGAGCGTGCGATTCTGCTGATCGACGAAATCGACAAGGCGGACATTGAATTCCCCAACGACCTGTTGCTGGAACTCGACCGCATGGAGTTCTTCGTCTATGAGACCCAGCAGCGCGTCGTTGCCAAGCAGCGCCCCATCGTCGTCATCACCAGTAACAACGAGAAGGAACTGCCAGACGCATTTCTGCGCCGCTGTTTCTTCCACTACATCGACTTCCCTGATGCGGAAACCATGAAGCAGATTGTGGAGGTTCACTTTCCTGGCATCCAGAAGCAGCTGGTGCAGGATGCGCTGGAGATCTTCTTCGATGTGCGGCGAGTGCCGGGTCTGAAGAAGAAGCCCTCCACGTCTGAGCTGATCGACTGGCTGAAGCTGCTCATGGCCGATGATCTGGCGCAGAAAGTGGTTCAGGAAAAGGATACCTCCAACGCGCTGCCGCCATTGTATGGCGCTCTGGTGAAGAACGAGCAGGACTCGCACCTGTTGCAGAAACTGTCGTTCATGGCACGCCGTCGTCGCTGATAGGCTGGTAATGAATCTGACGCGAACCCACTGAATGCGGGGGCGATATGCTCATTGATTTCTTCATGGAAGTCCGCCGGGCGCGCGTGCCGGCCAGCCTGCGCGAATTCCTCGATCTGATGGAGGCGCTGCAGCAACGCCTGGCGTTCGCGGACATGGAGGACTTCTACTACCTCAGCCGGCTCTGCCTGGTGAAGGACGAGCGCCATTACGACAAGTTTGACCGTGCCTTCTCGGCCTATTTCAAGGGTATTGAGAACCTGGAGGAACTGCTCGAGGAGATGATTCCCGATGACTGGCTTCGCTCGGAGTTTGAGCGTCAGCTCAGTGAAGAGGAAAAGCAGCAGATCGAGTCGCTCGGCGGCCTGGAGGAGCTCATTGAGACCTTCAAAAAGCGCATGGAAGAGCAGACCGATCGCCATGAGGGCGGCAACAAGTGGATCGGCACAGGCGGTACCTCGCCTTTCGGTGCCAACGGATACAATCCCGAGGGTTACCGCATCGGCCAGGAGAAGGGCCGCCATGGCCGTGCCATCAAGGTCTGGGAAAAGCGCGAGTACAAGGACCTGGACGACAGCGCCACCATTGGCAGCCGCAATATCAAGGTGGCTCTGAAGCGGCTTCGCAAGTTTGCCCGTGAAGGGGCGCCGGAGCACCTGGACATGGATGACACCATCCGCAGCACGGCACGCAATGGTGGCTATCTCGATCTGAAGATGGTTCCGGAGCGTCACAATGCGGTGAAGGTGCTGCTGTTTTTCGACGTCGGGGGCTCAATGGACCCGCACGTGAAAACCTGTGAAGAGCTGTTTTCCGCCTGCCGGGAGGAATTCAAGCACCTGGAGTATTACTACTTCCACAACTTCATCTACGAAGGCGTGTGGCAGGACAATTTCCGCCGCATGCAGGACATCACACCCACCTGGGATGTGATCAACACCTACCCGCCGGACTACAAGGTGATCTTTGTCGGCGACGCCACCATGGCGCCCTATGAGGTAAGCCACCCGGGCGGGTCCATCGAGCACTGGAATGAGGAATCCGGCTCGGTCTGGTTCCAGCGCATAAAGGATCATTTCGACAAGGTGGTCTGGCTCAATCCGTTGCCGGAGGACTACTGGGGGCAGGGCGGCTCGCTGGGAATGATCCGCAAGCTGGTCGAGGATCAGATGTACCCCATGAGCCTTGAGGGCCTGGAATCCGCCATGAAGTACCTCAGCCGCTGATGACCCATTCAGAATGAAAAAAGGCCGATGCGGTTGAGCGACATCGGCCAAAGCTCGGCTTCTGATTTGTGACTCCGAGCGGATGTTCCGCTGGGGTCACAGACACTGCTACGCAAAAGGCCGGCCAATTTTTGAAAATTATTTGAAATCATGCGGCTGTGCTATATTGTCCGGCGATTTCAGCGCCGCTCCACAGCCGAGCGTTAAAAATGCTGACATTACCCGGGCAGACCGATGGGAGCCTGCAGCAGCAGCTGCTATCATCAGTCCGCAACTGACAGCCAGCCGCGCAGACGGTGTGATTCAACAAAAATCTGAGACAGGAGAACCATCATGGATATGGCACAGTTTTTTAAAGACAAGTACCCGGCCGGGGTATCCCCCGAGGTCGATACCCATCAATACGAGACCATGCTGGAGGTCTTTGAAAAGTCTGTCGCCCGGTTCGCCGACAAGCCGGCTTTCAGTGGCGTTGGCGTGACGATTACCTACCGTGAACTGGACGAAAAGAGCCGCGCATTCGCCGCCTGGCTGCAGAACAAGACCAGCCTCAAGCCCGGTGACCGCATTGCCGTACAGATGCCGAACATCCCCCAGTACCCGATTGCGGTTTTCGGTGCCATGCGCGCCGGTATGGTGGTGGTCAACACCAACCCGCTGTACACCACCCGGGAAATGGAGCACCAGTTCAATGACTCCGGTGCGAAGGCCATTGTGGTACTGGCCAACATGGCCGCGAATGTGGAGAAGGTGCTGCCAAACACCGGTCTTGAGCACGTGATCATCACTGAGCTTGCAGACCTGCACAAGCCGCTCAAGCGCAAGCTCATGAACACCGTGGTCAAGCGTGTGAAGAAGATGGTTCCGCACTACAGCCTGCCCAGTGCCGAGTCCTTCAACAAGGTTCTGAAGGCCGGAGAAGGGCTGGACTACAAGCCGGTGAAGGCGGAGCGCGAAGACATCGCCGTACTGCAGTACACCGGCGGTACCACGGGCGTGGCCAAGGGCGCCATGCTGACCCACGGCAATCTGGTCTCCAACCTGCTGCAGGTCAAGCCCATGCTTCTGACCAAGCTGAAAGAGGGTGAAGAGACCGTTATTGCACCGCTGCCGCTGTATCACATCTACTCGTTCACAATGAACTGCGGCATCATGCTGGAAACCGGCAACCACAGCATCCTGATCCCGAACCCGCGTGATATCCCCGGTTTCGTCAAGGAGCTCAAGAAGTGGAAGTTCACGGCTTTCCTGGGTCTGAACACACTCTTTGTGGCGCTGTGCAACAACGAAGATTTCCGCAATCTGGATTTCAGCAATCTGAAGATCACGGCAGCGGGTGGTATGGCACTGACCCGTCCGACGGCGGACCAGTGGAAGCAGGTGACCGGCTGTGAAATCACGGAAGGTTATGGCCTGACCGAGACCTCTCCGGTGGTCACTCTGAACCCGCTGGATGGAGCCCAGATCGGTACTATTGGTATTCCGATTCCGGGAACCGTTGTCAAAACAGTCGATGATGATGGCAAGGACCAGGAAATCGGTGAGGCCGGAGAGCTCTGTGTTCAGGGCCCGCAGGTCATGAAGGGTTACTGGCAGCGTCCGGAAGAGACCAGCAAGTCCATTGATGAGGATGGTTGGTTCAAGACCGGTGACATGGCGGTGATTCAGGACGATGGTTTCGTCAAGATCGTGGACCGTAAGAAGGATATGATCCTGGTCTCCGGCTTTAACGTCTATCCGAATGAGATCGAGGATGTGGTCATGGGCCATCCGAAGGTGATGGAGTGTGCCGCTGTCGGTATCCAGGATGATAAGAGTGGTGAGGCGGTGAAGATCTTTGTTGTGGCGAAGGAAGAGGGCGTCACCAAGGAGGACATCATCAGCTACTGCCGCGAGAACCTGACGGCCTACAAGATTCCGAAGCAGGTCGAGTTCCGTGAGGATCTGCCGAAGAGTAACGTCGGCAAGATTCTGCGTAAGGAACTGCGCGACAGCTGATCCACGCCTGGCGTGATCACTGCAGAACCCCGTCTGGTGGCAGGCGGGGTTTTTGTTGTTTTGGAGTTTGGCTAGATGATTGTGAATTCCTTGCCGGAGGATCATTCCGGGGGTACTTACCGGGAATCGCTGTAAATACGTCCCTGTACGCTGCTACTCCGCCATCCCTGGCTCCGTAGCTTCCCGGTAAGTACCCCCGGAATGATCCTCTTCGAATATCCGTAATACGCGAGCGTTGAAAACTGTGAGCACCACGCATTCAGATTGGCAATCCAGCATCAGAGCCTCACTGCCGCAGTGCCGACAATGGGAGGCGGCACGCATTCTGCGCCTGCTTGGAAAAAAGCAACTGACCGATCAGGATCGGCAGCGCGTTGATGAGCTGCTGGAAAAAGGGTGTCAGGCCGTTCAGGCGCGCGGTGAGAGTCTGCCGGAGCTGAGTTACCCGGAGGAGCTGCCGGTTTCGGAGCGGGTTGAGGACATCCGGGATCTGTTGCAGAGCAATCAGGTGGTGATTGTGGCCGGGGAGACGGGGTCGGGTAAGACGACCCAGCTGCCCAAGATCTGTCTGGAGGCGGGTCTGGGGCGGCGTGGGTTGATTGGTCATACCCAGCCCCGGCGACTGGCGGCGCGGACAGTGTCGCAGCGTCTCGCGGAGGAGATGGGTACCCGGGTGGGTGAGCAGGTGGGCTATCAGGTGCGCTTCACCGACCAGAGCAGTGAGTCGTCGCTGGTCAAGGTCATGACGGATGGCATCCTGCTCAATGAGTTGGTTCATGATCGGTTTCTGGATCGCTATGACACCATCATCATTGATGAGGCGCATGAGCGCAGTCTCAATATTGATTTCCTGCTCGGTGCGCTCAAGCGGATTCTGCCGAAACGTCCGGATCTTCGGGTCATCATCACCTCCGCCACTATCGAGCTGGACCGCTTCAGTGCCTATTTCGACAAGGCCCCGGTCATTGAGGTGTCGGGGCGGACCTATCCGGTGGAGGTCGAGTACCGCCCGCTGGCGGGGGATGATGAGGATCCGGAGTCGAGCTGGCCGGGTGCCATTGAATCCATTGTTCATGAGATTGAGGAGCACGAGCGTAGCGAGGGGAAGCGGCCGGGGGATGTGCTGGTCTTTCTGCCCGGTGAGCGGGACATCCGGCTGGTGAGCAAGGCGTTGCGCCATGCGGATCTGCGACACACTGAGGTGCTGCCGCTCTACGCCCGGCTGAGCAATCAGGAACAGAACCGGGTCTTCCAGCCCCATGGCGGGCGGCGGATTGTGCTGGCCACCAATGTGGCGGAAACCTCACTCACGGTGCCCGGTATTCACTATGTGATTGATACCGGCATGGCGCGGCTCAGTCGCTACAGCGTACGCTCCAAGATCCAGCGTCTGCCGGTGGAGCCGATTTCCCAGGCCAGTGCCAATCAGCGCAAGGGGCGCTGCGGGCGTATCGCGCCGGGGATCTGTTTCCGCCTCTATGACGAGACGGATTTTCTCAACCGCCCGGAATTCACCGACCCGGAAATCCGCCGTACCAATCTCGCCTCCGTCATCCTGCAGATGGCCAACATGGGGCTGGGGGACGTCAAACGTTTCCCCTTCATTGATCCGCCGGATAAGCGGCTGGTGAATGACGGCTACAAGCTGCTGGAAGAGCTGGGCGCTGTGGATCGCAAACGCGCGCTGAGCAAGCTCGGCAGGCGTATGGCGAAGCTCCCCGTGGACCCGCGCCTGGCGCGCATGCTCATGGCCGGTGAGCGCATGGGCAGTCTGCAGGAGGTGGCGGTGATTGCGGCGGGGCTGAGCATTCAGGACCCGCGGGAACGTCCCGGCGACAAACAGCAGGCGGCGGATCAGGCCCATCA
>LKMJ01005073.1_pt1 | contig 12404 bp, 8 predicted proteins | sample 643391 | NCBI WGS metagenome assembly LKMJ01 (sample SAMN04112250, study PRJNA286221) | soda lake metagenome | biome: soda lake; feature: Kulunda Steppe; material: water; isolation source: sample PL-Br10 brine of Picturesque Lake | place: Russia: Kulunda steppe | collected 2010-07
GCATGTTCACCGACGACGACAACCAGACAGGCAGCCTCACTGTAGAGAGTCCACCGGGACCACCGTTCTTTGCCGTCTCGGATCTGGATCCGCGGGACAAAACTGTGGCCCAGGGCGATACCTTCGGCGTCTCCGCGACGATCAAAAACGTCGGCGAGGAGACCGGCACCCAGACCGTCGAGTACCGTATCGACGGCGAAGTGCGGGCTACGGAGAAACTGACCCTCGACGGGACTGACTGGCATGTCGTCACGTTCGAGAGAATCGAAACTGCGGATCTCGAATTAGGTCAGTACGAGCACGGTGTGTTCACCGACGATGCGGAGATGACAGGAACGCTTTCTGTCGAACCTGATCCGCCAGCCATCGAGTTCAGAGTCCGTGACCTGGAGCCAGATGAGTTGACCGTCATCCGGGGGGATACGTTCGACGTCTCCGCTACCATCGAGAATGTCGGGGAGAGAACGGGAACGCAGTCGGTTCGCTTCCAGATCGAAGATCACGTCCGAATCAATCGGATTGTCGAACTCGAACCGACTGAGTCGCGAACTATGATGTTTGTCGGCATCGACACTACTGACCTCGAACCTGGCACGTACCAGTTCCGAACTGCAACGCCGGACGACGAACGAGTTGGCACGCTCAACGTCGAACCGGAAGGTTCCGAGTTCGTGGTCTCCAATCTCGATCCTGCAGAAGTAACCCTTCCTCAGGGCGAGACAGAGGAGGTATCCGCCACCACCGAGAACGTGGGAGACGAGAGTGGCACACAATCCATCGAACTGCAGGTCGATGGTGTAGTGCAAGACAGTCAGGAAGAGACGCTTGACCCCGAAGAAGAGCAGTCGGTGGAGTTTACGCTCGAAACCGAAGATCTGGAACCTGGCGACTACGAGTACGGTATCTTCAGCGACGACGACGAGGCGACCGGGACGCTGAACGTCGAGGACTCCGAACCCGACCGCGAGATTGATTCGCCCACGGTGATTGACGAACCCGGCAGCTACGAACTGACGGCGGATATCGAGCCTGACGACCTCGACATGGATGCCTGCATCGCGATTCAGGCAAGCGACGTTACGTTGGAGGGCGGCGACCACGTCGTCAGCGGTGTCAATGCGACCGGGGACGAGAGGACAGGCGTACAGGTGTTCCACCCGGACGGTGACGAAGTGGAAAACGTCACAATCCGGAACCTGCGTGTCGTAGGGTGGAATAGGGGCGTCGACATCGGTGCAGGCGGCCCAGGCTCGATGATTCACCCGGCTGAGGTCAGCCTCGAGAATATTACCGCAGTTGGCAACGATAGCTACGGAATTGGGGTCAAAGCGGCGCACGGCTCAACCTTCGAAAACGTCACCGCCGAACGGAACGGTGGGTCCGGAATCAACCTCTACCTGACGAGCGACGCGACATTCGAGGGGATTACCGTCTCGGAAAACGATATGTACGGTCTTTTCTTGACCGAGGACGTGGACGACAACGAGTTCACCGATGTGACGGTCACCGACAACGGCGACACGGGCATCTACCTCCATATGCATGTTCCCAAAAATGTGTTCTCAGACCTCTACGTCGAAAACAACGATGGTGGAATTTCGATTCCGATGACTGCTGGTTCTGACACCACGATCCAAGATGCAACCATCGAAAACAACGGGATTGGTGTAGGCGGAGGGGAGCACGAGCTACAGGATGTCACGATCCACAACCACGATGGTTCAGAGCTGAGTGCGTTAGGTAGCATCACTGCCGACGAACTCCGAATCGGTGATAACGCTGTATTCACGTTCGTCGAGGAATCCGTTAACATTGACGCGGTCGACCGGACGGAACTGCCTGTCCTGCCTGATGACGCCCAGGCAGTCGGCGATGGCGTCGAAGTGGACGGAATCAACGAGCGCGTCGACGTACGCCTCGAGTACGATGAGGAAGATGCTGGCGACCAACTCGCCGTGTGGCGCCACGACAGCGACGAGTGGACCACCGCAGCGGATGTCGACCCCGAGGAAGCCACGGGAACGATTGAGACCGAACTGACTGAGGACGGTCTCTTCGCACCTGTTTCTGTCGAGGAAGAGCCTGCGGTGTTCGAGGTCTCTGATCTCGACCCCGAAGAAGTAACCCTTACTCAGGACGAGACGCTTGACGTCTCTGCCACCATCGAAAACGTCGGGGAGGCGAGTGGCACACAATCCATCGAACTTCGGGTTGACGAGGAGGTTCTGGAGGAGCAAGAGTGGGAACTTGATCCAGAGGAGTCTCAAAACGTCCCCTTCGAGGAGGTCGGAATATCCGATCTCGAACCCGGCGAGTACGAGCACGGCATCTTCAGCGAGGACGACTCCGAGACAGGAACGCTCACCGTCGAAGAACCGGCGGAATCCGAGTTCCTCCTCTCGAACCTGGATCCGCTGGATGCCGAGGTCACACAGGGCGACCTCATCGACGTATCGGTGACCATCGAGAACGCCGGTGAGCAGGAAGAAACGCAAGATATCGAGTTGCGCATCGACGAGAACCTCGACCCAGAGAACTTCGTGCACCCGGACGAGGAGACCAATCCCGAGCAGTTCGTGTTCCTGGACAGCCAGTCGCTCACCCTCGACGCCGACGAATCCGAGACGGTGACGTTCCAGGATGTCGATACGGGCGCGCTGGAGCCAGGTGAATACGAGCACGGCATCTTCAGTCAAGACGATTCCGAGACGGGAACGCTGACTGTCGAGACAGACCCCGCGGAGTTCCTCGTTTCCAACTTCGCCCCACGGAATCCGACCGCCACCCGGGGTGACACGCTCGATATCTCAGCGACTGTCGAGAACGTCGGCGCCGGGACGGACACACAAACCGTCGAGTACCGCATTGACGATGACCTTCTCGGGAGCCAGGAGGTGACACTCGCCGCGGACGAGGAGCAGTCCGCAGAGTTTGTCCTTGAAACAGCCGATCTAGATCCTGGTGAATACACTCATGGCGTATTCACCGATGCTGACTCGGAGACAGGGTCGCTGACTCTCGAAGCGGAAGTGGATGACGACCCACCAGAAGACGATGACCCGCCGGAGGATGACGATCCGCCAGACGATGACGACCCGCCGGAGGATCCACCAGAAGACGATGATCCGCCAGACGATGACGATCCGCCTGACGACGATCCACCGGATGATGATGAGCCACCTGAAGATGATCCCGATCCTCCTGATGAAGGAGACGGGAACGGAGAGAGCGAGAATGGGGAGGGAGAAGAAGACAACGGAGAGGAAAACGATGACGAAGAGGAGAATAGCTAAGATGAGAAACGAGCTACGAGCGATGCGCTAAACGTAGTAACGGCACATTTCATCTGCTTTTTTATATATGTGAACCGCAAGAGTGTGTTGAACCTTTTTAACTATGTCGGGGGAGGGCTCCGAACTACGTCGAGACGTGCTCGCTCACGACGTTCGCTCACGGCTTTGCCGTTCGCAATCGAGGCTTCACTTCGTTCAGCCTCGCGCTCGCTGCGCGCACCTCGTCTACTTCGGAGCACTTGAGCATTTCACGGCGTCATCACTCACTGACGTTCGTGATTCCTTGGAAAATGCCCGGGGAGGGCTCCGAACCCTCGATCTCCGCATATCCCAGGTACGAGGAGATTCCTCGCGGGAATGCCGGAGCGAGCCGCGTTCCATTGTAACCCTATGAGTGCGGCGCTATGACCAGCTAAGCCACCCGGGCGCACTCGATGGTAGTAGAGAGCCCGTCTTTAACTTTCTCATCCAGAGTCGCCATCGCCAACCATCCGCATGCCCTCAGGCAAGAACGAGCGGGAGTCCGAACGTGATGACGAGACCCACGAGCATGAGGACGAAACCGAGAATAACCTGACTGTTCGTGTATCCGCTCTGGGGTGCTGTCTTTCGGTGTGGCGGTGAACGCTCCGGTGGAGTCGGATCTGAGGGGTCGTACTCCGGTCGGTCGTCGTGGTCGTCTGCCATATTCTGACGTTCTGTTTCCGGGTATTTCGATGTATCGGAGTCTGTTCGTCGATGACTGTGAATTCGTATGCTAGAGGGGCGCACGATACTGGCGAACATATTTAACCAATGCGGCGTCTAACCGTTTGGTATGAGTGCACTGGCTGGGGCTGCACAGCGATGAGCGAAGACGAGACTGCTGACGGTGAGGAAGACTGGTTCGAGCAGGGCCTCCGCGAGTCAGACGACGATGACGACTGGGACGATTTCGACGACGGTTCTGAGAGTTCGGAGTCGGGTGACTGGACAACTGAGGTGACAGCCGGAGCCGACACAGGAGAGGATGAGAAGGCAAGTAGTAGCACGACAGACGGTGATGACACGTGGGATGAAAGCGCCGGAACCGACAGCGCTGAATCAGCGTCATCGACAGACTGGACAGACACCGTAGAGACGGATTCAGAGGGCGAGACGTTCGAAGACGAGTTCGGTCCAGGCGATGGGGCGAGCGGGGATGCATTCGATACAGGTGGCGACGACGCCGCGGGTGGTGAGGACACCGAGGAGGGGGATGGACTCTTCGACGAGGGGTTCGGAGATGCCTTTGGCGATGCCGATGACGACGACCACTTCGCAGACGACGATTTCGAGTCAGAGATCCCACGACTCGACATCGGTATCGAGGGGCTCGACGACATGATACAGGGTGGCGTTCCGCGCAAACACCTTATCGTCGTCATCGGCAGTGCAGGGACCGGAAAGACGACGTTCGGTCTCCAGTTCCTGCATCATGGCCTCCAGAACGGCGAGAACACGGTGTTCATCACACTCGAGCAGAGCCACGAGGCGATTATTGCGACCGCCAACGAGTGGGGCTGGGACTTCGAACGCTACGAAGAGGAGGGACGACTCGCTGTCGTCGACCTCGACCCCGTCGAGATGGCAAACAGTCTGGACAACATCCAGGCGGAGCTGCCGGAGCTCATCAAGGACTTCGGTGCAGACAGGCTCGTCCTCGACTCGGTTTCGCTGCTGGAGATGATGTACGACAACCAGGCAAAACGTCGGACCGAGGTGTTCGATTTCACCCGTGCGCTGAAGAAAGCAGGCGTGACGACGTTCCTGACGAGCGAAGCCAGCGAATCGAACCCGTTTGCCTCCCGGCACGGTATCATCGAGTACCTGACCGACGCGGTCTTCGTACTCAAGTACGTCCGTGGCGAGACACAGGAGACCCGACTCGCCGTCGAGATCCAGAAGATCCGCAACGCGAACCACTCGCGTGAACAGAAACCCTACGAGATGACCGACGAGGGAATCTCTGTTTATCAGCAAGCGAATATTTTCTGAACACGGCACCGGGTAGACATACTCTGACCGTGGCAGAACTATATATACCAGCAGGATAAATTACGAGCCGAATGGTCGCCGAAGACACGACAGTGTACCTGACATTCGGTTGTGTATTCAGCCTCTGTGCGTTCGGTATTGGAGTGTTTGCGCTTCGTGAATCTGGGCGGGCGCGACGAATGGGGCTGGTCGGGGCTGTTCCGGCAGTCTCGATAGCGGCCACGTATCTCCTGATGGGACTCAACGTTGGAATGGTCGAGACTGCGGGCCGTGACCAGTCTGTCGTCCGGTTTATCGGCTACACGGCCGCGCTTACTGCGTTCGGATATCTTCTGATGAAAACGGTGTTTCTCCCGCGGCGAAAAGCGATAGTGGTGACAACTGCTATCGTCCTGACACCGTGGGTTTCGTTCGTCTCCTGGTTTCTGACCGGAACCGTCGAGTCACTGGTGACACTCGCCTCGCTACTGATCTTTGGCTACGCAACGTATCTCCTGTACGGTCCACTCAACACATTCGCAGCGATGGAAGGGGGGAAGCGCGAACTGCTGTATGCGAAGCTTCGAAACCTCTTCGTCATCGGGTACGGAACGCTTGTCCTGCTTTCGGCCACCTCCGAGCAGGTCCTCGGCCTGCTGACGACGTTCGTAGCGACAGTCGCCGCAGGCTACGCGGACGGCGTCGTCATGCTCGGAATTGGACTCCTCGTTCTCTCCTCGCTCTCGGTTTTCCGAGACGCGGAGACGGGAGATTCACACTCGATGAACACAACTGCTGCTGTCGAACCGTCTGACTAGTTCAAAAGAGCAAGAAATTATCGCTCCGGGAACTGTTCGAGTGCGTCTTCGAGCAACCCCTGCTGTTCGCGCGCTGCCGAGAGTTCGGCCTCGATATCGTCGTGTTTGATGCGCTCGCGTTCCTCCGGGGAGAGGTCCTCGCGAACGACTGCAGCGTCACGGATCCGTTCGTACTCGGTTTCGCGCGGAAGCGACGCGACCGTCCGGAGATGCTCGACAGCCCCCGGAGCGAACCGGTTGACTGCTGCGGTGAGTTCCCGACACTGAAAGTGCAGTTGCTCGGCGGGCGGTGGCGGCCACGAGATCGTCAGTGGTTCGCCGCTCAGCCCGTCCAGATAGGTCTGTTTCCGACCGACAACATGGGTCAGTTTCTCCGGATCGTCGACGTAGTGCGACAGTTTCGAGTGCGAGTAGCCGGCGTACTCGAGCAGTTTCGGGATGGGCTCCTCGCCCGGCGGATACTCCCGGACGTAGGACGCGAGTTCCTCGTCGGGTTCCTCGAAGGGAACGAGCGGGTACGCGGACATCGCATCGAGGAAGTCGATAACCTCTCGCGTCGATGCCTCCCGAGTGAAAGTGGCAAACTCGTCGGTGACTGCCTCGTTGTACTGCTCGATTGGCCCTCGAAGCCGCTCTGTCGGCGCGTCCAGATCCGCATCTGCGAGGCGAACGAGCCGTTCGAGTTCCGTGATACGTTCCTTGCAGTCCCGGATTTGATAGCGAACGTCTTTGCGAGTCTCCCGGTACGATTCAAGTAGCTCGTCGCGGCGTTCGAGCCGAGAGACGAGGTCGGCCACCGGCTCTAGCTGTTCTCTGGCATCTTCGATGTCCGACTCGTGAAACCACCGTTTCTGGAGCATCTCGTCGCACTCGTCGAACGTCTCCGAGAGCAACATGTCATCGGAGATGTCCTCGGTCACCTCGGCTATCGCGCTCTGGAACTGGATGTTCGTCCTGATGTCGCCACCCTCGTCGGTGACGTCGTCCTCGAAGCGGTCGAGAACGTCCGTGAACGCCTCGTAAGCATCTGCGAGCTCCTGGAGCTCTTCCTCGCCGAACTCCGCGATCTGCTTGTTCGCGTACTCGATCTGGTCCTCGAGCTGGTCGAGTTCGTCGACGAGGTCGGATCTCTGAGAGACGTTATTCGTAGACATCGTCAGGGTCAAAGATTCGGTTTGCGACGACGTCGCCGTCGAGCGACCGGTAGAAACACGATTCGTATCCAGTGTGGCATGCACCGCCCTCCTGCTCGACGAGATAAAGCAGCGTATCGCCGTCGCAGTCGATGCGAATATCCTCGACGTGCTGGACGTTCCCACTCGATTGGCCCTTCTGCCAGAGCTCCTCACGGCTGCGCGAGTAGTAGTGCGCTCGCCCGGTCTCCCGGGTCTGCTCGAGTGCCTCCCTGTTGACGTAGGCGAGCATCAACACGTCACCGGAGTCGGCGTCCTGGGCGATTGCCGGCAGCAGTCCCTCGCTTTCGAAGGCCGGTTCCGGCACCTCGGTACTCATATACGAGGGGTAGATGCACATCCGCATAGGTCTTGGGATGACGGAGACTGAACAGAAGACGGGAATAGGAAAGCCATCCCCCGAGAGTGGTTTATTTTGCTCTCCATTTTATCATTTTTTCATACAGAAATTTATAGGGAACACTGTACTATATGTAGATGTCGATGAATTTGCGTTCCAAGCGGCGGCGGGAACTACTCGGCGCGATTGGCGTTGGGTTACTGGGTGTCGGTGCACAGCAACCGGGGGCTGCATCTGACGCGTTCTTCCGTGTCAGAATCTCGAGTGCGCCAGACAGTGTCGAGGCTGGAGAATCCATTTCGGTTAGCGTCGACGTCGAAAACCGCGGAGATAGCACTGATACACAGCTAATCAGGTTCGATCAGGATTTCCCGGATGACAGTGAAGAGGTGACACTCGACCCCGACGAGTCGACATCTGTCTCGCTTACGAAAGAGACATCGCGATCCGACATCGGCTCTCTCTCTATTCGGGTTACCTCTGATGACTCCTCGAACGGGACCAGCGTCGACGTGTTAGAACCCGGCGAGTTACACCCGACGGTCGTCGGGACAAACTCGCCGGTGGTCGCTGGGATCGAAGAGTTCGAAATCGATATCGAAGTCGAAAACGTCGGTGAGACGTCGGCCAGCAACACCGTCGAATACGAAATCCAGCCCGTTGGGTCATCCAACATCCCATACGATGGTGATACGTCGGCAAGTCTCTCGGGAGGGGAGACAGATGAGTTCACAGTGTCACTGGAAACTGAACACCGGTACAGCGCCCGAAATGTGTTTGCCCGCGCCAGGATTGATGGACGGTCCTCCAGCGAAGAAGGACGCATTATTCCGCCAGAGGAAGCAGAGTTTGCCGTCGAATCAGTTGATGTTGAGGCTGTTCCTGCGGGTGACGAACTCACGATCACGACAACAGTCCACAACGTGAACCACGAAACTGCCGAAAAAGATGTCGAGTGTCAGTTTAACACGGAACAGCAAACGAAAGAGGTGGAACTCGAATGGGACGAAGAGCAAGAGCTCGAATTCGTTTTCGAAACTGCTGTTGACGAGTACGGTGAACACACTGTTACTATCGAGACACCTGACGACAGTGAGTCCGTGACAGTTGAGGTGTTACAACTACCCACGTATATCATCGAGAGCGTTACCGTTCCCAACAGCGTTCCACAGGACGAATCCTTCGATGTGGAGGTAACTGTCCGAAATGACGGTGATATCAGTGATAGCGAGGAGATAACTCTCGCTCGTGAACGTACCCCGGCAGACGGTGATGGAGACGATAGCAGCGAGGATGACGGCGATGACGCTGACTACATTGTGCTCGAGGAATCCAGTGTCACAGTAGAGGTTGACGAGACAGAAACAGTTTCGCTTACCGCACCTGCTCAACGTAATCAGCTTGGGAACACCGAGTTCGTGATCCAGACTGAGGCTGATTCAACGACTGAAACCATTGCTATCGTACCAGCCTACGAAATAGAGGAACTCACGGCCCCTGACGAAGTTGCTGCTGGTGAGGAAATCAGTGTTGAGACGACTGTCACGAACGTCGGTGAAATACCCGCCGAGGCAACGATGACTGCTGAACTCGGCGATACTGATACGGACACCGTCAGCGAGGTTGCGTTAGAGAGCGGCGAAACGACCACTGTCGCGTTCGAACTGACTGCCGAAACCGATGCCTACGAAGATCACACGTTACTTATCTCAGTGATCGGTTCCGACGACGAGGGCGTTACTGCCGCCGAACAGACGGTTGCAGTCCGTGACTCATCCGAAGCAGACGTCGGGTCAGATGGTGGAGGCAGTTCTGGCGGTTCCGGCGGATCCGACGAGGAAGGGACCGGATTCGGCGTCGGTGCCGGAGTTGCTGGTGGTGCGACACTCGCCTACCTCCTCAAACGAAAAACCAGTATCAGCGAAGACAGCGGTCTCGACGGCACTGAATAGCAGTTTGGCTGTCCGGACTGCACCCGAAATACACAAGCAGTCCCACCGAGTGGACTCGCACATGACGCGATTTCTCCAGAGTGGTCGCCGTCGAGATATCTGTGTGTTGCTCGCCGAGGAACCACGCCAGGCCCAGGCGCTCAAATCCCGGCTGGAAACGCACTACGACGTCCGTATCGACCCCAAGTCGTTCTACGGCGCGCTCGACGCGCTGGAAGATTCGGGGTTCGTCGAGACGAGAACCGAAGGTATCCACGACGTGTACGCGCTGACGGAGGCGGGCGAAAAGCGACTGCACGAGCACATCGAGTGGGTGCTCGACCACGTTGACGTCGAGTAGTAATCCGGCCACACCCCAACGTGAACTCACCCCGGGGTCAAGCCCCGGGGCAGTCGCCTCGACCGCCTGTACAGGGAAACCATTAGGGAGGCACCGTCCGAAAGCCGGGTATGCCAGAACCTGCGAACCTCGCGACGGAGCTTCCGGCGAGTGAGTACGAAAAGCGCCTCGAGACAGTCCGACAGAAGCTCGCAGCAACCGACGCCGACGCCGCCGGCTGGTTCGGTGCGACGAGCATCGGCTATCTCACCGGCTTTCACCACATCCAGACCGAGCGTCCCGGCATGCTGGTCGTGACCGAGGAAACTGTCGCTATCACGCTCCCGCGTCTCGAACTCGAGCGCGTCCAGGAGAACCCTCGTATCGAGCGCGTGCACACCTACTTCGATTACCCCCAGGGTCGCCCGATCGAGACGGTTTCGGAGATGCTCGCGGAGCTCGAGGTCGAGACAGTCATCGCGGACGCGGAGGGCGCACCCGGCGTGATGGGCTACGAGGGCCCGCCGCTGACCGACTTCGTCGACGTCGAAACGCAGTCGTGGATCGACCGGATGCGCTGGGCGAAATCCGACGCCGAGGTCGACCTCATCCGCGAGTCCGCCCGCTGGGGGAATCTCGCCCATCGCTATGTCGCAGAGGAGACCGAACCCGGTGCCCATCCCGCCACGGTCAGCCAGAAGGCCTCGATGCGTGCCTCACGTGCCATGCTCGACACGCTGGGCGAACGCTACGTCGCGACCGTCCGGGGAAGCGGACCAGCCCACGCCGGATTTATCTCCGGGCCACAGACCCGACTCCCTCACGGTCACACCGCGAACCGCCGGCTCGAAGCCGGGGACGTGCTGATTACGGGCGCAGGGGCGAACGTCGACGGCTACTTCTCGGAACTGGAACGGACGATGTTCGTCGAGGAAGTCAGCGACGAGGACGAACACTACTTCGAAATCATGCTCGAAGCCCAGACTATCGCCATCGAAGCGATGGAACCCGGCGTCGAGATTGCAGCCGTCGACGAGGCGGTCTGGGAGTACTTCGAGGAGCAGGGCGTGACCGACCTCGCACAGCACCACGTCGGCCACAACATCGGAATGGGCGGGCACGAACCCCCTTACATCGACCGCGGCTGGGGCAGCCACTGCGAGGAGCGCGACAGTCGCGACTCCGAGGCTGATGCGGTCATGGAGCCGGGACACGTCTACACCATCGAGCCGGGTATCTACACCGACGAGGCGGGCTATCGCCACTCAGATACCGTCGCAGTTACCGAGGACGGTACCGAGCAGTTGACCTACTTCCCGCGGGACCTCGAGGGAAACATCATTCGGTAGTTCTCATCGAAGAGGGAGACGCTGCGTGTTAGTCGTCACCCGGTCGTGACAGATCGGCCGGGTCGGGCGTCTGGGTCGGTTCGACTTCGAAGATTCGCTCGTGGAGCGCAGAGAGGCCGTAGACGAGGAAAACGAGCATCACCGCGCCAATCGGGAGCAATACCCACGGGGTAATCCCGGTGTACCCCCACACAAGCATGAGGAAGGCGACGACCATCGCGACGGTGACGGCGTAGTACAGCTGTGTCCGGACGTGGTCGATGAGGTCCGCGCCGGTGAACGTCGAGGAGAGGACACTCGTATCCGAAATTGGCGAGGAGTGGTCGCCGAAGATTGCGCCGGAGAAGATCATCCCGACCATTACCGCAACCATCTCGTGGGTGCCGACGAGGTCCCACGCGACGGGGATTGCGATGGGCGTGAGAATTCCCATCGTTCCCCACGAGGTCCCGGTCGTGAAGGCGATGAACGCGGCCGTGAAGAAGACGACCACCGGCAGGATTTCGGGCGTGAGGAACTCCTCGACGACGCCGCTGACGTACTCGCCGGTTTCGAGAACCTCGACGGTGACACCGAGCGACCACGCGAGGACGAGGATGGTGGCTGCCGTGAGCATGATACCGAAGCCGTCGATGGTGGTGTCGACGCTCTCTCCGAGCGAGAGCAGGCCGTAGGCGTATCCGAGGACGTACGTCGAGAGAACCATGAAAAACGACCCGATGACGAGCGCGAGGGCGTAGTCGGCTTCTTCGATTGACTCCTGGAAGCCAGCCCCATCGAACAGTCCGCCGCTCCACAGTGCTGTCACACCGATACCGACAATCAGGACGAGAATCGGAACGAAAAAGCTCGCGAGACGTGGGTTTTCGACGTCGGGTTCGCCGAGGTCACCCTCGACGTCTTGCATGGGTCTGGCGTCGTCACGGACGACCTTTCCGGTGGTGGCTGACCGACGCTCGGCGGTCAGCATCTCGCCGTAGTCCCGGCGTGAGAGGACGATGATTCCGACCATCACGATGGCGAGTATCGAGTACATGTTGAACGGCCACGAGTCGAGGAAGACGCCGAACGAGCCTGGAATATCCTCCTCTGGAATATCCGTTGCCTCGTATCCGGCCTCTATCATCGACAGTTGAAACGCAACC
>LKMJ01005074.1_pt1 | contig 12403 bp, 10 predicted proteins | sample 643391 | NCBI WGS metagenome assembly LKMJ01 (sample SAMN04112250, study PRJNA286221) | soda lake metagenome | biome: soda lake; feature: Kulunda Steppe; material: water; isolation source: sample PL-Br10 brine of Picturesque Lake | place: Russia: Kulunda steppe | collected 2010-07
CCCAAAAACGGGCGATCCCGCCGGCTCCGGAGCCGCTGTAGGCGTCTCCACCGCGTTCGATCAGTCCTGAAATTGCTGAAGCGCGTCGGCGTGAGTCTCGGCGAGCGTCTCGAAGGCTTCGAGTTCGGCGTCCTCCTGAGTCCGTTTGTCGCTTCGATCGCGGAGCCGCTCTTTGACGAACTCGAGCGCCATCCGGTCGTTCTCGGCGATCCGGTCTGCGACCGTTCGTGGCTCTTCGAGTACCCGCGATACGAGTCCGATCCGGAGCGCTTCCTCGCTGTCGATAACCCGTCCCGAAAGCGAAAAGTCGAGTGCATCGCCGAGGCCGACGACCTCCGGAAGCCGAACGGTTCCACCCCACGCTCCGAAGATACCGAGTGTCACTCCCGGCTCGCCGAACGTCGCCTCGGGGGTCGCGAGGCGCAGATCACACGCCAGTGCGAGTTCGACACCGCCCCCGCGGGCTGCGCCGTCGATCCCGGCGACGACGACAGCGGAGCTGTTTTCGATCGCGTTCGCGACCCGCTGGCCGCGGCGGATGAACGGGTCGACCGCACCGCTGTCGGCAACGTCGGCGACGACCGAGAGATCCGCGCCAGCACAGAACGCATCACCGGCACCACGAAGGTAAATGACCGGAGCGGAGCACCCCGAGACAGCCTCCTCCAGCGCCTCGAGACCCTCCAGTGTCAGTGCGTTCCGGCGGTCGGGACGATCGAACGTCACGACGCGCACGTCGCCGTCGTCTACGGTTTTGATCATTACCATCATCGGGGGTGCTTCGACGCATAAGTACTGTGATCGACTCCCCCGTTCGTGGATGGATCCGAGATACGGCGGCGGACACACGGAGCAATCGGATTGTGGTTTCCAAACTGATTTGGCGCCTCCGTCCGTACCGGGCGTGTAGATGGACGAAACCGCCCACGCCCGGGCCGCTTTTCGCGACGGGATCGGTGATATCACCCCCGACGCCCTCCGCTCTCGCCTCGAAGAAATTCTGAAGGCGGCGTCGATGACTCCCGGTTCGCTCACCGTACTGACGGCAACAGCACTCGATGAATCCCTCGAGGGTGACGTTGCGGCACGGCGCGGTGCCGGTATCCAGATGAGCTACGAAGGGCTTCGTCTGTCGCGGGAACTCATTCACACCGACCCGTGGACGAGCGAGAATCCAGACGACGGTGATATGAACGTCATCGCCGCAGAGGTACTCGTCGCTCGCGGATTCGAATATCTGGCCCACACTGTCGTTGCTGGCGACGTCGTCGAGGCGGTCCGGCGGTTCGGCCGCGATCAGACACGTCTCGAGGAGTTCGACGCGGACCGGGCAGCACTCGAACGCGGGCTCGAAGCGGATTTCATCCGGATCGCCGTCAGAGCCGGTGCCGACATCGCGCTCGGCTCAATTCCCGAAGAGATCGAAACGCTCGCCGACACGTTGGCTACGGAGTTGGCTAGCGATCCACTACCGGAACCGGACGTCGCGTTGGCCGGACTCGAAGATCGGATCTCGGCGGCACATACAAGCCCCGAGACGGCTCCACAGAGGGATTACTCACGATCTCCCGGAACGTAACCGCAGTCCGATCAGTTGAAAGGGACGAAAACAATTGACGTAACGCGCGCCGAAGACCAGCGCATTCACAGGGAACGACGACCGAATACCGATTCAGCGTGCCGATGGAAACGACACACCGTATTATCGCCGGAGACGCCCGTTCGCTCTCGGAGCTCGAAGACGACGCCGTCGAGATGGTCGTCACCTCTCCGCCGTATCCGATGATCGAGATGTGGGACGAGTTGTTCTCGATGCTCGATCCCGAGATCGGCGAGTATCTCGAAGACGGTGACGGGCGAGCCGCCTTCGACCGCATGCACGAATTGCTCGAGAGCGTCTGGATGGAACTCCGCCGCGTGCTCGTCGACGGCGGGATCGCGTGTATCAACGTCGGCGACGCCACCCGGACGGTCGACGGCAGTTTCCGCGTCTTTCAGAACCACTCTCGGATCGTCGACGCCTTCGAGGAACTCGGGTTCGAGCCACTGCCCGAATTGCTGTGGCGAAAACCGGTTAACTCGGGGGCGAAGTTCATGGGATCGGGCATGCTCCCGCCGAACGCGTACGTGACGCTCGAACACGAGTACATTCTCGTGTTTCGGAACGGCAAAACGACCCGTAGCTTCGAGCCGAGATCTCCCCTGCGGTATCGGTCGGCGTACTTCTGGGAGGAGCGGAACCGGTGGTTCTCCGACGTCTGGACGGACGTCACCGGAACGCTGCAATCGCTCGGACGAGACGACGCCGACGGTGACGCCGAACTCCGGGATCGATCGGCGGCATACCCCTTCGAGATACCCTACCGGCTTATCAACATGTACTCCGTCTACGGGGATACGGTGCTCGACCCCTTCTGGGGTACCGGAACGACCTCGATCGCGGCGATGGTCGCCGGGCGAAACTCGATCGGATACGAGTTGAACGAGGAGTTTCTGGGGCGATTCGACGAACGGGCCGAGGCGGTCCCGGAGTACTCCCGGGCGGTCGTCGAAAAGCGGCTGGCCGATCACGAATCGTTCGTAGAGTCGCGTCGAGACGAGGGCGTCGAGTTCGACTACGAAGCTGAGAACTACGACGTGCCCGTCACCACCCGACAGGAAAAGCCGATTCAGTTCTATGTCGCGATCGATATCGAAGAAACGGCCGACGGTTACGTGGTCTCACATCGGCCGATCGAACAGACGGACTGGCCCGACGCCAGGCTGACGGGCGATGCTACTCAACTCTGATCCCACAGGCGGTGTACCGACCACGTGAGCCAATCGCACGAGGGCAGTCGGATCGAAATCACAACGGTCAAATGGGGCGGCCGTTTACCACCGTATGCCTGCCTGGGTAGCTTAGCGGTAAAGCGCGTCCTTGGTAAGGACGAGAGCCCGGGTTCAAATCCCGGCCTAGGCTTATAATATTTCTTTTAAATCCTATAACGACATACAGTTAGTGGCTTCCTCGCTATTGGCTTCTAATACCCCTCATTATATACTATTCCTGTCTAATTTGGCAGCGTCATCTGTAGAGTAATGTGAGTCCGATTGAGTAGCTCGATGTGCAAGCTGTGTGCAGTCGACGAAACCGTTATGGATTCATGTGCAAGGTATGCACATAGAATGAGTGCAAGCGATGAGCCGCGGCGAGTCCACTTCCAGTCCCCGGAGTACCTCGTTGACCGACTCGACGCGATCGCCGATCTCTTCGATAAAGATCGGACGGATCTGCTCGTCGAGGCGATCCGTGAATACATCGAAGATACTGCCGACAGCGAGACGCTTCAGGAACTCGTCGCAACGAAATACTACGACGACCAACTCGACTTCGAGACCGTCAAACAACTGGTCGGTGCTGAGAGCGCCCAGCGTCTCCGCTTGCTCAAAGGAGACCTCGAAGACGAACCACTCGATCTCGCGGCACCCGACGATATCGATATCTACGATGGCGAGGCGGCGACAGTCGACGCGGATGACGAGCGATGAGCAGTTACCAACTGCGAACAGCCGTCGCCGACACCAGTGCGCTCACCAGTCTCGCCGTCCCACGTGCCGACGCAGCCTTCGATACCGAGACGAATCCCGATCCACTCCAGTATCTCTGTACCTCGTGTGACGTGTTCGTGCCACCGGAAGTCCTGACGGAGCTCCGCGAAATTACACGGTATCAGGACATCCACGCCGCCGCCGCGAGCAATGTCCTCGCAGCTCGCACGCACTATATACGGTCGAGGATCCCTACGAGTATGACGCCACGCCGGATTCGCGGCCAACGTTCGGGCTCGACGACGGCGAAACCGACGGCATCGTCCTCGCGAACGCCCTCTCAGTCGATGGGTTTCTCACCGACGAGTTCGGCGGGACGAACTTCCCGCTCATCCATGCGGTTCTCCAGGGGCCACGTATCGTGCCGACATCGCGACTCATCTGCGACTACGCCCGGAACGGTCATATGACACACGAAGAAGCAAAAGTGCTGATCACGATGGTTAGCCCGCATCGAAGCTGGGAGAACAGTCCCTACGTTGTGCGATTACTCCAGTACCTCGAGGAGTAGGCATACTCTGAGCGGTCTGTCAGGGCTTTTGAGTGGTGCCTTATCATAAGTCAAACAAACTTTCAAAAAAGGGATCCCGTCACCACCGCAGATGCAAAGAGCGCACCGAAACCATTAATCCACGACTTCGAGAACCATAGGCTGGACCGAATGGTTTCGGAAGTCGCACTCTCTTTGGATCTGGCTATCATTCTTCTGGCTGCCACCGCTGCCGGTTTTATCGCGAGACAGACCGGCCAGCCGACCATCATCGCGTACATCCTCGCGGGCGTCGTCGTCGGCCCCGTGATCCTCGGCATCGTCGAGGTCACGGAGCTTACAGAGACGCTCTCGGAGCTGGGGCTTGCGTTCCTTCTGTTTTTGCTCGGCATCAAGATGCGGATCGAAGAGATCAGACACATCCTCTCGCCGATCGTCAAGATCTCGCTGCCGCAGATGGCGGCGGTCGCGGCGGTGGGCACGGGCGTGTCGATGGCGCTCGGATTCGGCACGGTCGAGTCGATCGTGATCGGCCTGGCGGTGATGTACAGTTCGACGGCGGTCGTAATCAAGATGCTCACCGACAAAGATGAGGCGACGACACTCCACGGCAAGATCGACGTCGGAGTGCTTTTGGCCCAGGATATCGTGGTTGTCATTCTGCTCGCGGTACTGGCGGCCGGCCGGCCCGAGAGTGCGACCGAGGTGGCGACGACGCTGGTGGTCGTTCTCACTCTCGTCGCGATCATCACGGTCGCCGCCCTGGCTGCGTCACGGTCGGTACTGCCGATCGTTTTCCGACGGATCGCCGACAACAAGCAGGTCTTCTTCCTGATCGCGATTTCGTGGGCGTTCATCTTCGTGTTCGTCTCCCAGGAGATCAATCTCTTTCTCGCGCCGCTGGGGATAGAGGCGTACCTTTCGATCGAGATGGGCGCGTTTCTGGCGGGACTCGCGATCGCCCAGTTGCCCTACAGCAAACAGCTCCAGGATCGGGTCAACCCGCTTACGGACCTGTTCGTGATGATCTTTTTCGTCTCGGTCGCACTCAGTCTGGAGGCGACCGATCTTCTCTTCTACTGGCAGGAGGCAGTGATCACGGCGATCGTGTTGATGATCGCGAAGTTCGTGATCTTTTTCGCCCTGATCAGCTGGCAGCGCTTCGACAGCGAGACGACGTTCCTCGGCAGCCTCTATATGATCCAGGTGAGCGAATTCGGGATCGTCGTCGGCGTCGCCGCGCTGCAGGGGGAGTTCATCGGCGTGGAGGTGCTCGGATTCCTCACACTTGTGGCATTGCTCACCATGAGCGTCTCGGTGTACTTCTTCGAGTATGGCGACGCGCTGTTCGAGCGGGTCGAACCGTACGTCTCGCGGTTCGAATCGACGGAGACGTTCACCGAAGAGAGACGGGAGTACAAAGACCACGCCGTCGTCGTCGGGTACGACGAGGTGACCCGGAACGTACTCGCGTTGCTCGAGGAACACTTCGAGGAACTCGTCGTCGTCGATCGGCGGGTCGACCACATCCTGGAACTCCAAGAGAACGGCTACGACGCGGTTTTCGGCGATATCGGCAGCGCCACGATCCGAAAGGACGTGGCGCTCAAGAAGGCATCGTTCGTCCTCTCGTCGTCGGACCAATCCGAGATCGGAAAGAAGGTACTCAGGGAAAGCGACGACGATGCGACAGTCATCGTCGAAGCGTCCAACGCCAGGGACGCTCGAGAGCTCTACGAGCACGGGGCCACCTACGTCATCCAGAGCGTTCCGCTGTCGTCGAACCGACTGGCGAGCTATCTGGAGGCACTTCTGGAACGCGATGCCGCGTTTGACCGGGCGGTCGATAGCGACATGGCGCTGTTAGGCGATCCGGATCCGTTCCCGGACGTCCACGAACGAATGGAGGGTGAGCTCGATGACTGATAGGGAGTATCGTCGCCAACCGACGGTTTCGACCTTCGTCTTTCGGCACGGTGTCTCGGTTCCTCGCGGGGAAACGACGAACGTCGACGATAAACCCTATGAGACACGTCGTTCGAACCCGGTGGCTCGGACCTCGATGAGCGGGGGTGGTCGGTATGTCTGAGATGTTGACCGCGATCGCGATCATCTTCATCGTCGCCGGTCCGTTCCTGTTGGCAGCCAACCGGTTCGACGTGCCGGCCGCACCGCTTCTCATTCTGGCGGGAATCCTCGCCGGGCTCTGGATCGACGAGTCGCTCGCGATTCAGCTTGCGCAGTTCGGCATCGCGCTGCTCGTGTTTTCGTTCGGGCTCGGAATCCAGTTGAGCACCATCGAGACGGTTCTCGAGGACAGCGAGATCGCCGCGTTCGCCCAGATCTTCGTCGTCGGCTCGATCGGGACCGGGTTCGGCGTGCTTGTGGGGGTGCCGCTGCAGGAAGCCATCTATCTCGGCGTCGCGGTCGCCCTGTCGTCGACGATCGTCGGCACGGCACTGCTCAAGACCGAGATCAGGACGGACCTCGTTCGAGGGCGGCTCGGACGGTCGATTCAGTTCGTTCAGGATCTCTTCGGCATCGCGTTCATCCTCGTTATCAGTGCGGAGGTCCTGGAACTCGATCCGATCGTGTTGCAGATCGGGTACGGAGTACTGTTCCTCGTTGCCGCCATCCTCGTCAACCGGTATCTCTTCGACGTCGTGGGACGGCTCGCCGGCGATTCGGACGAACTCATGATCGTCGGGGTGATCTCGCTTCTCGTCGTGTTCATGGGCGCGGCGGCGGCCGTCGACGTCCCGATCGTCGTCGGGGCGTTCGCCGCCGGGCTGGCCGTCCGCTTCGATCCGGCCGAGCATCTCGGGCTGTTCAACGGCCTGGACTCGGTCGAGGACTTCTTCGTCGCGATCTTCTTCGTGACGGTCGGCGCGCTCGTCGTTCTCCCGTTCGTCGAGACCGGGACGGCCGAGTCGGTCGAGAAGCTGACGCTCGTCTTCGGACTCGTCCTGTTGACGCTTATCGTAAAGCCGGCCGTGACGATCGCGATACTGATCTACCGGGGCTATGAGGCCCGGACGGCGACGCTGACAGGGTTCAGCACCGATCAGATCAGCGAGTTCTCGCTCATCATCGCTATCGAGGCGCTGTTGCTCGGTCTGTTGACCCAGGCGGTGTTCGACGCGATCATCCTCGCGGCCGCCGTGACGATGATCGTCTCCACGTTCACCCAGCAGTACGGCGAACAGCTGTACCGTACTCTGGCCGAAAGCGGCATCGTTCGAGGACAGCACGAAAAGATCGATCGGCTCAGTGAGGTGCCGGAAGACATCTCAGATCACGTGATCGTCCTCGGTTACGGTCGAAAAGGGAGACGGGTCGTCGAGACACTCGAGGCGGTCGATCATCCCTACGTCGTGATCGAAAACGACCCGGCCGTGCGGGACGCGCTCAGAGTCGACTGTGACGCGTACGTCTTCGGCGACGCGATGGAGCCCTACACCTGGGAGAAAGCCCGCGCCGAGGAGGCGAGGGCGATCGTCTCGGTGACCAGTTCCGGCGTGGTGTCACGCCGGCTGCTGGAATCGGAGTTCGATGCGGCGCTCATCCTCCGTGCCCGGGAGGAACGGACGGCGGTCGAACTGCTCGAGGCGGGTGCGACCTACGTCGCCGTTCCGGGGCTGCTGGCGGGCGAACAGCTGGTCAGACACGTCCGGGAACTGCTCGAGGGCGAGCGGACACCGGAGGATCTTCGATCGGATGGCCGAAAAGAGCTGGAGGGAGACTTCGGTCGCCAGTCTGGAGTCGAACGGCCGTAGCGACGTCTCGGTTGACATCTCCTCTACATGCACGCGGAGAAATCCCGAGCGGTGGGTGTCTCGGATTCGTAGTCCAGTCACCGGACGACCACACCTTTCGGGCACGTGCATTCCCACAGCGTCGGTGAGGTGGACTGCGAGCCATATCAAGCGGCCGTTATCCAGATCTCCGACCGTGATACGTGTCAATTAAGCTTTTCACACCGTTCTGCGACCTGTGTACACACATGCAACTCGATTATGAGTCGTATCAACAGCTTCACTCGGAGTTCACGTGGGACGAGGCGTGGACGCTCGTCGATGGGACGCCCGACGACGTAAACGTGACCGCGGAGTGTCTCGACAGACACTCCGGCACCGCGGCACAGATCAAATACGACGACGGCTCGACGACAGTCCTCACCTACGAACGACTCTCTCGGAAGGCTGCGCAGTTTGCCAACTTGCTCGAGGACCTCGGCGTGACCGCCTCGGACCGGGTCGCGATAATGTTGAACCCATCGGAGGCGTTTCTCGTGAGCTTCTTCGGAACGATGAAACACGGCGCCGGCGCGGTTCCCTGTTCGGAACTGTTCGGTCCGGAAGCGCTATCGTATCGGCTCACGGACTCCGAAGCGGAAGTCCTCGTGACGTCATCTGACGTCGCGGAGTCCGTCGATCTCGGCACAGTCGATACGCACATTCTCGAAGATGAGTTCGACGATCGGATCGAACCCTACAGCGCGAGCTTCGAGTCGTCGACCACGGGCAAAGACGAGGCGTGGGTACAGTATACGAGCGGCACGACGGGCCGACCGACGGCCGTCCCGTACCACCACGAGAGCATCGTGCTGTTCGCGCCGGTCATGGACTTCGTTCTCGATTTCGACCGCGACGACGTCTGTTTGACGACCTCTTCGACGGGGTGGGGAACCGGTATCTGGATGGGAACGTTCGCCCCCTTGGTCCACGGCATCACCGCGGGCTACTACTCGGGAGTGTTCGAGCCCGATCACGTCGTCGACGCGATCGACGAGTTCGGTGTGAACGTACTCATCGGCGTCGTTCCGACGGCGTATCGCAAGCTCGTCGACGCCGTCGAAGGAGCCGGCTCGAGCGTCACCGTCGAGAAGGCCAACTACGTCGGCGAGCCGATCGATCCGGAGCTTTCGCGGGCGGTGACCTCGTCGTTAGGTGCGTTTCCGCGCTCGACGTACGGCGTCACCGAGGTTCGAAGCATCATCACGCTCGATTACGCCTTCCCCGATTACGAGTTCCGGCACGGGAGTATGGGCAAGCCGATGCCGGGGCTCGAGGTGACGGTCGTCGACGACACGGAGTCCGAACTCCCGCCCGGTGAGATCGGCTACATCGCGGTTCGTCGGTCGGGAGAACTCATCGTCACGAGCGACGCCGGATACTACGACGAAGCCGGCTACTTCTGGAGCGCCGGCCGGATGGACGATACGATCATCTCCGCCGGGTACACGATCGGCCCGCAGGAGGTCGAGGACTCGCTTCGGTCGCATCGAGCCGTCGTCGAAGCCGGCGTTATCGGAGTGCCCGACGAGGAGAGAGGAGAGGTCGTCAAGGCGTTTATCGACGTACGCGAAGATCCGACGGACGACCTCAGAGAGGACATCCGATCGTACGTTCGAGAGAAACTCAGTAAACACGAATACCCCAGAGAGATCGATTTCGTCCCGGAGATACCGAAAACACCCGACGGGAAGATCAGGCGAAATCGGCTTCGCGAGCGGGAGGGAATCGAAACCGACGGCTGATACGGCCTGTTGTAACGGGTCGAATCCGTCACCTCGGTCGGTGTCACGGGATCGAACGCTTCAACTCGAACGACTCGTCACGGAATGACGTCCCGCAGTATGACCGCTCAGAGATTGCATCCTGACCGTTCGGTGTCCGTACCGCAGGGTGGCGTCCCCTGCCCGGAGCCACACGTCAGTCTGCCCGCGGCGACATCAGTCTTCCCGTCCGCTCTGGGAAATGCTTATTATTCCGGCCAGACACCGTCGATCCGTTCAATGTCTGATGAGCTTTACGGGACGATAACCGAATCCGGGCTAGAAGAGCTTCGGGAGCGAATCGACGTCCCGATCGACGAGCCTGACCCGTACGTCCACGAGGCGACGCTGGATACGATCCGCCACTGGGCACACGGAATCGGATCGACGAATCCACTGTACACCGACGAGGAGTACGCCGCCGAGGGGCCCTACGGGGAGCTGATAGCCCCGCCGACGTTCCTGTTCGCGACGAGTCGCATCATGAGCGGATACGTCGGTGGATTGCCGGGCGTTCACGCGATGTACTCGGGGGCGGACTGGGAGTGGCACGAGCCGATCCGACGCGGCGATCGAATTTACACGGAAAGCTGGCTTAGTGATCTCATCGAACGCGAGACGGAGTTCTCCGGCCGCGCGATACAGCAGATCTACACGATCGAGTTCTACAACCAGCACGAGGACCTCGTCGCGAGCGCGGACTCGTGGTGTTTCCGGACGGAGCGTGATACGGCCAGCGAGGAGAAACGAAAGTACGAATCCGAGAACATCGAACTCGCAGAGTGGGACGACGACGACATCGAGCGGTTCGCAGAGCACTATCGCAACCAAAAGCCCCGCGGTGACGAGCCCCGGTTCTTCGAGGACGTCGACGTGGGAGACGCTCTGGATACCCTCCTGAAGGGCCCGATGTCGGTGACAAGCGTCATCGCGTTCGATCAGGGGTGGGGCGGCCTCTACATCCACGCCCACGGCAAACTCTTCGAGATGATCGACAGACATCCGGCGCTTGCCACGGACAACGAGTTCGGGGTCCCCGAACCGCCCGAGCGGGTCCACTGGGATCACGACTTCGCCCAGCAGGTCGGCGTCCCTGCCGCCTACGACTACGGCCCCGAGCGGGTCTCCTGGCTCGGACACGTCTGTCATCACTGGATGAGCGATTACGGCGTCCTCCGGGACCTGTACGTGGAAGTCCGCCAGCACAACCTCCTGGGGGACGTCACGTGGTGTTCCGGCGAGGTAACGGGCAAGCGAACCGAGGACGGCGATCATCTCGTCGACGTCGATCTCGTCGGGCGCGACCAGCGGGATAACGTGTCGGTGAAAGGCAACGCGGTGATTCAGCTTCCGACCCGTTCCGCCGGACCGCTGTCGGCTATCGATTCCTTCGCCGGCTGATAGACACGCGAGATAGCCGAACCAGCCTTGCTCGATCGGGTCGAACTTCGTCGACGTCCGTCGTTACTGCGGCCCTTCGATCAGCTCGCCGACGAGCCGAACCGCTTCGTCCGCCGTCGCCTCCGAGACCTCCCCGCGGTAGCGTGCTCGCTCGCGAATCGTCAGGACACGTCGAGCCCGCGGATCCGGTTCGATCGCGTCCAGATACTCACGGACCGTCTCGCCCTGCTCGCGTTGGCGATAGCGGAGCTCGAAAAGCAGCAGCATTCGCTCGAAGGCCCGGTGGATGTCGGTCTCCGGATCGCGTCGCCGTTGATACCGGACCCGGAAGCGGTTTAACTGCCGTCGGGCCCGTGGCGAGCGGCGCACCCCGGTGAGTACACCGAGGGCGAGGATCGCAAACAGCGCGAGCCGTTCTCCGCTCGGAATCGAGACCGCGAACGTCTCGCTTTCGTCGGTGTTCGCTTCGTCGGTATGTTCATCGTCCCCGTCGACCTCTTCTATCTCTTCTAGCTCGAACGTCTCGGCGGCTGATACCCCTTCGTTGTCTTCCTCTTCAGTGGCGTTTTCCTCCTCGGACACCCCGTCTGCATCCGTCTCTTCGGGTTCGTCCTCGGAGATTCCCCCCGCGGACACGAAGTACGATTCGTTCGTATCGAACGTGCCGCCCTCGAGTTCTTCCGTCACCTCTCGGGCGTTCTCGAGCGCCGAGGCCTGCGTCCCCTCGAGCTCCGACGGCGGCGTCGGTTCGAAGGTCTGCCAGCCGTGCTCGGGGAAGTACACCTCGACCCACGCGTGGGCGTTGCTACCGCGGACGGCCCACGTGTCCTCGTCGATCTGCTGACCCGTACTGTAGCCGACCGCCATCCGTGCCGGAACGTCCTGTGATCGGAGCATCGTCACCATGGTCGTCGCAAAGTACGTACAGTAACCGGCGTCCATCTCGAAGAGGAATGCGTCGGCGATGTCACCGTCGGGCCGGTCGACGTTCAGCGAGTACTCCTTGTTCGTCCGGAGGTACTGTTCGATCGTCACGGCCGTCTCGTATGGGTCCTCCGCGTCGGCGGTGAGTTCGTCGGTCGCGTCGTGGAGGCGGTCCGGGACGTCATCCGGAAGCTGCGTATAGGCCTCTTCGATCTCCGAGGGGTATTCCGAGCCAGCCGCCCGAAGCTCATCGGCCGACGCGTCGGGGACGGAACTCGAAACCGTGTAGGTCTCGTTCTGCTCTATGGGCCGCTCGGGTTGCAGCGACGCGCCCGTCGTTATCTCTTCGGCGTCGAGCGTGTCACTTTCGACCGCGAACGGTCGGAAGGCGGCGGGCATAGCGTGCATCTCCGTTTCGGCTCTGACGGTCTGATCGACGC
>LKMJ01005076.1_pt1 | contig 12399 bp, 7 predicted proteins | sample 643391 | NCBI WGS metagenome assembly LKMJ01 (sample SAMN04112250, study PRJNA286221) | soda lake metagenome | biome: soda lake; feature: Kulunda Steppe; material: water; isolation source: sample PL-Br10 brine of Picturesque Lake | place: Russia: Kulunda steppe | collected 2010-07
CACCTACACGTCCGTTTCTAACGATCAGGCGACCGATATGAGATCATCTACAACGCTGCCCTCGGACCCAGAGGCGTATCTGGCTAACCCACATACACTCGGTATTGAGACTAGAGAGGTGCCACGAATTTCAGACTTTGGTGAACACGAATACGGTGCAGCGCCCCTCACCGCTGGTACTGAATCTGCTCGAAAGCGATTACGATCTCTGTCAAACGGATCGACGTATCGTCGGTGTGACGACACTAGATCGTTTGTACCTTAGCATGATACAGCGCTCTATCGGATCCAAAGAGTGGAATTCACAAGACTAAGATCTCGTACTTCTAGCCGGCGCGAATGTTTACTGTCCTAGTTTTTCTGCGATACTGGTTGCCCTGATTATCACTCACAATATTTTGTTGCGTAACTATTTGTAAATCAGATATACAGTCTGAGCTATGTTAGATAAGATTGCGATCGACCGGTTGGACCTTCGGCCGAAACTCATCATCGCATTCGTCTTAGTGGCGCTACTGGTGGGCGTCACCGGCGCAATTAGATACCAAGCCGTTGGAGACGTCGATGAAGAGGCACACGTCATCTCTGAAGACGGCGACAAAATCGATGCTTCGCTGAACATGCTCGTAGCCATCGAAGAGCAACAAGTCGCTGTACACGCCGCACTCCTCGGCGAAGAAGGAGAGCAGTCAAAATTCGAAGCAGCAGGTGGGAGATTCGACGAATACTCCGCCAAGCTACAACAGCAAGAGCTGAGCGAAGCAGAACAAGCAGAGTTCGAAGAATTACAGGGGCAACACGAACAGTACTCGACGATCGCTCAGGAACTGTTTACAGCCTTAGAAGCCGGTGATATGGAGCAAGCACAGGTCAAGAGTGATGAGTTAGACGCAATCGTCGCAGATACCAAGGACTCCGCGCAGACGCTCGAGCAGGCAGCTATCGAAGACAAAGAAGCATCGGTTGTTGCAGCCGACAGCACGACACAAACCGCACAGTTGGAAGTTCTCGGGCTGACAATCGGAGCGTTCATCGTGGCGATTATGATCGGCCTGTTCGTCGCCGGGCGCATCACACCACCAATCAAGCAGCTATCGAACGGGCTCACCGCGATCAGTAACGGAGAACTCGATAAGGAGGTAGATCAGCACGTCGAGAATGATGAAATCGGGCGGATGGTCGAGGCGTACACCAAGATGCAGGAAAACCTTGAGGGGGTGTTTTCCCAGATTGGAACCGCAAGTGAAGGGCTCAAACAGGGGGACCTCAACTGGGAATTTGAATCCCAATACCCCGGAACGTACGGTGAGACGATAACCAATCTTGAAACGGGTGCCGGCGAGCTCTCGGCAAGTTTCGAGCAAATTCAGAGCGTTAGTAGCGATCTCCAGCAGGGTGTGCTTGATGACGACGTCAACACAAACCGCCCCGGGCAGTACGGTGCCGTGCTTGATGACCTCGCGGTGGGGACGACCCAGCTGTCGAACAGTTTCGAGCAAATATCGACTGCGAGCGACCAGTTAGAGCAGGGTCAACTCGCGCAAGACATCGATACCGACTACCCAGGAGCGTACGGCGACGTGCTGTCTAACTTAGAAAATGGAATAGACCGCCTTAGTGATAGTGTTGGTAGTGTTAAAGAAATTGTTGAGAACGTCGCCACTTCAAGTGATGTTGTTGCGCAAAACACGGAAGAAGTCAAGGAAGCAAGTGAAGAGGTTGCCGGGTCGGTCGAGGAGATATCACACGGAGCAGACACGCAGAGTGAAAATCTGCAAGAAGTCGCTAACGAGATGAACGACATGTCCGCTACGGTCGAAGAGATAGCGTCTTCGGCAGATCAAGTGGCTGTAACTGCGGGGACGGCAGTTGAACAGGGGAATGAAGGGCGTGAGTACGCATCGGAGGCGACTGAAGAAATCGAGTCGATAGAGGAACAAGCCGACGAGGCGGCCGCACAAGTCGAGGCTCTCGAAGAGGATATGGACGAGATTGGAGAGATTGTAGAGATGATCTCCGGGATCGCCGAGAAAACAAACATTCTGGCGCTGAACGCGTCGATCGAGGCAGCGCGTGCTGGAGAAGCTGGAGAGGGGTTCGGTGTTGTAGCCTCTGAAGTCAAATCGCTCGCAGAGGAAGCAGGAAAAGCGACGACTGCTGTAGAAGAGCGGATTGAGACTGCGCAAGAAAGTACAACGGAAACAGTTGCGGGAATGGAAGAGATGAGCGAGCGCGTTGAGCGCGGGTCGGAAACGATCGAGAGTGCAATTGAGACGTTTGATGAGATCGCGGACGCAGTACAGGAGGCTGAGAGCGGCATCCGAGAAATTAGTGACGCGACGGATGACCAGGCCGCCTCGACAGAGGAGGTCGTCTCGGTGGTAGATGAGGTGGCAAGTGTGAGTGAACAGACCGCCGCGGAGGCGAGCAACGTGTCGGCGGCGACCGAGGAGCAGACGTCGTCACTCGCGGAAACGACCGAAACGATTCAAGAACTCTCGACGCTGGCTGATGATCTCAACGATCAGGTGACTGGGTTCGAAACACAACAAAAAACGACAGTTCAGGCGAACACACAGTCTCAGATGGCCGCGGATGGAGGCAATGTGTCGTCTGAGTCTCGCTGCGAGGAGGAAAGCAACTGAGTTGACTCTTCTCCCCTACTGTTGGGGGGATATTTTGAGTCGTAGAATTCAATAGTAATTACACAAAAGAATCTTGAGACTATCATAACCCATTTTATGATAGATAAAATGAAATACGTATGGAGGTAGCACGGGCGGCGTATATCGCGGTGTTTGCTCTCGCGACGCTCATTTCGGGTTATGGGGCTTGGCGAGCAACCGATATCGCCGAGCGTGATACACGCCTTGGACTTGTGTCAGTGTTCGTTCTGGCTGGTGGGTGGACAGCGACAACTGCGATACAGTTCGCGATCAGTTGGGTTTCAGCAGCCGTATGGTTGCGAATCATCGGGTTAATTGTTGGACTTGCTAGTATTGGCGCGTGGCTATACTTTGCGTCGGCGTACGCAGGTCACGAATACCACCGGCGCCCCGCACTGCGGCGTCTTGCGGTTGGGCTGTACCTCGTCGCTGTCGCTATCAAACTCACTAACCCCACGTATAATCTCTACTTCACTGCCTATGTCTCAACTGAACCGTTCGCGCACCTTGCGTTTAATCCCGGTGTTACCTACTGGTTGATCTCCGGGGCGGCATACCTGTCGGTCGGGGTTGCAACGGTCTGGCTGATCGAAGCCGTGACCACCTCTCGTATCAAAGACTGGCGGCTCGGGGTCGTTGTAGTCCTCACGGCTGTCCCCGCAGTGGTAGACGTCGCTATCGGACTGGGGCGCGTCCCGCCGCAGTTTGTCGAGACGAGCTATGCTCCTCTTGGAATGGCCGTTTTCGCGTTGGGAAGCTTCGTGTTTTTGAATGAGACGTTTCGCCCGATTCCACGGTTCTGGCGAAAACAGGTGCTTACACATCTCAACGAAGCAACGGTCATCGTTGACGCCGATGGAGAAATTAGACACATAAGCCCCACCGCCGCTGAGACATTCGATGAGCTCCGCGGGGCCGGTGAAACGAGCTTCGCTGACACGGCACCAAAATTGTATGAGTGTACCGTTCGAGACGATCCGATCTTCGAGTGGGAAGCTGACGGTGAAACTCGGCATTACCGGGTGATCGAGACGGGGTTACCGAGCGAGCGGGTGGGCGCGCACCGAGCATACGTGTATACCGAAGTGACGGCATCCGAGCGGACACGCCGCGAACTCCATCGCAAATCCAGAGTGATGGATAAGGCCCCGATTGGAATCACGATATTCGATTTACATCAGGAAGACGATCCGCTCGTGTATGCAAACAATCGGTTTGATGAACTAGCGCAGAATGATCTGGAGGATCGGTCTGACCTCACAGCGCTGTTCTGTGATGGCAAAGATTCGGAAATGGCCGCAACGGTCCAGAGAGCCGTCGAGGAAGGTGAATCAGTAACCATCGAGCGCCGTGACAACCACGATGATCGACCGGAATTCTGGACAAAAGAAACGTTTGCTCCTATTACCGACACAGAGGGTACAATCAGTGAATTCACCGGTTTTCACCGGGATGTCACAGAAGACAAAGAGAAACAGGAGCGGCTCCGACAATACAAATCGGCAGTTGAGGCGTCGCCTACGTGGATTTTCTGTATTGACTCATCAAAGCGACTTATATTCGCTAACGAGAACTTTCGGCAGTTTTATGGACTTGATTCGGACCGAGTTCGTGGGACACAAATTGATTCGATTGTTGAAAAAAGTACTGCTGAGAAGATTGAACCCGCAATACAACAAGCGCTGGATGGAGAATCAGTTGTTTTTGAACTCGAAACTGAGGCCAATACGGGTGAAAGACGGCGCTTCGTTCGGGCTGTCCTTTCGCCATTGTGGGACGACGATGGAGCGGTTACCGGTGTAGTGGGGTCGGTTCATGATCTTAGCGAGGTTAGACAACGTGAGCAGCAACTTCAGGTTCTCGATCGAGTGCTCCGTCACAATATAAAGAACACGATGAACATTGTAAAAGGGAGTGCTGAGCTGATTGAACAGCAGACAACTGACCCCGAAGTTGTGAACACCGCTGAAACAGTCTCGGAGCACAGCCAGAAGTTGATTGATATGGCTGGGAAAATACGACAGGTCACAAAAGTTCTCTCGCAGTCGCGAACGGCTGAGTCAACTGATCTTACACGGTCGGCCGAATACGCAGTATCAAACACTCAAGCAGAATTCCCTGAGGCAGACATTACGCTGGAAACGTCGAATGAGCCAGTCAGCGTTCCAAACGGAACGATCGAAACAGCAGTCGAGGAACTTATCGAAAACGCCGTTATCCATTCAGACCGTGACCAACCGTCAGTTTCGATTCGGGTCTGGTCAGATAATGACGCATCGTATCTCGAAGTGAGTGACAGCGGGCCGGGTATTCCGGATGAGGAGCGCGATATACGGACTGGTAAAGAAACGATTCAGCCTGTTCTTCATGGGTCTGGTCTTGGACTATGGCTCGTGAAAGCGATCGTTGAACAGGCTGGTGGAGTACTCCAATTTAACGATAATGAGCCACGGGGAACGACGGTGAGAATGGTGTTCCGATCTTCTAACGGTCTCAATCTCGTACTTTAATACAATATCTTAGAGGCTCTCTCGATACGTGTCCCTTGCTGTATCACCCTGTGCGGGGGTGTCACTGAGAAATGATGTCAATCTTAGTAATCTCGAATCGTGTACCGTTGTCACTTCCGTCGGTAATACGAATGTCCCACCCATGTGCTTCAGTAACCTGCTTAACAATGCTTAATCCAAATCCAGTACCTTCCGTACCCGGAGAGTATCCCGCCTCAAATACAGCTGTGCGATCTGTAGCTGGAATACCGGGTCCATCATCTTCAATATAGAAGCCATCTTCAAGTTCCCCGACCCTCACAGAAACATCTGACCCACCATACATCACTGCGTTTGACAAAATATTCTCCACCAACTGGCGAAGACGCGTCCGATCTGCGCTGATATATTGCTCTGTGTCGATGGATAATGTGGCGTTCTGTTGATCAACACTCGACCAACTTTCTTCAGTAAGTTGTGCTAACTCTACAGCCTCCAGATTGAGCGCTTCTGTTCCGATTCGTGCAAAAGTTAACATGTCGTCAATCAAGTGGTCCATTCGTTCATGAGCAGCGGCGACCTTTCGAAGAGGCTCACTATCTTCCTCCTCACGCACGGATTCGAGGTATCCTTGAGCGATATTCAGTGGGTTGCGGAGGTCGTGGCTGACTACTGAGGCAAACCGATCTAGACGCTCAATTTGCTGTTTCAGTTCTTGCTCTTTTTCGATGCGATCAAGAGCTGTTTTTGAGTGACTCACAAGTAGCTCAGCTAACTCAATATCGTCTACAGTAAACGCAGACTCAGTCGTGCTAACCGCCTGAAAAACACCGTGATCGTCGATTGGAACACTTATGCCTGACCGATAGTCCGGCTTCGCGGGGTCCGTATTGTCATCCGGTTCTATTGTGTTAACAAGTTGTGACTCTCCAGTCTGATATGTTTTGCCTGCCAATCCTTGATCAAGACGCATCTGACGACTTCCGTCTGCTGGAGCATCTTTTGATGTGCCGCGCGGAACGAGCCACTCGCCATCGCGAATCAAGATAGTACAAAGATTAAAATCCAGAATATCTGATGCGGCACTAACCGTTAAATCACAGACACCCTCAGTCGTATTCTGAGATTGAAGTCTGGTCGCAACGTCATGTAGAGCTTCGATTGTCTCGCCAGGCGAGTTGGTCATATCAAACAAATGGGAGCACAGCCGGTAAAATTACTTGTTAAAGGAGTAGAAGAAGTCACTTCTCAGCTGCTAACGGGAGCCTAATCGTAATCTCGGTCCCACCTTGCTCGCGGTCGTCAACACGAATCTTTCCGCCAGAGTGAGTGATGGTCCAATAGACGAGCCACAATCCGAGTCCGCTGCCGTGAGAGAGTGTCTCGATAGCTCCGCCCGATTCAAGAACGTTTCTGTCAAACTCCGGAATACCCGGACCATTGTCTCGCACGCGGAGGATACCCCACGAACTGTCAGCAGTAAGGTCAACAGATACACATGGTTCGTCGCTGTCGTTGTGGACTACAGCATTAATCAGTAGCTCTTCGATAGCGGTATCAATCGAGTCAGACGCAGAGACAACAAGTTGAGCCGGGGCCGAAACATCGATACTTGCGTTAGACCAATTCTGACCCGTCTCTTCCGCAAGATTTCGAACCAACTGTCCGAGGTCTACCGGGGCCGGCTCGCGTGGATCACTGAGGCCGTCGGTAATCTTTCGTGACTTCTCGCTCGTCGTTAACAGGCCGTTAGCTCGCTCAACAATGACATCGGCAGCAGCCTTGAGGTCACCATCGAGTTCATGTTGAAGCTGCTTGCCTCGACCACGGATTACATTCACATCGTTGCGAATATTATGGCGCAAAATATTGTCGAAGACTTTCAGCTGTCGCGTCCGCTTGTCGAGATTGGTGACGTCCCGACAGATCGCAACTGTGCCTGTGAGTTCTCCATCCTCATAGTAGGGGTACCGACTCGTGTAGAAGACCGCCTCCTTGTCAGTATGTGTGAACGTCGGCTCAACACTGTATTCGACTGGCTGTTCGGTCTCGATTACACGCTGTTTCTGCCGGGCAATCTCTGTGGCAGTTGCTGCGTCCATAAACTCGTATTCACCATCGCCGAGTAATTCATCTCTTGAGAGCCCGGCAAACGAGCACAGTGCGTCGTTAACCAGTCGAAACTCTCCCTCACAGCTCTGGAGCATAATCGGATCATCAAGCCGCTCAACAATATCACGATATAAGGAGAGCCGTTGTTCAATCTCTTTCCGTTCGGTGATATCCCTTTGGACAGCGACGAAGGCTTTCGGCTCACCGTCTTCGACGATTGGAGCGATAGTCTGATCAGCGACGTACTGGGAGCCGTCACGCCGTTGATTTGTAATTTCTTCATGCCACGTGTCGCCGGCGGTGATCGTCTCCCAAAGGTCACTGTAGTAGTCGTCGGTCATCTCTCCAGAACTGATAAGTTCCGGCGACTCACCGACAGCTTCCGTTCGACTGTAGCCCGTAATTGATTCGAACGCTGAGTTGACGTAGTTAATCGTCCCAGTAGTGTCGGACATCCAGATCGCGTGACCAGAGGACTCAACCGCTTGTTTGAATAGTTTCAGCGACTCTGTGCGTGTTTTGAGACGTAACGATTGGGTCCGCAGTCTGGTGAGCGCCTCTGTCCGCCACTCTAATTCGGCCTTTTTGATCGGCATCGAAACCACTTCGTCGGCGGTTTCGAACACAACGCTGTCGGCAATCTCACCACGATCGGTTTCAATAACGGAGAGGTCTGCTTCCGGAATGAGCAGAAGGCATGGCAAGAGAGCGGGCTCAGCCTCGCGTTTCCGAGCTCGGAGCGTTTCAGCATGCGTCTGTAACATCTCCGCATCAAGGATACAACAATCGAATGCCGCTGTTCCGACTGGCTGGTCAGGATCGACAAGCGTGTAGCTGTCGTGGGATTCAATCCACTCGACAATCAGCCGCCGATTTCCTTTATCAGAGAGTAAGGGGAACAAGGCCGCTTGGTCAGTAACATCATCAGAGGAGTCATTTACAGAATGTGTGTCGTTCATCGATCGCCCCCCTCGCTATTGTTTTCAGCCTCAGTTGTCTGTAACTCAACAACAAAGGCTACGCCAAGCTGATCCGTCTCAGTTGCTTCACTGGGCAACTCATCCTCACTACAGTCCGCGATCCAGACTTTCCCATCGTAACTCTCAACAAGATTATCGACGAGGAACAAACCCATTCCGGTTCCCCCGCTCTCTAGTCCCTTCTGACCTTCTTGAAACAGATCTTTTCGGACGTCGGCGGGAATTCCTGGCCCGTTGTCAGCCACTCTGATACGGACTGTGTCATCCATCTCTTTGACGGTGATGACTACCTTCGGATGTGTTGTCTGATTGTGTTGGACCGCATTATTGACAAGGTTCCGAAATACCGATGAGAGCAACTCATTCGCCAGTACACACGTTTTCTGGTCGGGTGGGTCTGGCATCGTAATTTCTGCGTCAGAAAACGTCTCCCGACGCTTTTCGAGTTCTTCAGTGAGAATTTTCCGAAGTGAGATTGGCTTGAGATCTGGCGTCCCCTGACCGTGAATGAGTTCCGAAAGGTCACGAGCGACATTCGTGAGTTCAATAACATGATTTCCCGCTCGAAGGACCCGTTCAAGTTTCTCTTTTCCATCGGCAGAGAGATCATCCTCAAGCATCTCTCCCCACGCGACGATAACGTTCATGTCATTTCGGATGTCGTGCCGGAGCACCCTGTTCAACACGTCGAGTTGCTCACGTTGCTCGCGGAGCCGCTCTTCTAGTTCTCTGAGCTCAGTTATCTCGTGATTGACGGCGATGAACTGCGTGATTCCACCGTTCGGGCCTTCAACCGGAGCAATTGTCTGCTTAACTACGTACCTTTCTCCGCCTTTTCGCCTGTTGATGACTGTTCCATGCCAAACCTCACCAGCAGTGATGGTCCCCCACAGCTCCTCGTAGAACGCCTCGTCGTGTTCACCAGATTTGAGTATCCGCGGGGTCTTTCCGACGACTTCCTCGCTTGTATACCCTGATTGCGACTCAAAGCCTTGATTAACGTACTCAATTGTCCCGTCTACGTCGGTGATCAACACCCCGTGACCGGCGTGTTGGTCGCGGATCTGGCGGAGTTGCTCACGTCGGTTGAATGCGATAGTTGACTGGTCCCGGAGGCGGAGAGCCATCTCCAGTTGTTCACTAAGTTGATGTTCTGTGAGCGGCATATCAATCACCCCGTCGATCGCATCCGACAACTTCGGGTGTGTCTCTCGGAGACGATTGTAGGTCTCGTGGTGTTTCTCCTCCGGAATTAACAGGAGATACGGTAGAACAACCTGCTCGTGTTGCTTTCGTGTTAGGAGTTCCGACCGGTGTTCGTTTAGAGTCACCATATCGAGGAGACAACAGTCGAACACCGCATCAGCGATATCTGTAGTCTCGACAAGCGTGTATTGATCATGCGTGGTTAGCCACTCCGAAAGGACACGCTGGTTTCCCGGGTCGCTAACCAGCAACAGAACGCGCTTGGCTTCGTCAGCTGTCTCTTGATACGGCTGCTGTTCTTCGGTTGTCATAGGCTTTGATCGACTACCCGTATTGGTTCCGTATGTCACGGGGTGGCTACGCTTGGTCGTTGTCAGCTACGTCGCGATCGGTAACGACAGTATCTTCATTCCAGTCAGGCGTCCCGGTGAGAATTCCTCGAAGTTGTGGGAGAGGCTCTCCAACGCGTATTCCGTCAGCCGTAATCTCGAGTTCGCGAAGGCTGCGTTCGAAGTCGCTGGTTCGCATTTTCAGTGTCCCAATCACTTTCCGCATCTCGCCACGGTACTCGACGTGGCGCAGGAACACAATATTATCGGCAAGGTTGCTCGTCCGCTCTTCAGACGCTTGGAAGTCCCCGGTGATATTGTGGACTTCATTAACAAGGAGGGTAGTGACACCAGCAGCCCGCAGGAACCGGCCAATCCGCACCAACGCACCTGTCGTGTCGGCAAGTCCACGGAGATTTTCTTGGAAGCCTTGTGACCCATCAATCATCACAACCTCAGTCCCGTCGGTAACGGCTTCCCGGAGGAGATGCTCAAATTCACCAACTGTGTACTCATCGGGGGAGACGTCAACAATAGAGAGTTTGCCGCTGTCCAGCGCAGCCTGAAGTGGAAGCCCAATTGCTTCTGCGCGATCACGAATGGTCCATTCTGCCTCTTCGAACTGGAATAACACACTTTGTTTGCCATCAAGTGCTGCTTGGATGAGAAACTGGAGACCAGTCGTCGTCTTACCGACACCGGTTGGCCCGCTAAGCATTGTTATCGTGCCCTGATCTAAGCCGCCATAGAGCAACTCGTCGAGTTCGTCCACGCCAGATGAGAGCGGTTCCGCGTCGATCGCTCGTTTCTGCGTATCGGGAACGAGTGCTGGCCAAACTGCCAGTTCCCCCTCAGAAATATCGTAAAAATGATCCCCACGCCGGAACGATGACCCTCGGAACTTAGAGACGGTGACCATCCGGCTCTCGGGAGTTACGTCAAGTGAAATGACCGTATCAACAAGAAACTGGATATCATCATCTGTGATTGGTCCGCCAGCTTGAGACGTTAACATGCCTGTCGCATCAACTTCTTTGAGGTAATCAAGGAGGCCGAGGATTCCGGACCGAAATTGCCGCTCATCAGTTGTAAGGTGCCTGAATTCTGTAATTGGATCTAGTAACACACGGTCTGGTTCAACCTCGTCAATTTTCTCACGCAGTTCTGTTATAAACTCCGGCTGTTCGACCTCTGCTGACTCAAAGACAGTGTAAGAGTTACGCTCTGAGAACTGTTCTTGAGTCGGCGAAACGTTGTGGAAGTGTATCTGGTCTGTGTGAAGATCGAATGCATCAGCGGTCTGTTCAACGTATGCCTGCGGCTCTCCCATGTTGATGTAGAGAGATGTCTCGCCAGCGTCGATCCCTGCTGAAAGGAAGTGTAAGCCGAAGATTGTCTTCCCCGAACCGGGGGAACCACGGATAAGTACGTTTCGAGGACGAATGAGACCACCATCTAAAATGTTGTCTAACCCACTGACACCCGTAGACAATCGTCGATCTGTCATAATCGCATATTACTCTTTGTCCTCAAGTAGTTTGTTGATGTGACCGTGCTCTAACATACCGATTTCATGTTTAACGAGGTATCGCGTCCGCTTCATTCTAGCGAGCCTTATCCGCTTCTTGTGTGACTAATGAGCGATGATCGATTCGCGTACCGTATTCAAGCAGAATGCTGAGAATATATCACCGGTTGAGGATTTCAACAGAGCCCTGATATTCTGTTGTCCGCGACTATTTTGGTTTTACAACGTCCTCACAAGCCGGACACTCAGTCTACACGCCCTCAGTACCGTCTTCCTTCTTGTACTCAACAAGAATACACACTTCATAGATGTCACCACCACATTCCGGGCAGTGACCGAGAAACGATTCATCAGCGTTCATAAAAGCGGGTAGAAAGAGTGTGTGACAGGCTCTACATCAAATATCGAGGGGTATCAACCTAAGAGTTTGGTTCCTTTGTGAAGCAGGTACAGTGGGCTTTCGGCAAATACGGACCACCATCATTGACATCCTCCCCGCGCTGAAGCGCGAGGATTCCAACGGCATGGCACCGCTGGGTTGGGATGTTTACTCCTAAATTGGTGATTAGTGTGTCTACACATCCTCAGTATCCGCTGCGGCCAAGATCTCAGGATACCGGTTCCGAATCGTCACCTCGCTCACATCTGCAGCATGAGCGATATCTGCCTGCCGGAGAGACTCATCGCATCGTTTAGCAGCCGCGTACAGTGCCCCTGCGGCGATACCTACTGGATGTTTCCCGCTATGAACGCCGTTTTCAACCGCTCTTCCGGCGAGACGTCGTGCCTCTCGCTCTGTTGTGTCCGTACACCCAACGTCCGACGCGATCCGTCCGATGAACGAACGGGGGTCTGTCGGAGCAATTTCCAACCCCAGTTCACGTGAGACGTGTCGATATGCCCGCTCAACGCGAATTTGTTCGACGCGGCTCACTGTTGAGACCTCGTCGATAGAGCGCGGGACACCATCCATGCGACTCGCCGCGTACAGCGCCGCAGTGGCGACGCTTTCAACAGCGCGACCCGGAAGGAGTCCGTCACGAAGTGCACGTCGGTAGACGGCGCCTGCAGTCTCTCGAGTGCTGTCGG
>LKMJ01005077.1_pt1 | contig 12398 bp, 7 predicted proteins | sample 643391 | NCBI WGS metagenome assembly LKMJ01 (sample SAMN04112250, study PRJNA286221) | soda lake metagenome | biome: soda lake; feature: Kulunda Steppe; material: water; isolation source: sample PL-Br10 brine of Picturesque Lake | place: Russia: Kulunda steppe | collected 2010-07
CCTCCGCCGTTGCCTTCCCGATTCCGCTGGACGCGCCCGTGATGAGTACCGACTGTCCATCGACGCTGAACCGTGTGTCAGTTTCTGCCATGCCTCGACAGTGGGGGCTCTCGCACAAAAGCCCCAATATTTTCCGTCGGGTCAGGCAACACACCCCTGGCCGAGGTCACGCAAAGAGCAATCGGAGCGACTAGAAAGCTTTTGACCGTCAGCGTTCCTCGTATGGGATATGGACCACGAGACGGCCGGCACGCTGTCGGGACGGATTCTCGACGCAATCGGCGAGGCGGTTATCGCAGACCAGCAGTTTCTCGAAACGACGATGACCGGTATTCTGGCCCGCGGGCACGTCCTCCTCGAAGACGTTCCGGGGACCGGAAAGACGCTCACTGCACGGAGTTTCGCGCAGGTGCTGGGGCTCTCGTTCCAGCGAATCCAGTTCACGCCGGACCTGCTTCCCGCGGATATCACGGGCTCGAACATCTACCGCGAGGGCACTGGCGAGTTCGAGTTCTCGCCGGGACCGGTGTTCGCCAACGTCGTCCTCGCGGACGAGATCAACCGCGCACCGCCGAAGACACAGGCCGCGTTGCTCGAGGCGATGGTCGAAAAGCAGGTCACCGTCGACGGCCAGACACACGACCTGCCCGAACCGTTCTTCGTGATCGCGACCCAGAACCCCGTCGAGCAGGAGGGGACGTTCGGCCTGCCGGAAGCACAGCGCGACCGATTCATGATAAAGACCTCCATGGGGTATCCAGGCGCCGACGGAGAGCGGCGGATTCTCGATAGGCGCGCCGAGCGAACCGCCCAGACGCCGTCGGTGACCCGCGTCGTCGACGCCGAGCAGATTCCCGGCCTCCAGCGCGTCGTCGAGACGGTGTCTGTCGATCCGCGACTGCGCGATTATATGGTCGAACTCGCTCGGCGGACCCGCGAGGACGAGCGCGTCGACGTCGGCGTCTCTCCCCGTGGCACACAGCGCCTGTTCGAGGCCTCCCGCGCCCACGCGGTGCTTGCAAGCCGAGATTACGTCGTCCCCGACGACGTCAAGCGCATGGTCGAACCGGTGTTCACTCACCGTCTCGTGTTGACGGCCGAAGCCGACGTTCGGGAGACGACACGCGAGGAGGTCCTCGACGAGATTCTCACGAGCGTCGACGTTCCCGCCGTCCAGCCCGGGGTGTGACGCCGAGATTCGCGTCAAAGACGGTGGAATACACTCACCGCAGAGCGACCACGAAACAGACCAGTCCAACGGCGAGTGAAACGAGCGCAACGGAAGTGGTCGCCGCGGGAACCGTCCAGACGCTCTCGACCCGCGAGAGGAGCAGTCCTCCGGCCAGCGCGCCGAGCAGACCGACAGCGAGTGTCGCCCCAATGTGGACGAGTTCCGTATCACGCGTCGGCGTCTCCGGGCCGATCTCCCTGCCGAGTGTCGTCCCGAACCGCCCCGCATCCCAGACCAGCAGGCAACAGATGACGCCAGCGAAGATCAGCCAGGCCGGTGCCCCGATCGTTCCCGCGGCGACGACGCCGACGAACAGCCCCGCACTGGCAAGTGAGAACCCGGGAGTCTCTCTCGAGAGGTAGCCGAAAAAGAGCGCGACGCGTAGCAAGACGATGAAACACAGCGTGGCGGCGACGAGCGCGAACGCGAGCATGATGACGTACAGCTCCATTCCGTAGAGGCGCGCGGCCTCGACGCCGATCTCCTGGACCTCCGCTTCCGTATCGGGGGGGAGCGACTGGAGAACCAATTCCAGCAATCCCTCGTAGACGGGTTCGGCGACGCGATACGCGATCAGCGTGATGATGCTGCCGCCGACGAGCGGGCCAGCAACGCGAGCGAGACCGCGACGCGACTGCGTCGCGAGACGACGAACGACGCCGCCGACGAGGACGCCGAGAAGCGCTACTGCTGTCACTGCGAGGAGGAGATAACGGAGACTGCGAGCGGTTGCGACCGTCTCGACCAGCCCGTACAGCGTCCAGCCGAACAGCGACCCCAGTTCGCCCCCCGAGTAGCCAACTTCCAGAACGAGCAGTATCACGTGCAAGCCAATAACGACGGCCCCAGCCCACGTCAGTCGGGTTCGCCACTGCCGCACGCGCTGGTCGGCGGTATCCCGTCTGCCGAGTAACTCGGCGACTGGCAGGACGATGACCGCCGCGAGCACGCTCGTCACGGCGAGTGCGACGGTGAACACGAACCCGGCAAGGTCGACGCCCGTCGGCTCAGCGGCCGTCAGCCACGTCCAGACGAGCCCAGCGACCGCCCAAGCCTGCGTGAGCGGCCCTTCCTGCTCGAAAACGATGACTTCTCCGGCCAGCGCGAGACAGACGACACCCGGAACCAGTGCGGTCAGCAGCGTCGTCTGCCCGTATCGTCGGAGCGTCGTCGGCGTTACGACGGTTCGAACGCCGAGGACGACGCCGAGCAGCGCCAGCACGCTCCCGAAGGCGACGCCGGCGTGACCGGCAATAACGAGCGCTGTCGTCGAAAAAAGCGACCCATCAGCGACGGGAAAGAGCCGTGAGGCCAGGAGGAGCGAGATGGTGGCGGTGCTCCCGAACAACCCCAGAGCCACCGGAAGGGTGAGGACACTGACCAGGGGTCGCGAGACCGTTTCGAACCGGTCCTGTGAGAGCAGCCAGCAGCTCACCCCGAAGAGGACGGTACCGACAGCGCCGAGCGCCACTGGTTCGAGAACGTCGTCAACCTGCCAGAGCAACAGCGACACGACGACGAACGTTCCCGAAAGTGCAACTGCCGTGCTGGTGGTGGTCGGCCGCCAGTCGTGTGTCGTCTGTGTGCTCATCGGTGTGAGAGTAGCGTTGGAACTGCGTCACGGAGTGCTGTTTCGAACGGCTGTTCGACGCCCCAGTCCACCGACGATGCGTCGAGTCGCTGGAGTTCCCGCAGGCGGAGCTGTCGGTGCAGGTCCACGATTCGTTGCCCCGCCTGGTCTCCTCCAACGGGGTCGGGGCTGACGACGACCAGTTCGTGGTTGCCAGCGAGACTGCGAGCGCACTCGACTGGCCAGTTATCCGCAAGCGGCGAGCACAGGATGACGCGTGCGTCTGCCGGTATCCCTGCGAGGAGTCGCAGCGTCTCGTCACTACCATCAGAGCGTTGCTCTGATGTACCTCTCGGGGCGTCGCCCCGCTCACCACCGCCAGAGCTTCGCTCTGACGAGGATCGCAATCCTTCGGATTGCTCACCTCCGCCAGAACGCGGTTCTGACGTGGCTCGCGACCCTCCGGGTCGCTCACCTCCGTCAGTCTGTGCTGCCGGTGTCTCCTGTCCCGCCCCATCAGTTTCTCCTGTCCACGCAAGCGGCGAATCCAGGCCGATCTGCGGTGGCGACAGTGGCTGTTGTTCTACCTGATTCCGGGCGTGTGTGGCGGCGTCGAACACCGCCATCGGTTTGGCTGTCTGTCTGCCGGGTCCGGCCCACGCGATGCCCGTCGGGTCCAGTTCGATCCGGTCATCAGTGCTGTCCTCCAGACCGACCGCCGCGACGGTCGTCTCGACGCCGGCGTCCGTGAGTACGTCGTAGAGTCGCTCGGCGGCGTAGATAGATCGGTCAGCAGCAGTCGGATAGCCCGACTGCGGCGTGACGCGGTTGACCGGGCGTGTGTCCAGTATCAGCACTGTGCGACTCGTCTTTTGCTCGCGATACTGGACGGTGATGAATTCGCCCGTCTTGGCGACGTGGTGCCAGTCGATACGGTTCACCGGGTCGCCCTGTCTGTACTGGCGCGTCGAATGAAACTCTAGCCCGCTCCCGCCGCTGTCGGTTGTCACGATACCGGTCTGTGGCGTCGTACGTGTCTGTCGCGGCCCCCTCCCGAGCGCCGACACGCAGACCAGTTCCTCGGCCCCCGAGACGTCGAGTTCGCTGGTCAGCTGTTCGCTCCCGGCCAGCGAACGCAGTCGGGCAATCGGTTTCTCGAACGCGTAGGTGCCACGCTGGGCAACCACGGTGTAGCTGATCGTCCGCGTTTCCCCGGGAGAGAGCGAGGTACACAGCCGGGGCGTCCCGGTCGTGACGGCGAGTTCGTCCGGGACGCCGTCGATGATCCGGACGTCCGGGAGGACGTTGTCGCTTTTGTTCTCGACAGTGAACGTCACCTCGACAGCAGCGCCGGGTTCGGGTGTCGCTGCCCCGATCGTCCGCTCGACGACCAACGTTCTGTCCGCAGGGAGACTCGATACTGTGCCATAGAGCACGTACGTGAGCGGGATGAGTGTCGCAGCGAGCAACGCCGCGTTCGCATACAGGAGACCGAGAGCTGTGAGCGCGAGCGTCGCGAGGAGACCGACGCTCCACCGTCTGACCTGCTGATTGCTCATCGACCAGCCACCCGCTCGATGGCGGCAATCGTTCGCTGGATTCGACGCTTCCGTTCCTGGGTCGGGACGAGCCAGAGACGCAACCGCCGCACGAGCGGCGGCGTGGGTCCGTCGTCGCCGGCGAGAAACTCCGCTGCAACCGGGTCGTCTGTCCACTCGCCGCGGCTGATCCGCTCGGACGCGTGCGATTCGGGAACCGCCTGCTGTTCGGCGTACACACTCGTCGCGGTTTCGCGCAACAGCGAACGAACGTCACGTAACTGGTCGCCGCCAGCCTCGATCGCTTGCTGGATATCCTGATCGACACGCTCAGCAGTGAGCGTCTGACGGGTCGCAGTCGCCGCTTCCGTCGGCGCAGTTGCGGCCTGATCGAACTGCGAGTCGACGTTCGAGGGGGGAGCCCCTCGCGCTGTTGTCGGTCGTGACCGGGCAGTAATAGCTAGCGTCGCCAGGACGAGGAGTCCGGCGACCAGTCCGGCCGTGGTCGTTTCGACGACCTCGAGTGCGGTCACTGCATCGGCGATTGGACCGACACCGAGCAGGAGGTCCGGGACAAACAGGAAACCGATACCGACAAGCATCGCGAGCACTCCCAGCGCCCCGAAAATAGCAGTTCTGGGGCGCATCTACTCGGACCCTCCCGCTGAGTTGTGTTCGTTATTCGATGGTTGGTGTTCGCTCTGTCGACTGCGCTGCTGGCGATGGTGTTCGCCGGTCCTCACCCCGCCGTCGGCTGTGACCTCCTCGACCGGCGGGTCGTACTGTGTCCCTCGCTGGTCGCTCCCGTCGTAGTCACCTTGCTCTTCACCGTCTCTGTGCGCTTCGAGACGGGCGATCGCCTGCTGTGCCCGGTCGCGCTGTGCGTTCGCTGGTCGCGATCCGTACTCGACTGCTCTGAAGGCGTTCAGGAGCGCCTCGACCGGTTCCGCAGGCAACCCGTCCCTCTCGATTGCGTGTGTTGCGATCTCTCCCGGCGTCTGTACTGATGCCTCTGAGATACTGACGTGGGTGAGAAACGTCGACCACGCCTGCTGGATGTCGCCGGCGACGTTCTCGCTTCCTGGCTCGTTCCCAGTCTGGCCGACGCTCCGGACCGCTCGGCGTTTCGCCGCGAACCAGGCGACCAACAGCCGTCGCAGTTCTCCCAGTTCGATTCGACCGCGCAGCGTATCGAACAGGTAGACGAGCGTCGTCCGAACGCGTCCGGGGACCGAGCCGAGCCAGCTACCCCCGTGTCTGACCCCAGCCAACAGGGCGAGCTGTGTCGCCGTCACGAGCCAGCTCACACTGTTGACGACGCTGCTGACAGCTCCGTCGGCGACGGCTTCGAGCGACTGCTTTCGGCGTCGGGCGATACCGATCGGCACGGCGACGAACAACACTCCGCCTGCAGCGACCAGTCCGAGGTTCAACAGGAGGCCATCAACTGTCTCGCTGTCGCTCATGCCGTACATGCTGGTTTCGATTATCGCGCCAGAAGACAGTGGCAGTCGAACGTCGGCGGTGCCGTCTGCACCGGTCGTTCCGACCTGCTCGCCGCCGATACTGACAGGTGCGCCAGCGACGTCGGTGTCACCGGCGCTGACGGTCGCTGTCACCGTCGTGAACGGAAGCGGGAGCGTCCCCGTCTCGACCGCCAGCTCCAGTTCGGGTATCGTCACCGTCTCCTCACCGGAGACCGCCCCTCGCTCGACTTCGAGTGTGGTCTCACCTGCCGCCTCGGGTAAGGTTACTTCAGCCCGTCCGTTCTCGTCGGTCGTCCCGACGTGTTCCCCGTCGAGAGTGACGCTCGCGTCCGAAATCGCGACGTCACTGACAGTCGCAGTGACGGTGACCGTCTCACCGGGGAGCGTCTCACCGGCCACGCTGAGTGTCGCTCCGGTCTCGACCTGTACCGTCGTGTTGGCCTCCTCGCCGAGGTCTATGGGGACTGTCCCGTTTACCACGATGGGTTCATTCTCATCCGACTGTCTCTCTGTCCCCTCGTCTGTCGTCCCCTCTTCGTCCTCCTCGTCTATCGTCCCCTCTTCGTCCTCCTCGTCTACGAAGGGAGTTGTCCCCGCTGCGACGGTCCCGAGGGTGGGTGCGTATCCGCCCCCACCACCACCGAATGTCCTGGAGTCGTCGTGGTCACCTGACCCCCACTGGCTCTCGTTTCCCTCCATATCGACGAACTCCCACTGGACACTGATTTCGAGTTCGTCGTCTTCGGGCACCGTCATGGTGACTGTCCCATCACTGTCGGTCACGCCCACCGGCTCGTCGTTGACCGTGACGTTCATTCCTACGGCGGGTTCGCCGTCTTCCGTGACTATGATTTCGACGGGCAGTCCGGGAACGGCAGTCCGGTTCAGCGAGATGTCGAATCGTCCGTCGCTCTCGTCGTCCTCAGTGTCGTTCTCGGTGTCGTTTTGCTGGGAGATGTTGCCCGGCTCGAACGTCTCGCCGGGGCTCCCGGGCTCTTCGAGGTCGAACTCCTCACCGACGTCCTCTTCGAGGACGGCCGACTGCGTGTCGAGGCGGTTATCGCCCGGCGTCGGGTCGAACTGGACCCAGCCGACGTCGGGGAAGTACACCTCGACCCAGGCGTGGGCGTTCATCCCGCGGACTTCGTAGGTGTTCTCACCGACTGGCTGGCCGGTCGTGTAGCCGACGGCGTACCGCGTCGGAATGTCCTGTGACCGGAGCATCGTCGTCATCGCGGTGGCGAAGTACTCGCAGTACCCCTCCTCCATCTCGAAGATGAACGTGTCGGCGATGTTGTCGCTTCGCTCGTCCGCCTGCAGGGAGTATCCCTTCTCGTTGCGCAGCCAGTTCTGGACGGTCACCGCCGTCTCGTAAGGCGTCTCGTCGTCGGCAGTCAGCTCCGCGGTCAGCTCTCCGACGCGATCGGGCGTGTCAGCCGGCAGCTGTGTGTACTGCTCGGCCACGTCCGCAGGGTAGTCCTCGCCAGCTGCCTGGAGCACGTCGATATCGTTCTCCTGGAGCTGACTCACGCCGGTTATCGTCGTTCCGGATTCGAGCGCCTCGTTTGCCCGAACTGCGCCGTCCTCGGTGACCGCCAGTCCGTCAGCACCCGAGACACGCCGGGGTTGCCAGGCGGTCGGGACTGCCGTCGCCGGCTCTGCGAGGGTGATCTCGAACTCGAGTTCACCATCGGTCAGGCCGACCGGGTCCAGTGGCGGGTCGTAGCGCTCCATGTGACTGTCGCGCTCCCAGCCAGTGCCGGTGTAGGTGTCGTAGGTACCAGTCCGCCAGTACGCTGTTTCGGTGCTCTCGACTTCGAAATGCACCTCGGTGTCGTTGGCACCGAACGTGTCGTTGTCGAAGCCGGTCTCACCGCCGACACCGGTCTGGTCACCGGGGTTGAGTGCGCCGAACCCGCCGCCAGAACCGCCGGAGCCGCCGCTGCCGCCGCCGTCGTCGAAGCGCTCGCCGGGGAGAGCGCTGTCGATTGGGCTCCCGGCGAGGCCGCCCGAGGCGAGCGTGGGGACAAGGAATGCGGTGATAACTGCTGCGACAACACAGCACACCACGAGCACGAGACGCAACCGACTGCGTCCGTCGATCAAACGCGTTTCATCAGCCATGGATGGTTCGTCACGCGACTGCGTTCTGTGTAGAGATTGGTCTGGGATTGTAAAACGGTACCGTTCACTCAATCGATGTTTTAAGTCGAGTGGGAGGCCGAACCGCGTGTCCATCCGAAGACGCATCTTTTACTCGACGCCGACACAACACGGGCGTATGGACGAGCACCTCCGGGCTGGCATCGCAATCTACAACGCAGGCGAGTATCACGCGGCCCACGACGCCTGGGAGGCACACTGGCTCGACCTGAAACGGGGGAGTGACGACGAACGGTTCCTGCACGGACTCATCCAGTTCACCGCCGTCGTCTACCACGCCCGCAACCGCAACTGGGGCGGGGCGACCGGCCTTGCCGAGAGCGCCGTCGAGTATCTGGCCGGCCTGCCCGCCGAATACCGGGGTGTCAACGTCGGCTCCGTCCGGGACTACCTCACCGCACTCGCCAGCGACCCGGAGCGTATCGAGCGCCAGCGACCACTCCCGCTCACCTTCGAGGGGAGTGCACTGTCACTCGACGGTTTACAGTTCGAAGCGACGGCGGTTGCGGCCGACGTGCTGGCGGAGGAACACGGGTACGACGAGGAGATAATCGAGCAGGCAGTCACGTTCGCGCGGGCCGACCTCGAAGACGGACAGACCACCAGCCCGTTCGTGACGTTTCTGTTCGATTTCGTCCGCGAACCCAGGCAGCGAGGAATCATCCTCCAGCGACTCGGCGAACACGTCGCCCGCCGCCGGAGCCGCGAGGACGACGTTTCCGGACTCTTCGACGAACGCGAGGAGTAGTGCACCGGTCGCGCTTTCCTGTGCTCGTATAGATCCACTATCTGAAGTGAACAGATTTGCTACTCGAACCAGATGAATCAACAATTCAAACCAAATAGATTTGAATGTCGAACATAATAAGTCTATAGTTCGAACTAAATAGGTTCGTTTTTCAATTCAAATAGATCCACAATTCGAACTACAGCCACAACCTCATCCGACCGCTACTCGAACGTGACGTTCCGGAACTCGAATCGAGCGCCACCGTCGTCGCTTTCGGTGAGGTGTAGCGACCAGCCGTGTCCCTCGGCAATCCGCCTGACGACTGCCAGTCCGAGACCCGTTCCGTGGGCCAGTCCGGACGTCCCCGTCGTCAGGACGGATTCGCGGTCTTCGGGCGGGATGCCAGGGCCGTCGTCCTCGACGTAGAACCCATCAGACAGGGTACCGACCGTGACTGTCGTGTCGCTGTCGGTGTGTTCCACGCTATTGCGAAAGAGGTTAGACAGGAGCTGGTACAGTCGGTCCTCGTCAGCGTAGATTGTCGCGTCTGTCTCGACAGCCAGCGTCGTGTGCGGCGTGCGGATGCTCTCCCAGTAGTCGGCGGCAAGCTGGTCGAGTTCGACCGGCTCGACTGAGACTGCGACGGTGCCCTCACGTGCCAGGGCCAGCGTGTCGTCGATGAGCCGGTTCATCCGCTGTATCGACCGCTCCATGTGATCGAAGTGGACGGTCTCCTGGGTGTCCCGGGCGAGCGAGGCCCGGGCTTCGAGCACGCTCAACGGGTTGCGCATCTCGTGGCTCAGCCTGCTGGCGAACTGGTCGAGTTGCTCGTTTCGCTGTTCGAGTTTCTCCGCGCGACGTGCCAGTTCGTTCTCGCGCTCGATTCGCTCGACCGCCGCCTGCGCCGCGTCGGCCAGCAACTCGATGAGCCGTCGGTCAGTTTCACCGAAGGCGTTTCGCTCTTCGGTCGCCGCCTGGAAGATACCCCACTCGCCCAGCGGGACGCTGATCACCGAACTGTACGACGAACTGGCCGCCCGGTACTCCGTCTCGCTCAGATCGTCGACGACAACTGTTTCACCCCGCTGGTACGTCTCGGCTGCGAGACTGCTCTCCTGGATGAGCGGAGTCTCCGTGTAGAAATCTTCCATCTCCATCGTCGAGCCGACCGCCCTCGTCTTCAAGACGCCGTCGTCGTGCTCGTCGAGCGAGCAAATAGAGATGTCGAGCACCTCCTCGACCGCCCCGATGAACAGATCGTAGATATCCTCCTTTCGTGTCGTGACCTTCATCGTCGTCGAGACGGCGTGAATCGCTTCGATCTGGTCGTTCTGGCGCTCCAGCGTCTCGTTTTGCCTGCGGAGTGCTTCTTCGCGTTGAATCCGCTCTATTGTCGTCGTTAGCGGCGTCACGAGCAACTCCAGAAGTCGGATATCGTGCTCGTCGAACACCTCGGTGTCGGTCCCGAGCGCCTGGAAGACACCCCAGTCGCCGACCGGAATCGTGACGGCACTCTCGATACGGTTGTCGAGTGGCTCCGCGTCGTCGACGTCGCCAACGTCCTGGACGATTTCGGGCTCGCCCCGCTCGTACACTGTCCCCACGACCCCTTCACCGATGTCGACCGGGCGCTGACCCACTTCGAGCGTCGTTCCGCCTTCGGTTGCCACGATTTCGAACTCGCCCGCCTCCTCGTCGGCCTCGACGATTACACACCAGTCGAACCCCAGAATATCGATCGCCGCCGAGACTGTCTGCTGGGTACACTCCGCGATGGTTTCGGCGGTGTTCAACTCGTTGGTCGTCCGGTGAAGCCGCTCGAGCGTCTGGTTGTCTAACTGTTGAGTGGCATTCGACGAACCGACGCGGCTTGAGTCCATACGTTTCGTTAAACACCAACAGCCGTTTAGCCTGGATAGTACTACAGCCACGTTTGCAGAGAACCTATATAAATGTACGAATTCCTGACACTGCAGTAACAAGAGACCTCGGTCGTTCGGATCTTTGGCGACGGTTATCGGATATCGAACATCGCTGTCTCGCAGCAAGCACACCGCGGTTTCGCAGCACGCGCAAACGGTCGCGCGCCCGCGCTGTCTGTTATTTTCTCGAAAGCTTTTAGAAGGTAACCCGGCCTAAGACCGATAACGAGGTGACCCCAGTGAGACTCATAATTACCGAGAAGGACAACGCTGCGCGCCGTATCGCAGACATATTGAGCGATGGGAGTGCCGAGATCGACAGACAAAACGGCGTCAACGTCTACCGCTGGGGTGGCACCCGCGTGGTCGGCCTGTCGGGACACGTCGTCGGACTCGACTTCCCAGAGGAGTACGCCAACTGGCGCGACGTCGAGCCGGTCGAACTCATCGACGCCGACATCGTCACCGATCCGACACAGGAGAACATCGTCCGCACTCTCGAAGGGCTCGCCTCGCAGGCCGACGAGGCCGTCATCGCGACTGACTACGACCGCGAGGGCGAACTCATCGGGAAGGAGGCCTACGAACTCGTCCGCGAGCGCTTCGACGGTCCCATAGAGCGGGTGCGCTTCTCCTCGATTACCGACAGGGAAGTCCGCGAAGCCTTCGAGAACCCCGACGATCTGGATTTCGACCTCGCGGCGGCCGGGGAGGCCCGACAGGTCATCGACCTCATCTGGGGAGCCGCACTGACGCGATTTCTCTCGCTCTCTGCCCGCCAGTTGGGCAACGACTTCATCTCCGTCGGGCGCGTCCAGTCGCCGACGCTGAAGCTCATCGTCGACCGCGAACGCGAAATCGAGGCGTTCGACCCCGAGACGTACTGGGAACTCTTTGCGGACCTCGCCAAAGAGTCGGACGGCGACCAGTTCGAGGCCCAGTACTTCTACGACGACGACGGCAGCGAAGCAGAACGCGTCTGGGACGAGGAGCACGCCACTGGGGCCCACGAGCGCCTCCGGAGTGCCAGCGCTGCCTCTGTCACGGCCGTCTCCCGTCGAACCCGTACTGACGACCCACCGGCCCCGTTCAACACGACTGCGTTCATCAGCGCTGCCGGGTCACTTGGCTACTCCGCACAGCGAGCCATGTCCATCGCCGAGGAACTGTACACGGCCGGTTACATCACCTACCCGCGAACAGACAACACGGTGTATCCCGAGGACCTCGACCCCGAGGAGCTGCTTGATTCCTTCGTGGGCAGCGACGAGTTCGGTGAGGACGCCGAGTCCCTGCTACGACTCGACGACATCGAACCGACCCGTGGTGACGAGGAGACGACCGACCACCCCCCGATTCATCCGACCGGGGAACTACCGGCCTGGGGCGACCTCGAGGAGGACGAGTGGAACATTTACGAACTCGTCGTCCGGCGGTTTTTCGCGACAGTCGCCGAACCAGCGACCTGGGAACACCTCCGCGTCGTCGCCGAGGCCGACGGGTGCACGCTCAAGGCCAACGGCAAGCGTCTCGTCGAAGAGGGGTATCACGCCGTCTACCCCTACAGCTCTGCCAGCGAGAACTTCGTCCCCGACGTCGAGGAGGGCGAGACGCTCGCGATCGAGGGCGTCGACCTCGACGAGAAGGAGACTCAGCCGCCACGGCGGTACGGCCAGTCCCGCCTCATCAGGAAGATGGAGGAGATGGGAATCGGGACGAAGTCGACCCGCCACCACACTATCGAGAAGCTCTACGAC
>LKMJ01005078.1_pt1 | contig 12398 bp, 12 predicted proteins | sample 643391 | NCBI WGS metagenome assembly LKMJ01 (sample SAMN04112250, study PRJNA286221) | soda lake metagenome | biome: soda lake; feature: Kulunda Steppe; material: water; isolation source: sample PL-Br10 brine of Picturesque Lake | place: Russia: Kulunda steppe | collected 2010-07
AGCTGTCTTCGTAGCCTTGGGGGCGTCATCTTAGCTAGTTGGCTTTTCTGGCAGTTCTCCTTTTCCTAGCGTTTTTCAGCTCTTCTGCCTTGCCTGCCTTAAGGACATTGCTGTGTCCGCTCGCGTCCTGTAACAAACAAACAAACAAACAAACCAATTTTTCAGGCAGGATCCTTTGTCTCATTTTCTGATGGAAAGCCTACATGAATCAGATAGCATTTGAGCAGGCTAGTAGTCGCTCTTCTTGAAGGCCTCATCCTTGAAATTATCGTATGCCTGCTTTAGAGGTTTTATCTTTCCTGCTTCCTCCTGGTGCCATACTTGTCCATTATCTTCAGCTGGCTGGAGGTGACCATTTAGCTAGTAGGCCAAACGCTATCATGGTGGCTTTCGGCTAACCTTGATCTTGTAAATATATTACGCTTCAGCTGCCTTTATAAAGCACGTTTTCTGTTAGCTACAGTTGCACATCTTTGCATTCAATGCAAGTTGCATCACCAAAGTTTGCTGGGAAATGGCAGAAAGTAAGGTCTTTACCATTTCTTGATCTATCATCCAATATCATACCTAACCTATCACAGGGAAGGCTTACCTGTGCCTCACATAACTTCTTGCTGCACATTAAAGGGTAATGACCACAGAACAGGCCTGGAGATATCATGTTCATCTGGTATGTCTGTTTATTATCTTGTGTTGTGCAGGCCCATGTATCTTAATCGCAAATTTGCTGATTTTGGGTGTGAAGGACTGCAGCACGTAAGTGCCTTCAGTGAGCAAATGTAATTTTCTCTGTTTGCACAGCTATTTTTCAGCCATTTTGCAAAATACATCTATTTTTTGATTGATGTCTTACCTTACCTATTCAACTTTGAACCTCACTCTAGCCTGGCCAACTAGGTGCTCAGAGATCAACTCAAAAGAAGGATTGAATCTATTTAACCTTGCTATGACAGTTTCACAGCAAAGAGTCACAGACATGACAAAAAGCAGTAAGACAGAGCCATCCGTGGGCTGCTTGCAGCTTTTGCTCTTCCTTCTTTCCAAAAAGATTGAAACATGTCACAAGTTCCTGCCATGGAGCTCCTCTTACACTACTTTGTGGTTCATCAAACAACAGATGCTAGGGTTCCATTGTGCATACTGATAAGTCTCCACATTTAAATCAGTCAGACTTATCGGCAGAATGCATGGCTCTCACCTGGGGCCCCAGAACAACCAAATCCAGCAGACTAATCCGCAGGCTACAAGGAAGCTTGTTGAAAACATGCAGTCTAGTTTGCAGGTATCTCGTCTCCTACCATGAGTCCCAAACTGATGAAAATCTGGCATGAGTTCGTAACACTTATAGAGCAGCAGAGGGGCATCTTGGAATCAAAGCGTCAAGCTAGTGCAAAGCTACCATACAGCACCCTGATTGGCCGGAAAGCACGACATAGGCAAGACACGTGGTAGGTCATTCTGTTGAGCCATTCAGGCGGTGGCAAGCCATTAAGCCATTCAGGTCAGGATAAATTGCTCAAGAGGCCAATGGATAACAGGAATCTGGTCAAAGTGAGAGTGTCAAGTAAAGTCAAGAAATATCACCCAGATTTGATGCGTGAAAGGCAAAGTAGGGTGCATCAAGATGTGAATGCTTGACTCAGGACCCTGGGGTCAAAGGGCCCACCCTATCCAATCCTTCTTATTCATCTACACATAAGCTGCATCCCCTCGGCAAACAAATTGGAAGACTAGTGCCAACGCATGCACTTGACAATGTACATTCTGGACAGGGGGAATAAGCGCTGGCAGATGGCTCTTGCATTCTACTTATATGTGCAAGCAACATCAATTAAGCAAAGGGTCAAGCAATCTTATTCTGCATCTAGTCTTCTGCTGAAGACCCATTCCAGCCACAGGAGGCAGCTTCTTTTCAGGACTGCAAGTAAATTACGGCTGTCGGCCAAAAGGTGAGGAACAAATGTTGGATTATGACTTCCTCTCTGTCTCGCTTTTTCTTTTTTAAGGTGTTGTCACACTGCATACACTAGCAAGTCGCTAGAAAGCAGTTCCGTTGTACAATTCACTTCCCTTGCATTTGAACTACCTTACCGAATATCTCCCCTGACTCAATATCAGAGCTTGCATGCATCCTTGCCTGCTCTGCGTGCTGCAGCTTCCTGAGTCGGTACTCATGGAGCTTGATAATTGTTGCGTGCGCAAAGAGGAAAAAGGCGGCAACCTGTAAAGTAGGTATGCACAAGACTTCAATTGAAATGTTCCGCATCACACACTCATATTTTTAACGATCATTCTCCTTAGATTTTAAAGAAGCTTCACGCCCATGCGCTCCTCACCTCGACAAAAGATCCATAAGCACCACCTGCATGGCACACAAGGGCATTTCTGAAGTGGATAAGCATTTAATACTTAATCGTGTCATGCTCTTCAGCTCAAATCTGTTGGAACAGGGGAAAATTTCCCCAGGCTTAAGGGAAAAAGGCTTTGCTCATGCTTGGAATCACAGGTGGCATCAAGTAAGCGTCATCCAATAGGTGTGGTCTGCTGATTGTTAAAGGGTCTGGTAATGCGCTTCAGCGACTACTTAAAAAAATCTACATGAGCCTCAAGTGAGAGTTCTCGTTGCCATTTAGTTGTTTTGAACAACTGCATATTATTAAGACCATTGCTGCCATTTTGCACAAAGTGCACAATAACGCGCAGCTGTAAGCATTAATTTCAAATACATTTGCAAAATACATCCACCCATATTCTATTGCTTAAGAGAGGTCTGGCTGTACGCAGTTTCCTCCTATCATTCTTGTGTGTACTCACCAGTTGTGCCCCATAAAAACATCCTGAAAGTTGCAACGTAATCAAATGCGTAACATGTGAATCAAAAATGGCATAAGAGATGTTGAGGGTTTGCGTTGTTGCATGCCAAAAATTGTTTTAACACTGGCATATGCTGTAAATTGGCTCTTAGAATCTCACTTGCTTTGTCCTATTCATACATGACGAATCATGCAGCATCATGGCGTGGACGCACACTTACCAAAAGTCATTGCGATACACATGGATGTCAAAAAAGAAGGAGCCAAACAGCAACCTTGTCTGGGCAACCTCTCTCCAATCAGGGTCAGGAGTGCACGGTGTAGTACCATCCTCCACTCTTTCATCCAATGTATTCTGGGGAATTATAATTGTCAGTGAGAATATGTTTCACTCAATTGTTTGTCATCCAAAAAGAAGCTGCCTAAGTGTATACCGGTGTGTTGATGCAAACTGTCTGTTTGTACTGACACACTTGTGCGTGTACTTTTTGTATGCATAATAGAGAAAGATTATGTATGCGTTAGCCGGTTACAATACTGAGGTCTCTTGTTTGTTCACCGTCACTTTTTTGCTTGTTATTCAGTGTGTAGTCATCAACATGCCTTTGATGCATGTGGAAATCCTTGATGCAGCCTAATTTAAAGGATGAAAGTCCATTTAAGGGACAAGTACAATGTATTGTGGATGCATGCTGGGTATTCATGATGACATAAATGTTTAGGCATGCACAACTTTTTTCCTTGCGGTTGACTGTCTTCCAACACCTTAACCGTAAAGGTGAACTATTCCAACTACGGCGCAAAAACTCGAGAGAAACAAAACATGAGCACAGACTCAAGATATATAGCCTAGACAAAAATGCTAGCTTCTTGTGGAGCTTATTTCTCATGACAATTTAAGTTCCGCACATTTTAGTCGCTTTTTAAAGCTCTCCTTACCTGCTCACCAAAGAACTCCCTTCGGGTTCTAGCATCTCCTTTCTCTGTTTCATTGTTTACTCGGACAAACATGATAGTGGCTCTTCCTGGGCCGACTTGTGATTCCCATTCATGGACACACCCTCTTCCAGGATAAGGCTTGCACTGTTCATAGTGCGCCAAAAGGATAAAACAAGCCTGATATAAGATAAGGCTTACAGTGAATTGAAGGATACGGCTTGCAATGGATTTAAGGGTAGGGCGTCTAGGCAATTTAAGGATAAGGATTCCAGTGGATAATAGTTTATCAAAGGGCATAACTGGGACTGTTAAAACATGGCTTGTTCTTATTAAGGTACTGCTTACCAATTGGCTGTCAGTGCTCCCAAAGGCAGTATGTTTCCTCTCAGTAGCTGCATTCATGCATCTTTAAGCAAGCATTATGATCAAACTCTTCTCCAAATCATGCTGGTCATTGAAGAAGTGTTACCAATACTCTAGTGCAAAAATGGAGCTTGCTGCACCAGGAAATCTGTCTATGCAAGCAGGAATATGCTGCACGAATGTTTTTTACAAGCAAGAATGCTTCACCACCTGGATGCTATTTCGATGCCAGGAAAAAGAGGACTTGTTTTTTCGTCACACCTTTGTCAGGGACTGTGTTGTGACACCATATCTTGGCAGCACGTCCTCATCTGACGTGCTCGGGTCAAACAGCACTGAAATCCCCTCTTTGGGGGCTATACTGAATACCTGAAGCATCAAAAATTGCAAAAGCAGGGCATGCTGCTTGATGATAACAATCAACATCGCAGTTTTGTGCCAAGCTCAGCACGCTTGTGCCCTTTGTCAGCCTTAGGGAACACGCATTGCACATGAGCTTCAAGCTGTAAATTCATATGGTATATGTATCTATCATATAGTATTGTGGCATCTTGCCCACTCCCACCAGGGTTGTAGACAGCGTTTTTAATTGTATTTCTTTGTGGTGGACAAGGGTGAAATTTGCGTTGTGGAACTCCCAGACCTGTGCTCCTTAAAAAGCACCGGGATATGAAAAGCACATTTTATTGAATTTTCCAGATTGGACAAAATGGGCGAAATTTGCGCTTTGACTGGCGCTTTTCACATCCCTGAAATGCACTGAATCATGGCATGTCCAAGACTGCTAAGCATACTTTTGCAAGCTTGTGCATAAATATCATCATGCATAGCAATTCATATCCATTTAAAGCAATTTTTAGCTCCCAGAGGAGCAACTTGTGGTTATGGGTGGTTGACCTCATCATGGGTCGAAAATTGTGGTACCCAGCAAAATAGCACTGTCGTTAAGCACTGCTCACCTGCAAAGCACATATAGAGAGATCCGCATGCAGGTCGATTTGCTGCGTCAACGCAACAGCTCTCTATAGAGCTACTTACCAGAGGCATGTCAAAGATTTCAAGGTGCGGCACACGCACGCATCCTTCAGTCAAACTTGTATCCACTCTTTCTGCAATGCTGTCCGTGTTTGCCGACGTTAGCTTGTTGGAGACCAAGCAGCCTGACCGTGCGTGGCAAATGATGGGCATGATGTGGGGGCCAGTCTCTGCACACAAGCATTCATGTGCAGACATGCGTGTGTAAGTGTGCACGTTTGTGCATCTATCTGTGTGTGCATTTATGTGCATTGCACACGATGGGCATGATTTGAGGGCCAATCTCTGTGTGTACAAGTTCATACGTTGGCATCTGCTTGCAAGTGTGTGTTTGCGTATGTGTGTGGGCATGCGGTATGTGATTGCCTGAATGTGCTGATTGGCGCGTATGCTAGAAGCGCACACTTGCAAATTCACACCTTACTGGTAGTTAGTTGGGCTTATGCGAGCAATGCAAGAGCAAATAAACAAAGAAAGAATTTTGAGTGACTCCTTAATTAGTAAGCATGCTTGCTAGGGTGCCTGCTTCCGTTTCACGCCAGAAAGGAAAAATGAAATAAAAGAAAAATATGCAGGCAGTGCGACACTCCCTACATCTATCAAGCAAAAAAGGGCATCAATTTATGCGAGAACGCAATACAATATCAATGTGCAGGCACTACACCAAATCGGGTCATTTGCACAATGGTATACGAGTGCACTTGTGCCTTAAATGATGATACATGGGCCATTAAGCATGGCCTACATGCAAGGGCATTGCCCTCGTTGAGGGAGATCAGGGAGGAGAGTGTGCCCAAACAAAATCTGTAAGCACAAGGTGTAGCGCACCACACATGGCTGGAAGATCGTGCCCCCAGCAAAAAACATGCAAGTACAGACTGCTACATGATGCACAAGGGCACAAGATGATTATGCCCACCAATGGACCACTCTGCGTCTGAGCTGACTTGGGCAGGGGCGCGCGTAAACTGGATCACCTGCGAGCACCGCCGACAGGTTGTACAGGGGACTGTATGGGAAATATAAAAAGACGTCTAGCATGGCTTTGAGCAGGTTGCACAAAATACTTTGCACAGAATATGACAATTGATTCATGCTACCTGTTAAAGAGACTTTTATTGGAAGTTCCAGGCAGACGGTGATATTAAAACAATGTACAGGATGACACTGGAAAATTGATCGCCAGATGAAAGGGTCTTTGGCAGGACCTCTGGCAGGCTGCGTAAATAGGTTGGTGAGCATGTTTCACCAACAGGCTGCCCTAGCCGGAGGCAACAAGAGGGAGTTTAAGTAACAATTAAAGGAACAACTTAAGGTGAAGGAAACGGACTTGACGAGAGGTGGGAGTCTCCTGGACTCCCAGCTAGCTGTGCGCTTGGTTTATACACGCTACCTTTCCAATCATCAGGTCCTTGGCCCAGTGCTCAATGATTTTGAGGAACAAGAGGGAGAAGGGCCGGCTCTGATCTGGGAGGGCACGCCATGGCCGCGCTGAATTTTCTGATCATCAAATAGCAACTACAAAACCTCCTTTCCCTTCACAGCTCTTCCCTCTTTTGCACATGTTGGGCACCCCAAGACCATCACCAGCTTAGATTTCACAAAGCACACTGTGCTTCTGATCTGTGATGTTCACGGCAAACAAGGCAAGGCAGAAGAGGGGAGGCTGTGCATGCCAGCCACAACATCTTGGTCAATGCCACATACCAGAATGATGACGTAGATTATGGTAGCTGCCCAAACAGCAACTGCAAGCCAAAAAAATAACAAGTCAAACAAGTGTCTTGCTTGAAGCATCGAGACCAACCAGATGATCTGGGGTGCATAAGCTCACCAAAAGTATGAAACAAAAGCAAATGAAAACAAATACTTTCCTTACACGCGTACAAATTAGGAAACTGGGGGCAATCAACATCCTCAATTGGTAGCTTGTTGATTTTGTGATGCATCAAAGCATGCTCAAAACGGCTTGTGGGCCTTGGCATGCCAACGCACTTGATATGGAAGCCCCCAAGCGCGTCTTTGGGCTTTCCTCGACAGCAAATATGTCGCAGGCCTCAAGCTGCAAAATGGTGTGAAAAGGGACTTGGAGCCTAACTGAACAGAGTTATCAGCTGCTGACTACTACCTGCTTTCTCTGCGAGTGAGGTGGAGGTCAATGCCTGGCCAGCAGGTTCACTCCGTCCGTCCTTCAGCTTGGAAAAGCGAGCTGATATAAGAGCCTTGATAATTTTGATATTTGTGCTTGTTGAGCCCCATCCCCTTCCTCTCTCCTTGCAAGGTAATCATTTCCTACGTGATGCACCTTTCAGAAACAGAATACATGCGGCTTAAGACACATAATTGCTGTGGTTAATTGTTATTGTGAATAGTTGTGATTTAATGGCTTGACAGAGAAAAATAGGCATGCACAAAGCATCCTTCAAATCAGGAGTGTATATCTTGCGGGTGCACACCCGGTTGAGAGCAGGCTAGAGTGAGGCTCTTGAGACCGATAGTAGATATCAACGATGAGGGAAAGCTAGGGAATACCATGCTCTCACACTTGGAGCCATGCCAGGCGTGCTGCGCTCAGCCAAAGCATGTTGAATGTGAGGGGAGTGAGGTCAAAGGTCCAGGGGCATCCAACTCGTTCATGTGAGTGCACATGCGCATGTGCATGGCTCAAATAGGTCAAGAGACTGAATCAACAGAGCAATTTGGAAAGTGGTGTGAGGGAACAAAGCACGATGCAGAATTGCTTGAAAGCTTAGTACCGCCGGGGTGCCCGCGGGATTGAATGCTAGGTTGAGGACATCTGCAAAACTAGTGTCCAAGAGCCAACCCACCTTCTTCATGATTCCCGCAGCATCCTTGCTGACTTTATGGCTTCTTTGCAGCGTTGCCTTGCCATTGGCGAACGTAGGCTTGCTGTTCAATGCATCGGATGCCTCTCCCCCAACAGTAGATGTCGAGACAAGCGGGGACATATTCCCGTTTTCCACTGAAGATAATCCTAGTTGTGGAGAGGAACCTGTTGGGTCAGACATTGCGGGACAAAGAGATGCGCACCTTCAAGCCTGCCGTGAATGTGAATGTGATGAACAAGCTCTTAAGAAAACGGATATTTTCTGTATGTACGACACGCATGCGCAAGTTATGCAGTTGAGACGTTTCCCGTAAATGCAAGGAAATATGAGAGGTCTGTTCAATAGTTCAGTGGACGCTAGCGCTTGATCCACCTGAGCGCCGGGATTCACTTACGCTATAATTCTCAGAGACATATCACTGGGTTTGCAGCTTGCTCAAGCTGGCATGACTTGATGGGCTACGATAAATCCTGCAGGCCATCTGGCCATATATATGGCACCGAATCCATGACATATATGTCATATATATATAAACCCCCCTCTGAATCGATCCACCCATTTTATCCAAAGGGTGTCCGAAGGGTACTGTTTGTGGACAAGATGTGCAACCTTTCAGGGCGCGCTCATGCGCTTGATCTCATGATCATGCACGCTTGCACCTGTGGGAATTCCATTAAAGTTGCACACTGATGAAGTACTACAGTATGGCCCATACATTTGTAGGGCCTGATTTGCAAGTCATGTTCTACTCAATTGTTAGGCATGGCACACTCTAAAGGCATAGGCCCAAATGGTGATCACCATCTCTCATGAGAGACGATTTTCATGATGGCGCACTTAGCTAAGCTCCTATTCCTTTAGGAATTCAAAACCAGGTAATCATTGTTCCCTCTAGGCTATTTAATGAAATAAAGCTACGTAGGCAGTAGGACACTTCTCACATCAATTAAGGAGAGGAAAATGGTGAAAGGGCCATTGACACAACAGTCAAATTACTTAGTGTATCAAATGTCTCTGCTCGTGCGCAACTTGAATCACACAGAAATATATACCAATTATGGAAGGAAATGTAGATAAGCCATCTGTAAACATTTTCAATCTCAAGAGGCTGTATGCTCTAGCACAAATTTCCTCGGACAGTTCCTTTCTGCCTGTCATTTCCTGGGGAGGCCCCTAATACTTTGTATGCCTTGCCTAGTTAGCCCCTTGTAACCCTTACCTATTCAGACTGCCTTTACCCCTTTCTCAACGGCACAACAAACTCTGCCATTTCACCTCAGACATTATGGATTATTTTTTGGCTGGCAAAGACCAGCAACAAACCAATAAGCCTAACCGGCCAGGCTGTTGGTGAACCCTCATTTGTAACTTGGACTCATCTGTCTGCTTGCAAGTTTTCTTGCCGGTAGCATTGTTGAGTTGACTGCTTGCTTGCCAATTTCGCTTGCCAATTAACAGCTGTAGAGGCCAGGAGACGAAACAACGTCCATTTTACCTTGGTCGATGGAACTCCATCTCCACAGGCTTGTCTTTCAAATTCAATTTCCTGCCATGTCTTGCATCAAGAATGCTGTACATGGACAGGTAAATGCACATGTGCAGAGGCTCGGAGATCAGGGCAGGTACACCTGCAGCTGGTCCGGCTTCATTTGCACCTGTCCACGTATCGTAAGTACACACATTTTTTGGCTTATCAAGAGCACACACGGATGAGCCCCTTCCATCTCATGCTCGTCCAGACCCCGAAATCAAGCTTGGCCCACATCAGCCACAAAAACCGATTGCTTGAGTACTCATGTGTAGGACAGGGTTGCTACATGCACCACTCGAGCACTTGAGGGTGCTAGTCATTTTCTTATCATTCATATCCCTCAAACTGTCCACATCAACTGTTCTTTGCAGCCTGTCCACCACAGCGCTCTCCCCTGTGTACATCATTCAGCATCTGAAGGGACCTGTTCTTGACACCATGTGAACATGCATGCGTTGAAGGGACATGCATGCGTGGAAGGGACATGCATGCGTGGAAGGGACACGTTCTTGACACCATGTGAACATGCATGCACGCGTTCGCCATCGGGACCCCCGCCCCCCCTCACAGCAGCGCGGCGCCTGTTGCTGACGTCAGGCGCAGCGAGCTCTTGTTCCCAAACAAAGGATGCATTGCAGACATGCACCCTTTTTGCTCATTGTGAAGCGCAGCCAACCTGGCGCACTCGCCAAGCCCTAGGCTTATCACCGCATTTCTCCCCCGGGCTCTCCTTTACCAGCACAGCCAACACACGCCTGGGCCACACAAACCCCAGACTCATCACAGCGTGGCGACTTGGTGCTCATGTGGAAGCCGTGTCCCTGCCACCCCACCCATCCTCCTCCTGCCGTGAGGCCCGCCCTGCGCGCACTCCCGCAGTATAGGCAGCGCCGCAGTCAGCGCGGCGCGCGCGGCGGCCAGTTCCGCGGTGCCCGGCGCCACGGCGGCCGGGGGCGGCAGATCTGTCAGCGGTGGGGAGGGGCCTTGTGCGGGGCGCGGCTGCTGAATGGCCTGCAGGGCAGGCAGGAGCAGTGAAGGCATGCGCCAGGTGGTATTGGCGTGCTGTGAGGGAAGCATGTGCAATCTGGGACACTTGAAGGAGCGTAGCCATGCATTTCCTTGTTTCCACACCTGAAATGAGATCTGGGATGCATCACCCAGCAGTAAGCCTTGGTAGCAATGCATTGCCAGGCCTCACTTGGAATGGTTCACCACAGCAGTGAGCCACAGATGTGCACCACCAGAGCAATGAGCTTCTGTATAAATGCATTGGCTGCGTTGCATATGAAACACACACTGGGGTGTATCACCTCGGCAGTGAGCCACAGGGACTCCACGGCAGCGTATCGCCATTCAGTAGTATTGAAGCTACCCTGACTTGCCCCCGACACACCCTTGGACTCGGCCCCTGATGCTGTCAGCTGGCTTAATAACCCACTGTGCCGCACGACCTGCATGGCAAGTTTTAAACAAGTTTACTTCCAACGTACACCAGGTCAAACATTACACACATCAAAGAGCAGTGGCCCATTGGCCCACACAATTCAGGAGACAGAACGCAGCAATCGCCTTGAACAATTTGTGGACATGTGCGTGTTTGACTAAGGCTTTCCTGGAGTTTGGTTCTGCTGCTTATCCATGTATGGGGAGTGTGTGTGAGAAGGATAAACGAAGCAACAAATAAGTATACAGTAGGGGAACAGCGGTGAGGAACCGGGGCATATGTGATTGGAATTGGAGATGCTGGTGGAATTGGAATTGTTCAAACAAAATGCAATAGCTCAAGAATAGCCCATGTATACTGGCTGATCTTATGTTGGTGCTCCAGGCAAATTCAGGAATGCAGTCAAAGCGTTAAAGAGCAAATCAGAAAGTTGCTCTGGTCACTGCCTGCCTTATCTCCAAGTGTTTACCCCGCCTGCCCAAATCTTATTCCTTGTGAAACACATTCCCAGCGCGAACATCATCATTGGACAGGCTCCATAAAGGGACAGGCTTTGCACTGCAACTCAAGCACTCGCCTCTGCAGCAAACCAGCTCCGCAGCGCCATAGCGGCTATGAAGCGGTACACTGCTGCCCTTTGCTCAGGGAATGGTGGCTCCAGAAGGGACACAAGGGCCTGTGAAAGACATGTTGTTGATTCACACAAGGGCCTGTGAAAGACATGTTGATTCACATAAGGGTCTGTGAAAGACATGTTGTTGATCCACACAAGGGCCTGTGAAAGGCATTTTGTTGATTCACGCAAGGGCCTGTGAAAGGCATTTTGTTGATTCACACAAGGGCCTGTGAAAGACATTTTGTTGATTCACACAAGGGCCTGTGAAAGACATGTTGTTGATTCACACAAGGGCCTGTGAAAGACATGTTGTTGATTCACACAAGGGCCTGTGAAAGACATGTTGTTGATTCACGCAAGGGCCTGTGAAAGACATGTTGTTGATTCACACAAGGGCCTGTGAAAGACATGTTGTTGATTCACACAAGGGCCTGTGAAAGACATCTTGTTGATTCACACAAGGGCCTGTGAAAGACATGTTGTTGATTCACACAAGGGCCTGTGAAAGGGATTTTGTTGATTCACACAAGGGCCTGTGAAAGACATGTTGTTGATTCACACAAGGGCCTGTGAAAGACATGTTGTTGATTCACACAAGGGCCTGTGAAAGACGTGTTGTTGATTCACACAAGGGCTTGTGAAAGACGTTTTGTTGATTCACACAAGGGCCTGTGAAAGACATGTTGTTGATTCACGCAAGGGCCTGTGAAAGGCATTTTGTTGATTCACACAAGGGCCTGTGAAAGACATGTTGTTGATTCACACAAGGGCCTGTGAAAGGGATTTTGTTGATTCACACAAGGGCCTG
>LKMJ01005079.1_pt1 | contig 12398 bp, 21 predicted proteins | sample 643391 | NCBI WGS metagenome assembly LKMJ01 (sample SAMN04112250, study PRJNA286221) | soda lake metagenome | biome: soda lake; feature: Kulunda Steppe; material: water; isolation source: sample PL-Br10 brine of Picturesque Lake | place: Russia: Kulunda steppe | collected 2010-07
CAATGAACATATATATGGTGCAGGAGCTCACGAGGGCAGAAATGAGGATGATGTGCTCTTTCTGCTGCTTTGGTGCCCCACGCGGTTCTTTGCTGCTCTGCTTCCAGCAACTGAGGCTGTGTCGCCTCACCTGACGCGCCCGCCCTCCCTGTCTCTGTTCGTATGCTCCCTCTGCCTGCTCCACGCACGCCCCACCCAAAAGAGCACCTGTGTGACCTGCCACCTCTGATCCTCTGCGTGCCTCTGCGACTTCCATCCTTGCGCTGCGTCCATGCGCTGCCACGCCGCAGCTTGCTTCTGTCGGTGCGCTGCCATGCCACAACTTGCCTCCACCCATGCGCTGCCACGCTGCAAGTCCCTCAATGCTGCTCTCCCTACAACTCGCCCCCTCACACCGGTCTCATCTTGTGCATGCGCGCGTGTGCTTGTGTTCATAGGCTGCTCTGGCCCACCAGCGAAGCGTGGCCATTGCCCGCCGCACACAGCAGGAGGTAGAGGACAGCGCGCTTGCGCAGGTGCGAGGGAAGGCTCTTGCTCGGGTGCTCCGAGCATGGCTAACCCCTCAGCTTCAACTAGTCGGGTGTGGGTCTGCAGGCAATGCACCTGCTTGCCTGCAGCAGGTGGCCGCCGTCTCTCCACCTCATTCATGTGCACCACACATTAAGTCACGCACGCAAGCACGCTCGCTAACAAACACAAACCTGTGCATGCTTGGCCTGGAGGACACGCGCGCGTACGTGCCTGCGCGCGCGCACGCACACACACACGCACACACACACACACACACACACACACACACACACGTACGCGCGCGCACACTCACACAACAGATTCACACCCATACATGCACATGAGCACACAACACAGACACGCCGCGCACACTTGCAAACGCACAACAGGTGTACGTACACAACGCTCATGCACACCCACATGCACGCGCGCAGACTCCACCCATGCTGGACCCGGAGGACCTAGGCTCCTTGGCATCCCTGCTGCGTGTAGTCCACCCCAACAGCTCCCGCCAAGCGCTGCTGCGCGTGCTGGTCAACCTCACAGCCCATGCGCCAACGCGCCACGCACTGCTGCGCATGATGATGGGCACTGTGCGCGTGTTCACGGAGGGCCAGCAGCAGCAGCAGCAGCAGCAGCTGGAGGCTGGCACATCCATGCAGGTGCGCAAGGAGCCAGCCACCAGAAGACAGCCGCTGCTCCTGCCGCTGACGGTGCATGCGTGCAAGACCCTGTGCAGGGGTCGGGCTGCAGGGCTGCCCTCCTGACCATGCCTTGCGCTGCCCTGGCCACCTCTGCAGCGTGCGCTCACCCGTTTGCAGCAGACGTGCAAGTGCACTGCAGCTCCTGCCCAGGACCGCGTGGTGGCACAAGCTGGTGCAAGCGCTGGCTGCCTTCATGCGCCACTCTTGTGTGTGCCTGCTTGGCTTAGACATACAGATGGGCAGCAGTGTCACGACCACCTTGTTGCCCCCGTGTACAAGGACCCAACCCGCTCCATCTGAGTGATGGGGTTGACGCTTCATGGCAGAGCACCTAACCGGCACGCCCTACTTGCCGCTGGTTGCTCACAGGTGGACCACCAGCAGCAGCAGCAGCAGCAGCAGGAGCAGGCCCTGGAGGCAGGCCAGGCCGCCATCTCTGCCGTGCTAGGCGTGAGCAATGGCGCCGCTGTGCCACAGCTGCTGCGGCGCGTGTTGGAGACGGTGAGTGGGCGTGCAAGATTCCTGCTGGCTCTAGACGCGTGCACCGTGTGTGTGGATGTGCAGTGTGTGTGGATGTGCAGTGTGCGCGGTGTTTGAAGTGCATGCATGTGCACAGGTGCATGCCAGCATGCAGGAGGTAAATGAGATGTGTCTTTGTTGCGTGGTTTCAAGCGCTGCCCGTGAGTTGCGCGGCCAGGGCAGTCAGCGTACACGCCTGGGAGTCGCAGCACATATGCAGCCCCATGCCCAAAAGCCGGCTGGCTGGCACATGGGCGCGCTCGCTGCCGGTGCAGGGGCACAGCCGTAGACCGCACGTGTGCGCGCGCTCGCCTGCAGGTCACCTATATGGCCAAGCACTCCTCCCTTGTGGCGCGCATGGTACTCACGCTGCGTGTGCCCATGGAGAGCGCAGAGCAGCTGGTGGCGGCCGCAGCACCTGCAGCCAGCACCTCGGCGCCCCCGCAGCTGTTGCTGCCCCCCCCGGCCGTGCAGCAGCCTGAGGCTGGCGCGGCAGCTGGGGCCGCAGGCAGCACACAGGCTGAGGCCAAAGCACAGGCCGCCCAGGGTGAGTGCATACAAAGCTGCACAGAGGCCTCTGCTATAGGTGCCAAGTCCGTGTGCGCGCACACAAGGACACGAGGCACCGCTTGCTTGTATGCACGCGCTTGCTTGTATGCACGCGCTTGCTTGTCTGCACGCGCACGCGCCCACGCCCGCCCCTTCACATGCGTGCACCCACCCTCATGCGTGCCTGTGCGCCCTGTGCTGCGCAGGCGAGCCTCTGGCGCTGGAGGTCATGTTGGCCTCGGTGGGCACACCGCTGTGCAAGCGCAGCAGCCCCACCATGGAGCTGGCGCTGCACCTGCTGGAGACGGAGCTCAAGGCTGCGGCCGCGTACCTTTCCGAGCTGTCCACACGCCTGCAGGTGCGCGCATGCCGCATGACTGCAAGCCGTTCCCCTGTCGCGCACGGCAGCGTGGCGCCCCGACGGCACTGCGCTGGCGTGCATGCCTGCAGGCATGGATTGACAAATGGATACGTCCAAAGGCGAGCGGGCTCGTAGCACCGTGTGCGGGCCTTGGAACATGCGGCATGCGCGCGCTTGCAGGCGCACGCCTGCCAAGGCGCTGCTGCTGCGCTCCCTTTGGCCACCCTTGGGACACATGGGGCGAGGACAGCCCTCCTTGCTTGTGTCAGCACTGATGCACTTGTGCGCATGCGCATGTCAGCGCCCACATGCATGCATGCTTCAAAACAAGACGCATTGCGCACGCGCATCTCCCTCTGCTTACCCGGCAGGTGGCCAAAGAGGCTGGCCGACCCCGCCCCCCACCCTCTTCCCCCTTCCCCGATTCACGCACGCCATCCCCGCCGCCGCCACCGCCACCACCAAGAGGCGCCGGGCCGTCCACCGCTGGCGCCCCTCCCAGAGACGCCATGGACACGGATCAGCTGCCAGGCCCACAGCAGCCGCCGCAGCCGCCAGGCCGCGGGCCGGAAGCGGCCGCAGTCGCCGCACCCGGCACGCCAGCGGAAGGCTCCGTCGGAGCTGGTGGCTTTGGATCCCCCTTTGCTCCGTCTGCTGCCCAAGCTGCTGATGCAGGTAGGGTTGTATGTGCATGTGTGCACATGGGCGGGTGGGTGGGTTGGATGGGTGGCCTAGAATGGGCGTGCATGCGTGACACACATGGGTAGCTTGCTAAAACATGCGTGTGCACGTGAGCGCCTGTGTGGGGCCCCCCTGGTCCTATGTATGGATGTGCTGTGGCATCTGCTTGTGCCTGGCTAGGTGTTGTTAGGCTGTGGATGTGCCCTGGCAACAGGACGTGCGAGAAGGTGACTACTGATTGTCACCATGAGAAGTTGTTTTCACAACAGTGTATTGCTGAATTCTGTGCTGGCCTGCATGCTCTTCATGCACCCATTAGTGTAATGCTGGCTCTTTATATGACGGGTTGGAGTGTGCTCAGTGCAACTGCTCCATTGCGATGTGCCCTAGCAGGCCTGCACTTGCACATACGCGTGCACATGCACACATGCACTTCACTAACGTGCATCCCATTTTGTGCGCACATGCGCGCACTCACACACAGACACACACACCTCCACACACACACACACACACACACACACACACACACACTCACAATCACAATCACAATCACATTCACAATCACAATCACAATCACATTCACATTCACAATCACACACACGCACAACCACACACAATCACAATCACAATCACAATCACACACACGCACAACCACACACAAACGCACATACATACACATGCCCGCATGCACGCTGTGCAGGCCCAGTTGCACCCTCCCCGACGCCAAGCCTGGAGGCCAAGCTGCTGGCGGCACAGAGGGAAACCAAGGCGGTGCTTCAAGGCCTGCCCCCAGGACTGGTGCGTGTGTAGCAAGGCAGCGCTGCAGCCTGCCTGCCTGCCACAGTCTGGACGCTCCTCGCCGCCTGCCTACTCAGACCTCTGTGAAGGCCTTGGGGAGGTTGAGAACTGCTCCGTGCCCACTTAAAGGGAGCGTCTACAGCGGACTTTAACTGGTCCTATGCCCACTCAAACTCGCTGCCTGCCTCGCCACGCACCTATTCATACCCCCCTGCCCCCCAGCAACCCTGCTACACTTACCCGCAGCAACCCTGCCCCTCTTGCCCCACACCACCCTCGTTTGCAGGTGCGCCAGCTGGCGGCGCTGCTGTCTGAGGAGGGCTTGTCGGATGTGTCCTACATGCGCGCCAGCACCTCCGTGCGCACGCTGGTGGACGTCGCCCCCCCCCACCTGGCCCCCATCCTGGTGAGCCCCGGGCTGCCCTTGTTTGCTTGTACAAGCCGCTTAGGTACATCCTATCTGCCTGCCCTGCATGCCATGCATTTTGGAAGGGCTGATGCAAAGCTTGGGGGGCGCACTCATGAGGCCACGCACAGGTTCAGCAGGGTGCGATCAGGCGCTGCAGCCATTTCACGTGGATGTGATGGATAGGGCCACGACAGCCCCAGCAGCCCGCCAGCATGCATCGAGTCTGGAAAAACGTGCGTGGATGGCAGTCGCCCTTCACACGTGCGCCCCCGGCAAACACGCTCCTCTGCTTGCACATCAGTCATAAGGCGCACAAGTCGCATTTGTGTGCACTCGCCACGCCCGCTGCCACGCAGGACGAGCTACGCACCGGCGTGCAGCGCCTGTCGCGCTCCCTGTCTGCCGCGCTTGACGCTGCGCACCACAGCCCCGCCGCGCTGAGCGCCGACTCGGCCGACTCGGCGCTGCTGGCCGCCGTGGCCTCCCAGGGCTCCATGGTGCTTCGCAGCCTGTCCGCGCTGCAGGCGTTCCGCAAGGCGCAGCAGGTGGGTGGTGTCCCATGCGCGCGCGCATTGCTGGCGGTGTGTTAGTGGATCACTTCCTGTCAGGTGCATGTCCAGGGGCATGCATGACCAAGATATTGAGCTGCTCAAACGCGGCCAGCAATGAATGCGGTCTTGCAAAGAGGGCACCTAAGGCGTGCTTCTTGTTTGCTTGCACAAGCACATGTCTGTTCTGCTTTTGGCGCCCTTGTGTGCCCTCAGACAAGCACCAGTTGGGTGTGTGGCAAGAAGGGGCAATGCTTGCTTATACAGCATGCAGCGTCCTTGTTGCTGTTGTGCCTGTGGCATCCTTGTTGCTGTTGTGCCTGTGGCGTCCTTGTTGCTGTTGTGCCTGTGGCGTCCAGTGGCTGTGGCTGTTGTGCCTGTGGCATCCAGGTGTTTGGAGCTGCGGTATTGGAATCCCTGGAAAAAAAGAGGCTCTGATTTCTTATGCCAAACAGACCCATCGACGTGTGTGCACACTTTGGCACGGACGCTGTGCGCACCATGCTTCCGCAGGCGCGTGCGGCGCAGGCGCAGCAGGCCAAGCAGGCGCGGCAGGAGCGAGAGTCGGAAGGGGCGGCCGCGGCCACAGAACCACAAGGCCGCCAGGCACAGCCTCAGGGTCTCGTTCAGCCATCCTCGACGGCTGCAGCTGCGATTGCTGGGCCCAGCAGCGCTTCGCCTGCAGGGCAGCCGTCTGCAACGGCAGGTAAGCTCAGGAGCACGTGAGTAGAAAGTAGTGCGTACGTGAGGAGCATGCCTGTGTGAATGTGTGTTCAGAAGGCGAGCAGGTGAGCCTGGGAGCGTGGGAATGTGTGTTGCATGGCCTGCAATTCCTTCAGGGGGACAGTTGAGGAGGGGGAGGGGGTGCGCAAGGTTGCGTGGGTTGGGCGGTCGGTTATTGTGGGGTGCCAGGGTGAGTGAGATTCGAGGAGGGAGGGAGGGAGAGAGGTGCATGACACATTGTTTTAGGCAGGCTGGTTGAGTTGTTCGATGAGCGGGCAGATGGGAAAGTGGAGTGACAACAAGCACACTTCTCGGGGGCTGACTCGCGCACATGCACAAACACGCATGCACCTACATGCACCTACATGCACCTACATGCGTGCACGCGCGTGTGCAGGAGCCGTGCGCCCCGCAGCCCCCCTGGCCACCGCCACCCCCTCTCCTCCTTCTAGCAGCGGGGCTGCCGCCCCCGCCGACCCCGCCAGCGCAGAGGCCGACGCCCAGGCTGCGGAAGCCGCAGAGGCTGCGCAGGCGCTGCGCGTGTGCATCGACGCCGTCGCGCGCGCACTGGAGCCCCTGTGGCAAGTGCTGTCTGCGGTCATGGCGCGCATTGAGGAGCAGCTGCGGGGTAGCGCAGCCGCTGCAGCGGCAGGTGAGCGGGGCCTTAGGCTGGGGGTGTGAAAGGGATATGCCTGCACAGAATGGGGTAGGGGTGCCTGTGTTGAGGCAGAGGGAGAGAGGGTCGCTTGGGACATGCCTGCACAGGATAGGGTAGGGGTGCCTGTGTTGAGGCAGAGGGAGAGAGGGTCACCAGGGACATGCCTGCACAGGATGGGGTAGGGGTGCCTGTGTTGAGTGTGGGACCTGATCGTGAGGGGTGTGTCTGGTGCCCAAACAAATGAGCTTGTGATGGGCCTGCATTATCATGCCCGCGCGTGCGTGCACTGGCCTGCCGCCTCTTGCTGATGAGATTGTAGCCAAGCCAAGCCGACTGATGCAGTGCCTGCTGATGGTGTTGAGGATGGGCCGTGGCAATGTGGCTCTCCTTTAACTGTGCGCCGCTGCTGCACGCATGACGCACGTGCAGAGCGCGCAGGCGGCCCTGCAGCCGCGGCGGCAGCCGCAGCGGCATCAGCGGCGGAGCGTGAGCAGGATGGCGCAGCCAAGCTGCTGCCCCCGGGCGCTCAGCAGGTGCGTAGTCAGTCACATGATATGCTGGCAGGTTCGGCAAAAGTTCTCGGGGTGGAGGGTTGACTGCCAGTCTGGATGCTGGGCTGGCTGCTTGGCTTGCCAGTAGAGCTCCAAGATTCCCTGATGTTGATGCGGGGACAGCACGTGCTGACGCCCGAGTGTTCGGGGTGGGCAGGCGCCAAGGAGGCAGGCGGGCAAGGGCTTGCTGCAACGACACAATAAGAGTGCACTGCCTCAATCACAATGTGGAGGCGCGTCACGCCTTCTTTGTCACTGCTCTGTTGAGAAGGGACGAGGGCAGGTGCCCAAACTTCCCTCCCACCTTCAAAACCCCCTGCGCTTGTTCATGCTCGTGATGGTCAACACACACGCACACACATGCTGCGCACGCATGCGCGTGCGCAGGTGCTGCCGCTGGTGGAGTCGTTCCTGGTGACGTGCGCGCTGCAAGATGCGGTGCCCGAGGCGCCCAGCGAAACAGCGCCGCCGCCGCTGCTGCAGCACCAGCCGTCGCTGGAGACGGCAGCGCTGCTGATGGACCCCGCCGCCCTGCGCTCGCCCTCGCCCTCAGTGCAGCTGCAGCAGCTGCTGCAGCAACAGCAGCAGCAGCTACCGCAGCAGCGGCAGCAGCTGGTGGGGACCTCCGGTATGGAGACTGAGCAGCAGCAGGGTGACGGGGCAGGCCCCTCGTCAACCTCGGCGCTGGCCAACACAGGCAGCCAGCACCAGCAGCAGCAGCAGCAGCAGCAGCAGCAGCAGCAGCAGGACGAGCAGTTTGCGGCGTTCAACAGGTGGGGGGCGCAGCTTGTTTGTCGCGGCAGTGGTGTGCGCGCTTTTGTGCGCGTGCAACTAGGCAGGGGCGCTGTGCGCCTGGTGAGCACGCGTGCGCACCTGTGCACACGCCTCCTCACTTGTGTGCGCAGCATGGGTGCACATTCTTTGCACAGCCGCCTCACGGTCGTCCCTCCTTCCTCCCCATGGCTCCCATTGTGTGTGCACAGGTTCGCAGAGCGCCACAAGCGCCTGCTCAATGCGTATGTCCACCGCACGCCCAGCTTGCTAGAGTCCAGCTTTGCCTCCCTGCTGCGTGCCCCCAAGCTCCTGGACTTCGACAACAAGCGGGTGCGTGCGCGCGGGCACAGTGCTCAAGATCCTGAGGTCTTTTGGTAGCAAGCCCACGCCTATCCTGCTCACAGCAGTGCTCTATATTCAGATGGCCACTGCACAATGTCCAGGCAGCTTCCCAGACAAGGGTGCACTGCTGTTGCTGGTGAGCCTGTCAGCACAGTGCAAAGCAGGCAATATGGTGCCGGTCTTCGCTGCCATGCATGTTATCTTTCCTGCAGTGAGCGGTCTCTTTGCTGCAGTGCACAGTCTCTTTGCTGCAGTGTGTGATTTCTCTGCTGCGGAGCACAGTCTCATTGCTGCAGTGGTCAGGTGCGTGCAGGAGGGGTGTACAGGTCTTGCAGCGCAGCCTCAGGCGCCGCAGCTGAGGTTGGAGAGGCAAGGTTTGCTCATGCTCATGGTCAGGCGCTGCGTCCTTGCTTGCGCTTGTGCAGACCTTCTTCCGCACGAAGGTTAGGCAGCACGACCACGCGACGCGCCCGTACGGCAGCCTACGCATCTCGGTCAGGCGCGAGCATGTGTTCGAGGACAGCTTCCACCAGCTGCGCAGCCGCACGCCGGAGGAGATGCGCATGAAGCTCAACGTCACCTTCCAGGTGGGTGTGGCCCGCGTGCACGAGCCGGTGTGCTTTGCCCTTGCCAAAACTTGCGATGGTCGTGCGGTGGAGCATATGCTGTGTATGTGTGCGACCTTGTGTGCCCTTGTGGAGGGAGCAGGGGCATGCACTAGGCAGGGCAGGGCCTGTGCTGGTACGCGCAGATGCCACCAGATGCCCTGTGTGCTGCTTGGCAGCTAGACTAAGGCTTCGGCGCTGAAGCGCCAACCCTATATCCCAGCTGGCGAGTGGGCTGCGCGCATCGTTTGGGGGGCTCATGGCTGTGAAAGCTGTCTGGTGAGGTGTGGGTGTGAGGTGTGGGTGTGGGTGTGAGTGTGAGGTGTGGATGTGGGTGTGGGTGCGGTTGTGGAGCTCATGCAGTGGGTGGGCCCAACTGCCATGTTGGGCAGGTAGGCCTCATTACTGCCGCAGACATGCAAATGCACGCGTACACATGCGCGCGCGCTCACACACACACACACACAAACACACACACACACATACACACACACACGTGTTTGCACACACACATGTACACACACGTACATACACGTGTACGTATACACACGCATGCAGGGCGAGGAGGGTGTGGACGCAGGCGGCGTGAGCCGAGAGTGGTACTCTGTGATGGCGCAGGAGATCTTCAACCCCAACCTCGCGCTCTTCGTGCAGGTGCGCAGGCCGCGGCCGCGTCTATGTGTCTCATGCGCGTGCACGTGTGTGTGTCTCATGCGCGTGCACATCTCACTTGCGTGCACGCGCACATGTGAAATTGAGAAGCACACCCTGGTGAGTGAAGGGTGCGTGTATGCAGGCGGGCGTGTCCTGCATTCGACATGTGCACATGCAGGCACACTCCAAGGCGCGGGAGCAGAGCGCAGCGGAGGGGGGGCCCGCGCCGCCCCAGGCAGCGCGGGGTTTCCCCCGTTTTGTACCCCCCTGTTTTGAAGCTATGCAGGGACTTTTCAACTACTGAGGAACCTGCCTGCACCCTTCTTAAGCTCACAGCAAGTGTCACGCCCAGCACAGTTAGGCGGGGTCAAAGCTCGGGCACGCTTGCGTCAGAGGGGGGCACCGTTCCACCTTCAAGCCCCCTGGTGCATCACAAGCCTCAGGCACTGCGCCCACTCTGGCAAACTGTGCCGGAGCGCATCCCTAGTGAGAGCTGAGCCTGTGGGAGGCAACAAAGCAAATGCCGCATATTCCAGCGCGCTCTCTCCTTCCCCTCATTCCCCACTTGCTGCATGCCCCTCCTTCCCAGCGTTGCAGAGGAAGTGAGCTGTAGAGTGCTCTCCGCGCCCTCAAGTCTAGCGGGCAGGGCCGCCCTTGCACTGTGCGGCCCATATGTTATTTCCTGCGCCTGCATGGCTCTGGCACAACCCACACTGCACCCTCCTCGTGCCCCACCCCACCCCTGTGCTCTGCAGGTGCCTGAGCAAGGCACCACCTTCCAGCCCAACCCCAACAGCGTCGTGCAGTCCGATCGCGGCGTGGACCACCTGGACTACTTTAGGTGCGTCTTGATGTGTGTCCGTGTATGTGTGTGTGCATGCGTGCGTGCGTACGATGCTCTCGCAACCAGAGTGGCTGCAACTGCCACAGAGGGCGGTGTGCTGTGCTCCATGCATGGGGCGCTCAAAGGTCCGCATTGCACGCATACTTTTTTGAAGGTGTACCTGTAGGTTCAAGGATGGCTTGCTCTGTGCTTGCACTAAGCTTGCTCCATGCTTGCTCTGTGCTTGCAGTATGCTTGCTCCGTGCTTACACTATGCTTGCTCCGTGCTCGCTGCTCACTGAGTCCCTTTGCTGGTGCATAATGCTGCGCCACCACTCGCGCTCATGCCCATGAGCACCTGCCAGGAGGCACCAGATGCCTCTCCTGTAATGCTGCGCCACCACTTGCGCTCATGTCTATGAGCACCTGGTAAGGGACACTAGATGCCTCTTCTGTAATGCTTTGCTGCCGCTCATGCTCATATGCCCATCAGCACCTGATCATCAGCCTCTGGCACACCAGCACCTGACCATTAGCACTGTGTCCATCTGTGCCCGCTGTCTCTCCTAGCATGGGCCTTTTGGCATCTGCCACCCTTTTACAGATGCAAGGCAATGGGGGGTGTGCCTGATCACAGGCATGCGTACGCAGCGTCAGGTTGTATGTGTGCATATGCACGCACAAAGCAACACAGACACACGCACATGCATGAACTTGCACAATACCGAGATCATTTCGAGGTATTGCGCACACACATGCAGGCACGCACACGCAGGCACGCACATCCAACCGCACACGTGCATGCGCAGGTTTGTGGGCCGCGTGGTGGGCAAGGCCCTGTACGACGGCCAGCTATTTGACGCCTACTTCACGCGCTCCTTTTACAAGCACATGCTCGGCCAGGCACTGACGTACGAGGACATCGAGGGCGTAGACCCGGGGTACTACAAAAACCTCGTGTGGATGCTGGAGGTGAGAGCAATGGTATACAAGAACCTTGTGTGGATGCTGGAGGTGAGAGCACGGTATGACAAGAACCTTGTGTGGATGCTGGAGGTGATAGCGATGGTATACAAGAATCTTGTGGATGCTGGAGGTGAGAGCATGGTATCACAAGAACCTTGTGTGGATGCTGGAGGTGAGAGCACAGTATGTCAAGAACCTTGTGTGGATGCTGGAGGTGAGATCACGGTATGTCAAGAACCTTGTGTGGATTCTGGAGGTGAGAGCACGGAACCACAAGAACCTCGTGTGGGTGCTGGAGATGAGAGCACGGTATTGCAAGGACCTTGTTTGGATGCTGGAGGTGAGCAAGGTACTACAAGAACCTTGTGTAGGTGCAAGAGGTGTGCGCGCGCTTGCGTTGCGGGCCCCCCGAGGATCAGGGGGGCAGCGGGGCCATCCGGGCCAGGCATTGTGCCCTGCGACATGGCATGGAATGGCCTCCACATTACAGCTTAGCTCCAAGCTTGCTTATGGGTCAAACTGCAGCACCCTGCTGGGCCCCTGATTGTGTTTCCGTGCCTGCTAAGCCCCTGATTGTGTTTTCGAGCCTGCTAAGCCCCTGATTGTGTTTCCGTGCCTGCTAAGCCCCTGATTGTGTTTCCGTGCCTGCTGGGCCCCTGATTGTGTTTCCGTGCCTGCTAAGCCCCTGATTGTGTTTCCGTGCCTGCTAAGCCCCTGATTGTCTTTCCGTGCCTGCTAAGCCCCTGATTGTGCTTCCGTGCCTGCTGGGCCCCTGATTGTGTTTACGTGCCTGCTGGGCCCCTGATTGTGTTTTCGTGCCTGCTGGGCCGGCTGTCCTTGACTGTGTGTGTGTGTGCCTGCCGTGTCGTGCCACGCTCGCAGAACGACATCACGGATGTGCTGTCTGACCTGACCTTCACTGCGGAGAGCGACTTCTTCGGCCGCAAGGAGCTGCAGGTGTGTGGCGCGCGCTGCAGCGCAGAACCGATCAATCCACAGTGCAGTGCAGTGCATTGCAGTGGGGTGCATTGATGAGAAGTAAGAAACAGAGGTGTGACGCAGGCCGCACCAGAAAGCTGTCCAGCACGCCAGCTTTGACAGCCACACATCCTCTTGCATCCCAGCTAGGGAAGTCATGCTTACACACACACACACACACACATACACCACACATACACGCTACACACACACACACATACACCACACATACACCACACGTA
>LKMJ01005080.1_pt1 | contig 12394 bp, 8 predicted proteins | sample 643391 | NCBI WGS metagenome assembly LKMJ01 (sample SAMN04112250, study PRJNA286221) | soda lake metagenome | biome: soda lake; feature: Kulunda Steppe; material: water; isolation source: sample PL-Br10 brine of Picturesque Lake | place: Russia: Kulunda steppe | collected 2010-07
CGGGTCGCCCGCCGCGACCCGGCGGCCCGGCCAGCGCAGTGCCGTGGCAGCGGCCAGCGCCTTCGGGATGGCGACGAGGTGGTCCGGCGCGGCGCTGCGCAGCGCCCGACCGAGCCCCCTGGGACCCAGTCCGGCATCGGCGACGACCACCACGGCCCCGAGCCGCCAACACGCGTACAGCAGGGTGGCGAGCTCCCGGCCCGGTGTCACGAGGGAGGCGACACGGTTACCGGGCTGTACCCCGTGGGCGTACAGCCCCGCTGCCAGCGCGTGGACATCGGCGGAGAGCGCGCCGAAGGAGATCCGTCGAGGTGCTCCGCTGGGGTCGCCGGGCCCGGGCGGCTCGACGATGGCATCGGTGGTGGCACGGGCGGGGTCGGTGAGCGCGGCCCAGGAGGGCACGCGGGCGGGGTCGGCGCCTGATGGTGCTGCCACCTCGGGGCCGGCCGGGCCGCTGCCAGGGTCCGTGCCCGCGCGGCCTCCCGCGCTGCCACGCGCACCATCACCTGCTGCAACGTCCGTGCCCACGCCGCCACCACCCGCGATGTCCACCTGCGCCGGCACCCACCGGCGTAGCGCCCCGGCCAGGTCGGCGTCCTCGGGGGTGAGGTGGCTCGCGCCCTCGACGCGGTGCACGTCGGCGTGGGGGAGCCGTGCCTCGAGGTCGTGGAGGTAACGGTCGGAGAACACCGGATCCTGTGGGCCCCACAGCAGCAGCGTCGGCACCGTCGACAGCTCGGCCAGACCGGCAGCCACCGCGTCGAGGGTCGCCGCGCTCGGGTGCCCGGGGTCAAGCGGGATGTCGCGGACGAACCCGCCTACAGCGGCGCGTCGCTCGGGCGTGTCGTAGGGCGCGGCATAGGCGGCCCGCACCGCCGGATCGAGCCCGCGGCGGGACAGCCCGGTGGCGCCGCGCACGAAGGTCGAGGAACGCACGGTGACGTTGTCGAGCACCCCGGGGAGCCGGGCGGCCCGGATCAACCTCGGTGCCGACGCGTCGGCCGGCTGGTGCACCGCGGTGTTGGTCAGCACCATCCCCGCCAACCGCTCGCGATGCGCGAGGCCCCAGCCCAGGGCGATCGGGCCACCCCAATCGTGGGCGAGCAGCACCACCGGACCGTCATCGAGCCCGAGTTCCGCGGTCAGCCGGGTGAGATCGTCGATGCGCCGGGCGAGGGGCCGGTGGGTGCCCGTGCGCTGTGAGTAGCCCATATCGAGGTGGTCCGCGGCGACCACCCGCCAGCCCGGCGGGGGGTCGGCCAGCACGGCGCGGAAGGCGTAGGACCAGGTGGGGTTGCCGTGGACGCACAGGATCGTGCCCGCGGGTGACGCGGAGGCAGCGCCGTCTCCTCCACCCGTCGCCCCGCCCGCCCCGGCGGTTGTCGTTCCACCCGCCGCCCCGCCCGCCCCGGCGGTTGTCGTTGCGCCCGCCGCCCCGCCCGCCCCGGCGGCCGCAGTGTCGAGCACATGCCACGTGCGCGCCAGACCGTCTGCGTCGGGCGCGGTGATCAGTCGGGACCAGGCCGGATCGAGCCCGGGAAGCCCGGGCGGTGGGAAGCTCGCCTCGTTCACCACAGGATCTCACTGGCGAGGGTGTTGATGCCCGAGCCGATGCCGCCGATGACCACCGTGTCCCCCGGACGGATGTGTTCCTGGTGTAGCGCGAGGGTCGTGGGGATCGATGCCGGCCCGATGTTGCCGCGGTGGGGGAAGGTCATCGGCACCCGTTCCGGGTCCAGTCCCAGCTGCTTGCACATCAGTTGGGTGTGGACCGCGGAGATCTGGTGCAGGATGTAGTGCTCGGCGGCGATCCAGTCCCAGCCGTTGTCCCGCGCCGCGATCCAGGTGGCGTCGGCGACCTTCAGACCCGCGTCGAGCAACGCCTTGGTGTCGGTGCGCATGTGGTCGATGGAACCGATGCACAGATCGTTGTACTCCGTGCCTGCACGCGACTCGCCGCCGATCAGCCGGTGCCCGTCGGGGTGCGCATCGCTGCGGCCGAGCACCATCGCCGCGCCGCCCGACCCCAGGGTGAGGGAGGCGAACTCGGCGAAGATGTCGGCGGTGGTGGTGTCCTCACCGGCGAGCCGCTCGATGGTCGTCTCCTGGAGCAACCGGCTGCCCTCGCCGTCGACGATCAGCGCGTAGCGGATCTGACCGGTGTCGATCATCGTGGCGGCGAGGTGCATGGCGTTGACGAACCCGAGGCAGGCGTTGGCGAGGTCGAAGTTCAGGCAGGAGCTCGGCAGCGACAGTTGGCGGTGCACATCGACCGCCGCGGAGGGTTCGAGGTGGGCGCGGCACACCGAGGTGTCGACCAACAGGCCGATGTCGGCCCGGTCGATGCCGGCGGCCTGGATCGCCTGCTCGCCCGCCCGGGCGGCGGCGTCGGCGTAGCTGACGTCCTGCGGCCACCAGCGCCGTTCCACGATGCCGGCGACCTCCTCCAGCAGCCCCGGACGCAGTCCGAGCCGCTCGTAGGTGCCGGCCAGCGCCTCGTCGAACTGTGTCGAGGGCACGACGATCGGTGCGTCGGCGAGCTCGACCGACAGCACACTGGTGCCGGTGTGGCGGAAGGTGGTGTTGCCGGACATCTCGACCTCGACGGGTGGGAGCGGATGGGGCGGGGGCGTGGCGGGGTCGCCGTGCAGGTTACGGAGCAGTAGTCAGCGACGCCCGCCCCGTGCGGCCTTACGCCAGGCGCTGAACGACGCGACGGAACCGCCGTGCGGCGGGACCAGCCACGGCCAGGGGTGGGTCGCCACCACGTCGAGGCGTCGCGACCGCTGGCTGAAGCCTGGCACGGGGGCGTAGGTCACCGCTAGCCGACGACCGGCCAGTGCCTCGACGGGGTCGCCGAGGTAGACGCGGAGCTCGCGGCGTTCCGCCAGGTCTGCCAGGCACTCGGTGAGGAACACCAGGCGCTTGCCCGACAGTCGCAACCGGGCGAGCAGGGGCGCGTCGAACACGAACACCGCGGGGACCTCGGGATGTGCGGCCAGGGCCGGATCGTCATCACCCAGCGACTCCGCCGTGAGCCACACCACCTCGGCGTCGCCGTCGATGCGGGGGCTCGTGGGCCCGGCGGTCGTCGCAGGATCGTCATCGCGGCGCAGCTTGGGGTGCTCCTCGGCAGCCGGTAGCGGCGGATCGTCGGGCCAGTCGTCGATCGGGCAGGCGTTCACGAGCGGGCAGCTCGCGCACAGCCCGGGGGCGCGCTTCTCCACCTGCCAGCGCGAGAAGCCGTAGGGCTTGCCCGTGCCGGTCCCGATCGTCCACTGCCAGCCGGCGCGGTTCGCGGCCCGCGAACCGTCGAGGAGGTGGCGGAAGAACTCGTCCTCACCCGCGCGCCAGTCGACGCCCGCACGCACGGCCCAGTGGGAGGCGAGCCACATGCGGGTCTGGTTGACGAGGTAGCCGTCGGTGGTCAGCTCCTCGGTGGTGACGTCAAGGCAGGCCATGGCCGGATCCCATACGGGTGCGGCGTCGGCTGCGACGTCGGCGGCGGGCTCGTCGGCCGCTGCGTCGGGGGCGGCGTCGGCTGCCACGTCGGGGGCGGGCTGGTCGTCTGCCACGTCGGGGGCGGGCTCGTCGGCCGCTGCTAGATCGTGCGCCACTGCTGTCCACGGCGTGCCGGTCAGTTCGCGACGCAGTCCGTGCCGTGTCGCGCGTCCGAGACGTGCGTAGAGGTGGCGGGCATGCTCCTGCCAGAGGAGTTCATCGCGGAACTTCTGGCGGTCCTTCGGCGGTGCATCGGCCACGGCGTCCCAGACCAGGGGCAGCGGCAGCAATCCGTGCCGGACGTAGGGCGAGATCGCGCTGGCGCCACGCCGCTCAGGGGGCCAGACCTCGTTGCGCGTCGCCGCGTAGCCGGTGATGTCCAGGCTCGCAAGCACGGCATCGGCCGCGATCTGGCCGCCCCGGAACCGGGGGCTGGCAGCCACCTCGCCATCGACGACAGCGCCGAGGTGGTCGCCGACGAAGGCTTCTGCGGCCGCGACGTCGCGCGCGGCGGGCAGGGGCAGGGAGGTTGGCATGACCGTCGTTCGCGGTCATCGGGGACCGCGGACGGGCTGCGGTCAGGTGAACTTGACTGTGTCCGCCTCGTCTCCGCCGCGGCCGACGGGTCTCGACTGCGGCCGGTTGGTTTCGGCTGCGGACGGCGCTGCCGAGTCGTGGCATGGACCCGAGTCCTCGCCGCACGCGGTGAGAAGCCTGCGGGTCGGTGTCGTTCTCCGGCTCCCTGTACGAAGTCTCGGATACGAGACTTCGTACAGGGAGCCGAGAGGGACCTGCCGGGCACACGTGTCAGGTGCGTCGTGCTTGCTCCGGCGCACACTCGATAGGTCCGGGGTCCATTGCTCCTCGCACCCGCCCGTCCGAGGGAGGCCCCCGCCATCCGCGGCACGCGCGCCGACCCCGCGTCGACCCCGCGTCGACCCCGCGCCGATCCTGCGCCGATCCTGCGCCGATCCCGCGCCGACCCTGCGCCGACCCCGCGCCGACCCCGCTCAGCGGGTCCGACAGCTACGGGACCCGACCGCTGACTTCGCGCCACCGGTGACACACGAGCGCCTCGTCACCCGATGCCTGCCGGCTTGTTGTTGGCTGCGGCCGACCGGGCCGACCACACTGACTGCGACTGGAGCAGTACGCGGTCACACCAGAGGTTCATCCGCCCACCCGTCGCACAGGCCCGTTTCACCCGATCGTCGCGCAGGCCCGTTTCACCCGACCGTCGCACAGGCCTGGTTCACAGGCCCAGTCCACAGGCCCGGTTCGCAGGCCAGCTTCCCAAGGAGGTCCCAGGTGATGGTTGCTCGAGGGAGAGGACGGGACAGCGATACCCGGCTGTCGATGCCCAGGGCCGTCCGCGTTGGGCTGGTGACGATCGGAGTGGGTCTCATGACGGCCGTGCGGCTCGGTCGCAACGCGGGTGCGCTGCCGACCGAGACCATCGCCGCACTGCCAGGTGACACCGTCTCGCCTGATGCCACCACGGTGACCACCCGGGCGATCGAGATCGCAGCCCCACCCGAGCAGGTATGGCCGTGGCTGGTCCAGATGGGCTACGGCCGTGGCGGCTGGTACGCCATCGACGCCCTCGAGCGGGGGCTGGGGGTCGGCGACTTCCTTACCGGCGGCTCCGCCGACCGGGTGGTGCCTGAACTGCAGGACCTGACCCTGGGGGACCGCGTTCCCCTCAGCCCCGAGCTCCACCTCGTCGTCGCACACCTCGAGGTGGCGCAGAGCCTGGTGCTGGTGCTACCCGCAGGGCCCCTGGCGTGGGTGTGGTCCTACAACCTCGAGCCCACCTACGGTCCAGCTGCAACACCTGCGTCGAGATCGGACCGGGCATCCGCCCCTTACGTCGCTTCCGGTTCACGCGGACCCACCGACCGAGCCGGCCGCTCGGGCTCCGGCTTCGACGGCGAGGTCACGGGGACCCGGCTCCTCGTACGGACACGCATGGGGGCTGGTGCCGGGTGGGTGCGGCCGCTGGTACCGATCCTGGAGGTCGGGCACCTGGTGATGGAACTCGTCCAACTCCACCGGTTGCGGCGGCGCGTCGAGGCGTAGTGGCCGCTGTGGTCCCCGCCAGCGCGACGTGCTAGGTTGTGAGTGAACGTTCACGTACGGGAGCGCGGGATCGTGGGAGAAGCGGCATGGGCGTCGACGAACGTGCACTGATCGAGGAACGGATCGAGGCGCTGTTCACCTCCCATCCGCCCGCCGACACGGATGAACGCACCTTCTGGGGCGCGCAGTTCGACCACGGGCTCGCGTGGGTGCAGTTCCCGGAGGGCCTCGGCGGCTCCGGGGTGAGCCCGCGCTGGCAGGCGGTGGTCGATCAGCGCATCAACGACTCGGGCGGCTCGACCCGCAACCGGATCAACAACGTGCTGGGTATCGGGATGGGCGCCGGCACGATCGTCGCCCACGGCACCGATGAGCACCGGGCCCGTTTCCTGCGCCCGATGTTCACCATGGAGGAGATCTGGTGCCAGCTGTTCTCCGAGCCGGGCGCGGGCTCCGACCTCGCCGCCCTGTCCACCTCCGCGGTGCGTGAGGACGACCACTGGATCGTCAACGGCCAGAAGGTGTGGACCACCCTCGGCCACCTCGCCAAGTGGGGGTTGCTGGTCACCCGCACCGACCCCGACCAGCCCAAGCACGCCGGCATGACCTACTTCATCGTCGACATGGAGGCCGATGGCGTCGATGTCCGGCCGCTCTACCAGATCACCGGCGAAGCCGAGTTCAACGAGGTCTACTTCACCGACACCGTCATCCCGGACGATCACCGGGTCGGCGATGTCGGACAGGGTTGGACGGTCGCGATGACCACCCTGATGAACGAGCGCGTGGCGATCGGCGGGAACGTGCAGCCGCGCGGTGCCGGTGCGATCGGTGAGGCGGTCGACATCTGGCGGGAGCGCCATGGCGCCGACGGTGACGCGGTCGCCCGCGATCAGCTGCTGCAGCTGTGGGCGGCCGCGGAAGCGATGCGGCTGACCTCGGTGCGGGCGAAGGAGGCCGCTACCTCCGGTACGCCCGGGCCCGAAGGCTCCACCGCCAAGCTGCAGTGGGCGGAGCTCAACAAGCGGATCACCAGCTTCTCGGTCGACCTGCTCGGACCCGAGGGCATGACCTACCCCGGTGGCTACTCCTTCTCCCGGCCCGATGGATCCGCGGACGTGGACGGCGCACCGCACAAGCGCTTCCTGCGTGCCCGCGCCAACTCGATCGAAGGCGGCACCAGCGAGATCATGAAGAACATCCTCGGCGAGCGTGTCCTCGGGCTGCCGGGCGAACCCCGTGTCGACAAGGACAGGCCCTGGCGCGAGGTGCCACGCAGCTGACGCCCCCCGCGCCAACGCAAAGCCCGCGACCTTCCAACTGCAGGCCCGAGCGAGACCGTCGGAGCTGCGACCATCGGAGCTGAGATGGACACCGCGACCCCTGATCGCGCCACCGCGACCCCTGATCGCGCCACCGCGACCCCCGATCACGCCACCGCGACCCCCGATCGCGCCACCGCGACCCCGCCAGAGCTCAGCTACGTCCTCACCGACGAGCAGCGGCAGCTCCAGGAGATGGTCCGCGACCTGTTCGGCGACCGCGCCACCCCTGAACGGGTCCGCGAGGTCATGCTGGGGGAGGCCGACGCGGCCTACGACACCACCCTGTGGCAGGAGCTGGCCAATTACGGGCTCCTCGGCCTCACCATCCCGGCGGAGCACGGCGGAGCCGGTGCGAGCTTCGCCGAGCTGGCCATCGTGCTCGAGGAGGCCGGCCGCAGGCTCGCCCCCGTGCCGCTGCTCTCCTCCACGGTGCTCGGTACGGAGGCGCTGCTCGGCGCGGGCACCGAGGAACAGCTCGCCGCACACCTGCCCGACGTCGCCGCCGGCGCCACCCGTCTGGCCCTGGCCCACCTCGATGTCGGGGGCGACCTGCTGGCCCCGCCCGGCGTCCACGCCTCCCGCGCCGGCGACTCCTGGCACCTCGATGGCACTGCCGCGTACGTCATCGACGGCGCCAGCGCGACGCAGCTGGTCGTCGCTGCCCGTACCGAGACCGGCGGGCTCGAGCTGTTCCTGCTGTCCGGCGACGCCGTCGGTGTGAGCCGCACCGAGGTCGAGGTCCTCGATCTCGCCCGCCCACTGGCCACCATCGAACTGGCCGGCGTCGAGGTGGCGGAGGCTGATCGGCTGTCGGGCGGCGACGCGATGGACGCCCTGCACCGTGCCTTGAGCGCCGGGGTGGTCGCGATCGCGGTGGAGCAGGTCGGCGGGATCCAGCAGACGCTGGCGTCCACCACCGCCTACGCCAGGGACCGCATCCAGTTCGGCCGGGCGATCGGCTCCTTCCAGGCGATCAAGCACCGGCTGGCCGACATGCTCGTCGAACTCGAGTCGGCGCGTTCCGCCGCGCTGCACGCCGCCCGGGCGCTGGCCGCCGGGGAGCGCGAAGAGCTCGCCATCGCCGCGCCGCTGGCCAAGTCCTACTGCTCCGAGGTGTTCGAGCGCAGCGCAGCCGACGGCATCCAGTTGTTCGGCGGCATCGGGTTCACCTGGGAGCACGACCAGCACCTCTACCTCAAGCGGGCGAAGGCGACCAAGCTGCTGCTCGGCGACCCCAAGCACCACCGGGCGCTGCTGGGCGAGCTGCTCGGGCTGTGAAGGGGCGGGCCGCGCGATCACCGCGGTCTGCCGGCCAGGGCCGTCGGTCGCGTGCGCCTGCCGATCCGGAGCCGACTGGCGGCGAGGTCGACATGCCTGCCGCGCCCGAGGGAGTGCGCGGCCTCGCCGGCGCGCATGATGACGCGGCGGCCTCGCCGGAGGATGTCGCCGACATCCCCGCGGACCTCAGCCCGACGGCGGCGCTGCCCACCACCGCGGCGGCCACCCCCACCACCGTGCGTGGCCGACGGCGTCGCGCAGAGCTGCTCGACGCCGCCGAGGAGTTGTTCCTGGCCAGCGGTTTCCACGCGGTCTCCGTCGACGACCTCGGTGCCGCGGCCGGCATCACCGGACCGGGCCTGTACCGCCACTTCACCTCCAAAGACGCCCTGTTGATGGCCGTCCTCGACCGCATCTGGGAACGCCTCGCACCGGCGGTGATCGCGGCGGAGCCCGCACCGGCCGCTGAGGCCCTCGACGTCCTCCTCGTCGCACACCTGGAGCTGGCTCTCGACCACCCGGCCGCCCTGGAGTTGCTGCTGCGCGAGTTGCCACACCTGCCGGAGGAGTACCGCGAGCTCGCCCGTCGCAACCACCGGCGCTACGTGGCCGTGTGGGTCCGGGCGCTGACCGAGTTGCAACCGGGGCTCGCTGAGGCCGATGCGAGGGTGTTGGCGCTGGGGGTGCACGGCCTGTTGGACTCGACGACCCTGCGGAGCCGATCGGCACCGCCCTCGGTCGACCGGGTGACGCAGGCCCGGCTGTTGGAGGCGGCGGCACGACGCGTCCTCGACCTCGACGCCTGATCGGCGGGTCGCCACCTACGCTGGGCAGCAACAGCCGGCACCGGCACCCACCACACCCCGGCACCGGCACCCACCACACCCCGGCACCCACCACACCCCGCCACCGGCACCCACCACACCCCGCCACCGACCTTCTGGGAGCACGCCCACGATGACTCCCGACAACCTCGTCGCCGCTGCGCAGGCCTGGATCGCCGGTGACCCCGATCCACTCACGCGCTCACAGCTGGCCAGCTTGCTCGACGACGCCGACACCGAGGTCCTCCGGGAGCACCTCGGTGCCAGCCTGACCTTCGGGACCGCGGGGCTGCGCGGCGAGGTCGGACCCGGCCCCAACCGCATGAACCGGGCCGTGGTCATCCGCACCAGCCGCGGCCTGGCCGATCACCTGTTGGCCACCGTGCCGGATGCCGCCGAGCGCGGCGTGGTCGTCGCCTTCGATGCGCGGCACGACTCCGAGCGGTTCGCCCACGATGCCGTGGCGACCTTCGCCGCCGCCGGGTTGCGCGTCCACTTCTTCCCGACCCACCAGCCAACGCCCATGGTCCCCTACGCGCAGAAGGTGCTCGGCGCCGCCGCCGGGGTGGTGGTCACGGCGTCCCACAACCCGCCGGCCGACAACGGCTACAAGGTCTTCGCCGAAGGCGCCGCCCAGATCGTGCCACCGACCGACGCCGCCATCGCCGCTGCGATCGGCCAGGTCGGACCCGCCGCCGAGGTCGCGCGCATCGACCTCGACGGACCCGACGCGAGCCGCGCTGTCACCCACCTCGGCCCGGAGCTGGTCGATCGCTACCTCGCCGATCTACCCGCCGCCCGGCCCACTGTCACCGGCCCCGAGGTGCGCCTGGCCTACACCCCGCTGCACGGCGTCGGCCTGCCGCTGGTGACACGGGCGCTCGAGGACGCCGGCTATCCGGACGTGCACGTGGTCGCCGACCAGGCGCAGCCCGACGGTGACTTCCCGACCGTCGCCTTCCCCAACCCCGAGGAACCGGGGGCCATGGACCGCCTGCTCGCCCTGGCCGACAAGGTGGAGGCCGACCTCGCCCTGGCCAACGACCCCGATGCCGACCGGATCGCCGCCGCGGTGCCGGACCGCAACGGCCGGTGGCGGCCGCTGACCGGCAACCAGATCGGGGTGTTGCTCGCCGATCACCTGCTGGCCGGTCGCCAGGTCGATCGCCCGCTGGTGGTCTCGAGCATCGTCTCCACCCCGATGGTGGCGGACGTCGCAGCCGCCCACGGCGCACGCGCCGAGGTGTCGCTGACCGGGTTCAAGTGGATCTGCGCCGCAGCGAGGGTGCTGGAGGCCGCCGAGGGCTACACCTTCGTCTACGGCTTCGAGGAAGCACTCGGCTCCTGCGTCGGCGGGGTGGTGCACGACAAGGACGGCATCAGCGCTGCCGTCGTGCTGGCTGACATGGCACGAACATGCAAAGCGCAGGGCCGCACCCTGCTGGACCGCTGGGACGAGCTGTGCGAGCAGCACGGACGGTGGGTCAGCTACCAGCTCGGCGTCGTGCGCCCCGGCACCAGCGGTGCCGCGGAGATCGCGGCGGCCATGGACCGACTGTCGGGCTGGGCGCCGTCACAGCTCGCGGGGCAAGAGGTCATGTCCACCACCGACTTCCGAACCGGTGCCGAGCTGCGCCCGACGTGGTTGGCTGCACAGGAGCTGGTCCTGATGGAACTGACCGACGGTCGGGTGATGATCCGACCGTCAGGGACCGAACCGAAGTGCAAGATCTACGTCGACCTCCGCAGCAACGAGGCTGTGGGGAGCGACCCTGACAGCCTCGACACACAGCTGCTGGACCGTGCTGCAGCGGTGGCGTACGCGCTCGCCGAAGCTGTCGGCCTCGACTGAGGTCACCCGTTGCTCCGGTCGCAGCTGAGGTCGCCCGTCGCTACGGCCCCAACTGCGGCCGCCCGTCGCTACGGCCTCGACTGAGGCCGCCCGTGGCTCCGGTCGCAGCTGCGGCCGGACACGACCAAGCTGCCCCGCTCCACCTCGAGGTAGGCCCCACCCGGACGACAACCACCCGCAACCTGCGCCCCCGCCGGGGCGCCCACCCCGTCGGACGCACGACCGACACCCGCAACCTGCGCCCCCACCGGGGCGCCCACCCCGTCGGAAAGGACGGCCAGGATGCCCATCGCAACCCCGGAGCAGTACGACGAGATGCTCGATCGCGCCAAGGCCGGCGCCTTCGCGTACCCCGCCATCAACGTCACCTCGTCGCAGACCCTGCTGGCCGCACTCCGCGGTCTGGCAGAAGCAGAGAGTGACGGCATCATCCAGGTGTCCACCGGCGGCGCCGCCGCGTGGTCAGGTTTCAGCGTCAAGGACATGGTCGTTGGTGCGACCGGTTTCGCCGAGTACGCCAAGGTCGTGGCGGAGAAGTACCCCGTGACCGTCGCGCTGCACACCGATCACTGCCCCAAGGACAAGCTCGACGACTTCATGCGCCCGCTGGCGGAGATCTCCCGCGATCGCGTAGCCCGGGGCGAAGCGCCGCTGTTCAACTCCCACATGTGGGACGGCTCGGCGGTCGAACTCGAGGAGAACCTCGATATCGCCGAGGAGCTGCTGGAGCTGTGCACCGCCGGCAAGATCATCATGGAGATGGAGATCGGCGTGGTCGGCGGCGAGGAGGACGGCATCGTCGGCGAGATCAACGAGAAGCTCTACTCCACCCCGGAGGACGCCCTGGCGACGGCGGACAAGCTCGGTGTGGGTGAGCGTGGCCGCTACCTGCTGGCCGCCACCTTCGGCAACGTCCACGGCGTCTACAAGCCCGGCTACGTCAAGCTCCGCCCGAGCGTGCTCAAGGAGCTCCAGGACGCCGTCGGCGCCAAGGTCGGCAAGGACAAGCCCTTCGACCTGGTCTTCCACGGCGGCTCCGGCTCCACCATGGAGGAGATCCACGAGTCGCTGGACTACGGCGTGGTGAAGATGAACATCGACACCGACACCCAGTACGCCTTCACCCGCCCGATCGCCGGGCACATGTTCGACAACTACGACGGTGTACTCAAGGTCGACGGCGACGTCGGGAACAAGAAGGTCTACGACCCGCGCTCCTGGTCGCAGAAGGGTGAGGAGGGCATGGCCGCCCGCGTCATCCAGGCTGCTGAGGAGTTGCGCTCCGCCGGGACCAAGATGGCCTGAACGCAGGAGCTTAGGAGCGCAGTGGCGCAGTGGCGCAGTGGCGCACTTCGCGGGGCCGTGTCAGTATCGACATCGAGTTGGTGTCGCTCGGCACGGCCCCGCGGCGTACCGGTCAGCTCACGGGTTCGCTCTGAACGGCGCCAACGCCACGAGACCAGCTCCCCGGGTCGTCGTCGGATCGCGCTGGCCTTCACCGCGCCCCGGGTCGTCGTCGGATCGCGCTGGCCTTC
>LKMJ01005081.1_pt1 | contig 12394 bp, 10 predicted proteins | sample 643391 | NCBI WGS metagenome assembly LKMJ01 (sample SAMN04112250, study PRJNA286221) | soda lake metagenome | biome: soda lake; feature: Kulunda Steppe; material: water; isolation source: sample PL-Br10 brine of Picturesque Lake | place: Russia: Kulunda steppe | collected 2010-07
GTACTCACCCTGGGGCTCCGCCGCCTGACGACCGCTGCGCTCGTCCCTATCCCGGCGACGTGAGGAGTGGGCGCCTTCCATGATGTCCGCCACTTTCTTTTCCAGGCCACGGGGCGTGATGCCGTGCTCCTCATTGTGCGCCATCTGCCTCTCGCGCCGGCGTTCCGTCTCGTCAATGGCACGGCGCATGGAGCCGGTCTCCCGGTCGGCATAGAGAATCGCCTTGCCATGGACGTTTCGTGCGGCACGGCCCATGGTCTGGATCAGGGACCGATCGGAGCGCAGAAAACCCTCCTTGTCCGCATCCAGTATGGCCACCAGGGACACCTCGGGCATGTCCAGCCCCTCCCGCAGCAGGTTGATGCCCACCAGCACGTCAAATTCGCCCCGACGCAGATCACGCACAATCTCGACCCGCTCCACGGTGTCGATATCGGAATGCAGATAGCGCACCCGCACCCCGTGCTCGTCCAGAAATTCAGTCAGATCCTCCGCCATGCGTTTGGTCAACGTGGTCACCAGCACCCGTTCGCCGGCTTCTACCCGCAACCGGATCTCGGAGAACAGATCATCCACCTGGGTGGTGGCGGGGCGCACCTCGATTTCCGGATCCACCAGCCCGGTCGGGCGCACCACCTGCTCGGCCACCTGCCCGGCATGGCGTCTTTCATAATCCGCCGGCGTGGCCGAGACAAAAATCATCTGCGGCGCCATGCGCTCCCACTCATCAAAGCGCATAGGACGGTTGTCCAGCGCCGAGGGCAGCCGGAAGCCGTATTCCACCAGGGTTTCCTTGCGGGAGCGGTCACCTTTGTACATACCGCCGATCTGGGGAATGGTCACGTGGGACTCATCGATCATCAGCAGGGCGTTGTCCGGCAGATAATCAAAGAGCGTGGGCGGTGATTCCCCGGGGGCGCGGCCCGAGAGATAGCGCGAGTAGTTCTCGATACCGTTGCAGTAGCCCAGCTCCAGCATCATCTCCATGTCGTAGCGGGTGCGCTCCTCCAGGCGCTGGGCCTCCAGCAGCTTGTTGTTATCACGCAGCTGCTTGAGCCGCTCATCCAGTTCCACCTTGATATTGTCCACGGCGTTGAGGATCTTCTCGCGCGGCGTGACATAGTGAGTCTTGGGGTAAATGGTCACACGGGGCACGCGCTGGATGACCTCACCGGTCAGCGGATCAAACCAGGCCAGGTTCTCCACCTCATCATCGAACAGCTCCACCCGGATGGCCTGATCCTCGGATTCCGCCGGGAAGATGTCGATCACATCCCCGCGCACCCGGTAGTTACCGCGCTGCAGCTCCACATCGTTGCGGGTGTACTGAAGCTCCGCCAGACGGCGGATGATGTCGCGCTGATCCACCGGCTCGCCCCGATCCAGATGCAGGATCATGCGCAGGTAGGACTCCGGGTCGCCCAGTCCGTAGATGGAGGAGACGGTCGAAACAATGATCGCGTCCGGCCGCTCCAGCAGTGCCTTGGTGGCTGAAAGGCGCATCTGCTCTATGTGATCGTTCACCGAGGCGTCCTTCTCGATGAAGGTGTCGGAGGACGGCACATAGGCCTCGGGCTGGTAATAGTCATAGTAGGAGACGAAGTACTCCACGGCGTTGTCCGGGAAAAAATCCCGGAATTCCCCGTAAAGCTGGGCCGCCAGGGTCTTGTTGTGGGCCATAATGATGGTCGGCCGCTGGGCCCGCTCGATGACCTTGGCCATGGTAAAGGTCTTACCCGACCCCGTTACCCCCAGCAGAGTCTGGTGCATCAGCCCTGATTCAATGCCATCTACCAGGGTCTCTATCGCCCGGGGCTGATCCCCGGCCGGTTCAAAATCCGAGGCAACACGGAACGTCAATTCGTCATCTCTTGCCATACGGCTTATCGACCTCTCTATTACCGGCACATGCCAGTAGCGCATGAATCAACACGCCATGTTAACATGAGCCCCTAACCGTTCCGGCAGGATCCGTTCAGCACAGTCAAGGAGCATCAGTTTGAGTGCCCAACTATCCAATCGCGTCCAGCAGATCAAGCCCTCTCCCACCCTGGCAGTGACCAACAAAGCCGCCGAACTGCGTGCCGCCGGTCACGACATCATCGGCCTGGGCGCGGGAGAACCGGATTTCGATACGCCGCAGCACATCAAGGATGCGGCCATCAACGCCATCAGCGAAGGGCGGACCAAATACACCGCCGTCGACGGTACGCCGGAGCTCAAAAACGCCGTCATCGCCAAATTCCAGCGTGACAATGGGCTGGAATACGAGGCGTCGCAGATTCTGGTTTCATGCGGGGGCAAGCAGAGCTTTTTCAACCTGGCGCTGGCACTGCTCAACCCCGGCGATGAGGTGGTGATCCAGGCCCCCTACTGGGTGTCCTATCCGGACATGGTGAAAATTGCCGAAGGCAAGCCGGTGATCGTCGAAACCGGCGCTGAAAACCGCTTCAAGATGACACCACAGCAGCTGCGCGAGGCGATCACCGAGCGCACCCGTCTGGTCGTGCTCAACAGCCCGTCCAACCCCAGCGGCATGGCCTACAGCCATGACGAACTGGCCGCATTGGGGGCGGTTCTGGAAGAGCATCCACAGCTGATGATTGCCACTGACGATATGTATGAACACATCCTCTGGTCCCAGGGGTTCTGCAACATCGTCAACACCAACCCGGCACTCAAGGACCGCACCTTCGTGCTCAATGGCGTCTCCAAGGCCTACTCCATGACCGGCTGGCGCATTGGTTACGCGGCAGGACCAGCGGCTGTGATCGCAGCCATGAAAAAGATCCAGTCCCAGAGCACTTCCAACCCGGCCTCCATTTCCCAGGCAGCCGCCACCGAGGCACTGAATGGCCCTCAGGAGTGTATTCAGGAGATGCTCGCCGCCTTCCGGGAGCGCCACGATTACCTGGTGGAGGCGCTCAACAGCCTGCCTGGCGTGGAGTGTCTCAGCGGCGACGGCACATTCTACGCCTTCCCGGGCTTCCACGGCGCCATTGAGGCCACCGAGGGGGTGAGCAACGATGTGGAAATGGCGGAACACCTGCTGACCACGGCCGGTGTCGCTCTGGTCCCCGGTTCGGCATTTGGCACCCCCGGGCACATGAGGCTGAGTTTCGCCACCAGCAGCAAGAATCTGGAAAAAGCCATTGAGCGCCTGCGGGGGGCGCTAAAAGGGGCTTGACGCCCCTGCCGCACGGCATTAACATGCGCGGCTCCTATCCCCGATAGCTCAGTTGGTAGAGCACCTGACTGTTAATCAGGTTGTCGCTGGTTCGAGCCCAGCTCGGGGAGCCAAACACTGAAAAGCCGCTCCCCGGAGCGGCTTTTTTTATGGCTGGAGAAAGCACATGAGCCGAAAGAATCGCGAAGGCGGACTGGTCTACTCCACCGAAACCGGGCGCACCTGCCCGGATTGCCGCCGGCCGGTGGATGAATGCCACTGCGATGACAGCGCGGTCAGCACCAGCAGCGACGGTATTGTGCGCATCCAGCGTGAGACCAAGGGCCGAAAAGGCAAAGGCGTGACCATCATCACCGGCCTGGGTCTGGCCGAGAAGGAACTGAAAGCGCTGGCGAAAACACTCAAGGCAAAATGCGGCACAGGCGGCACCCTGCGCGAGGGCACTATCGAGATCCAGGGTGATCACCGGGAAACGCTCAAGGCCGAACTGGAGAAGAAAGGCTGGAGCGTCAAGCTCGCCGGCGGCTGATACTCACCCTTCCAGTTCGTCCTCAATTGCCTTCAGGGCGGCCATGGGATCCTCAGCCGCAGTAATCGGACGACCAATCACCAGATAGTCACTGCCGGCCGCTAATGCCTCAGACGGCGTCATGATTCGCTGCTGATCGCCCTGGGCGGCAAAGGCGGGACGGATACCAGGTGTCACCAGCCTGAAACCGGATCCGGCCTGGGCGCGGATGCCAGACGCCTCCTGCGCCGAACAGACAACCCCATCCAGACCCGACTCCCGCGCCAGGGTGGAGAGCCGCCCAACAGCCTCGTCCGAACCGCTCTGCCAGCCGATTTCCGCCAGTTCCGGATCGGTCAGGCTGGTTAACACCGTCACCCCGATCAGCCAGGGACGGTCGTCGCCGAACAGATGCAACCGCTCAGCGGCGGCCTCCATCATACGCCGCCCCCCCGAGGCGTGCACATTCACCATCCAGACCCCCAGATCCGCCGCAGCCGCCACGGCATTGGCTACCGTGTTGGGAATATCGTGGAATTTCAGGTCCAGAAACACCTCAAAGCCACGGGTCTGCAACACCTGAACAAAGCCCGGACCAAAGCGGGTAAACATTTCCTTGCCCACTTTCAGCCGGCAACGTTGCGGATCCAGCTGATCCACCAGCTCCAGGGCTGGTAGCCGATCCTCGTAATCCAGCGCCACTATGATGCGTGACATGCTTTATTCACTCCCCTTCTGACTACTCGCCATCCACGCCCTTGACGGGCTCAATGCTTTCCCAGCTTTTACAGCTCGGACAGAGCCAGTGCAGCTGATGCCCGGAGAAACCGCATCGCATGCACTGGTAGGTGGGTTTGTTCTGCAGCACCATTTCCCCGACACGACGCACCAGCTGTTCACGACTGCCGGAACCGGGGCCGGTCGTCGGGTCATTGAATCCGATCAGACGCATCAGTCCACGCAGAGTCGGCTTTCGGGCAAGCTCATTCTCAAGCAGCCGGCGGGCACTGTCCGTACCCTGAAACCGCTCCTCCTGATCCACCAGTATCAGAAGCAGCGTGGTGGAGGGATGCTCGCGATAGAGCCGGTCAAGCGGACGGCGCAGTTTGCGCTCCCTGCCCTTCTCCCGGGCAAAACGGACCAACAGCGTGACCGCCTCCGGCCCAAAGGCTGGATTCTGATCATACACCCGCAATAACAGATTCTGCGCCTCACGGTCGTAACCATCGCGATGGCGCAGCTCTGCCAGAAGCAGACAGGCGCGGACACAGCTGCGGTCATAGTTCAATGCCTGCTCAAGCAGCTCCCTGGCCCGCCTCGGATCGGCGACCAGAGCATCCGCTGCCTGTTCACACATCAGGTAGGCGAGCTGTTTTCGCTGTCCCGGGCCATCCTGCAGCTCAACCAGGCTGGTGGCCACCTGGCAGGCTTTCTCCCACTCGCGTTCGCGCTGGTAGAGCTCGACCAACTGTTCAGCCGCCTGCGGGCCATAATCGCGAGTGCCCATCATTTCCTGCAACAGCGCCTCGGCCCGATCAAGCAGTCCAGCCGCCAGGTAATCCAGAGCCAGCTCGAAAGTCACCTGGGCAGAATACCGCGCAGGCAGCTCCGGTCGCGCCAAAAGGTTCTGATGAATGAGGGTGGCCCGCTCCACTTCCCCTTTATTGCGGAAATGCGCGCCTATGGACAGGTGCAGGTTCACGGTTTCCCGTGTGACGTCCAATGTTTCCACAAAGGACTCAATGGCTTCGTCGGAATAGTTCGTAAACAGGAACTGGAGCCGATCCCGAAGGGTCTCCTCATCATGGATGGGCGGCGTATCGGATTCACGCCGCAGACTCCACCGACCCAGCGCCCAACCGGTGCCTACCGCAGCCGCCAACAACAGCCAGTGCAGAATGGCATTCATCAAATACCCTTGGGCGCTTCCCGCTGCTGTCGCTTGAGGCTTTTCTCGGACCGGTGCAGCTGCTTTTCCGCCTTACGCCGCGCATGGCTCGCTCGGAAGACTGCAAACGACGTGGCCAGAGCGCCGAGAACACCCCCCAGAATCAGCGCAACCACCAACCACAGTGCCACACTCGCCTCGGGTGTCCGGTACACAAGAAAATCCAGTGCTACAGATTGCTGGTTATTGAGCGTAAACAGCATGGCGAAGAGAACCAGCGCCACAACCAGGATTAGGATAAAAAATTGGCGTGCACGGGCCATTCAGTCAACACTCCTGCTGGGTGTCAGTAACCGGCTTTCATGCTGTTATCCACACGCTCGCGCAGATCCTTGCCGGGCTTGAAATGGGGTACATACTTTTCAGGCAGATTCACCGACTCCCCGGTTTTCGGGTTCCGCCCTACACGGGGCGCCCGATAGTGCAGTGAAAAACTGCCAAAACCACGTATCTCAATGCGCTGACCTTCCGCCAGAGCCTGAGACATGTGATCAATGATCGTTTTTACTGCCAATTCCACATCTTTAGTCGAAAGTTGTGACTGCTTTGAGGCAATCACTTCGACCAATTCAGACTTTGTCATGGTCCTGTCCTTCCCTACAGGTTCTTTTGCCGCCTTCATAGTTTAGCGGACCTTTCAAAAAAGACAAAAAAAACGGGCTGTTACAGCCCGTTTTTTTATACCATGAACAAGCATGTGGATCAGGTGTTGTCTTTCTGCTCCATCTGCTCCTTGATCAGGTCGCCGATGGTGGTGGCGCTGCTGCCACTGTCCGCCTTTTCACGCACTTCCCGCACGGCCTGCTTGTCGTCTTCCACGTCCTTGGACTTGATGGACAGGTTGATGACACGGTTCTTGCGGTCGACGCTGATGATCTTGGCTTCCACCTCATCACCTTCGTTCAGCACGTTACGGGCGTCTTCCACCTTGTCACGGCTGATTTCGGAGGCCTTGAGTGTCGCTTCCACCTCTTCGTTCAGAGTCACAGTAGCGCCTTTGGCGTCTACTTCACTGACCGTACCGGTCACGATGCTGCCGCGATCGTTGACCTGGGTGAATTCGGCGAAGGGATCACTCTCGAGCTGCTTGATGCCCAGGGAAATCCGCTCACGCTCAGGATCAACAGAGAGGATGACGGTTTCAACTTCGTCGCCCTTCTTGTACTTGCGAACGGCTTCCTCACCGGTTTCGTTCCAGCTGATATCGGACAGGTGAACCAGCCCGTCAATGCCACCGTCAAGGCCGATGAAGATGCCAAAGTCAGTGATGGACTTGATCTTGCCGGTGATCCGGTCGCCCTTGTTGTAGCTCTGGGAGAATTCTTCCCAGGGGTTCGGGATGCACTGCTTGATGCCCAGGGAAATACGACGACGCTCTTCGTCGATGTCCAGGATCATCACTTCGATCTCATCACCAACGTCTACAACCTTGGAGGGATGAATGTTCTTGTTGGTCCAGTCCATTTCGGAGACGTGAACCAGGCCCTCAACCCCTTCCTCGAGCTCGGCAAAGCAGCCATAGTCCGTGAGGTTGGTGACTTTGGCCGGCACCCGGGTTTCTTCCGGATAACGACCCTTGATGTTGATCCACGGATCTTCGCCCAGCTGCTTCAGACCCAGGGATACGCGGTTGCGTTCACGGTCGAACTTGAGCACCTTGACGTTGATCTCGTCACCGACGTTGACGATTTCGCTCGGATGCTTGATGCGCTTCCAGGCCATGTCGGTGATGTGCAGCAGGCCGTCAACACCGCCCAGATCGACGAAGGCGCCGTAGTCTGTGAGGTTCTTGACGATGCCCTTGATTTCCATGCCTTCGGTCAGTGTCTCAAGCAGCTGCTCGCGCTCGGCACTGTTTTCCGCTTCCAGCACAGCGCGGCGGGAAACCACCACGTTGTTGCGCTTGGCATCGAGCTTGATGACCTTGAAGTCCAGCTCTTTGTTTTCCAGGTGTGCGGTATCGCGCACCGGACGTACATCCACGAGGGAACCCGGCAGGAAAGCACGAATGCCTTTCAGGTCGACGGTGAAACCGCCCTTGACCTTGCCGTTGATCACACCCTTGACCACATCTTCCGCCTCGAAGGCCTTTTCCAGCTCCTTCCAGGCTTCTGCGCGCTTCGCTTTCTCGCGGGAGAGGCGTGTCGCACCGAAACCGTCTTCCACAGCATCCAGTGCCACATCCACTTCATCACCAACGGCGACTTCGAGTTCGCCGCTTTCGTTGTAGAACTGGGATGTGGGGATAACCCCTTCCGACTTCAGCCCGGCGTTGACCGTAACCCAGTCACTGTCAACGTCCACAACCGTGCCCTTGACAATGGAGCCCGGCTGCATATCAATGTCTTTCAGGCTTTCTTCAAAAAGTTCAGCAAAGCTCTCGCTCATTGTGTGTCCTATGTGATCAATGCAGTTCCCCCGTACGTCCAGCACCGCACGGTCTGTTCCCAAATTGCCTGCCGCCTGACATGCTGGATTCCGTCACAGTCAGCAGACCTTTTCCGCACCAATAGCAAAAAGGCGCTGTCAGGGTCGGCCCGTTACGGCCAGGACCCGATTCAGCACCTCTTCGATGGATAACCCGGTTGTATCCACAACCTGCGCGTCTTCCGCCGCTTTGAGCGGGGCAGTCGAGCGGTTCATGTCCCGCTCATCACGCGCTTCTATCTCTTTAATAAGGTCGCCGAGTTTAACACTCTGTCCATGCTCGAGCAACTGGCGATAACGACGCTCGGCACGCTCCTCGGCCGAGGCGGTCAGGAAGACCTTATGCTCGGCTTCAGGGAAAACCACCGTCCCCATGTCACGACCGTCGGCCACCAGCCCCGGGGACTTTCGAAAGTCCCTCTGACGCTGCAGCAGCGCCTCGCGCACCGACGGTATCGCCGCCACCTGAGACGCACGGTCGCCACAGGTCTCAGTGCGGATCTCCCGGGTCACGTCCCGCCCTGCGAGGAAAACACGGGCCGGTTCATCGTCCGGCGTGGGCTCGAAGCGCACGTCCAGCTCCCGCGCCACACGCGCCAACGCCTGTTCATCGGAAAAATCGGTCTTTGATTCCATGGCCGACAGCGCCGTCAGCCGGTATAACGCACCGCTGTCGAGCAGATGCCAGCCCAGACTGCGCGCCAGCAGCTGCGTTATGGTGCCCTTGCCGGCGCCGCTGGGTCCGTCCACAGTGACCACCGGCGCCTCGGATGCCTGTGTCATGCATCTTCTCCCGTTACCGTAATGAACATGCCAAGCTCACGGGCCAGCTCCACAAAACCGGGGAAGGAGGTGGCGACATTGGCGCAATCATCGATTTCGATCGGACCGGACGCCTGCAGCGCCGCGATGGCGAAGGACATGGCAATGCGATGATCGCCGTGACTGTCGACCTGACCGCCACCATAGGGGCCGCCGCTGATCACGATGCCGTCTTCCTGCACCTCATTCACGACACCCAGCTCGGTAAGCCCGTCCGCCATTACCTGAATGCGATCGCTTTCCTTCACCCGCAGTTCCGCCGCGCCACTGAGACGGGTCTGCCCTTCGGCGTTGGCTGCGGCAATGAAAATGGCCGGAAATTCGTCAATGGCCAGCGGCACCTGATCTTCCGGAATCTGTATGCCCTTCAGCGGCGCGTGGCGTACCAGAATGTCCGCCACCGGCTCACCGCCCACTTCCTGCTCATTGGCCAAGGTGATGTCAGCGCCCATCTGACGCAGTATGTTGAGCACGCCTATGCGCGTCGGATTGATCCCAACGTGGCGCAGCAACAGGTCCGAACCCGGCGTAATGGCCGCCGCGACCATGAAAAAAGTGGCGGAGGAAATATCCGCCGGCACATCGATGGGCGTGGCCTGCAACCGGCCGCCGCCACTGAGCCGTGCCGTGGCCCCTTCCCGGGTCACCGGATAGCCGAAGCCGTTGAGCATCCGCTCGGTATGATCCCGGGTGGGTGCCGGCTCGGTAATGGCGGTCTCGCCCTTGGCGTAGAGGCCAGCCAGCAACAGGCAGGATTTGACCTGGGCACTGGCCACAGGCAGGTCATAATCGATGCCAGTGAGGGGCTGGTTACCGGTGATGCGAAGTGGCGGACGACCGCCCTCGGCGGTGTCGATCACCGCCCCCATGGTCCTGAGCGGAGCTGCGACGCGCTCCATGGGACGGCGTGTAAGGCTTTCGTCCCCAGCCAGTTCGCTGTCAAAGCGCTGAGCTGCCATGAGCCCGGCAAACAGGCGCATGGCGGTACCGGAATTGCCCACATAGAGTGGTCCGTGGGGCGGCTGCAGCCCGTGCAGGCCCACACCGTGGATGCGCACAAAGCCCTTGTCCGGCCCTTCAATGGCCACCCCCATATCACGAAAGGCCTGGAGCGTGGCCAGACTGTCTTCGCCTTCCAGAAAGCCTTCCACCTCTGTGATCCCGTCTGCCAGGGCACCGAGCATGATGGCGCGGTGGGAGATGGACTTGTCACCGGGAACTCGGATGTCGCCCTGGATCGTGCCCCCGGCGTCGGCACGATAGGTTACCTTCTGTGTACTCATGGTATTGAGATAGGCCTGTCCGGAAAGAATGCGTGAGAAATGCTCCCGAGCCGCCTTGGCCCGGGTGAATACCTGCAGAAGGCGCTGCCCGTCCTCATCAACAATGGCCTGACGCAATTGCTCCAGGTCGTCACTGAAGTGTTTCAGCACCTTGAGTACGGCGTCGCTGTTGGCCAGGAAAATGTCCCGCCACATGACAGGATCACTGCCGGCAATGCGGGTGAAATCGCGAAAACCACCGGCTGCGTAACGGAAGATGTCCTTGTTGTCGTCCTCCCCGCCCAGCGTATCCACCAGGGAGAAGGCGATCAGATGCGGCAGATGACTGGTCGCTGCCAGCACCTCATCGTGTCGCGCCACGGACATGGTCAGCACTTCGGCGCCACAGCGGGTCCAGAACTGGTGCAGACGCGCCAGCACCTGCGGGTCGGTTTCCGGAGTGGGCGTCAGGATGACTTTATGCTGATCAAACAGAGAGGCATTGGCCGCAGCCACACCACTTTTCTCAGAGCCTGCGATGGGATGCCCGGGCACCACCTCCGGGGAAACACCCCCGAAAACCGCCTCAACAGCGGTGATGAAACTGCCCTTCACACTGCCCACATCCGTCAGGGTCGCCCCGGCTGGCATGGTATCGCGGATGCTTTCCAGCACCGCCTGAGTCGCCTGAACCGGCACAGCAACCACCACCAGATCCGCACCAGTCACTGCCTGAGCCGGTGACAGCGAGCCCTCATCAATCACGCCACTGGCCAGCCCCTCATCAAGCTCACTCTGGCGCTGATCGCAGCCGACAACGGTGTCCGCCAGACCCAGTTCGCGCGCCGCCAGGGCCATGGAGCCGCCTATCAGGCCAAGACCGATGACCGCCATGCGCTGGTAGATGGGCGCGCCCTGCTCGTTCATTGCGAGAGCACCTTTTCCATGGCCTGCAGGCAGCGCCGGTTCTCGGACTCGAGACCCACCGAGACTCTGAGGTGGCGCGGCATGCCATAGGCACCGATGGGACGCACAATGACCCCCTCCCGCAGCAGCGCCTCATTGACGGGGCCAGCATCACGGCCCGTGTCCACGGCCACGAAATTGGCCACAGAAGGAATCACATCCAGCCCCATGTTGCGGAAGCCATTGCTGAGCTGCTCCAGCCCGACCCGGTTCACTTCCATGGAGCGATGCAGATAGTCGCTGTCATCCAGCACCGCCGCCGCAGCCGCCAGCGCCAGGGTGTTGGCGTTGAACGGCTGGCGTATGCGGTTGATGATGCCGGCGATTTCCGGGCCGGAAATGCCATAGCCCACACGCAGTCCGGCCAGCCCCCAGGCCTTGGAGAAGGTGCGCGAGACGATCAGATTGGGGAACTCGGCCAGCCACTGCACGCCATCCGGGTACTGCTCGCCCTGCAGGTATTCGCAGTAGGCCTCATCCAGCACCACAATGACGTTTTCCGGAATACGCTTGAGAAAACGATGAACGTCGTCCTTCTCAACGACGGTGCCGGTGGGGTTGTTGGGGTTGGCCACGAAGACCACAGCGGTGCGCTCTGTAACGGCATCCGCCATCGCCTCCAGATCATGTCCCCAGTCCCGTGCGGGTACCTTGACGTGGGTCGCGCCAATGGCCTGGGTGACCAGCGGGTAGACGGCGAAGGCGTGTTCGGAATAGACAATCTCGGATCCGGGCTCGGCAAAGGCCCGGGCAACCAGCTCCAGCACGTCATTGGAGCCATTGCCCAGAATCAGGCTGTCCGGGCTGACCTTGAGCCGTTCTGCCAGTTTCTGCTTAAGATGGAAGCCGTTGCCATCGGGGTAGCGGGCGATATCCCCCGCCGCCTCGCGCAGTGCTGAAAGCGCCTTGTCACTCGGACCCAGCGGGTTTTCGTTACTGGCCAGTTTGACGATGCCGGAGGGATCCAGCCCCAGTTCCCGCGCCAGTTCCTCCACCGGCTTGCCCGGCTGGTAGGGCTGCATGCCCTGTACGCCCGTTGCCGCCAGAGCGGCGTAATCACAGCTCATAGACTTTCCTGCTCACCCGTCTGTAACCGTTTAGGCCCTGATCGCGCGCGAGACGCGCTCCTACAGAAGACGACGCCATGCCTGCGACCACTATTTAAAGTACACCGATCGGATAGGACCCAAGGTGCTTCAACTCCACGCACTCCGCTTCCACGTCCGCCAGAACCGCCTGGCTGGTCGGGTCGTCGCGGTGGCCTTCAAAGTCAA
>LKMJ01005083.1_pt1 | contig 12392 bp, 11 predicted proteins | sample 643391 | NCBI WGS metagenome assembly LKMJ01 (sample SAMN04112250, study PRJNA286221) | soda lake metagenome | biome: soda lake; feature: Kulunda Steppe; material: water; isolation source: sample PL-Br10 brine of Picturesque Lake | place: Russia: Kulunda steppe | collected 2010-07
ACTGGGGTTGGGATCGGGGGGTCAGCAAAGCAAAGTTTGTGCAGTGGACTGGGGTTGGGATCGAGGGGTCAGCAAAGCAAAGTTTGTGCAGTGGACTGGGGTTGGGATCGGGGGGTCAGCAAAGCAAAGTTTGTGCAGTGGACTGGGGTTGGGATCAGGGGGTAACCAAAGCAAAGTTTGCACAGTGGACCGGGGGTAGGGGAAGACTGGGCCTTGTAGGGCATTTTGACTCGTACACACGAACGCAGCGCAGGCTGGCGCATGCCAGGGAGCGGGCGTAAGAAATATGTGCGCGCAACTCGTTTTGTTGCCAGCTGGGGAGGGAGAGGCGTGGCCGTGGCCGTGGGCGCCATGGAGGGCTGCGCTTTTGGTGCTGGCACGCTCTTTTCATTTGCAGGCGATGTGTGGTTGACGGAGGGAGCATGGATGTGGCTCAGGTGGTCCCACTCTTTCTCAAGGGATGGTTGACAAGGATGGCGCGATAGGACAGGGTGCGGTGCTCATGCAGGGAAGCATGGGAAGGTAATTGGTCCTTGTGCTGGCACATCACCTATGTGCATGGGAAGGTGAATGGTCCTTGTGCTGGCACATCACCTGTGTGCAGGGTGCTAACCAGCAGCAGCACCACCACTACCACAGCCAAGATCCATCGGCCTATGGTCCCCCCTTAGAAGGCATGCCACAGCCACGCAACGCGTCTGCCGGCACGCTGCACGTGCCCAACCCTGCTTTTGACTACATCCCTCCGCACTTGATAAGGTGGGCGGGCCTGGAGTCCTGCAAGAGTGTGTCGAGAAGGCTTTGTGTGTGAGGGTTTTTGCCCTTTTGCCCTTCCCACACAATAACGCACCCCATGCACGTGCACTGCGTGGCAGCAGCTGCACAGCTGCAGGAGCGCCTCGTCTTGCGTCGTTTATGAGCCTCATTTCATGGTTCGTTGGCAGGCGTAGAGGAAGGGTTGAGCGCTATTCGAAATGCAATGCTCTATTTCTCTGTAATGCCGAAAACGCTGCTGTAATGCCGAAAGCGCAGAAGCTTGCAGCACGGAGGTTGTTTGTGCCTGTGACCTTCTGAAGTCCTTTCCTAAGAGCATCCAAAGTCCTTTCCCGCAAACATCTGAAGTCCTTTCCTGTAACCTTCTGAAGTCCTTTCCTGTAATCATCTGAGGTCCTTTCTTGTGTTTGCTCACATGCAGCCTGTTCATTACAGACACAGGGGGATACACGCCCTCCTATGTTTACCGCCTGCTGACCGAGTACTACAGCAGGGAGGATTACTTGTAAGTGGGCTCATCGATGCTGCCTGCTTAGGCTCAGCATCAAAGTCTGCTTGCCTTCTTCCAATCTCATTTCCAGGTTTGCATTGCCTGTGCCTCTGTGTGCAACGCTGCACAAGTCCACTGTGGGCTGTCACTTTAATCAGTGCAGCCAAAGCATCTTAAAATCTTGTGCACACTTCTCCTCACAGTCATTTGTCCTTCCGCTGTCTGCAGGTTGAGCAAGGCTCTCTGTTACAACGACACAGCCTACTAAGGCCTCGTGAAAGGGCTTGGTTTGTTTGCTGGATTGGTTTAATGTTACTTGTTTGCAAATTGCCAAGAGAACGATGGCTGTTAGGTCCTCTTGAGGAATCTGACAGGCAGCAATGGTACCATACTTGCTTTTAACCCTGATTTTGGTCACTTGCTCTTTATACTTGCTTCCAAGGTCAGGTCCTTGCTCAATCCTTTCACGCAACTTGGAGTGGATGGAACCAGGCAAGTGCCCCTCCAAGGCTGCTTGTCATGGAAAAAACAACTTGTAACTTGTCATGGAAACTTCCATCCTCCATCCTGCCTCGGAGGTTAGGTAACTTACCTTGAAGGTTACTTGGCTGTAGCTGTACCTGCCAAACGAGAGCAGCTTAGCTGAAGCCTATCAGGCCTGCAACCTAACACCTCATGATAATAGCCTCAAAAACTCAAACTAGGAGGGAACGATTGTGTTTAAGAAACAAGAATCGCCAGAAGGAACGCAGTTTTTCTGGTGAAGAGCCTACGACACTATCCCCAGGCAGGCTCTTAGGTCACATTTCCGTCGCATACTAATGCCTGCAACTCTCCTTTCTGCTCTTCAAAGCCTGTGTGCTGGTGACCAGTACCTTGTACATGACAGGCATAAAGCTGCAAGCTTACAAGTTAAAGTATAAATCTGCAAGGTTCAAGCCTACTGTGGGTGTGAAACAAGGGTACCCTTTGTCTCCTCTGCTCTTTTCGTTCCATTTCAACATATCAAGTGCGGTGCTCAGGTGCCCACTTTTATGTAAGCCAGCGCCGCTTTGAAGTGCTCTGACTCGTTTAGGTACCTTGACATGACATATCACCGAGCACTCAATATGACAGCCTCATCTAAGCATGCAGCTACACCAATGCTTGCAGCAGCTCATCGAATGTGTGGGTTTGTACGGGACACTGCCCTATGTGACAGACCTTTTGCTTCCCTTTGGCTAGCTAAGGCGCATGTAGTGCCTGCTGGTATGTACGGCTGTAAGGTTTGGGGCTCAGGATTTGCGCGAAGGTGATGTATTTAGACCTACCCTCCAGACATTGCATTTGAATTTCTTTAAGGGCACCCTAGGTGTGAAGCGATCTGCGCCTAACTGGGCTGTACTACGTGAGTGTGCACATGAACATCTGCAATTCTCAGAGGCTATTGGTATAGGCTATTGGTTTAGAGCTGCCATTAGGTTTTACAACGGGTTGTTGTCCTCTTAAAGTGCCACTCCTAAGCAGGCCCTTCACGCAGACTTGAAGCTGGTGCCTCGGGCTAAAACATCTTGGGCTTCGGATATTTGGCGCGCTTGTGAGGGATTGCGAGGCTGCGACACTTATACACAAGCTTTCTTGCAGGGGCTCCCTATTTGATACTCGGATTTCACTGCTGACCTCAGGCTGAGGCATAGGATGAGAAAAGTGTGGAGGGACATTGCTCACATTAACCCTCTGGAAAGCGACAACAAACTGGTGACTTATCATTTTTGGTTTGCCTGTCCCCTCTCACAAGCTTGCAAGTTTAAATTTGACCTATCCCCTCTTAGGGGTGCCCCCCTGATGCCTCCTTGCTACCTGCACCTTGATCTCCCTAAGCATGTTATGAGGAATGCGAGCAGGTTTCGCTTGTGAGCACATACTCACGCGGTGGAAACCTCCATCTGGCGCGGTGGAAATGGCCACTGTGACAAGTGTGTCTGTGCTACTGTTCAAAATGAGGTGTGTGTTCTTTTTTTCACTTCAAGAGTTTGTGTGCTCTCTGAGAACAAAGTTGTTGCTTTTCTTCCCTTTCTGCCAGAAAATTGGCAGTGCCAATCCTTTTCTATGGAGGCCCCGTATGCTGTGCATGCCTTGCCCAGACAGACTGTTTCTCTACGGCAAAAAAACTCTGCCATTTCATTTCGGACGTTATGGACTATTTTCTGGCTGGCAAAGACAGCAACAAACCAATCGGCCTACTGACCTGGCTGGCGGTTAACCCCTAACTTGTAACCTGAGTTGATATTAGCATCTCCAAGCCTGTGATGCTTGCTCATGCGAGCTTCTAGTTTGTCATCAATGTTTTGTAATGTTGCAAGGCTGATTTCAGTGGTTGTGTGAGTAGTCTCATTGTTCTCTTCTGCAAGCCAGTATATGTGGGAGAAGGGATATCTGTCAGGTGATGGTGGTGGGAGTGCTTCATCATGTCCATAGTTATGGAGAGCAGCATGTTTTGCTATAGCTTACAAATGCTCTCAAGAATAAGTTTGCCACCTCTAATCATCAAGGTCTGGTGAGGGGAAGTGATAGTCTCCCTCACAATCTCTGTAGAGTCAAACTTATTTTTCTGTACCACTGCTTTTCCATTTCTGACCCCTTTTCCTTGGTTCAATTAAGGTGATGAATAGGGAGTATTCCTGCCTTCAAGTTCATAATTGCTTTGGGCCCAGCTGGTGAAGCGCAGCAAAAACCCTTTAATTCAGCTGTGTGGTTTGGTTTCAGCCATGGGCCTCAACTGCAATTTAACTGAGCCATGGTCACAGCTCCGGATAGTCGAGCAGGCGGCGGGGCACCTGAGATGGGAAGTCGATTATCCACCCTCGCAACCTAAGGGTTCGGGGTTCGAACCTCACTGGAGGCCACAACCGGCTAAGCTGCCCTTGTTCGGCAGATACAGCCTTGAAACCTTACCTAACTGAGCCAGGCCTGACCTTAACTTAGGAAAACCTACCTTCACTTTAAATACTGATAAGGGATTAAAAATGCGTTATCAAGCACATGCACAGAAGACCAGACACAATCCAGAAAGTTAAAGAAGTAATGTCCGAAGGGGAGGGGGTTGCAGGTGCTGCCAGAGCAGCACTGAACGTGTTGAATGACAAATGATTCCTGAGGATGCCACATGTATGGTAATGAGGGGCTCCTTATGACCCATTCACACCATCTATCCCATGGTATTTCATGATCATCTGCCCTCCTTTTCCAATTGCTGAAGTGCTTTCTTCCGGCGTGAAGAGGAGCGAGACGTAGAAATCTGGATAATCACATGCACAGGCAACGCGTGTGTAAGCACATTTATCTTCTAGACCTGCACTGCAGTGCTGTTGACCATGCAGCAAGGTCATGTTTTAAGGGGCTGCAGGTGAGAGCGCTGCGATAGTCCTAGCAACACAAATGAGTGACTGCATGCAAACTGTGGTCATGAAAGACACATTCTAGCAGCATTTGGCTGGCAAGACATGGTGTGGGAAAGGATCCAAGGCTCTTTGCCAACTGGCCAACACACCAGGGTGCCCTGGATTGTTTAGGGCGCACCCTACATGCAGTGCTCTGACACATGCGCCTCCGCTGCATCAGCTGCTGCCTGCGTGCACACTATTCTGGTACAGCCACCCAGCACCCTCCTGCTTCTGCCATTGCTAATTTGAGTCGTGATGTGGCAAAGCTCAGTCCCTGGTAGTGTGCGGTCCCCAAGGCCAAAATACCTTGCAGATCTCGCATATCAAGCTTATCAAGCAGCAACTGCTGCGTAACTGCCAGCGGCTTTGCTGCAAGAATATGTTTATTGACAACAAACGCATGGACGTACATCACAACAGCGTCCTCCTGACAGCACAAAGCGGAGAGCAGCAGCGCTGTGCAGCAGTACCGCAGGGCTCACTGCACTGCTGTGCGCAGCTCACCTGCTTGACAAGCCAGTTGGCGCCCAGGAGCCCGCCCACCACGCCCACAAAGATTCCAATTTTGGTCCAGTCCTCCGCGGTGCGCACGAGGCTGAGTGTGGCGTACCGGCCCTGCCAAGCCAGCACATGCAGGGATTGATCAGGATATTGTGCTGATGCATTGTTGGGGTACAGATGCAATTTCAGTGCGCTCATGCCTCTGACACTTCCAATGCTCTTCTTGGCCACCTGCATACCCAGGGGCATCCTTGCCATGCTTGGCAAGGTTAGGAAATTTGGTTCCCTTTGCTCGGCAGCCAAAAAGGCAACCGAGGCTGGCCAAGAAAAGCATTTTCAGTGGCTTGCAGATGAACATGAAGTAAGCAAGCCCCCACCAAAGGCTCACTGCCACGAGTAGCGCACTAGTGGGGCTTGGCAGGTGCTTTTGGACGCAGGGGCTCATCCGCCGCCAATGCTTGACAGGGTTCCCAATATGTGCAACACAAGCCTCATGACTGGTGGGGCACACAATGGACGATATTTGAAGCTTTCAAAGGCAAGCAGCTCCGGACCCAGGGCAGACATTGTGGCAGCCCTGCCACAATTGCAGGCAATCTTGAGGCCATACTGGCAGTCAAGTGTGCGTAGGAGCGCAAGCTTATTGAACAAGTGCGTCAGGTACAAGCTCAAGCAAGGACATTGAAGCTTTGTTGGGGGCCCTCTGCAAACTCACCGCCGTGACAGCCCACTCCCCAAGCTGCTGCAGGGGCGTGAGCACGAAGATGCCTGCCTTGGAGGACCGCCCGGTCTGCGCACGTGCACAGCGCAAGAGCAGCAAAACATATTGAGACCAGGGCCAGGTAGGAGGCACCTCAGCCATGCGTTATAGCTTCAGGCAGTGTCCTGGAGAAGGCTGGCAGATCTGTGCGTGCCTCGAGCGGGACACCTCACTCAGGCATCGGAAACCTTATGCGCCCCTACCTGCACTGTCGACTCCGAGTCCGAGATATACGTCACGCTGGCCTGGGGCAGCAAGACGACGCGCTTGCCCAGCCCGCTGGTGAAGCGCACCACGTAGCTGTGACGGGCCGTGCTGCCCATGGCGATTTTGGAGAACGAGGCTTGCAAGGAGCCCTCCACCAGCTCCGCGTATTCTGGCAGCTCATCAGTGTAAGACACATCCAAGGCAGTGCTGCAGCCAGGGAGGGCAGGTCACCAGGTGATGTGACTGCTCATAAGTTTCTTGGGCACCCTTTACAGGAATGTAGCGCGGGCAGCAATTTTACAAACCTAGACCTGCAGACACAACCTTTACTTGAAGCAGAGGAGTGTACCTCTTCTGGCAAAGGTTTGAAGCTGACGCTGCGCATGTCACGGGCGGGCTAGCTGTCCCTGCTCCCTGTCCCCCAACACCAGGATCCATCTTCTCCATCCCAGCAGTACAAAGTCACCTGGTGCCTCCGTTGTACAAAATAGCCTCCACTGTCACATTCTTTCCCTGCACGACCACCGGGTAAGGGCCCGACCCGCTGGTCGCAGCCGTAGGCCCTAGGCATTGCTTGTGTACTACCAACAGGGCTTGCAAGCTGTCAGCATACCTGCAGGGTGACAGCCAAGCCAACACACGCCGAAGGCGTCAGCAAGAGGGAGTGAGTCACCAAGCTGACAACAAAGAGCCATAACCATCTGCTGTAGAGCGTTGACCCTTTTGAGGGGCTGCAATTGATAGAGCAACAAAAGACAAGCACAACTCCTCCTGATGGAAGTATTTGCACAATGCTCTGTCACCCTTTGAACTCACTCATCATCCTCGTCGGCTATATCCTCCTGGGCATGCACAGTGCCCCCTAACAATAACAAGCATGCGAGGAGGCCCAAGACCGCAGACCGCCTCATGCTTCCCAACTATAAAAATAATACAACTCTTAACTTCTCATCTGGCGAGGAAATGCAATTTCCGGCAAAAAGCGACCGTTCAATCAAATTTAATGTATTTTAGGAATCATACTTATTAAAGGCTCTGTTCTCATGTTCACCTCAGCCCTCGCTTTCGCTCACTTGTTGAGCCGTATTTATGGCATGATGGCTCTCCCTCCTTTGAAGGCTTTGTGACTGGATTTTTAAGCGCATTCAAGGAAGAGCTTTATGAATTGTTTCTAGCACTTCTAATTTGAAGGGTGAACTATCACTGGGAGAACAATTACTTGCGTTAGACGCTCAATTAGATGGGACCATTGTTGCTGTCGTAAGCGATCGGAATGCCTCTCTCTTGGTCAAGTCTGAGTGTCAAGCCTCCTCAAATTCTGATTTTTACAGTTGCCAGCAAATTTCACAAGGCAGGCTGAGCATCAATCCCTGGTTTGTCCCATGAGGACTTCTGCAATTCTTCCTTGAATAACTAAATTGCGGATGTTGGCCTGGGCACTTGCCGAAACTTTTTGCTGGCCATCTTGTCGTGCAAGCACATCTTTGGCGTTCTTGAGCACACACGCTGGCCTTGGTCCTCCTTACCCGCCACACTCCTTGACAGCCCATGGCTCAATATTGACTCACAGGTACTGTAGCCTCTTTGGTTTTTGCATGTCACTTCAGTCCTCTCCTAGCAAACCATAAAACAAGTCATGCTTGCTCTATTCTTCACATGTAGGTGATTAATGCAGGCAAAGTGCCTGCACCTTGCTACACCACTCATGCATCTCCACTTCCCTTAACCCTCCAGGTCCCCACCCTCCTCTCCGTGCCATGCCTTAGTTGCTCTCCCTAACATATCCCCTGTGCCCAAGTCGGCCGCCCCCCCTTCCCCCCTGCCACCATCAGAGCTTGCCAATGGTTTGTCACACACTTGCCCTGATCAAACGCGCGTCAACAAGCAGTTGCTTATGAGTGTTGAAATAGCAGGCTGGGAAGGGAACATGGATGTGTGCATTAATTTGTTAGAGGAAATGTTGCTCAAAGCACTAGCGACCATGACTTCCAACCATTTTGCTTCGGCAGTCCCATCAAAAGTCTTTAATGAATCTAGCAAGCGCCTTTGTAGCCAGCTCATGGGCTGCAGCAAGCCCCTTAAGAGGCAAAAGACCATGCATGCCACCAACAGCATAACCCACCTGACAAAGACTGCTTGTCGCCAAGTTTGTGGGGGCATGACACAGGTGGGCATGTGTGTCTGCGTTTATGTTTTTGTATGTGTGTTTAAACAAGTGAGCACATGTCCTTTCAAGTGGTGCTTGCAAGCCAAAAATACATGCTTGCTTAGAATGATTGATTGAGTCCCTTATGTCAATAGGTCCATCATGTTGGTCACATTTTGCACAGGTGGGCAGGCCCAACTTGGGACTTTGAAAGGCAGGCCCAACTTGGGACCTTGTAAGTCCTCAAGCGGTCAGCATTCCATCCGTTGCCCAGCCAAGGTGCTCGTGGATCAGCAATCATGGCTGCCACCACCACTTCTGAAATTTCTGCTATTTGTAGCTCCCCAAATCCTAGGAAACAGAGTAAGCAACGCCTTTGCCCTTTTGGTCACCGACCCAATGTTGACTTGTATGCCATAGATGCCTCTAGTGCTCCATTTTTCACCCACCTATCTGCCTCTGCCAGCTGCTCCAGCTGATGAGGGGGGGCGGGCAACCTATGTCAAAGAACATGCACCAAAGACCCATTTCCTCAAGCAAGGCACAAAAGCATGGCATGCGTTTTGAGCGGTTGCATGCAATGTCTCCACTTTCACGTCCCTATTGGGCTCACTTTCTAATTACTGTAATGAAGTGCATTCGCCTTTTGCTGAATTGTTTGGCTTGCAAGACCAATAAACGACTAAGTTTGTTTCTTTTGTTATGCAATGGAGTTGAACGGTATTGCTTCTGTGGTGTCACATTTTGCACGTGTAAGCCAAGCCTTGGCCCAAAAATGTGGCATCAGCATGTGCTGTAACGCATGCGCACATGAGCAATGCCTGTCAGAGAAGTGTGCCCACAATATGAATAACTGAGTATACAGATGTTACAAGAAAAAATCTAGATCACGTATGTGTCAAAGTGACAGCCAAATCCCGGAGTTCACCCCGGACTCCAAACTTTGCCTAAGTCCCTGGCAGGTGTGGGGCACCCCCGGCTCTTAGACTGTCATTGCTTTAAAAAGAAAATACTGAGTCAAGCAAAAAAAATTAAAGTGAACGGAACAAAAGTGAGTACCTTAGGATTGATTTTGGTCATTGCCCTTTGGCGGACTCCTGACAACTAGACTGACTGCTTGAAAGCACCTCTCAGCCCTTCTTCACAAGGGCCTTGAACTTGCGGGCTGTTGGGAGTAGCACGTCCAGCGGCCAAGCATCGTCCACACTGAAGCCGCCAAGGGTCTCACGTCGCAGGCTGCTCACATGAGCATAGCAGCCAAGGGCAAGACCAATGTCCCGCACAAGGGCCTGCTGGGGGCAGCACGTGCACACAGACCTGGAGTTTGCAAAAGGGCTTATTTTAACATTGAAGCACTAACATGCCATCGTGTCAGGATGTGTGTGTGTAGAATCTGAGCCGGGTCGCCTTGCCTAGGCACTGGTCGACACATTGGCCTCAATAGCATAATTAAAGATCATAATGATCGTAATAATGGCTCTGAAACGGTCGCATACAGATCGTTGAGCACATGACAATTGATTGTTCTGTCAACCAAGCTGCAGCTGGATCATTTTGCACTGCATCAAGACCAAAAGGGCTTGATTTGGTCCCAGGCTTTTGTTCGTGTCCTCGATGGCAGGTGCAAATTTGCCCCCCTCACTCTGCTCGCTGGCACTGAGTTGCAGGGCATGTTAGCACAACGAAGGGCACTCACCCTGACATGCCCCTGCCTTGCAAACGTGACAGTGAAGGCCACTTCCCGGCTTCCCGGCTCCAGCCGCCTCAGCGACAGTTCCGTGACGTGCACAGCAAGAGGCTGCCTGTGAACATAAATTGAGAATGAGGCTCAGTAGGCATGACTCACATATGCAGCAGCACAGATGTCAGTATCAGGCTTGCACGCACGTGCAGAAAGCTGACTGCTTCAGCGAACGCGGCGCAAGTGAAAGTGGCACCATGCCAGTTGCGTTGGTGAGCAGCACAGGGTCAGCTGGCGGCGTCCCATGCTTGAACCATTTCAGCGAACCCTGAAATGGTTCAAGCATGGCCTGCGAAAGCACTACGCCACAGACTGCCCACGTGGCAATGTCCACCAAAGGAAAGAGGGGTGAGAAATAAAATCAGGCACGCAGCGCTTTCCATGACCAGCATGAGGTGGGCTGGACCAAGGGGTACCCTTAATTGACTTTGCAGAAATTGATCCTGATAGAAAACTACATTGTGTAAAGGTATAACTATCAGCGAACTCAGCTCAACAGAACAGCTCCAAGCTGTTCCAAAGCAAGCTGCATCACTTATAAATGGTCAGGTAATACTACAAATGTTAAAGCATGAACACCCACAGCTGCTCTTGCGGCCGCCGCTTGGCCAAATCATATACAGGCCGGCCCTTTTGCTTAACAGGCATGTATGCTGGCGGGACCTGCGAGCACGTTAGGGCAGGAGGTGTTGCTGGCAGTCTGCTTGCCCAGATGCACCCCCTTGCAGAGGCACGCAAACCACTTATTTCAGCCTGAGCAAACTCCTGCCAGCACCTTCAGGAAAAGTTGCATAAATGTTTCAGTGCAGCGCCAAGAACAACTTGGCATAGTGCAAGAGTCTTGAAAACTTGCAGGGCATCAGTTCATGCATGAAAGCTCAGAAGTACATGGTCTGCATGGTTCACAAGGGGGGAAAGCCCATGCCTCACCTGCGTGGTCTCTCCTTGAAATTGTCTGGCAACGTCTTCAATTTGCTCATCTGCATGTGATAGAGGAACATGGCTGTGCTTAGAAATGCATGCCTTCAGCATATCTTGATGGATGTTGTCCTTTCATGCAAATAAGTACATGATTAGCATGGTCCTAGGCTAAGGTGGTGCCATGCAGCCAATGCATCTAGGCCAACTGAATGCCTTGGCCCAGAATGAATAGGTATGCAAACGGAGCTTTCATGTGCATCATCTGCCGTCTTTTTTTTCTTAGAGGGCGTACAAGTCTAGCAAACTCAAGGCATGCATTATGCATAACTTGAGAGATACAAGCAAATCTTGAAGACAGCTACAGCTTTGTACCTGTCACACATGACCACGGCATGATGGCTGTAACACGGCCACAAGTGTCATGTGTGTCGGTTTCAATACCCAGCTGCATCACGCCTGTGAACTGCTGGGGCACGCTTTGCAGCTCCTGCGTGAGCGAAGTAGCCTGTGCTGGCAAGCACAGGCAAGCATGATCAAATGAATTTAAAAAACGAGGGAATGGGTTACCCACTGCCCCTCTGTCCATCCTGTCCTCTCTGTGTGGTTCCCACAAGAAAGGCAGCAACTTTCAAAGCACAAGCCTGGAACAGGCTGCAATGTGCAACTGAGCACCAGACCAGTTGCGAGCTTACCAGTTACAATTTGCGGGGCCGTGTGATGCGCAATCCGTGATGCCCATGCCTGGTGACGGAGCCAAGCAATAGTACAACCACAGGCCATGCACTGAGGAAGGATGGCACTCCTAATCGCTGCATGCCGTAGAGCCACCCACCTGGCCCATGAGCACCACCATCAAGCCGCTGGCCATGGGCTCCAAGGCACCTACGTAACCCAAGCGCCTGGTTTTCAGGGCCCATGTCAAGGACCTGGACAGCCACACACAGATTAAAACGCCTGCTGGTGTTCAGTAATGTGCTGCCGGCGCGCCTGCCATGCACCTCATGCCCACTGTGACTGCCCCCAGGCACACGCAGTGTTCACACATCATCAAGCAAAAGCACTGCCTGCACATGGATGGATGAGCCAACCAATCTGGGAGGACAATGCAGTGATCCATGCATATGCAATTTGTTACTGACATATGGCTTAAACAGGCCTCAGTACAAAACATATGCCCCTGAAGGCCTTATGCTGTGCAGTCGGAGCACACACGCGCGAGCGCACATTCCAACACGTAGCAGCATTTGATCGTGCTCAAATACACACCTGGCCACCTCATCAGCCGACCAATCTTGCGGTTTATCCACCAGCAGAACCGCATTTGTGAGAACTTGCGGCATCAGGTGCGCTGGAAGACGTGTGATCAGGGTGGGGCGGGCAGGCAGGGCAGCGGCCTTGGCAGCATGCCTGCAGACAGAGAGAGAGAGGGG